>ERZ833515.169-NODE-169-length-62197-cov-275.164140_pt1 | contig 62197 bp, 57 predicted proteins | sample MGYA00519949_ERZ833515 | MGnify/ENA primary metagenome ERZ833515 (study PRJEB31850, sample SAMEA3708741) | human gut metagenome | biome: human gut; feature: human-associated habitat; material: faeces | place: China | collected 2014 ...
TGATGCTCAGTCCGATACCGATGATGAGATTCAGTGAAATCGTGTTACCCAGAATATTCTGCGCCGTGGCATAATCTTTTTGTCCCAACTTCACGCTGATGGCTGTAGATGCTCCTATGCCCACACCGGCTCCGAAAGCGGTGGTGAGGTTCATGAAGGGGAAGGTGATGGCGAGACCTGAGATGGCCATGGCTCCCACACCCTGACCGATGAATATGCGGTCAACAATGTTGTAGAGCGAGGCGGCGGTCATCGCAATCATCGCTGGCAGGGCATACTGAACCAGCAGCTTGCCCACAGGCTTCGTACCTAATTCTAATGTCGCTTGTTTATTTTCCATTTATATCTGTTTTTTCCTCATAGCCGCTCGCTCAGCTTCTTTCAGAAAGCAACTGCGGCGGCTACTTGTCTGCAAAATTACAAAAAATATCTGATACCTTATTATATATATAAGAAAAACTTGCATTTCCTGATAAAAACTTCCCTTTTCTTTTGGCATTCTCGTACAAAAACTGTACTTTTGCAGCTTAGTATAAACAATAACAATCTGATTTGTCAACAGCAGTCAGACGAGAAAATAATAATATAACAATCGTACTACCGATAAATGATGAAAAGATATTTGATGCTTTATGCATTCATTCTGTCCACCTTGACATTGTTGGCTCGCGATGGCAAGGTAACTGGCTTTCTGGAGGCCGATATGGTGTCTTTCCCAGGTGGAAAATGCCAGATGTATCGTCTTTACCTCAAGGATAAAGACCTCGACCATACGCCCTTTTCTGTGAACCGCCCTTCGGAATACCTCTCCCAGCGCTCCATCGACCGACGTAAGCGTCAGGGTATTCCCGTAGATCTGACCGACCTTCCTGTGGCTCCGGCTTACGAAAAGCAGGTGGCTGAGGCTGGTATCGAGATCGTAGGAAAGAGCAAGTGGAACAATACGCTGCTCATCCGTATCCACAAGGACAAAGAGCTTCGCAAGCTGGAAGGCCTGAAATTCATCACCCAGAGGAAGAAGGTATTCCAGGCTCCCGATTCCGTAAGTCAGAGTATGCGCTCGAATGTGCGCAATGGACTGAACGAGTGGAGTTCCGCCAATGGAGTGTATGGCGCAGCTGATGCTCAGCTGAAGTCGCTGAACGGCAAAAGGCTCCACGAAAGTGGCTATAGAGGCAAGGGAATGATGATAGCCGTATTCGACGGCGGATTCATGAATGCGGATAAGATTCCTGCCCTGCACAATATCAAGCTGGCGGGTGTGAAGGATTTCGTGGTTCCTGAATCCAAGAATGTATTTGGAGAGATGGAACATGGCACGATGGTGCTCTCTACGATGGCTGCCAATGCGCCCGACTTCTATGTGGGTGTGGCTCCTGAGGCGCAGTATCTGCTGATAAGATGCGAGGATGAACGCACCGAGAGCCTTGCTGAGGAGGATTACTGGGCAAGTGCTGCGGAATATGCTGACAGCTGTGGCGTGGACGTCATCAATTCTTCGCTCGGCTATCATGGCTTCGATGATTCCTCGATGGATCATCACTATTATGAGCAGGATGGCAATACCGCCCTCATCTCCCGAACCGCATCGATGTGTGCCGACAAGGGAATCGTATGCGTGAACTCTGCCGGAAACGATGGTATGGGTTCCTGGAAGAAAATCAATTTCCCTGCCGATGCCAAGGATATCCTCACGGTGGGAAGCATCAACGAACATGGCATGAATGCTGCCTTCAGTGCCGTAGGACCTACGGCGGATGGCAGAATCAAGCCTGATGTGATGGCCTTCGGAAGTCCTACCTGCGTGATTACGGGCAGGGGTAGCATCATCAATGATAATGGAACTTCGTTTTCCTCTCCGCTGGTAGCGGGTATGGTGGCTTGCCTCTGGCAGGCGCTGCCTGGCAAGACTGCCAAGCAGATCATCAAGCTCGTAAAACTGGCAGGTGATAATCAGCAGCATCCCGACAATGTCTTCGGATACGGTGTGCCTGATTTCTGGAAAGCCTATCAGACGGGGAAAGCGATTAAGTAATCTTGGAACTTTGAACTTTATGATTAGCTTTGCTGCTATATGATAAGGGAAGTTCCAGGGGGGCTAAGTACCAAGTAATAGTATTCATAAAGTTCAAAATTCCAAGTTCAATGTTCAAAGTAAAAAGATTATCTCTATATGAATTAAACTCGATAGTCAGCGAAATCATTTCGATGTCCTTACCCGACAGCTATTGGGTGGAAGCGGAACTCTCCGAGGCTCGCGAGGGTTATGGCGGCCACTGCTATCTGGAACTGATTCAGAAGGATGAACGCTCCAATACGCCGATAGCCAAAGCTCATGCCAACTGCTGGCGAAACCGCTGGATGCTCATCAAGCCTAATTTCGAGCGAGTGACGGGGCAGCGCATTCATGCTGGCATGAAGGTGCTGCTCAAGGTACACGCCCAGTTCCATGAGAACTATGGTTTCTCTTGGATTGTTGATGACATTGACCCCAACTATACGATGGGTGATATGGCGCGCAAGCGGTTGGAAATCATCAATACGTTGAAGGCTGAGGGCGTCTTCGAGCTGCAGAAGGAGCTGGTGCTCCCGATGTTCTGCCAGCGCATCGCCGTGATTTCGAGTGCCACGGCAGCCGGATATGGCGATTTCTGCAATCAGCTTGCCGATAATGATTACGGCTTGCAGTTCACCACCCGCCTCTTTCCTGCCACGATGCAGGGCGAGGGAGTGGAGCAGAGCATCATCGCTGCCCTGGACAGCATCAATGCCGAATATGAGGAGTTTGACTGCGTAGTCATCATCCGTGGCGGTGGTGCTACCAGCGACCTTTCCGGTTTCGACACCCTGGCGCTTGCCGAGAATGTGGCTAACTTCCCGCTGCCTATCATCACGGGAATCGGACACGAGAGGGATGAGAGTGTACTGGATATGATTTCCTTCCAGCGGGTGAAGACACCGACTGCCGCTGCCGCCTTCCTCATCAATCATCTCGCCGAGGTCTATGCCCGGGTGATGGATGCACAGGAAACCATCGTGCAGAACGTGAAGCACCGGTTGCAGGTGGAGAAGATGAGGATCGAGAGATTGAGCAGCACCATCCCCGTACAGTTCTCGCTGGTGAAGACGAAGCAGGGGGCGTATCTCGACCGTCTGATGACTCGCATTACGACGAATCTGCAGTCGAAGGTTTCGAATGCGCAGCGCCGTTTAGAGATTCTCTCGCAGAATATCCAGCCGGTACTGGAGCGTAAGATGCTCAATGAGAATCATCGACTGCAGCTTCTCCAGCAGCGCATCCAGGCGCAGGATCCGGATCTGCTGCTGAAGCGTGGTTACAGCATCACGCTGAAAGATGGCAAGAGCATCCGTTCTGCCTCGCAGCTGAAGGCTGGCGACATCATCGAAACGAGATTCGCCGAGGGCAATATTAAATCGGAAGTGAAATGATTCCCCACACGCCCTGAGGCAATAGGATTTCCCCATACGCCCTGAAAGGGCAGAAGCTCCTAGCCCAGGGCAACGCCCTGGGTAATAAAGGATGCAAACCTGTCGCCCTGAAAGGGCAAAAGCTTTAAAATATCCACTGTTAACTGTTAACTCTGTTAACTCCAAAAACAATAAAATTATGGCAAAAGAAGAAATGAAATACGAGCAAGCTGTAAGAGAGCTTGAGCAGATTGTAGAAAGAATGGAGAATGATGAACTGGATATTGATCAGCTCTCCGAGCAGTTGAAGCGTGCCAAAACCTTGGTAAAGCTCAGCAAGGACAAGCTCACCAAGACCGATGAGGAAATCAAAAAGCTTCTCAGTGAGGATTGATTCCTTCTGTTTCAGCCACCCCTGTTTCGGCGGATTTGCAATCCGCCGTCGTATGGGTAACTATTGCGGATTTGTAATCCGCTAAAAGGACCGGCGCAAGAAACTCAATCTCTTGCTTGAGGCGGATTTCAAATCCGCTAATAAATAGGTCGAGCCTTTTTGTCTGCGGATTTCAAATCCGCAGGAACGCCTAGCGGTGGAATGCCTATGGCGCTTGTTTCGGCGGATTTGCAATCCGCCGCCAGTTACCTATTTCGGATTTGCAATCCGCTTCAAGGAACGGCGCAAGAACGAAAAAGTACCCATAAAATGGTAAAATAATGCCTCAAAACGGCAGAAATACGTAAAATAATAACGTTTCTACTAAATTTATCGCAAAATAGTTGCAGATTAATAGAATATTTTGTACTTTTGCATTCAAAATATTAGTAGAACATTAAAAAATAAGATGTTATGAAAGACTTAGATTGGTCTAATTTGTCATTTGGCTATCGCCAGACTGACTACAATGTTCGCTGTTACTATCGCGACGGCAAATGGGGCGAAATAGAAGTTTGCTCTGATGAGTATTTGAAATTGCACATGGCTGCCACCTGTCTGCACTATGGTCAGGAGGCATTCGAGGGTCTGAAGGCTTATCGTTGCCCAGACGGCAAGGTACGCGTGTTCCGTATGGACGAGAATGCAGCCCGCCTGCAGAGCACATGCCGTGGTATCCTGATGCCAGAGGTGCCAACAGAGTTGTTCGAGGAGATGGTGAAGAAGGTGGTCCGCCTCAACCAGGAGTGGATTCCTACCTACGAGAGTGGTGCTACGCTCTATATCCGTCCGCTGCTCATCGGTACAAGTGCTCAGGTGGGTGTTCATCCTTCTAAGGAGTATTGCTTCCTTATCTTCGTAACTCCAGTAGGTCCATACTTCAAGGGTGGATTCTCTACAAACCCATACGTCATCATCCGTGATTTCGACCGCTCTGCTCCTCTCGGAACAGGTATCTATAAGGTGGGTGGCAACTATGCTGCTTCTCTCAGAGCCAACAATATCGCTCACGAGAAGGGTTATGCGTGCGAGTTCTATCTCGATGCCAAGGAGAAGAAATACATGGATGAGTGTGGTGCTGCCAACTTCTTCGGTATCAAGAACAATACATACGTTACTCCTAAGAGTACATCCATCCTCCCATCTATCACCAACAAGAGCTTGATGCAGTTGGCTGAGGATCTCGGTATGAAGGTAGAGCGTCGTCAGATTCCTGAGGATGAGTTGGAGACCTTCGAGGAGGCTGGTGCATGCGGTACTGCTGCCGTTATCAGCCCTATCAGCTACATTGATGACCTGGATACTGGCAAGCGCTACAACTTCGGTGAGAAGCCAGGTCCTGTCTCTAAGCATCTGTATGATACCCTCCGTGGCATTCAGTATGGTACTGTAGAGGACAAGCATGGTTGGACAACCGTAGTTATTGAGTAAAAACCAATAAGAGATAATATTAAGTTCAGAGCACTTTGAGGAGTTTTCGCTCCTTGGAGTGCTTTTTTTATGTTTTTCCCTTGGAGTTTCATAAAAATATCGTATCTTTGCCCACAGAAAATATAACTTCTTAAAAGAAAGGAAAGATTATGCAGACAACTATCAACATATCATTGGATGTACCTCAGTCTTATCAGTTGGATACATTGAAGCAGGAGCTGACAGAGTATGCTAAGAAATTAGTGGCTAAAGCTAAGCCTAAGGCAAAGGTTGCAAGAAGGCAATATGCTCATGATGCTTTATGCGGTATTATGAAGACTGATAAGTCGGATAAGGAATTAATAGAGGAGTATCTGAAAGAAAAATTTCAAATTTGACAACGATGAAAGTCTTTTTAGATACTAATATTTTTATCGAATATACCACGTGCCGTAAGCAATTCAGATGGGTACGTGATGTTTTTGATGCTATAGAAGATGAAATTATTTCTGCTGTGGCTTCTGTTGGAGGTATGTACACAAATGCATATCTTGTTACTCTTTATTTTAAAGAGCATGGTATTCATAGGCCTGAGCAGACAGAGAGAGTCAGACAGACGCTTTTAGCGTTTTTGCAGTTGGCTCCTACTGTAGATTGTTCAGCAGAAACAGTTCAAGAAGCTGTCAATGATGAGCGCTTTACCGACATAGAGGATAGCTTCCAGTATCACTGTGCCTTGCAGAATGATTGTGATGTCTTATTGACTATCAATATCAAAGATTACAAGAACGTATTGGGGCAGAGACCCGAAGTCTTGACTCCTGAGGAATTTGTAGAGAAGTATCTCAAATAATATCATAAACAAGAAGCCTCTCGGCATTGCTTTGCCGGGAGGCTTCTTCGGCTCTTACGGCTGGTGGGGGTTAACAGGGTTAACAGTTAACAGTCGATTTTTCGATAGTCCCCCTCGTGTACCTTATTATATAATAATATATATATATACTTCTTTTTATAGATATGGGGTGGAGACCATGCATTTTTCGGCTGTTAACTGTTAACCTGTTAACCCTGCCCATTTTTTAAGCCAACTCTATGCTTCTGGATAGAGAACTCATAGAGTTGGGGGATAAGAAACTATCACTTAGTTTCTTTAACACTTTCCGGGCTTCATAGATGGCAAGGATCGGTCATCTATTAAGCCTCCAGCTTGCCATCTATTAAGCCTCTTTTGTGTCACTTTCATGTCGCTTTCGTGTCGTTTTCGTGTCACTTTCGTGTCGCTTGTTTTATCCTTGTATTTCCCTTTATCTCGTAACCGGGAATACGTAGTATTCTCTATCTACATCGAAATCAAGCACCCACTGGTCAACGATGATATTGTCATCCAGCGCCTTGATTTCTACAGTATGATAGCCGTCGAGCAGGGTTACGTAGAAGCTCTTGAGCGCCTGTCCGCGCCAATGATTCATCTTCCATTCCTTGGAGTTGTAATCCTCCTTCATCTGGCAGATTACCGGTTCTGCACCGTCAATGCTCACGCTTACCCGCATGTTCTTCTCGTATGGCAGATAGCTCGGGATGGTGGCGAGGGTAAATCTCGCATCTCCTATGCTGCTGCTTACGAATCTGTATCTCAGAATGGCTCCCTTTGGCAGCTTCACGGCGTTGTTGCTGTGACCCAGCAATGGCTTCAGCTGGATCTTCTCGGCTGTCTCTCCCTTGGCAGCAGGTGCCTGGAAGGCATTCGTCCAGTCGTATGCATTCTTGGCGGTGATGTTCTTGGTGAATGTCACCAGCGGCTGGAGATCTTGATTTCTGTCGAAGGCATCCTGCATCAGAAGCTTGATATCCTTGGCAGGTAGAGCGCCCGGCAACTGCGGAGCCTGCATTTCTGCCCCATCTGTAGCGATGATGCTGCTCCATTTGCCCTTGCCCAGCTTCAGATAGTAGGCGTTGAGCTGCTTCAGGGTGTTGAAGGCGTTGAGGCTCACGGCAGCCGAAGCCTTGGCTTCATCATCATTCGGGAACAGTCCCGGACGGGCGATGTCTCTGGCTTCCTGTGCCTCCAGCTCCTTTTCGGCGATGAGGGCAGCAGAGAAGATAGGATATTTCACGATTTCGAAGAATCCGTCTCGCTGATCGGCAGGAAGGGTTCTTTCCAGATTGGCAGTCTTGGTCTTCAGCAGGTCGTAGGCGTAGAGATAGCGCTCCAGTTCATTGCCGAATTCGCCCGAATGAAACTCTGTATCGCCGTATGGCATTGCCATGAAGGCTGGCTGTCGGATACTGGTCAGGCGATAGTATTCCTCCATCAGAGGCTTGATTTTCTTGGCTGCCACGTTGCCGAAGAGACTGCTGAGCCAGTTCTGCAGGTAGTTGCTGATGCCTCCCTGCAGCGCCTCGCCGTTCCAGGCAAGGTCTGAAATCATGGCAAGCTGCAGCGAAACCAACTTCGGATTGGTTACGTTGGCAATCCATGCGCAGTCTTCATCATGATGCATCTCCGAGCGATGGGATTTCTCCCGGTGCTCCGATTTGGTTTCCAGATAATCCCTGTTGTTGAGCATCTCGAGCACCAGGGCAGGGGAGACATTCTCCAGCTGCATCTGGTTGCCGGCGCAGATCATCTTCACGTTCTCCAGGGTCTTCTTATGCTTTTTCTTGTGTTTCTTGCCGGTGATTTCCGTCACCTTGTAGTTTTCGGCAATGCAGATGTCGAAGCTATCTGCCACCGCCTTGTTGTAGGCAGCCTCGTGCTTGCCGTCCACCTGCCAGAGGGTGTTGGCTCTCAGTCGCAGCATCAGGCGCGCCAGCTGACTGTAGTTCTTCTGATTCATCCACTTGCTTCCGTTCAGGGCAAGACCTCTGAATTCAATTCTCGGGATTTCTATCTTCTCCGTTCCCACCTGGGTAGAGAGATTCTGACGTGTCTGCGGCTTCAGGTCGTTCCATCCTGCCATAGGCGAAACGCCTGCCATTCGGGAGAGTTCCATGATGGCGTAGGCAGTGCCTCGGGCGTCGCTTCCTATCACGATGATCTTGCCCTTTCGGGTTCCGATGTAGAAAGCATCCTTGGCTGTGATGAACTTGTGGAGAGGAGCGCCGAGCTTTTCTACGGCAGAAAACTCCTTGTTGGTGAGCTGGTTGAGCTGGTAAATCTGGATGTTGGCACTGGCTTTCTCCTTCGCCTCGTTGCCGGTTACTGCCTTCATGTCGTCGGAAAACATTCTGAGGGCAATCTTCACTACAGGCGAAGTGGTGGCGTTGATAGAGTAGCTTACCTTGCCCGAAGCATCCGCCCAGTTGATGCTGGTAGCTGCAGCCACATTCTCTTTCTTCTTACTCTTGCTGAAGGTTTCAGCGCCCGCCTGCTGTACGGAAAGACAAGCCAGAGAAAGGGCGAAACCTACTATGATTTTCTTATAATTCATTTTTATTCAGTTTTGTCGTTCTTGAAGGTGGAGGGGGAATCCGAAGTTCCTGATGTCGCTTCATCATCTTCTCCAATCTGCAAAGATACATAAAAGTGTTTAATAACTGAAATTATTTAGTTTTTATTTGCTTATTACATTATTTATTGTTACTTTTGCACCAAACAAAACCATAATTATGACATTATATCCAAAATTAATTGAAGAGGCTCTTGCTACCGTCATCTATCCCGGTACCAAGAAGAACCTTATAGAGAGTGAAATGCTGGCAGATACGCCTAGCATCAATGGTATGAAGGTGAAGGTGGTTCTGCTCTTCCCTAGAGATACCGATCCTTTCCTCAAGAGTACGGTGAAGGCGGCTGAGGCTGCCATCCATTATCATATCTCCAAGGAGGTAGAGGTGGAGATCGTTACTGAGTTCAAGTCGGCTCCTCGTCCTGAAGTAGGAAAAATGCTTCCTCAGGTGAAGAACGTCATCGCTGTAAGCTCTGGTAAGGGTGGAGTGGGCAAGAGTACGGTTTCTGCCAATCTTGCCATTGCACTTGCCAAGTTGGGTTACAAGGTGGGCTTGCTCGATACCGATATTTTCGGTCCTTCTATGCCAAAGATGTTCGGTGTAGAGGAAGAACGTCCTTATTCTGTTCACAAGGATGGCAGAGATCTCATCGAACCAGTCGAGAAATATGGCGTGAAGCTCTTGAGTATTGGTTTCTTCGTGAGTCCTACCACGGCTACCTTGTGGCGTGGCGGTATGGCTTGCTCTGCCCTGAAGCAGCTGATTGCCGATGCTGACTGGGGTGAGTTGGATTACTTCATCCTCGATACTCCTCCTGGCACCAGTGACATTCATCTTACCCTGCTCCAGACACTCGCCATCACGGGTGCGGTAATCGTAAGTACTCCTCAGCAGGTAGCGCTTGCCGATGCAAGAAAGGGTATTGATATGTATCAGAATGATAAGGTGAATGTGCCTATCCTCGGTCTTATCGAAAATATGGCATACTTTACTCCTGCCGAGTTGCCGGAGAACAAGTATTATATCTTCGGTAAGGAGGGTTGCAAGAATCTCGCCAAGGAGATGAATGTGCCATTGCTCGCCCAGATTCCTATCGTTCAGAGCATCTGCGAGGGTGGTGATGATGGTGCGCCTGCTGCTACCAAGGTTGATTCTATTACCGGTCAGGCTTTCCTGAGCCTCGCCCAGAGTATCGTGACGGTAGTGAACCGCAGAAATGCCGAGAAGGCTCCAACCAAGATTGTTAGTACACACTAATTGTCCCCATACGCCCTGAATATTAAAGGGATTGTCCCCGTACGCCCTGAAAGGGCAGAAGCTCCTAGCCCAGGGCATCGCCCTGGGTAAACACGTAATAAACAAAGACGCCCTGTAAGGGCAAAAGCTTCTCATATTTAAAGCTTTTGCCCTTACAGGGCGTTTTTGTATTTGCCAATAATTCCCAGGGCGTTGCCCTGGGCTAGGAGCTTCTGCCCTTTCAGGGCGTATGGGGCTATCAGGGCGTATGGGGCTAGCTTTTTTCTATCGGGGGGGTAACAGGTTAACAGTTAACAGCTGTTTTTTGTATGGTCAACCCCCTGATTCTTGAATTTTAGCTCTTTATCTTTTTAGCCTCCAGAAGCTCTTCTGCCTCATCCTCTTCTTCAGCAACTTCGGCAGTAAGATTCGCCTTGAGTCTTGCTGAGCGCAACTGCTGCCTGAAAACCAGGCAGGTGGCGAGGAAATATACGCCCGTCTGTATCCAGAGCGCTCTGAACTCCGGCAGAATATCGACAAGAGAGGCTCCCATGCTGCTGATTCTCAGGAATCCTCTGATACCGAAGGTAGATGGGAATACCCACGCAAATCCCTGCCAGAAGGCTGGAATATTGCTCTGTGGCCACGAAATACCCGTCATGAAAAGCAATGGCACAGAGGTGAAAACCACCAGAAGCATCACGTTCTCACGGTATCTTACCAGGCACGATAGCATCAATCCGAAGAATACGCACGACAGAATATAAGGCAGAAGGAAACCCAGAATGGTGATCCAGGTTACCATGCTGACAAATCCGAAAAGTTTCGGAACAACCAGCGTCAGGTACATTCCCATCACGGCGTAAACCATGAAATAAACCATCGCCTTACCGAATACGATTCGGAAAATGCCGCCATAATGCTTGCTCACCGGTATCAGTTCGCGGTTTCTGTTCAGCTCTCTCGATGTTCCTGCTGCCATTCCGATGCCCAGCAGCATGGTTTGCTGCAGAATGAGTACCAGTACACCCGGAAGAATCGCATTACCATATCCTCCGGTGGTATTGAAAATCGGAACTTCATCGAATTCCAGCGGATGGGCGGTTATTTCATCATCCCGATCCGTGAATCCTCCTCCCTTGGAAATCTGAATTCCCGAGTTGATCTGGCTTGCCACACCCTGCGCGGTCTGGAAAATCGCCTTATAGGTCAGCATCAGACTCATATCGCAATATACGCCTACATGCGCCTGTTCGCCACGATTCAGCTTGGTGTCGAAATCGGCAGGAATATAGACGATTCCGTGCACCGCCTGCTTCTGTACCAGCTGCTTCGCCTCATCGAGACTGTTGCAGTAATAGGTAGCCTTGACATCCGGAGAAGCATCGTAATCGCGGATAAACTCGCGGGAAGTATGGCTGTGGCTCAGGTCAACAATCGCCGTATCCACCTCTCTCACCACCTCGTTGTTGTAAATCCACGAGTAGAGCAGCGGATAGCCCAGCGGTACCAGGATGCAGAAGATGAGCACACCCTCATCGCGGAACACATTGCGCATCTCCGTCTTCCAGATGAAGCACATATCCCAGATTCCATTGATGATCTTATATAATAAACTACTTTTCTTCATTATGGTAGGTATTTATATACTAACATTGCCTTCTTGATGTTCCAGACGGTGAGCATTGGCAGGGCACAGAAGAGTAACATCGCGCCCCAGTGGAGCACAGCATCGCTCATCGGGAAACCATTGAAGATGTTCATCTGGTAAATCATATAATAGTGGCGCATAGGGTAGAGCTGTCCGATGGCCTGGATTGGCGAATCCATGGAGAAGAGTGGATAGGTGGCTCCGCAGATGGAGAAACTCACCACGCCCCAAAGCGAACAGATACTCATCGACATGCGCAGGGAAGGCATCAGTCCGAAGGCAAAGATACCGAAGCACTGGCAGGACAATACGCTCAGAATGCCCAGCAGGATGATTGGCGCAGCACCTCCCGGATGCGGGAATCCCAATACATAATAGATGTAGAACTCGAAGAGCAGGAAGATGCTCAGGAAGATGAGCGTCTGAGGCAACATCTTACCCGCGATGGCGAGATAAGGATTGTTGTTCGCCATTCGCATCCAGTCTCTGGCTCTGTTGAACTTCAGTTCCGTACCGATGGAATAAGGGGTGATCAGGAAGATGAACAGCATGATGAGGCCCGGCACCATCACGCTCGACAGATAATAGTTGTAGTTGGCGTAAGGGTTGCCTATCATGTGCAGATCCACGGCGATGGGCTGCAGGAAGGTCATGATTTCATCGTTCGTCTTTCCCAGTGCCGACAGCTTCGCCATTCCGGCAGCTGCGCCTCCCAGAGTGGAAATGGTCTTCAAATCCCGGAAGAGCAGGGAGCCTGCTGCCAGCGAAACGCTGCTGTAGTAGAAGGAAATCTTCGGCTGTCGGGAAGCCATCAGTCCTGCCTCCGTTCCGTTAGGAATCACCAGGAAGGCATAGATCTCGTTCTTCTGGATAGCATGTCTTGCCTCGGCTATGTTTTCATAGTGAGCCACCACCTTAGTGGTCTGGAAAGCGTCGAGCTTATGCACCAGCTGGCGGGAGGTATGAGAATTGTCCTGGTCAACGATGCCCACAGGCATGTCGGTAGGCACACCTCCCTGCATCAGGGTAGTGAAGAAAATCACCACCACGATGGGGAAGATGACCATGCAGAAGAGATAGATGGGATTCTTCCGCATGATGCCGCACTCTCTACGGGCAATATGATATAATTTCTTGAACATTGAAAATCTCAAAGCTATTTAATGATGAGTGACATTCCCGGGCGCAATCCCTCCAGCTTGGTGATAGGACGGGCCTTCACCTCGAAAGTCTTGCGGTCGTAGTCGCCATTATCCTTGGTTGCCTTCCAGGTAGCATAGGAGCCCTGGTCTTTCAGGTAGTAAACCTTCATCTTGATTTCCTTGTTGAAGGCAGGAACGAAAGCGGTGAACTCATCGCCCTTGTTCAATCCCTGGAGATGATCCTCGCGGACATTGAAGGTTCCCCACATATCGCTCATGATAGAGATGCTCATGATAGGAGAACCGAGACCCACCAGCTCGCCTACCTTAGGATAGACATTGCTGACCTCGCCTTCGCACTGGGCCACCTGAACGGTCTCCTTCAAGAGATTCTTCACTACATCTACAGCGCTCTTGGAAGCCTGTGTGTTGTTGGCAGCCATGCGCTTCTCCTGCTCGCGGGCACCATTCTTCGCCATCTCATACTGGCTCTTGGCTGCTGCCACCTGAGCCTCTGTAGCCTTGTAGGCAGCAAATGCTTCGTCACGCTTCTGACCGCTGATCACGCCGTCGTTATAGAGGTTCTGCATGCGGTCGTAAGTCTTCTTGGCAATGGTTGCAGCTGCTTCTGCCTGCTGAACCAGCTGGAAGGCACCCTGAATCTGCTCCTTGCGCGCACCGGCATCGGTAAGATCCTTCATGGCCTCGGCTGCGGCATTGGTTGCCTGGAGCATCTGCTCCTGCGATTTCATCTCTGGAACTTCGAGGATGGCGAGGGTGTCGCCCACGTGAACGTAGTCGCCCTCCTTGACTCTCAGTTCTACGATGCGGCCTGGCAACTTGCAGGATACTCTGTATTCTGATACTTCTACCTCGCCCTGGATAGTGTCGTCCTTCTGCTCAAGCGTGAAGAAGCCGATGATTCCCACGAGTATGACAACTGCCGTAAAACCGATAACGGCAAGCAGTATATTGTTATGCTGTGATTTCTTAGACATGTTTTTATCTGAATTTGAATTTTGAAAAATGTTTCTATTGTTACTGCAGAATACCGAGCGCCTTGTTAAGTCCTACCTGGGTAAGTTTCACGTCGATTTCCGCATCGATCTTCTGGCTCTGTGCCTGCTGCCAGGCAGTCTGGGCTGCCATCACATCAGTTACCTCCATCACTCCTTCCTTGAATCCGAGGTTGGCGCATCTCAGGTTCTCGTTGGCGCTGTCAATGTTCTTGATGGCCATATTGAGCTTCTTCTCAGCTTCCTTCACCTTGAACTGGCTCTGGGTAATCTGGAGATGGATCTTCTCGCGGGTATCGTCGAGGTTCATCTGGGCAATGTTGGTGGCTGCCTTGGATGCACGCACCTTATAGGCACCGTCAAACCAGTTCCATACCGGAACCTGCACGATGACACCAATATTCCATACACCGGTAAACTTCTTCTGGAAACCATTGAATACATTTGGATTCGAAATGGTGTAGCCGCCGGTCAATGCCACATGAGGCAGATAGACGGCGCGAACCAGATTGGTGGCTTGCTTGGAAATATCGACCGTATTCTGGAGCATGCGCAATTCCGGACGGGTATTCATCGCAGAATCAGAAGCGGCTACTCGCTGCTGCTCTGTATCTACAGGAGTTCCCGAAAGAGCCAGCGTCTCCTTGTCTTCATCGGCAAGAGTCACTTCCTGGTTCATCGGAATGCCGCAAAGCTGACAGAGAAGCATCTTGGAGAGCACCAGACCGTCTTCAGCCTGTGTAATCTTCATCTCCGCCTCGTTCACCTTTACATCTACCTTCAGACCATCTGCCTTGGTGGCTACGCCCTGCTGAATCATCTTGTGAACATCGTCGTTGAGCTTTTTCACCAGGTCTCTGTAGCTGGTGGCGAGCTTGTACTTCTGCTTCAGCGAAACGGCAAGCCAGTAAGCCTGGTCTATGCTGTAGAGGGTCTTCTGGGTCTGCATGTCGAGATCATTGTCGGCTATCTGCTCACCGATGTCTGCAATCTTGTTGGCAGCCAGGATGGCGCCGCCCATATAGATAGGCTGGCGGAGCATCACGCTACCAGCCCACATGTTGCGGGTGTCGGTGCGGAAAGCATCTACCACGCTCTGTCCGATGGCATTGCCCTGCTGCTGGATAACGCTTCCTTTCTCGTTGAGCAATCCTCCGATTTTCTGTGCCTGTTCAGGGGTGAGCATTCCCTTGCTTACCAGATCGGCCATTACGTCGTTAGCATTGCCGGTGATTCCACCTACGATGTTGGAACCTAAATTGCTGAATGCTGACTTCTGACCATCATTGAGCAAAGAGATCTCCTTGCTGAACCATTCATATCCGCCCATGGCATCTACCTTTGGCAAATATTTCGTGCGCGCCGATTTCTTCAGGTTGGTCGCCACGTCCTTCTTGAGCTTAGAGGCATTGATCTGCTTGTTGTTGCGTAGCGCCATCGCACGACAACTGTCGAGGTTCAGAACCATCGTTTGAGCCTCGGCTGCAGTCATTGCTCCCATCAGCATGATAAGAGTTAATATTTTTTTCATTCCTTTACTATAATATTATAATATCGGTGCAAATTTATGGAAATATTCGCAAACCACAAAGGATTTTTTATTATCAAATCTTTAAGAATCGAAAATTACCTTACATTATGGAAAAATGGAACATTCTTCTATTCAAATTCAACAACGATTTCTCCTTCCCAGTCGGGATTTACGGTGAATCCTAATCCTCCTTTCCCTGGATCATCATCTTCTTTCTGGTCGGGGTCGGAGATAGTATGGTCTTTGATGCTGATATTGGTCAGGGTGATGTTGTTGCGTTTCACTGGGACGCCTTCCTTGGAATATTCCTTGATGCTCTGAGCATCTGCATCCAGGATGTTGATGGTCATTTTCAATCCCTTGTTCTCTTCGCGAGGGAAGGTATAGACCGAATAATCCCTTTTGCCTTCCTGAAGCTTGAAGCTTTCGGTCTGCCGGCTTTGTACGCATCCATAACCCGTTACGGCGTCAAGGGTGCTGCTGCCTCCCGTATAGTAAAACTTGATGCTGTGCGCCTCGGCGGGGATGGTGGCGTCGGTGATATGGACCTTAAACTGTGCCACGGCTCTATTCAGCAGGATGTAATCATCCGTATCTTCTCCATCTATCACATTGAAAGTGCCGTAATAGAAGAAGGTATCGGTCATCTTGTTCTTGTAGAATTTCACTTTCTCAGGGGAACTGATCGTACAGTTTCCGCTTCCGTTATGGCCGATGGCAACCATTCGGTATTTTCCCGCATCCAGATTAATCCCGATATCTTCGTAGCCATCTTCTGCTTTCAGATTCAGGGTCTTCACCTTTTCCTCTCCATCAAAAATGGCGATGGAGAGCCGGGAGCAGTAATCTTCTAGAGGCTTTCCCTCTACTTCCTCATCTCCTTCATCCAATCCGTCTTCATCTCCTTCCTCCTCATCTTCGAAATCTCCTTCTCCGCTTCTTGTTCCCGTAGAATTGTTTTTTGCCACGGACGCATGGATGATTACGTTGGCGTTTGCGTCATGTGAATTGGTACCCGAATCATCGAGTGCAAACTTTTCGCATGAAGTAAGCGTAGCTACCAGCATCAGCAAGAGGGATGCCAGCCAGACATAGGTCTTCTTCTTCATATCACTAAGTTTTTAAGTTTGCTTTCTATGCGTGGTGCAAGACGTTTTCTTGCGCATGAAAGTCGCAGCAAATATACGGTTTTTCTGCGAAAAAGGCAAGGATATTTAAAAAAGAATGCATATTTTTGGCTAATTATCTGTTTTTTCGTATATTTGCACCCGTTTTTTCAGCGAGATGAATTATTTGTATCTATATATAGTAAGGTACGCGCGTGAAAAATGGGTAAATATGGTATGGTATTTACATGATAAGGAATTGGGTTTAAATAATAAGGAACAAGATATATTTATGGATAAGAAGATAAAAGCATTGTTTTTCGACATCGACGGCACGTTGGTGAGTTTCAAGTCTCACAGGATTCCGCAGAGTACTGTGGATGCTTTGGAGCAGGCTAAGAAGAATGGGGTAGAGGTGTATATTTCTACGGGACGCCCTAAGCAGATCATCAATAACCTCGGTCAGATAGAGCATCTCATCGATGGTTACATCACAGCCAATGGTGCCCGCTGCTTTGTGGAGGATACATTGGTGAGCCAGCACGCCATCCTTCCTTCTGATGTGAAGAAAATCATCGAGGCTGCTGATAGAGACAACTATCCAGCCATCGTGGTAAGCGAAAGCCGTTTTGCCATTCATCATTATACCGACGAGGTTTATGAAATCTTCTGCAAGGGATTGGGAGTAGATAGCAGCGTTTTTGTTACTGATCTCAATCGTTTGGGCGATGAGGCCATCTTGCAGGTCACACCTTTCTGCACCGTAGAGCAGGAAGCGCTCCTGATGCCTACGCTCGAAAACTGCACTTCCGGCAGATGGCACCCTGCCTTTACTGATATTACTGCGCATGGAGCCGACAAGGGAAAGGGACTCCAGGCAATGGCTGATTATCTTGGCTTGAACATTGAAGAAACTATGGCGTTCGGCGATGGCGGCAACGACATCTCTATCATCAAGAAGGCAGGTGTAGGTGTAGCAATGGGCAATGCTGGTGATGAATTGAAGCAGGTCGCCGATTACATTACGACTCATGTGGATGAGGATGGTGTGAAAAATGCTCTCATCAAGTATGGTGTAATTGCTGAAAACTAACATTTTGTTGTCTTTAGTCATAAAAATCTGTCTAAAAGTTGGGAAATATGCAGAAAATATACAAAAGGGACAAGAAAATAGCTTTTTAATAGCATTTTGTTAGCTAAAAATTTGTTTATTTTATAAAAAGTATGTATCTTTGCACCCGATATTTGTAAGTTGTTAAATTTAAGAGAGAGAAATTATGACAAAAAGACTAACCATGTTAATGGGGGGGCTTGTTCTTTCAACAGGAATGGCTCTCGCACAGACTACTGTTACAGGTAAAGTTGTTTCTCAGGAAGACGGTGAGCCAGTGATTGGCGCATCTGTTAAAATCGCAGGAACAAAGACTGGTACAGTGACAGATGTGGATGGTAACTTTACTCTGCCTAATGCAAGTAAGGATGCCGTTCTCGAAATCACCTATCTTGGTATGGAAACCCAGAAAGTGAAGGCTTCTGCTAAAATGAAGATTGTTTTAGTTTCCGATTCCAAGAATCTTGATGAAGTTGTTGTTACAGCGATGGGTATTACTCGTAATGAGAAAACCCTCGGTTATGCTGCAACAACCGTAAAAAGCGATGAAATTGTAGGTGCACGTACTACCAATGTGGCTGATGCCCTTTCTGGTAAGGTGGCTGGTGTTCAGGTGAACGCTACCAGCGCAGACCCAGGTTCTGTCAGCAACGTGGTAATTCGTGGTTATGGTTCTATCAATGGTAGCAACCAGCCTCTTTACGTGGTTGATGGTGTGCCTTTGCAGAATAATATGGTTTCCGGTCAGGGTAAGAATATCTCAACTGGTGGTATTTCTAATATCTCGCCTGAAGATATTGCGAGCATGACCGTATTGAAGGGTGCCGCTGCTACCGCTCTTTATGGTAGCCGTGCTGCCAATGGTGTCATTTTGATTACTACCAAGACAGGTGCCAAGGGACAGGCTCGCAACTATACTATCAATTATAGTGGTAGCGTTCAGGCTCGTATGGTTTCCTGCTTGCCAGATATGCAGAACAGTTTCGGACAGGGTTGGAATAGTCGCCAGACATTCATCGAGAATGGTTCATGGGGTCCTGCGTTCGACGGTTCTCTTCAGGTGTATGGTCCGGAGTGGAACCACCAGCAGTTGCTTCACCCTTATAAGGCTTTGAAGAACAACGTGAAGGATTTCTTCGAGGAAGGCTGGTCACAGAATCACAATGTTTCCTTGAGCGGTGTTTCCAAGTCGGGTGAAATGACTTATTATCTGTCTTATTCTTATACGGGCGATAATGGTATCATGCCTGGTGACAAGGATACTTATAAGCGTAATACCCTGGCTTTCCGCAATACTTATCAGGCTAACGACTGGTGCAAGCTGTCTTCTTCTTTCAACTTTGCCCGTAGTGCAACCGATGCAGTGGGTACTTATCAGGGTACATCTGTAGTAGATGGTCTCTATGAGTTGCCACGTGATGTGTCTTTGCTTGACAAGAAGGATTTGAGCAGCCCATTCAATACTCCTGAGGCTTACTTTACTCCTTATGGAATCACCAACCCATACTGGGCTTTGGCGAATAACTATAATCATACCGATGCCAAGCAGATTAATGGTAAGATTCAGGCCGATATTAACCCTATCAAGGATTTGACCCTGACTTATCGCTTCGGTTTCGACTATACTGATTATGATTCCAAGACAGGTTATCCTCAGATTGCTCTTGATGATAAGCTGATTACTGACGACAAGGGTTATGCGCCTAGTAATATGAACCAGAGTGGTTATGTCTGGTCACGTTATGGAAGAACTTATGAGTTTAACCATGATTTCATGGCAAACTATAAGAAGAAGTTCTTCGATGACAAGCTCGATTTGGCTGTTATCGCCGGTGTGAACATGAATGAGCGTAGCTATACTCACATGACAGGTGAAACCGATGACTTGACTTTCGAGACTGGCTTCTGGCAGTTGAGCAATGGTGCAACCAAGAAAACTTTGAGTGAATATCAGACCAAACGCCGTCTGATAGGTGCCTTCGGTGATGTAACCTTGGGTTGGAATGATATGCTCTATCTCGACTTGACAGCCCGTAACGACTGGTCTTCTACATTGCCTATCGACAAGAATAGCTTCTTCTATCCTGGTGCCACCTTGAGCTGGATTTTCACTAAGGTGATTCCTGAAAACAAGGTCTTGACTTTCGGTAAGGCTCGTGTGGCTTATGGTAAGACGGGTAATGATGCTGATCCATACCTCACAGGTGCCTCTTATAGTCAGGCAAGTATCAGAGGTTACTATGATTTAGGTATCTCTAAGTTCCCTATGAACGGTAAGAACTCATTCCTCCTGGGTAATACAAAGGGTAGTAACTCTTTGAAGCCTGAGATGACTACCGAGATTGAAGTGGGTTTGAACTTGCAGTTCTTTATGGGTAGAATCGGTCTCGATGCTTCTTTCTATAACAGAACAACAGATGACCAGATCTTTACCTTGCCGGTGGATCCTGCTACAGGATACTATTATCAGGTAACAAACTTCGGTTCTGTCCGCAACCGTGGTGTTGAGTTGTTGCTCACCACAGTTCCTGTACAGACCAAGAATTTTAAGTGGGAGTTGGGCTTCAACTTCTCAAAGAACTGGAACAAGGTACTTGAGATGCCTGCATCTCTTGAGGGTGGTCGTGTCTCTATTTATGATTACTCTTCTGGTAATGATGCAGTCTATATGTATGCTGAGGAAGGCAAGCCAATGGGTGAGTTCTATACTTATCTTCCACAATATACAGAGGATGGCAAGGTGATTGTTGATGCAAATGGTCAGCCTGTTATCGGTACTCAGGTAGAGGATACCGGTAAGAACATGAATAGCGACTGGACGGGTGGTGTAACTACTGCCTTGACTTACAAGGGCTTCACCCTGAGTGCAGCTTTGGATGTCCGCAAGGGTGGTTACATGTTCTCACGTACCAAGAACCTGATGCAGTTTACTGGTAATGGTACGATCACTACCTATAACGACCGTCGTCCATTCATCATCCCTAACTCTGTAGTAAAGAGCGGTGATACATACGTTGAGAATACTACTCCTATCTATCAGACAGATGGTAGCTATCAGAAGTATTACGATACTTATGGTTATGGAAATGGTGGAGAGGCTTACTTGCTCGACCGTTCATACGTGAAGTTGCGTAACATCAGTCTTACCTGGAATTTGCCACGTCTCTGGACCCGCAAGTTGTCGTTGAGCAATGTAGCTTTGACCGTATTCTGCAACAATGTCTTCACCTGGACAGCTAGCAGCAATACCTTCATTGACCCAGAGACTACAACTATCAGCCAGAGTAGTTATGGTGATTTGGCCACTCAGTTTGGTGAGATGTACTCAAACCCATCTTGCCGCACCTTCGGTGCCAACTTGAGTGTAACATTCTAACACATTGTGGTATTAGTAATTTAAAGGATATTCGATATGAAAAAATATATAGTAATGTCGGCTCTCGCTTTGGGTCTCTGCATGAGCTCTTGCGACAGCTATTTGGATATTAACCAGAATCCACAGTCTCCATCTGAGGCAAATGTCACATCTTCCATGATTATGCCTGGTGCTGAGATGGCGATTGCAAATGCATACGGTAACTATTTGCGTATCACTGGTGGATATCATTCTCAGGTTTACGCTCAGTTGAATGGTACTTCCAACTATGTGGATTATTCTGAGTTCCAGCAGTCTGCTACCCGTTGTAGTGGTACTTATACTCAGCTCTATCAGAGTGCATTGGTCAATCTGAAGACCATCTTGGAGAAATCAGAGGCATCTGGAGAATGGGGAACCTATCTTGCTGCCACCACTCTGCGTGCCTTCGCCTTTGAGACATTGGTAGATTGTTTCGGCGAGACTCCATATACAGAGGCTTTGGATGCAGATAATCTTTCACCAAAGTATGATGATGGTAAAACCGTATATGATGGCCTCATTGCCGAAATAGACAATGCTTTGTCTAAGGCAAGTGCTTCTAACACTGTTTGCACCAACTTCCTCTTCCCTGATGCCAGTGCAGAGCAGTGGATTCAGTTTGCCAAGGCTTTGAAGTTGAAGCTTCTGATGCGTGAGGCTAATGTGGATTCTTCTGTATTGCCAAAGGTAAAGGCTTTGATTGATGAGAATGATTTCCCAACCAAGGATATTGCTTACACCAGCTGCTGGGGAACAGAAAGTGGTTCCATGAACCCATTCTATTCAGAGGAGTTCTCTTCTGCATGGGGTTCTACTCAGGAAAATGTCTGTGCAAATTTAGCTATCATCGGTTCTATGCAGATCAAGAATGCCAATGGTGATGTGGTATATACCGATCCTCGTCTGGCTGCTTTCTTTGCGAAGAATGCGGATGGCAAGTATGTAGGTGGTGTTTCCGGTACCAATTATCCAAGTACCACAAGCCTTACCAAGTGGTGCCGTCCTATTGAGACTGCAACTTCTCCACTCAGTTTGCTTTCTGTTGCTGAGACCGAGTTCTTCATCTCTGAGTATTATGCACGTACTAACGACGAGGCTAATGCTAAGGCGCATTATAACAAGGCAATTGAGGCATCTTTTGCATCTGCTGGTGTAGAGGGTGCAGCTGAGCACATCGCTCAGTTCCCATTCGATATGGCGAATTACAAGAAGAGCATCGGTGTTCAGAAGTGGATTGCCCTGGCTGGTGTAAATACTTTCGAGGCATGGTGTGAGCTCCGCCGCTTGGATTATCCTGCTTTTGATACGACCAAGAAGGGTTCTGATTTCTATACCAAGGGTGATGACGGTTCCTTCACCGACAGCGGTTATCAGGCTGGTACACTCTATACTCCTATTGATGTGTTCAGTCAGGTTGGTGCCAACAAACTTCTGGAGCGTTTCCCATACGCAGAGTCTTCTTCTTCTCGTAATAGCAACACTCCTGCATTCACCAATTCAGACTATACCAAGCCTGTGTTCTGGGGTGAGTAGTCTAACAGTGTTTCATTAATAAAATGAATATAGCAATGAAAAAGAATATATTTTATATCATGCTTTTGCTGTTGACATCGGCAGTTTCCTTCACCAGTTGCGATGATGATAGTTCTGCAGGTGTAACAAGCATCACATATTATCCAGTGCTCACTCTGAAGGGTGATGCAACCATGTACGCTGATAAGGGTGCTGCCTTTACAGACCCTGGATGTGCTGGTGATCTGAATGGCGAGGATATTTCTTCTCAGCTGAAGGTAACAGGAACGGTGGATACCTCCAAGTCGGGTATTTATACATTGACCTATTCTGCTACCAATGCAGATGGATTCAGTGCTTCGGTTTCCCGAACCGTTATCGTTACCGATCCTGCGGATGCTAAGGAGGGTGTCTTCTATACAGATGCAGCCAACAGTTATCGTGACTATAGCGGTAATAAGGCATTTGGAGATAATTTCGAGGTTATCATTATCAACAATGGCGATGGTACTTATCATGTAAGCGATTTGCTGGGTGGTTGGTATTCTCAGAAAGCTGCATATGGCAGCAATTACAATATGGAAGGTGATGTGAAGTTTGCCGAAGATGGTACTATGACACTTCTCAATAGCCTTATTGGTGGTTGGGGTGATAGCTTGGTAGGCTTCTCTGGTAAGTTTGACGCAGCCTCTTCATCTTACACCTGGGATGCAGAATATGTATCATCCATGAAGTTCCATGTAGTTTTGAATAAGTAATTTTAGAAGATTATCGTTATGAAGAAATTAATATATTTATGTATGGCTATCCTCTGCATGACTTTTGCTTCATGCGAGAAGGATGAAGTCGGTGGTACTGCTACTCAGGCTCTCGCCGGTGAGTGGTATGTTACTGTGGATGCGGTTGATGCCAATAATAATGTGACGGCTGTTGACCCATATAATATGGGTAAGTTCCTTGTCAATACATTCAATACTGCAGCTAATGTGAGCGACCAGATGTGGATTAGTGACAATGGTAATTTCTGGAACTTTAAGGTGAGAATGACATCTGATGTTCAGAATCTCAGTTTCACAACTAATGGTGAGGCAGCTAATGCTGCTTATAATAAGGATGGTTCTCTTTATGACTGTAAGGTGAATGTTGAGGGTGGTAAGGTCTTGCCTGGACAAGGTCTGACTCCTCATGGAACTCCTGCCGACAGCATCGTTTTCTATGTGTCATTCAATGATGACGAACCGGGAAACAAGTATAAAATTTCTGGTATTCGTTATTCTGGTTTGACACAGGATGATTAATTTAGATTTTATGTTATTAGGTACATAAAGATATAAGGCAAAGTGATTTGCCTCGTTGTTGACTTAGTCAACACTTATATCTCTCTCGTCTTGGGGACTGGCAGTGGCCGGTCCCCTTTTTTTGTAAACATCAAAATATATACGTATTATGCCAAGAAACACGAAAACATCAGAGTCTTTATTCCAGTTTATGAACCTCCTTATTGCCCTGTTGCAGAAAAACGGGCAATACCGCACCTCGCTGCATTACAGAGCAACCCTCAACAGCTTTAAACGATACCGGGACAACAAAGACATCGCCCTGAGTGAGATAGATGCAGAAGTGATGCGATCGTATGAGGTATACCTGCATCATACGGCAAAGGTATGCAGAAACACCAGTTCCTTCTACCTCCGCATTCTCCGCGCTACCTACAACAAAGCCGTGGCAAAGGGACTGACGCCACAGCAGTATCCCTTCTCGGATACCTATACCGGTATTGCCCCAACCCGCAAGAGAGCCATACCCACAGAATCTGTCAGCCAGATCAAGCGTTTGGAGTCGGTCAAGGATCTCACTCCCAAAGAAGAGATGGCAAGAGATACCTTCCTGATGAGTTTCTATCTGCGAGGTATCTCATTCATTGACCTGGCTCATCTCCGCAAATCCGACCTCAAGGACGGTTATCTTCATTACACCCGAAGCAAGACCAGGCAGCGCCTCACCATCCGATGGGAGAAGGAGATGCAGGAGTTATTGGAAAAGTATCAGGCGCAGACCGCCTCCTCACCTTATCTCTTCCCCTTCCTTGTTGATGATGGGAATAAGAGTCAGGATAAAACTATTGACAAAAAGAAAGACACGGTACGCCTATATCGCAATGCCGAAGCGCGTATCTCCTACCACCTCAGGAAGTTAGGTGCTAAGATCGGTATCAAGGGCAAGCTCACCCTCTATGTCGCCCGCCATTCCTGGGCAACGGCAGCAAGAGACAACCATATCTCTATCTCGGTCATCAGCGAGGCATTGGGACATCATTCCGTAACCACCACACAGATCTATCTCCGCTCCATCAAAAGCTCAGAAGTGGATGATGCCAATGCCAGGATACTGGCAGTTCTATAAGCCGTAAAAATGAATAAAAGAGGGTTTTTGAAAAATGAACCAAAATGAACCAATTTTTCTGAATCTTTACATAAGAGACACAGATACTCACTGCAAAAATACGAATATTGTTGCAAACTAGCAAATTATGCGTGTTAAAAAATTAATATCATTCTACGAAAATCAACATTTTTTTAGAATTCTTATCATACGCAATTTCCTAAGTCGTTGATTGAAAGAATGTTTTCGTCATTTCTGTGTCTCTTATGTAGAGATTCAGATGATCGACATCAAAAAACGAACTTGATTCGCATGATGAAAGAGACAAATATACAATCCCAAGTTACGTCCACTATTGCAGGGGACGACGGCGAAGCCGTGGCAAAAAGTGAAGAAAGCGCTAAGAAAAAGGTTCCGGAAAAGCCTAATGAAGGGCTTGAAAAACCTGCTGATGCAGGATGGTATGTGGCTGTAGTGAGAGTGAATTGTGAAACGAGAATAGCTGATTCTATACGAATAAATCTTAATTACAATCATGTTTGGTTTGACTACTGGATTCCCAAGGTAAAAGTAGTTTATCTCGACAAGCGTTCCAATAAGCGAAGAGTGAAAGAAAAGCTATTTCTTTCCACCTTCATCTTTTGCAATGTCTCTCAGAGACAACTTGATAAAATCCGCTTCCGTTCGGATGTGTATAAGATGCTGACGATGCCAGGTCAAAGAAAAATATACCAGATTCCCGACCAGGTTATTGCCAACTATCGATATTTTGTAGAGAATGATGAAGAACCTGTCACTGCTGCCCCTGTTCCTTTGAAGAAAGGTATCAAAGTGCGAGTGACAGCAGGTAGCATGAAAGGTGTGGAAGCATACGTACAGAGCTATAATGGCAAGAAAGCCGTCATCGGCAGCGAAATCAAGTATATCAGTGGTGCAACGCTTACGATAAGTAGAAATTTGTTGGAAATCATTGAAGAAAGTTGAATCCCTAATCCCTATGGTAGGCTATTACCACCCTTCCGAAGATAAAATTGTCCTATCCCATGCCCTGTTCTGGGTGATGACCCAAAACATAAGAGGTAAGGTAGGAAAGGAAAAGTATTTGTTGCTGATATAGTAGAGACGCAGTATTGGTGAAATACATTGAGTTGAAAAAACTCCTCCAAAAATTTGGTAGTTTCACAGAAAAAGCCTATATTTGCACAAAAAACAGAGAAATGGGGTATAAACTTCATTAAAACCAATAAAATTACGCTGTTATGATTAGTAAGAATGTACAAAATATGATTCCAAAGATAAAAGATTTCTTTGGTAGCCAGCCAATAACAAAGGCTTGGCTCTTTGGTTCATGCTCACGAGGAGAAGAAACTACTGATAGTGACATAGACATTCTTGTAGAGTATGATCGTCAGCATAATCGAATTTCTCTGATGAAAATAGCAGGTATTATGTTGAATTTGGAAGATTTGCTTCATCGCAAGGTGGATATAGTAGAGGCTAATCGTCTCCTCCCTTTTGCTCAAGAAACAGCCAACCAAGATAAATTCTTGATTTATGAGAGAAAAAGTTAGAGATAGGGGAAGGTTAGAGCATATTCTTGAAGCGATAGAAAGTATAGAGGAGTTTCATGCTCAATATACTTTTGAAGATATCAAGAAGAATAAGCTCATCTTTTATGGCTTTACCAAATTGGTAGAAGTAATAGGCGAGGCTGTCTATATGCTTTCAACAGAATTTCGTGATTCTCATTCTGACGTGAATTGGCGTCAGATTGAGCGTATGCGCCATGTCCTTGTGCATGGCTATTATCCCATAGACCCCGAAAGTCTATGGGATACGATAGAAGTAGACATTCCTGAGTTGAAACCTTGGATAGTTAGGTATCTGTCGGAGTAATTAAAAAAACTGCGTCATCAGCGCAATCTGCGTGTGATAAAACTCCAGACCGATCAGGTCTAAATATCTGTGTTAATCCGTTCAATCTGTGGAACATTAGAAAGAAAAAACTCCTCATTCGAGCGACGACAAGTGCAGAGCGATACTGCAATGAGGAACAAAATATAACTTTTTTCAAAAACAGATACGTGTAACTACTTGTAATATAGTGGGGATGCTGTATTGGTGATATACGTTAATCTGGGGGAGATTAGAGCAAGAAGCAAAAACTCCTCTAAAAATTTGGTGGTTTCACCGAAAACCCTTATATTTGCAGCCAATAATTAGAATATTACGATTATGGCAACATTGGTACTCGATAATACATTATATCAAGGCTATGCAACAATTGCAGAGCAGAATAACATCAGTGTGACTGATGCTATGGCAGAAGCTTTGCGATTATTGAAGCAACAGCTGAAAAAGAAGCCAAGCCTTTCGTTAAGGCAACGACTTGAGAAGCGAATTCTTGAACTTCGAGATTTGCCAGCGAATTGGGATTACGCAGGTTCCCCTTCCATATCATCAGAAGCATGTGATTATTCTCAGAAGGTTGTTTCATCCTGTAGCGAATCATTGCTTCAGGGATTAGCAATATTCCCAAATACCAATGGCTATATATTAATGCAATGGAAGACCTCCAAAGGAGATGCCTGTTTATCTATTCTTAATGATAGGATAGTGTATGATGTCAATTATGGAGAGATAGAGAAAGAGGGCATCCTCCCACTTTCGGAACTCCCTAAATTTTTGGAAGTCTTAAAGAACATAGCCTAATGTCCCAAAAGCCATTATGTGGGTTATGCTCTTTTTACTCCAAGGTATTTAGCAAATTTACATGATAGATTAAGAATATATCCTGTTAAAGCAGGTCTTAATGATCATTGTGGTATGTTTTTCTTGGGTAAGGATAAGAAGATAGTTTGTGATGACTTGACGATTCGTCCTTATACATTAAAGACATTACGTTCTCTTTGTGACTTATTGCAAGACAGGGTGGTTCTAAAATAGGGGTAGTATCCAGCACCTTTAGCAAGATAATAGGAAGACGGTCCCATCCCGCACAACATGGCGCAGGGCTTTGATGCCCCGCCAACCTTATAGCGTAGCGGTTCTGAGCACCGGAGGGCGGTTACATCCCTAATCCCTATGGTAGGGATTTAGGGCTTGGGTATAGGGTAAGGACCCCCTCTTCGCAAGAGGGGGACAGGGGAGTCGAAAAAATACAATAATTAATAAGGATCTTACGTTATGAACATAGAAGAAAAAAGCAGGTAAGGAAGCAGAATCATTTTGTGTGTTGTAATGTTTAGCCATAAGCCAAGCATAGGTTAATAAATGCATTTTTTCTCTTAATTCCTTGGTGATTACGAAATTAAATCGTACTTTTGTCGCTATATTAGCAATAAAAACGTATGATTATGGCAAACGACAATAACAAAATACAGGCAACTACTGATGACTCTCAGATAGTACTTTACCAACCAGATGAAAGCATTTCTCTTCAAGTAAAAATAGAAGAAGATACGGTATGGCTTACGCAAGCTCAAATGGTTGAACTTTTTGGCTCTAGTAAAGCTAATATTAGTGAGCACATTACTAATATTTATCAGCAAGGAGAATTGGTGCAGTCAGCAACTGTTCGGAAATTCCGAACAGTTAGAAAAGAAGGCAATCGTATGGTTACACGTAATATGGATTACTATAATCTTGATATGATTATATCAGTCGGCTTTCGTGTAAATAGTCATCAAGGTATTCGCTTTCGTCAATGGGCAAACAATGTTTTGAAGGAATATCTTCTTCGTGGATATGCAGTACATCAGCAAATGCTTCAAATGGAGCAACGTATTGACTGCAAACTTATGTTGCTGCATGATGAGATGCAACGAATAAAGGATACCCAAGCTAAGCAGCAACAGCAGCTCGACTTCTTTATTCGGACCTCCACTCCTCCTGCTGAAATGTGTCTCATGACCGCTGACTTATTATAGATGACAGCCTCTATCATTGTGGTCATTCATTAAACGCCAATGGCGGTCATAAGATTTCCGCCATAACCCTGATGGGCACCTCTCCCGAGGTAATCCTCTCAAAAGTAGAATAAACAATATTCCTCATTCGAGTGGCGACAAGTGCAGAGCGATACTGCAATGAGGAACATAATAATAAAAAATGGCTACCCGTTACTATATTACATTCCATTCATCTATGTACGATACAACGAAGAGATATTCTTCTTGTTTACAGATACTTTCGAAAGACAATCTTGTGGTTATTGGACAAGATATAGCCTTGAAGATTCCAATGTCTTGGTCGAAGGAAAAGATGGCAGATTATATATCATCCTATGTCGTATCACATCCCGAAGAAATGGTATCGATATTAGATGATGAGGAGATAGTCCTTGCTCACGATATCATATCAGGAGGCAAGGGAAATGTTCTTTGGAAACGCCACTTGCTCAAATATCACCATTTGAAATGTATGGTTTGGGTAGTGGTCAATAATGCAAACAGAGGCAAGGATGGATTTGTGATGCTGGATGAGATAAGTGGGGCTTTTGCTCCCTATGTCGAACAGCGATATGCTGCGGCTAAAGCGAACGTGGATGCTGCTAAATCAAAAACTGCTCAATCACGTTTCTATCTCAGAAACCTGAAATCAAAACTGGATGGTCTGGATATAGATCAGCTCAAGTATCTTCATCTCCTTTTCGAGATGAACTATATGGAGGATTGTAATTTTTGGTTCCGTGATGAATGGTTTGTGGATGGCTACTACGAATGCTATAACGATTGGTATCGCAATGACTGCAAGACCACCCCTTATGATTTGAATCAGATGGTTTTTGATATTCTGGAAGAGTGGAAGGAGCGAGGCTATAAGGAATATCGACCAGCGATGGAACGCATCAAGAAATGGTGTAGTTGCAAATGGAATAAGTTTGAGTCAGAACATCAAGCTGAAGTTTCTGCCGCTTTTGATGCAGCAATAGTTCATGAAGAAGAGCGGGAAGTATCCCGATGTCTGTTTCCATTCATTCATAATGTACATGAATATATCCGCAGCAAGCAATATCAGAAAGCCATTTCTTTAATCTTCTGTTTGTTCGACCATTTAGGTAAGGCATGTAGAAAACATGAAAGGTGGTTTGATTCATATTGGTGTGGTGGAGTTCAGACAAGTGTTGTTCTATTCTTAGATGTACTGCGCCATCTGTACTGTCATTTGCGCCAACATCCAGATATTTCTTGGCAGACGAAGGAGGCAATGGATTTCCATCTGTTGCTGACCAATAAGCATCATCGTCTTTTTGGCGACCTGGAGTTAGCCTGGGGTGATTCTCGTATGGATGATATGCTTAACGACGATAGTCCCTATTGCGACTATAGCAATATGGAAGATGAACTATATGTGTATCTGGAGAGGATGATAGGGCAAAGTCAGCCCCAATAGAGTATCGAGCTCTTAAAGACAGGTGGGGCAAATCGTTACGATGTTGAAAAAAATAGATGAGGTGAAGGAGTGAGCTTAGCAATCCTTCACCCTACAAAGATAATGCAAACGAGCGCAATGAAAGCTAGCTTTCAAATTGCCGAGTGCAGCTTATCTTCTGTAAAACGATATAAAATAACTTTTATCAAAAACAGATACGTGTAACTACTTGTAATATAGTGGTGACGCTGTAATGGTGATATACATATAACTTTTTGTTATGGATTTTAAGGAAGAATATAAAAATATAATAACAACTTTGTCGGAAGCCTTATTCAAAGATTTTGTTAAGCAATATGTTATGTCATATTGGAATACTGACGAGGTCGAAATATCAGATGGTCCTTGGGATGGTGGAGTTGATATAGTATACTATAAAAACGAAATCGCTCAAAAGAAAAATATTCAAATTACTGTTCAAGATAAATTTGAAGTGAAGTTGATGAAAGATGTAGAAAAGTCTAAAAGAAATGTTGATAAATATGGCTATCAATCATCTTTGTATTTCTTTATTTCTAAACCAATCTCCCATTCAAAGAAAGATGAACTTATAGATAAAGCTGAACGAAACTGTGATATATCTCTCAAAATATTTGATGCAAATAAATTAGCATCTGATATTGAACGCTTACCTAGGTTATGTTCATATTTAACATCTGTATTTTCTCCCAAGTTACTACATAAGCCATCTTTTGATATTAGAAATAAAGTGATTTATGATATGTTTACTACAGGTAGTAATATTGCTAATATTAAGTATGATTTTATAAATTCATTTATTCAGTATTATTTGCTTGGAGAAACTGATAAAACAATTGATGAGATTTTAGCTCAAGTTAATAGCCAACTTGCTGATAACTTATCACATAAAGCAATTCAAGGTCAGCTTGACTATCAAGTGAAAAAAGGTATATTGGTTTGTTCTAATGATAAGAAATATTCCTTGTCAAATACAAAAAAAGAAGAGTTTCAAAAATTGCGAAAAACTTCAGAAACACTTTTGCAGTCTTTGATGTTAACACTACAGCAATGCTTGGAAAAATATAACTTGCAGTTTTATACTAATAATGTGTGTAATAAATTGATTGAACTTTATAATGCTCATTATAATAGTGAAATTGAAGAGATTAATCAAAGTAGAGAAAATAAAAATATTAGTGAACATAAGGTCTTCGAAGATCTCGAAAATTATCTTAAAACATTATCTAGTTCGGTAGATGCAAATGCATTGGTTAAAGACATTCTATTTAAGGTAAGTGACAATGTTTATCTTAATAAGATTGCAATTACGACAATGTTTACTAATTTATTCAGATCAAATTCTTTAGATGCATATTTTTCTATGTTTAAGAAGAAAATATATTTGGATACTCAAGTATTATTGCAAGTTATTTGCTGGTCTTTTAAAAATGTTGATTATGATGATATTCAATATGGTGCAGTAAACTTTTTTATGCAGCAGGTTAAAAGCCAAAAAGATAAAGTATGTTTGTTGACAACCAAAGAATATGTTGAAGAAGCGGTTTATCATTTGTGGGAAGCTTATCGTTTACAACGATTATTGGATATTCCTACGATAAAAGATCTTGGTCCATCCAAAAATGTTTTTTTTAATTTTTACTTATTTTTATCTCAAAATGATTATTATGAAGATTTCACAGATTTTTTGTATGACTTGCTTGGTGAAGGAATAAGTGTTGAGGGATTAGAGCAAGAAGAATTTATTGCAGAAGTTTCAACGCACATTGAAAGTATATTGAAATTTTGTGATATAGATGTTGTTTTTACCCCATATTATGATGAGTTGAAATTGGCCCAGAAAGAATATGATATGCATCTTATAGATAAGAAGTATAGTAAGCCAAAACGTGCTCAGAATAATGATTTAATTTGTATGTTGTATTTGAGCGATCAAAACTATCATATAAATCCAGATAGCGGTTTGTTGGATGAGCCGTTTTTTATTACTTGGGATTCCACTATTTATACTTTTAGAAAAGAGTTTCTACACAAGTTAAAAGGACGCTCATATTTTTATATATATACACCGATGAAATTTGCCAATCGTTTATCTGTGATGAATTTAAAAATAAATGCTTCATGTATTAATTATGATATAATTAGCTTGGCTGAAAATAATTTTAAATATTCAAATGATAGCATTAGCTTTATTGATACATTATCTGCTTTCTTCAAAAGAGGTGATGCAAGCAATTGGAAATTAGGTCAGCAGTTAGCTTCTATGCGTAAGCAACAGCAGGATGACTCTGAATTATCTGATTTTGTTTCTGGTAAACAAAAAAATCAGCCAATTGATGTAGTCCTAAAGAATATAAAAGATCACTATAATAATAATATTCAGACTTCGTTTGATAGAATTGTTAAGGTGTTTGAGATGAACGAAATAGCTGATGATGTTATTAAAATAATTTCGAAAGGCTGTGATATAATAACAACAAAAGCCAAATTGGACGACGATTATTTTAAAATGTTTGATAAATTTATAAATGACGAAAGTCCTTTAGTCTCAGAAGTTGTATCTTTTTCTTATAAAGAGTAATAATTCTGATTTCACTTCATTCAAACATATAAAAATGGGTCAATTCAATATTCGGTATGATTGCGTTAGCTCTCTCAGTTAGCCCTTTAGGGAAACCGGCTCCGCTGGCTGACAATAAAAACATGACGGCGCACAATCTACATCCTCTCGCTCCTGAGGAAAGAAATACTTTATTAGAAAAGGTAGAACTTTTTTGCAGAGAGACGGAAAGTTAGAAAAACTCCTTTTGGAAAAAGGCAGACGGAGGCATTCGAATAGTGTTATTGATTAACAAATAATAAGCTATGGATTCAGCTAAGCGAGCATGCCTTGCCTTTATATCAGGACTATCGATCTGTTTATGATTTTGGAGCTGGTAGGCTTTGTATGTTTACAAGTTCAGGTAGCGTTGATAATATTTATGTGTTTGATGCCCAACGTAACAGTGTAGTCACAGGCTCTTTGTCAAACTTGTACGATATGGGTACAAATTCATTTACTACTGTTAATATGAGTGGAAGTTCATTCAGTGGTTTTGATTATGGTACAACCTCTTTCTTTACAGGTAGTATAAATGGCAATATCGTAATGATATATGATGGTCAAAATTCATCTTATAATACGTATTCATTAATGTAGGTTATGAAGAAAATTATATTGTGGTTTATCCTGCCATCGCTACTTTTGGGTACTGTTATTGGACTTTGCATTCCATATTGCCTGGTTTCAGGCAGTTGCCCAACTCCATTACTGCAAGTTTGTCAACATAGCTTTTGGGACTGGTTCTTACGAATAGTGCAAGTGGTAGGTTCAATAGCTGTTGTCATTGTAGCATTGTTTAAGGAAGACTGGATGGCCTATAGGTACACACCATCTTTGAAACTTGAAACATCATATGATGATTTGACAGAGAATCTAGTGCACGATGGTAGTTCGGATATTGTTGATTCCTATCGAGTCAAGCTAAGACTGACTAATGAAGGAAAATCTACAGCCAATAATTTACGTGTTTATGTAGATAGAATCGTTTTCAGAGAGTCTTCTAAGAGTTTAACTTCTGAAGAGATACTGAAGGAGCCTTTCGCTATATTTCTAGACAAGGGTAATGATACGGTTTGTTTGCCTAAATATGGTGAGCTATCAACAGAATGGCTCTCTATGATGATGGTTACGCCAAGATCTCCTGTTGATGGGTCTGAACTTCCTCCTCAATTATCTATGTTTATTGGTAGGAGTTTTGAAGTTGATGCAGAACATCAATCAGGCTTATTAGATATAACTTTTAAAATAGTATGTGATGGAATGAAACCACAAACTCAAACATTACGTGTTGAACGGAATGGAAAGTGGCGTTCTAGAAAAAGTGATTTGGTAAGCGTTTTAGGTTATGAATGGATTGAAAATGAATGATTCGAGTTTTTTATGATAAATGAAGATGTTCATATTTTGATAAAGACAAAGATATACTCTGTGCTTTACAACGGATAAGGCGGTCCCATCCCGCACTATCTGGCGAGACCTTTGATGGTCCGTCAACCTTATAGCGTAGCGGTTCTGAGCACCGGAGGGCGGTTACATCCCTAATCCCTATGGTAGGGATTTAGGGCTTGGGTATAGGATAAGGACCCTCCCGCTGGGGAGGGACAGGGGGGGATATATAGCACTAAGGGCGGTTACATCCTCTCGTCCCTGAGGGAAGAGAGGCTTGGTGAGAAAGGTGGAGCCTTCCTTAACGGTAAGGAAGGACGGGTAGGTTTTCGAAACATGTTATTGATCAATAAATAATAATTATATGAAAGGAATAGTATTAGCAGGTGGTAGTGGTACACGCTTGTACCCCATCACAAAGGGTATCAGCAAGCAGCTGATACCAATCTTTGATAAACCGATGATATATTACCCAATATCAGTATTGATGTTGGCAGGTATCCGTGAGATACTCATTATTTCAACACCATTTGATTTACCAGGCTTCAAGCGCCTCTTAGGCGATGGAAGCCAGTTCGGTGTGAAGTTTGAGTATGCAGAGCAGCCATCACCAGATGGCTTAGCCCAAGCTTTCATTATCGGAGAGAAATTCATTGGTAATGATTCCGCTTGCCTCGTATTAGGCGATAATATCTTCTATGGTGCAGGATTAAATCAGATGCTGCATCAAGCAGTAGTAGATGCAGAGCAGAACAACAAGGCTACCGTTTTTGGCTATCGTGTAAGTGATCCGGAGCGATATGGAGTTGCTGAGTTTGATGAGCAAGGCAATTGCCTGAGCATTGAAGAGAAGCCTGAGCATCCAAAGAGCAACTATGCTGTGGTAGGCTTGTATTTCTATCCTAACAAGGTGGTAGATGTAGCTAAGCATATCAAGCCATCCGCTCGTGGTGAGTTGGAAATCACCACCGTTAATCAGGAGTTCTTGAAGGATAAGCAGCTGAAGGTTCAGACCATGGCAAGAGGATTCGCCTGGCTTGATACTGGAACCCATGATTCCCTTTCTGAAGCATCCACCTTTATTGAGGTTCTGGAGAAGCGCCAGGGCTTGAAGGTAGCTTGTTTGGAAGGTATCGCATACCGTCAGGGTTGGATTACCGCAGAACAGTTGAGAGAGAATGCTCAGCCTATGTTGAAGAATGACTATGGCAAGTATCTCCTTTCAATACTTGAAGAGAAAAATCAAACATTAAAGAAGAATTTAGAATATTAGAAACGATGAATATAATCAAAACTGATATTGAAGGCGTACTCATTATAGAGCCACGCCTCTTCCGTGATGCTCGTGGCTACTTCTTCGAGAGTTTCAGCGAGCGAGAGTTTGAAGAAAAGGTTGCCCCAATCCTGGGACACAGTGTTCACTTCTGCCAAGATAACGAGTCAATGAGCAGCTATGGCGTAATGCGAGGCTTGCATTTCCAACGCCCACCATATACCCAGAGCAAGCTGGTACGCTGCGTAAAGGGTAGAGTGCTTGATGTAGCAGTAGATATTCGTAAAGGTTCACCAACCTATGGCAAGCATGTGGCTGTAGAGCTGACAGAAGACAATCATCGCCAGTTCTTTATACCAAAGGGCTTTGCACATGGTTTCGCTGTCCTTTCAGAAACAGCCGTCTTCCAGTACAAGTGTGATAACTTTTACCATCCTGAAGCAGATGGAGGTATCAGCATTCTTGATGACACCCTCGGTATTGATTGGAAAATCCCAACAGAACATGCCAATCTCTCCGAAAAAGATACGAAGCATGCAATGCTGAAAGACTTTGATAGTCCATTCGATATCAACGTGGATTTATACTAAGTCATACGTTGTTCTTGTTAAGCATTGACTATGCCGTAATGAAGAAGTCGAAGGAAATCTATACCTTGCCAGCCGAGTTTGGTTGGAGCGACTTAGGTAGCTGGGGCAGCCTCCGTACCTTGCTTCCACAAGATGATAAAAAGATTAGCCAAAATGGTAATGATATAATGGCTTATCTTATTGAATGGCGACAACTTGTAAGATGTAACAAAGAAAAGTTGTCTTATGCTTCTACGTCACTAAAGATGAATAAAATGGATGTGGAATCTACTTTTATGTAAGAATACTCTGATTTGGTAGAGAAGAAAAAATAGGTCAATTGCATGTTGTAAAATAAACTCAATAGATTAGCATAATGTCTCATCAATCAAATAACAACAAGCAAATAGCAAAGAAGATGCTGTTCCTGTACATGCGAATGTTCGTCATGATGCTGGCGGCATTGTTCACATCCTGAATAGTTTTAGATGTGCTCGGTGCCGCAGACTATGGTCTGAACAATATCATCTGAGGAGTGGTGGTGCTCTTTTTATTCTGGAATTCTGTAAATCTTTCTTCTACACAAAGATCCCTCAATTTTAAAGATTATATACAAATTTATTCAGTTCACAGTAATTGTAAAATGTTTCTGCAATTGCCAATTCTAACATACAAATTTTGATTAAATGAAAGCTACATGTACAAAGGCTAAGAGGTGGCAGAATTATATGGTTTTGCTCTTGATGCTTTTTTTTACAAGTTTTATGAGCTATAAAGGCTATACGGGATTGCCTCGAGGTGCTGTATTCGTAATTGTTTATATAGCAATGATTGTATTAATGACAAACCAAGCTTATCTCAAAGGGAAGATGATGGGAAGGATGGTCAACTTAACTATTGTAAGTTTCTTACTAAGTTGCATACCTTCTGTTATCGTTTTTGGTCAATCAATTTATGAAGCTATAACGGGAATTCAGATGTATATATTTCCGATGTTGCTTTATTATGTTCTTCATAAGTGGAGAATAGATGAAAATGTTATTTTTAAGTATTTAGTGGCATTTACAGCAGCCTTTGGATTCTTTGAAGTGATTCAGCAATATACTTATCCTGTATTTTGGTTTAATGGTCGTGAGGCAAATGAATTTACTGGATTGCTTGAAGAACGAATGGGATTTTGGCGATTCTATCTGTTTGGAATTGATTATTGCATATTATCCATAATGCTGTGCTTTGGTAAAATTCTGAAGAAAGAAGGAAAACAGAGTCATAATTATTTGATATTTTTAGTGTGTGCAGTAGCTATATATTTCTTCCTTGCTCGAAAGGATATTTATGCAGTAGTTAGTTGCGTGGCTATAGGAACCTTGTTTTATTCTAAAAAAGGTGGTAATATATGGGGAAAAATAATTATTGCTTTATTGTTGATAGGAGCATATTTGTTTTTGAGTAATGCAATGACAGATCTTAATGAGCAAACCCAGACCGAAATGGGTGAATCCAGTGAAGATTTTATTCGTTTTATTGCTGCTGATTATTTTATCAATAGCTTCAGCAGTTCTCCTTTATATTATATTTTTGGAGCAGGTGTGCCTGGTGGAACAAATAATTTTTTAGCTCATCAAATTACTTATTTAATAGATAACATGAGTATATACCAAGATGATTGTGGATTTGTTGGATATTTTTCAAGGTTCGGAATTTTCGGTATAGCTTTGCAAGTTTTAATTTTAATACGTATTGCTCGTAACTATAAATATCTTGACATGGGATTATTGATGTTTGCATTAATTCAGTTGGAAATGTCATTTTTTGACTTTTGGGGAAATACGACTAGACATTTAGCGGCATGGGCTATTTTCTTATATCTTATAGATCGAAATTTTGAAAATAATAGGAAAAATAACAATAAGAATTATGGAGAATATTTCAAGTAGCAATAAGCGAATCGCCAAAAACACCGTATTGCTTTATTTTAGAACATTATTTATATTAGTCGTTACTCTATTTACAAGTAGAGTCGTATTAAATACTTTAGGTGTAGAAAACTATGGTATTTATAATGTTGTTGGAGGAGTTATAGCAATGTTTACTGTTATATCTGGAGCTTTATCTTCTTCTATAAGTAGATTTATAACTTTTGAGTTAGGAAAAGGTGTCAAGGATCGTTTAAATGTAGTTTTTTGTACAAGTGTCAATATCCAGTTGTTTATGGCTTTGGTCATATTACTATTGGGGGAAACTATAGGCTTGTGGTTTTTGAATACTCATATGAACATTCCTGAAACTCGAATGGTTGCAGCAAATTGGGTTTATCAGTGTTCTTTACTTTCTTTTTGTATAAATCTTATAAGTAGTCCTTATAATGCATCTATAATTGCTCATGAACATATGAAGGCTTTTGCCTATATTAGTATTGTTGAAGCAGTTTTAAAATTAGGTGTCTGTTATCTTCTCATTTTATCTCCTGCTGATAAGCTTATAACATACGCTATCTTAATAGTTGTAGTGTCTTTAATAGTTCGACTTGTATATGGAATTTATTGTGGGCGAACATTTGAGGAATGCAAGTACCATTTTGTCTATGATAAAGATACATTTCGTAAAATGGGAGGATTTGCAGGATGGAGTTTTTTGTCTAATGGAGCATATATATTTAACACACAAGGTGTAAATATTTTAATAAACTTGTTCTTTGGAGTTACATTTAATGCGGCGCGTGGTATTGCAACACAAGTAGAAAATGCCGTTCTTCAGTTTGTTAATAATTTTAGTATGGCATTAAATCCACAAATCATTAAAAATTATGCAACAGGACAGTTAGAAGACATGTATAAATTAGTATGTCGAGGTTCGCGAATCTCCTTCTATTTGCTATTTCTTTTGGCTCTACCGATAATGTTTGAAACAAATTCGATTTTGACACTTTGGTTGAAAATTGTACCAGATTACTCTGTTATATTTTTGCGATTAGCTTTTATTGGTGTTTTAATAGATCGATTAGGTGGAACAGCAACAACAGCATGTATGGCGACAGGTACTATTAAAGGATATACGATAGTTATTTCTATTGTTGGATGTTTGGTTTTTCCTTTAACTTATATTGGATTTAAATTAGGTTTACCTGCTCAAAGTACTTATTATGCTTATATTATTATATATATAGGTGTAAATGTGGCAAGATTAATAATGTTGAAGAGATTGACAGGATTTCCAATAGCTCTTTTTGTCAAAGATGTTTTAATTCCACTCTTTAAGGTTACTATCGTATCATTGATACTACCTTCTTTAATTATATGTTTGATGCCTGAAAACATACTTAGAATGATAATAACTATCATTGTGACGATGTTGGCTTCCTCTGTCGTCATTTATTTTTTAGGATTAGATTATAATGAACGAAAAACAATCTCTAAAATAATAGTAAATAAACTTCATAAAATAAGATGAAACAATTTGAGTTACCTAAGATATTTTTTGGCTCTTATCAATTGAATGATTATTTGAAAATACATTCGGTTCTAAGCAAATGTGTTGATTTGAATGTACGTGCATTTGATATGGCACCTGGTTATCAAACGGAGGAATTGATAGGTAGTTTTCTAAAAGATATCTATATAGAAAAAAAACTTTCAAGAGAAGATTTCTTTTTGACTACTAAAGTTGATAATATTCACATAGTTAGAGGTAATATAGAAGAAGTTTTGGATAATTCTCTCAAAAAAGTTGGTGTTGATTATTTTGATCTTCTTTTAATGCATTGGCCATATCCTAACAAATATATGGAAGCATGGGAAGTAATGGAAAGCCTAAAGTCAAAAGGGAAATGCAAGCATATTGGTATATGCAATGCTCGTGTTCGGCATTTAAAGCCTATGTTAGAAAGAGGAATGGTTCCAGAGGTTTTACAGACGGAAATTCACCCTTTTCGAGTAGCAGAAGACTTGGTCGCTTTCTGTCATCTGCATGAAATCGCGGTGCAAGCCTATTCTCCTTTGTGTAGAATGATTCCCCCCATTCGTAATTCACGAGAGTTAATTGCTCTTTCACTAAAATACAATAAAACAGTATCGCAGATTATGTTAAGATGGCATATAGATAGATTTATTTGTCCTGTAACAATGTCTTCAAAACCTGAAAGAGTGATGGAAAATGTTGATATTTTTGATTTCTCTTTAACAAAAGAAGAAATTGACTTAATAAATTCTTTGGATTGTGACTATCACAATTTCCCAGAATCAGTATCATGTCCTGGTTATTAATATGAAACTTAAAGTATATAAACTAATAGCACTATTTTGTGTAGGAATCTTGGTTATGTTAATTTCCGTGTTTTCTGTAATCTTGGCAGTAACATTGATTTTAGTTCTATGTTTTTTTTATTTGATTAATAAAAAGATAAAAGAGAAAATTTATGCATATGATAAGTATCCAACTTCAACAGGATCTGCTGGTAGAAATTACGATTCTTTGCGTATTGGAAGTAATTGGCTATTTCATGAAAAAGCCAATTTCTCAAAAGAAGATTTTGTTGAAGCCATGTATGGCAGAAGATTACCTATGATGGAGTTTTGTCTGCATAAATTGTTTAGCCTTGTAAGACGTGGAGGTACGGTTTTCCTTTATTTGGACAAAAAGAATTGTGAAAAACCATGTTCTTTTTTGTCAGTTATTGACAAGTCTTATTTCTGGCCTTGTGAGAGAGTGTTGTATAATATAAAATATAGTATGTTTGAAATACGATTTCCACTTTTAGCTGAATGGAATTTCTTTTTGAATTATTTTTTGTATTCAATAAAATGGAAAATATCTCATGATAAAACCTTATGGGAAGAATCAGAGATTTCATCATTAAATATAAATATTGAGGCAAAAGCAATTGTGGAACGTATGATAGTGTTCTGTAAAGAGCGAGATTTAACAATGAAATTATTAATAGAAAAATAACTTTTAATATGTCTAGCAATTTATATCTTACAAGTGAGCGTAATGCGCTTATTGTTATTGCGCTTCTAAAAAAATATGGTATTCGAAAGGTTATAGCATCTCCTGGAACAACAAATAAAGTTTTTGTTTGGAGTATACAGCAAGATCCTTTTTTTGAAATATATTCCTCTGTTGACGAGCGTTCTGCAGCTTATCTTGCTTGCGGAATGGCAGCTGAAAGCGGAGAGCCAGTTGTTATCTCTTGTACAGGTGCAACTGCATCTCGTAATTATCTTTCTGGATTGACAGAAGCGTATTATCGTAAATTACCAGTTGTAGCAATCACTTCGCATCAAGGAATAGACAGATTGGGAAATTTACGTCCGCAAAATGTTGATAGGCGTCAGACACAATTTGACATTGCAATGGTTCATGTAGATGCACCTATTATTAAGGATGCACGAGATGAAAGTTTTTGTATAAACCAAGTTAATAAAGCATTGCATTATTTGACTCGTAATGGAGGTGGTCCTGTTCATATCAATTTGTTTACAAATTATAGTCAAGATTTTTCTGTAGAACAATTGCCAAATCCAAAGAGAATATTTCATTATACTGTTTTTGATAAATTACCAGTATTTCCTCATGCTCAACATGTGGTAGTCTGCGTTGGTTCTCATAAAAAGTTCACAGAAGATGAAACGGCAGCTCTAGACCAGTTCTGTGCATCTCATAATGCAATAGTTTACTGTGATCATACAAGTGGTTATCATGGTGTTTATAAAGCTCAAATGGCTCTTGTTTTTTGTCAAGAAAATTATGTTTCTCAGAATAAACAAATAGACTTGTTGATACATATAGGAGAGATGTCCGGGGATTATTGCTTTTATAAAGCTAATATAAATAAGGTGTGGCGAGTAAGTGAAGATGGGGAAATTAGAGATACCTATGGAAAGATAGAGAGTGTTTTTGAAATGCCAGAGCAGGCTTTTTTTGAGTATTATTCTAAGGACGGAGCCAATCAACATTCCTATCTTGATTCTTGTCTCAAAGAATATGAGTCTTTATTTGAACAAATACCAGATTTGCCTTTTAGTAATCTTTGGACTGCTCGGCAGTTACATGATCGTTTGCCAATAGGTGCTTCCCTACATTTAGGTATATTGAATTCCCTTCGTTCTTGGAATTTTTTTGAAATAGATAATTCTATAGATGCTTATTGTAATGTTGGTGGCTTTGGCATTGATGGAGGACTTTCTACTTTGATTGGAGCGTCTTTAGTTAATCCCAATAGATTGTATTTTGGTGTTTTTGGTGATCTTGCATTCTTTTATGATATGAATGTGTTGGGTAATAGACATGTGGGAAAAAATGTACGTATCATGTTGATTAATAATGGTAGAGGTACAGAATTCCGCAATTATAGTCATGATTGTCATATTTTTGGTGAAGCTGCAGATCCATTCATGGCTGCTGCTGGGCATTTTGGACACCAATCTCATACTTTGATTAAACATTATGCACAGGATTTAGGGTACGACTATATTTCTGCCTCAAATAAAGAGGAATTCTTGAATGAAATAGATACATTCTGTTCTGAAAGTATTGATAAATCTATAATTTTTGAAGTTTTCACAGATTCTGCAGAAGAAAGTAATGCTTTGCAGACCATGTTGACTTATCAGTATGATGCTAAATTTGTATTAAAGCGTAAAATTCGTCAACGTGCACAAAATTTTAAGAGGGAAATTAAAAGAACATTGTTGGGAGTTTTTAAATAATGGTGATCTTGGTATGAAAATCGGAGTAATAACATATTATAAGGCAATGAATTTTGGAGCCACTCTTCAAGCAGTATCCACATACTGTTATTTGAAGAATCATGGACATGAACCAATTTTCATCAATTATATTCGCAAGGAGGCGCAAGAAGCTATTGCTAAGGGTAAGGGTGATCCTCAGTGGAAGGCTCTGTTGGATTTTGTAAATGGTATTATAACAAATCAAACATCTATTTGTGAAACAGCACAAGAAGTGCTACAGATAGTAAAAGAGAAACAAATTCAGGGAATTATTGTTGGCTCAGATGCGCTTTTGCAGCATCATCCCTTGCTTTCAAGATTGCATAAGGGACGCAGAAAGCCCTTCTATGTTTCGCATGTTGCATCAGACCGTATGTTCCCAAATTTATTTTGGGGATGTGGTGTTGCAGATAAAATTCCGATGGCATTGATGTCTGTCTCTTCTCAAAACAGCGCTTATCAGTATTTTATGCCTTGGACAAAAAAAGCTATGTGTAAGAGCCTGTCCAAAATGAGATATATTTCTGTGAGAGATATATGGACACAAAATATGCTAAAGGTGGTTCTGCATAAAATAGAACCAGTAACTCCTGATCCTGTATTTGCATTTAATCAAAATGCTGGGGCTTTTATTCCTACAAAAGCAAGTATTTTGGAACGTTTTCATCTGCCTGAAAAATATGTTCTTTTGAGCTTGTTTACACAAGTTTTAAGCAAGGACCAAATAACTGAATTAAAGGAAATGTTTGAACATAATGGAATTGCTCTTGCTGTTTTACCGATGCCTACAGGACAGGCATATGAATACGATGTAAGGCATGACATTAGATTTCCGTTGTCTCCAATAGATTGGTATGCATTGATAAAATATTCTCAGGGATATATCGGCAGCAATATGCATCCTATTGTGGTAAGCCTTCATAATGCTGTGCCATGTTTCAGTTTGGACAATTGGGGACGAGTTAACTTCAAAGGTGAGAAAGTTGATGATGGGTCTAGTAAAATTCAGCATATTATGGAGGTCTTTGGAGTTTCAAGGAATCACCGTATGATCAATCGTGGTTCATGCGATGTCACGATGCAAGAAATATATGAAGGCATAAAAAACTTTCCGAAAGAAAATATTCAAAAGAAGGCTGTTTTATATCTTCAAGAGTACAATGAAATGATGAAAATGATAATTAACAAGCTAAGTTAATGAAGGTTATTTATTTAGGAGCAATACATTCGTCGGATAGTGATTTCCCTTTATTGAGGGAATACCAACATAGGGGAATAGATTGGACTCTTTATGTGTCTATGTCTAAATACTGCCATAAGGGTGGATTGTTCAATATAGAAAAAGAAATTCCAAAAACTGGATTGTTTAAGGCATCAGAACTTCCAGAGATGAAGCCTTATGCCAAATATATAGATTTGGATAGAATTGTTATCATCAATGATAATAATACCCATCAAAGACTATTGTCTAGTAGGTTACTTTGGCTGAAAGTTTTTTGGCACATGAAAAAGCAGCATGCAGACATTTTCCATGCTTGCTGGCCTCTATCTGGGCTTCGTAACATTTTGTTTCATTTGCCATGTAAGAAAGTACTGACCGTTCATGACCCTATCAGTCACTCCAATCAGCAAAATGCCAAAAATGAGAAAATACGTAAAAAGAATTTTAGACTTTTTGATAAATTGGTGTTGTTAAGCAAACCTCTGTTAAATGATTTCTTTTCGACTTATCATATTGATAAAGAAAAGATACTTCTAAACAAAATGGGCGAGTTTGATTATTTGCGTGAAATACAACAAGTTCCAACTCGGATAGACACAAAATATATATTGTTTTTTGGTTACATATCTTCGTATAAGGGCTTGGAATATCTATGTGAAGCAATGATGAAAGTACACAAGTCGCATCCTGAAGTGAAACTTGTTATTGCAGGTGGTGGAAATATCTATTTTGATTGGAAACCATATAAGGATCTTGACTACATTATTCTTCGCAATCATTTTGTGGATTTACCAGAGTTGGCAGGTTTGTTGAGTGAATGTGAATTTTCAGTTTGCCCCTATAAAGATGCCACCCAAAGTGGTGTGGTTCAGACAGCCTTTTCATTAGGTGTTCCAATGTTAGTTACCAATGTTGGAGCTTTACCTGATGTTGTAAAAGATGGACAAAATGGTCTTGTGGTTCCTCCTTGTGATTCCAGTTCTTTGGTAGGTGCAATCAATACTCTTTTGGATCATCCTGAGATGTTGGCTACCATGCGAAATAACATTAAGAACATTTGGCAGAAAAGAATGAGTTGGGAACCTATTGCTGACAAGTATATTGAGTGTTATAAATCCATGTGCAATCATGAAAAGAGTTGAATCCGTAACAATAGCAAAGGCGATAGGCATTATTCGTTGGCTGAAAGTTATTGGCCATACGTTAAATGGTCGTTGCTTTTCTTGTTGTTTCATAATTTTTTTGCCTATTTTCATATCTATGGTTATTCACTGAGTTTAAAAGTAACATTAGTCAAGGCATTGCATATAACAACTGGATTATGGGATAGTGAACAGTTGCTCGGAGGATTTTGGTTCTTGAAATCTTTGTTTTGGGGGAGCTTGTTGTTTTATGCAGTAAAATGGTGCTTTAGGTTTAGACATGGATTTGTATTTTGGGGGGGGGAGTTTGTTGATGATGAGTATAATTTGTAATGCAACTCATTTTCATGTTCCATATTGGGGAATATGTGATACTGATTTTGCAGCAGTATGGTTTATGCTTGTTGGATGTGAATATCATCGCAAGAATATCCATATTTATAAAAAAGTCTTAATGTTGGGATTTTTTGTACTTCTTTTAGGAACATTCTTGTGGCCACAACAAATGATAAACATGAGATGGGAAACAATGATACCTTATCTGTTTACAGGTGTGATAGGTTCTGTTCTCACTTTTTCGGTTTCAAAAACAATGAAGAACTTTTGTAAGGAGTTATTGGTCTTTATCGGAAATAATACTCTCGACATATTGATTTGGCATTTTCTATCTTTCAAAATAGTATCTTTGATAGTAGCAAAAATCAATAATCTGCCAATAGAAGCTATATCGGAATTTCCTGTATTAAAAGAATATTCTGCATCTGGATGGTGGATTGCTTATGCAATTGTTGGTTTATTCATTCCTGTTGTATTTTCTTACAGTATGAACCATTTCCGAAAAAGAGTATTTAATTGATGATTATGCAATATGAAATTTAGTATTTTATTACCTGCTTATAAGCAGAAATATCTGTATGAGTGTATAGAGTCTTGTTTGGCTCAGACTTATTCTGATTTTGAAATCATCATTGTGGATGATGCTTCACCTGAGAATTTGAAGGCTGTTGTTGGTCAGTTCTCAGATATTCGTATAAGATATTATCGGAATGAGAAAAACTGTGGTGCACTTCATGTGGTGGATAATTGGAATATCTGTTTAGGGTATGCAACGGGTGAGTATGTTATCTGTATGGGTGATGATGATAAGTTGCTGCCAAATTGTTTGGAGGAATATTCCAAACTCATAAAGAGATACCCTAATATAGGTTTACTTCATGGATGGACGGAAATCATCAATGAAAATTCACAAGTTGTAAAACTTACTAATCATAGATGTGAATATGAGTCTGCTATATCCTTAATGTGGCATCGTAAGCATGCTTATGAGCTACAATTTATAGGTGACTTCTGCTTTCAAAGGAAATGGCTACAGGAGAATAAAGGTTTCTATAATTTACCATTAGCTTGGGGAAGTGATGATATTTCCGCCTATATTGGAGCTTCAAAGAATGGAGTGGCTAATACGCAGGTTCCTGTTTTCCAATATAGGGTGAATTCCCAGACAATTAGTAACACAGGCAATATAGCTGAAAAAATGGAAGCTTTGGTTCTTGAAAATAACTGGAAAGAAGAATTCTTGGCATCACAGAAGCTTACTGGAAATGATGATTTGTATAGAAACGAATTATTAGGCGAATTACCTCGTGTCTATCAGAAAAAATGTGGATTGACAATTGCCTTGGATTTAAAAAGCAAGTCAAGATTTAGAATCATAAATTGGTGGAAAAAGCGAAATAATTATAATTTGCAGAATTCAACACTTATCTATGCATTCATGCAGTCGTTTAAATAAACAGAAAGAGATATCGAAAAATGAAGAAAATATTATTGAAAGGTTTTTTCGGACATAACAATTTGGGGGATGATCTTTTGCTGTTAGAGGGATTGAAGAAATATCCCAAGGATGTTATGCTCTACATTGAATGGCCCCGTGGAGCTACAAAGGAATTGAAATATTATCAGTCTGTTCGTGATTTTGTTCCTATCTATGGAATAAAAGAAATTTTGAGACATAGGTATGATGCAGTAGTATGGTCAGGTGGAGGCCTCTTTCCCTCTCGCATATTTGGCTTTAAGCAGTTGCTGAAAAATTCTATTTACCGATTCGTATCATCTAAAATGATATTGAATGGTGTTGGCATTGTTCCTAAGCCCAAGCGTCATTTCTTTGATTATTTTCTGCGTCTATTGGACTATTGTTCTGTGCGTGATGATAAGAGTTGGCAGTTCGTTTCTGGTTCTGCTGCCGCCATTAACTGTGGTGACCTTTATTGGGGAAGCGAGACCAGCGAGTCAAATGGGGGGGAATAGAACAAGAAAACGGAAATATTTGGTTTGTTTAGCCAATCCGTTTAGTGATGTAGAATTGAAAAATGTCAAAACAGCAAATCGTTTTGAAAAATTGGTAAAACAATGTGGTGATTTGATTCGAACATATAGAAATACTGGATATGAAATTAATTATCTACCATTCTATAGGGGATCTGACGAAAAGTTTATAGACAGAGTGCAACAGTATGTAGGAACAAATGATAAAGTGTTGCACTTTGGTGAAGACTTTGATCTAGATACAATCAATCATCTTGTTCCAACAATATAGTTTTGGTTTGTGCATGCGTTTCCATTCTATTTTGTTGGCGGTAAAAAATTCATTGCCGATAGTCGCCATAGAATATGATTTTAAGTCAGAGATGTTGTTAAAAGAGGCTGGGCTTGAAGAAATGGGTATTCGATATGGCATACGAAAGGGTGAGTTTTTTGGTGAAGAAACAGATATAGAAGATGGAACTTTGTTGAAACTTGATGAACGGATGCAAAGAGACAGAGATGATTTTATAAAAAAATCTTTGTCTTTCTCAAAAAAAAAGAAAATAGAAGTTTTAGCTAATTATCAGAATATATTTAGAATAATTGGAATTTAATAAGAATAACATTAATGTTTAAACACATGATTATACGTAGTAAAGCTCCTCTCCGCCTAGGTTTGGCAGGAGGTGGTTCCGATGTGTCGCCATATAGCGATATATACGGAGGTTTGATATTAAATGCAACAATTAATTTGTATGCATATTGTACAATTGAAGAGACTGATGACAATCAGATAACTATTAATGCGTTTGATGCGCATTGTAACAAAAGTTATCCGATGGCTGAAGGTTTGGAGATTGATGGTGAGGCAAGTCTCATCAAGGGTGTTTATAATCGAGTAGTGAAGGATTTTGGCGTAGGTGCAAAATCTTTTAAGATTACTACTTACAATGACGCTCCTGCAGGTTCTGGTTTGGGTACATCATCTACCATGGTGGTTTGTATTTTGAAGGCATTTGTAGAGTGGCTTGGCTTGCCATTGGGTGATTATGAGATTTCCCGACTTGCATACGAAATTGAGCGTAAGGACCTTGGATTGTCTGGTGGTAAGCAGGATCAGTATGCGGCAGCTTTCGGTGGTTTCAACTATATGGAGTTCTTGCAGAACGATATCGTAATCGTTAATCCGTTGAAGATTAAACGATGGATTATAGATGAGTTGGAGGCAAGTATGCTTCTTTACTTTACAGGTAAGAGTCGTAGTAGTGCTGCAATCATTGAGGAGCAAAAGAAGAATACTTCTCATGGTGATAATGACGCTGTTGAGGCTATGCATAAGATTAAGCAGAGTGCCAAGGATATGAAACTTGCCATCTTAAAGGGTGATATTGATGGATTTGCTGATATTCTTCGTGAAGGTTGGGAGAATAAAAAGAAGATGGCGAATAACATTACCAATCCTATGATTCAGGAGGCAATGGATGTTGCGATGGCAGCTGGTGCCAAGGCGGGTAAAGTATCCGGTGCTGGTGGTGGCGGTTTCATCATGTTCGTGGTAGAACCTACCCGTAAAAAGGAAGTGGAAGAGGCTTTGAAGAAACTTAATGGTTTTGTGATGCCATTCCAGTTCTCTGATGGAGGTGCTCATGGCTGGAAGATTTATCCAACCGATAATGTAACAGCACTGAATAAGGTACAATATAAATAAGAGTATGGATATGGATAAACATATAGAAACTTTGGTACAACGTTATCCACAATTGGAAAGTTGTAAAGATGATATATTGAAGGCTTACCAAATCTTGGAGGAAGCTTATTCGGCTGGACGCAAGTTGCTGGTTGCTGGTAATGGAGGTTCGGCTTCAGACTCAGAACATATTGTTGGTGAGTTGATGAAGGAGTTTAAATTGAAGCGCAAGATTTATGCTGCTCAGATTGACCGACTCATGCAGATTGATGCAGAGATGGGTACTGTGTTGGCTGATCATCTGCAAGGCTCACTTCCTGCCATTTCTTTGGTGGGAGAACCGTCTTTGACTACTGCATTTATGAATGATGCCGTTCCTGTTTTAATCTTCGCCCAGCAGGTGAACGGCTTGGGTAGAGCTGGTGACGTTTTCTTGGGAATCTCAACTTCAGGTAATAGTAAGAATGTTCTTTATGCAGCAGTAGCAGCAAAGTCTAAGGGCTTGAAGGTTATTGGCTTGACAGGTCAGAACGAAAACAAGTTGGAAACATTCGCAGATGTTTGTATCCATGTTCCTGAGACAGAGACGTATAAGATTCAGGAACTTCATCTTCCTGTATATCATTGCCTGTGTTTGATGTTGGAAGAAAAGTTCTTTGGTAATTAGTCATATGAGAAAAGCATTCTTTTTGTTTTTTGGTTGGTTGACAATTCCTCATATTCTATTTTATTTAGTAGCTAAGAATAAGCAAATTATAGATAAAGATATTGTTCGTTGGGTTCAATGTTCACGTCAATTTAATCCATTATGGGGGGCAAATCTAAACTCTTAAATTTGATGTGGTTACTAATGTTTATAAAGGAATATAGAAATGTTTTTTATCTTAGAATGGGAAAGGCAAAATATTTTTTGAGTTATATTCCGCCATTGTCGACCCTTTACATATGTACCAAGTCTGAAGATTTTGGAGCCGGTACATTTATTCAACACGGATTTTCATCTATTATAGCAGCAGAAAAAATAGGTGAGAATTGTTGGATAAATCAGCAGGTTACAATTGGTTATAATGATAGTAAAAAATATGGTTTTGGTTGTCCGATAATTGAAAATAATGTTCGAATTTCTGCGGGCGCCAAAGTTTGTGGAAAAGTTACAATTGGAGAAAAAACTACAATTGGAGTTAATGCTGTAGTTGTTAAGGATGTTCTTCCTGGTAGCGTTGTTATACCTTCTCCTATGATGTTAATTCAAGAAGAAGGTGAAAAAGTTTATAAAAAATTATAAGATTCTATGAAAGTCGTAATTATGGCAGGTGGCAAGGGTACAAGAATCGCTTCCGTGAGAAGCGATGTACCTAAGCCCATGATTAATATATGTGGCAAGCCTATCTTGGAACATCAGATTGATAACCTGAAGGCTTGTGGTTTGACAGACATCATCCTCGTTATCGGATATCTTGGTGACAAAATCAAGGAGTATTTCGGTGATGGTAGTAAATTTGGTGTCAACATTGAGTATTTTGTTGAAGACCATCCTTTAGGTACTGCTGGCGCCTTGTTTAAGATGCCACAGTTGACAGAGGACTTCTTGCTTCTTTGTGGTGATGTTATCATTGATGTGGATTTCAACCGCTTCATTGCATTTCATAAGGAACATCAGGCATGGGCAAGTTTGGTGGCTCATCCAAACGGACATCCATACGACAGTTCTTTGTTGGTAACAGAGATTGATGCGCCTAAGACTGTTGGTGGTATGCCGGAGGATACACATCGAGTAATCCGCTGGATGGCAAAGGAGGATGAGCGTACTTATTACAAGAACCGTGTGAATGCAGGTATTGAGTTGATTTCTCCAGAACTCTTGAAGGAAACGATGAAAAACTTTGTTCCTCGTCATCCAGAGACTCCAGATAAGATAGACCTTGATCGTGATGTGTTGAAGCCAAATATTCCAAGTGGCAAGATTTTTGCCTACGATACTCCTGAGTATATCAAGGATATGGGTACTCCTGATAGATTTTATGAGACAGAAAAGGATATCGAAAGCGGTAAGGTTCATGCTCGCAACTTGAAGAATAAGCAGAAGGCTATCTTCTTGGATAGAGATGGTACCATCAATAAAATGGTAGGTTTTGTAACCAAGCCGGAACAATTCGAGTTGATTGAAGGTGCAGCAGAAGCTATCAAAGCTATCAACAAGAGTGGTTATCTTGCTATTGTTGTAACCAACCAGCCTGTTATTGCACGTGGTGATTGTACCTTTGAGGAGTTGCAGACTATTCATGATAAGATGGAAACAGAACTTGGTAAGGTTGGTGCTTTCGTAGATGCCATCTATGTTTGTCCTCACCATACCGATAAGGGCTTTGAGGGCGAACGTCCAGAATATAAGTGCAACTGTGATTGTCGCAAGCCAAAGCCTGGACTCTTGTTGCAGGCTGCTAAAGACTTCAACATTGATTTGTCAGAATCTTATATGATAGGTGATAGCCATCGTGATGTGGAAGCTGGTGAGAATGCTGGGGTGAAGAAGAGCATCAAAGTGGATGAAAATAAGGAGGATGGTTTGTTGAATAGTGTAAAAAATCTGTTGAAATGAAAAAAATTGCATGGATTACTCCAAGTGCTTATATGGATACTGACTATTATATAGTTCCATTATTATGTGAGTATTATCATATAGATTGGTTTATTTTATATAAGGATAAAATTCCATATGAAAAAGAATTAAACAAGCTAAATGGTGCGGATAATTTGTCGATAAATCTGTATAAACAAGCTTTTCGACAACGTTCATTGAAAACAGCTTTTTCAGATGTTAAGCTTTTTTTGCACATAAAGAAAGAAAAGTATGATATTACCTATGCAGGAATGTTTGGCTTTCCGTTTTTTCATGTTTTGTCTGCTTTGATTTTGAATAGAAATAAAGTAGTAATTGCTGCCCATAATGTTAATACCCCTAAGGGGGCATCTAATTATTGGTTTGCAAAGGCTTATGCTTCATATGTGCTGTCTGTTTTTAAAAATTTTCAGACCTTTTCTGAATCGCAGAGAAAGCTGTTACTTCAGATGCATCCACATAAAAAAGTATTGATGGCTCCATTCTTGTTAAAGGATTATGGAAATTCTACCAATAAAAAGTCAGAGGTTATCACATTTCTTTCTTTTGGTAATATTCGTGATTATAAACGAATAGATGTACTTATTAATGCGGCTCAAAATGCTTTTGATAAGACGAAAATACTGTTTAAAGTTATAATTGCTGGCAAGTGTGACAATTGGGCAAGATATCAAGCTATCATAAGGTGTCCGCAATTGTTTGACTTGAGAATAGGACGAGTAGAAAATGATGATATCCCAAATTTGTTTGGAGAAAGCCATTATTTTGTTACTCCTTATCAAGATATAGCACAAAGCGGTTCAGTTATTGTAGCTATAAATTACGAGTGTCCGGTTATTGCATCCAATTTAGGGGCCTTTAGAGAATATGTTACAGATGGCGAAACTGGGTATCTGATAAAACCTGCTGATGTTGAAGCTTTGACTGCGGTTATGATTGACATTTTAGTTTCTAACAATGCTAATTATAAAAATATGAGAAATAGAATTAAAAAAATCAAAGATACCGATTTTAACTCTCAGGCTATAATTGATAAATATATTGCATTTTTCGATAAACTATAAAAGAAAGTTTTACTATCATTAATTCTGATGTAAGCTATTTTATATTTTAGCTCAATCTTTCAGTGACCTAAATGTCACATGAAGGCCTTTTTAGTTTATTTTTTACTAAGTTCGTAAAAACAATATATAATGAATCATCCTGTTTTAGCCAATAAGAATGAATGTACAGGTTGTCTAGTTTGTATTTCTTCATGTAATAAGAATGCTTTAAGTTCATATGTTGATGAAGAAGGACATTTAGCTGTACGTTGCAATACTGAAAAGTGTATTCTTTGTCATAATTGTGAAAAAGTTTGTCCTGTTGTTTCACATTATGATTATAGTGGGAAATTTGAATCAAAGTTCTTTGCTGCCTGGAATTTGGATAGCAATATTCGAAAACGAAGTGCCTCTGGCGGAGCTTTTTCTGCTATGGCATTATATGTCTTGGAGCAAGGTGGCTATGTTTTTGGTGCTGCTAATGTTGGAGTGTGTGATATTAAGCATATATGCATTAATGATAAGAAAGATCTTGCATTGTTGCAGGGATCAAAATACACTCAGTCAAATGCAGAAATATCATATTTGCATGCATATAAATTACTAAAAGAAGAAAAGTTTGTCTTGTTTTCTGGAACGGGGTGTCAGATTGCAGGTCTTCTTTCATTTTTAAAGCATAAGGTTTATTCTGGTCGTCTGATAACTGTTGATTTAATTTGTGGTGGGGTTCCATCGAAATTATTGATAAATAAGTTTTTTGAAAGTGAGCCTTATAAAATTCAAAAAATTCTTTCTTTTAGAACTAAGGAGAGTGGATGGAAGAGTGCTGGCTTTAAATATAATATGAAGACAATAGACGACAATGGATATGTTCATGATTATTCAAACGTAAAAAACTTTATTACTGATGGTTTTTGCTCAGAATTAACGAATAGATATTCATGTTATAATTGCCAATATAATGGTATATCACGTAAGGCAGATTTTACGATTGGAGATTTATGGGGGGATAACTTGTATGAATCTGAGCATTACAATGGAATCTCCTTGGTAATAGCTCATAATCAACAATCTGTAGATTTATTAGATCAAATGTCTAAATTCCTTTATGTTGGAATTACTGATAAAGAAAATGCGATTAAATATAATCATAGAATAGTTAATGGTATATGTAAAAAAGGACAATTATTTGAAAGAAAAAAAATGTCGAAATTGTTTAGTGTATTATCTTCTAAAACGTTGAAACATATTTATGCCAATGACGTAAAAGTCTTTAGTTTTTGGATGATATATAAATTATTGACTAAAATTCGTATTAAATTATTGTAATGAGTTATGAAAATTGGACTTATAACATATCATTTTTCAGTGAATTATGGGGCGATAATGCAGTGCTATGCAACCTGCCGTGCTTTAAAAGAACTTGGGCATGAAGTTAAGATAATCAATCTTAGACAAGAAGAAAAGCATGGTATAAAACATGTTTTTTCTTTATATAAGGATAAAACTTTGGTTAGATTCATGAATGAGTATTATCCTGAGCAGACTGAATTGTATCATTCATATGAAGAACTGAAAAAGGCAGAACTGGATTATGAATGTTTATTGGTAGGAAGTGATCAAGTGTGGAACCCTTTTATAAGCAAAGACAAGTGTTTGGCGTATTTTTTGGATTTTGGTTCGAAAGAATGTCTCCGAGTTTCTTATGCATCAAGTTTAGGCCTGGAAAAATGGCCAAAAGAGTATGCTCAAATCAAAGATAAGGTAAAACAGGCTCTTTTGCAATTTGATTTTATTTCTGTTAGAGAAAGAACAGGTCAAAAATTGCTCGCTAAAGAATTTGATATACAATCGCAATTGGTTTTAGATCCTACTATGCTTCACGAATCATATCCAGAAATTGTTGATACGATACCAGAGAGAAATGATATAATATGCTATCAGTTTAATCGAAGAGCAGAATTTAAACAGACAGCAAAATTTATATCAAAGCAAATAAATGCTCCATTGAGGACCATAACTAATGTGTATCCAATTCCTGGATTTCGATATTCTTATCCCCCTGATGTTGAAAATTGGATAAAAAAGTTGGCTGGAGCTAGATTTGTGATAACGGATTCTTTTCATGGTTTAGTCTTTAGTCTTCTATATAAGACTCCATTCGTCGTTTTTGCTACTCCAAATGGTAAAAATAGTAGATTGGAAAATCTGTTGGAATTGGTAGGACTTTCGGATAGATATGTTGTAAATTATGATCCAGAAGAGTTGGAAGCAATACTTAATCGGACTATAGATTATGAAAAAGTTCATGCGATTTTAAAAGAAGAGCGAATTAAGTCTTGGGACTTTTTGAAGAATGCTTTGAAAAGATAAATCGTTCATGTTATAAGTTATCTGTATGTTTATGAAAAAAATAATTATTACTTCACCATCATTAGACCCAACGCAGAATGTTAGCGGTGTATCAAGTGTAGCTAGATTTATAATAGATAATAATCCCAATTATAAGTATCTTCATTTTGAATTAGGAAAGAAGGACGCTGAAAAAGGTGGTTGGCATCGAATAACAAAATTAATTGGTTCATTTTTTAAATGGACAAAATTTATTAATGCATATTCTGATGCGCTTATACACTATAATTTTCCACTTGATGCAAAATCAATCATACGTGATGTACCATTTATGTATTATGCTTTGCATAAAAAACATAAGATGGTAGTCCATATTCATGGAGGATTGTTCTTGACTTCTCCTAAGATTCCTGCTATTTTAAAAGGAATTTTATCGAAGGTATTTTCATGGAATATTCCTTTTATCGTTTTGAGTGATAGTGAGGTAAAAATCTTGAAAGATCGTTTTCATGCTAAAAATGTTTATAGTCTTCCTAACTGTGTAGATTTAAAAGATGCTGAGCTTTATGTCAAAGAGCAAAACTTAAAATCAGAAAAGGTATTGAACTTAGGCTATCTTGGTCGCATAGAGCCTAATAAGGGAATGACGGAACTGTTGGTTGGTTGCATGAAATTAAAAGAAGCAGGAATCCCATTTAAGTTAATTCTTGCAGGAAAAGAACAAACAGAAGGAGAATTTTTACCTAGATTTATACAATCTTTAGGTGATAATTTTTCTTATGTAGGTTTAGTTTCCGGAAAAAGTAAGTGCGATTTTTTACGAAGCCTTGATGTTTTGGTAATGCCTACTTATTTTGAAGGTTTGCCGATGTCATTACTTGAATGTATGAGTTATGGTGTTGTGCCAGTAATAACACCAGTAGGATCTATTCCGGAAGTTGTTGTTGATGGTAATAATGGATTATTTATCAAAGTTAAGGATACTGATTGTATTGTGGATGCTATCAGTAAAATTAATTCTGATAGAAACTTATTAAATAGGCTAAGTGTCAATGCACGGAATACGATCTTTAGTAAGTTCTCAACTCTGCAATATATCAGCCAGTTGAATCATATTTATCAGGAGGGGTAATGATGTTTTCATTTTTTAATAGTGCGCTTATGCCTGTTTAATCCTGCCTGAATTATAGGGATGTTAAAATTGTAGAATGAAATATGAAACGATATAGAGATTATAGGATAGAATTGCCTGATTATGAAACGGCAATGGCTTTATTATCTTGTGCTGAAAATAAAGCTACTTCGATAGGATTGAAAGTTTCAGAACAGAGCAAGGGTAAGGGAACTTTTGGTAATTTTACGGCTTTTATTATTAGCATAGAAGGATTACCTAAAGTCAGATTGGTTCTTTCTGTATATAAAACGGATGCTATTTTTGCTTTGTCAATCGTGAATATTGTACCAACACAAGATAGTGGCTATTCTTCTTTAGAAAAAGAAGTATATAATAAAATATTGCAGTATTTTGTCGATCGTGTTTTGACTCCTGTTAATGCAGGAAAATACAATGTTTATACTAATAAGGAAAGTTATAGTCTTGAAGAACAGATTCCTCTTTCTAGGAATGCTTTTTTTCAGTGGGTCGATGCTTTTCCTTTGTCACATCATCCTCATGATCAGGAACGATGGTTGAATTTTGTGATAGCTTTGCATAAAAACAAGGAAGATCTGTCAATTAGCGATTTTGAGGAGTGGCTACAAACAGAAAAGGACTGGAGTTATGATGAAATAGACTATTTTTCTTCAAAATTAGAATATGGATTGGAACTTTTGGAAAAATATGATAGATGCGACCAACGTTAATACAATAGTAACTGTAATTTCTATTATTTGTGCTTTTTATTCTTTTCGTCAGGCAAAGACAGCAAAAAGATTTAAGGAAGAAACACAAAAATGGATGCATTTGTTTGAATTGCTCAGATTCTCAGAACGTTTTCATCGTGAGCTAAATAACTTCATAACTATCTCTAGAAAGGATAATTGGTACAAAGGACGTAATATGTCTGAATTATTTGGAAAACTGTCGGCTCTAATTCAGGATATGAATCAGATTTTACCGATTATAGATGATAGTGATATAGTAAATGCTATCAGTCAGGAATGTGATGAATTAAAAACATTTTTCTATGATAAATTTTCATCGATGATAGATAGTAAGAAGATAATCCTACAACGGTTTGACTACATCGATAGGCTGCTCTCACAATATATAAACAAGCAGAAAATCTTGGTTAAATGAAATGTTTGATAAAGTGGTTTCTTGTCTAATGTTAGATATCTGTAAGGAGAAGAAGTTGGTTAAATATAACTTTTGAAGATTCAATAAATGAAAACAATGAGAAAAGGTAAACTTTTAAGTAAGGTCCCTTGTAATGATGATTTGTTTGAAGGTGGCGCTCATCGAAAGTTAGCTATAGAAATTTCAGATGAGATACGCAATGATGATAAATGTACCATTATCGGAATAGATGGTGGATGGGGTTCTGGTAAATCCAACCTTGTTGGTATGATACAAAAAGAACTGTCTGCGGGTTCGAGTGGTGGCAAGTATCATTTTTTTACCTATGATGCATGGGGGCATCAAACTGATCTTCAGAGAAGAACGATTTTGGAAGAACTTACTTCTGACTTAGTGAAAGGGCAAACGCCTATCTTAGATGAAAATAGTTGGAAAGATAGTTTGGAGAATCTTTTAGCAAAGAAGAAACATACGAGTACAAAAACGATTCCTGCAATAGGAATAGGTACTATCGTGAGTTTGTTCACTATCTTATTGACTCCTTTTGTTACTCATCTTGCTTCTTTGGTTTCTGTAGAATGGTTAAAGCAAGCTGTTCTAGTTATACCTTATGTCGCAGCTTATGGCTTTTTCGGGTATCGTCATTATGGAAAGATGAAAGATAAATACAAGCAAGATTTTACATGGGAAAAATGCATTTCTGAGTTTTTCTTGATCTATAAAGACGATATTAAAGAAGAGACTAAGTTTGAAACAATTTCAGAGAAGGAACCTTCTAGCAGACAATTCAAAGAATGGATACATAAAATAGATAATAGTCTTAAGCAAAATAATGGCATTGTTTTGATTTTGGTGATTGACAATATGGATCGATTACCAAAACAGAAAGTACAGGAACTTTGGGCTGCAATTCATTCTTGTTTCTCAGAGGAGAAATATACAAATATAAAAATCATAGTTCCATTCGATAGATTGCATATTCGTAATGCCTTTCAATCTGAGAATCTGGTTAGACAGTGTGATGGTAAAGATAATGCTATAACAGTGTATGGTGATGATTTTATTAACAAAACGTTCTACATAGTCTATACTGTTCCACCTCCAATATTGTCTGGTTGGATGCATTATTTCAAAGATAGATGGAAAGAGGCTTTTGGCAATAGTGCTATTGTGGATTATAGTGTTTTGCAAGTGTATGATATGTTGACCAAAGAGCAAAGTCCTCGCAAAATAATTGCTTTTATCAATCAGTTTGTCACTATTCGTAATTTATGTGATGAGAGAATTGAAGATAAATATATTGCATTGTATATCTTTGGAAGGAGTAAAATCATAGAGAATCCTCTTGAAGAGATATTGAATCCATCGTATTTACAGGGATTGAATTTTCTGTATTCTGATGATGAAAACATGGCAAGCAATATATCTTCTTTGTATTATCAACTCTCTTTGGATAAGGCTATGGATGTGGTCTTTACAAGGGAGGTGACTGCAGAGCTGGATGATAACAACGTGAAAGTTCTTGATCAATTGAGAGGAAAAGCAAATTATTGGGAAATCTTGAATCATTCAATAACTGCGGTATCTAATATAGAGAATGCAGCCCTGGCATTGGAGAAGCATTTCGGAGATAATAGTTCTCATGAAGCGTCTTTAATATGGGATGCTTTGTATATGAGAAGTAACCCTGGAAGCGCAACACAAGATAAACAATACGAGGAATATCATGGTATTTTACTAAAGCATATATCGGAGAAAAAGGATTATTATGCGCACTTGATAACAGTTTATCATGCTAATATCTATGATGGATTTGATTTGCAAAATTACATCAATGGTGTTGATAAATTACATGAGTTTATTTCAGAAGAAGATAGAAAAACATCGGATCGTAAGACAATTATTTCACCAAAACAATTCTTGCAATTAGTAGAAAGTAGAAAAGATAATTTCGAGGAGTATGGTCTTGCTGTAGATGATGAAAAAATGGATGATTACCTTGTGAATTTAGATGTAAATAAACTCGCAGATATGAAACTCTATCCTTTATTGGAAAATGAGGTAGAACTTCCGAGATATAAAAAACAAATAGAACAACTGTTCGCTGGCAATACCTCAAATCTTCCAATTGAAACCAAACTGCTTTGTAGATTGAAAGAGATAATTAAAAATGATAGACCGATTGATATTTCTGACTATATTAGTGATAGTGAGATTTACAATATGCTTAATGCGCTGTCGAAAGATGAAAAATTATATCCTGATGCTTTAGCTATGGCTATTTCTCGATATTCTAATAGTAGTGGTAATATACGTAGCTTCTTGCAGAATAGTGTTGGGGATTTGACAGATGAACAAATAGTGAAGGTTGCAAGTTGTGTACAATATTATATTGGTTATGGTAATTTGTTACTTCAATTAAAGAACTTTAGTGCTGTACCGTATGTTGCAGATGTTGCAAGAAAACTGACGACAAGTAAGTTTGGCGTTTCAGCTATGAATGTAAAAGAGGCTTTGGTTAATTATGAAACTATACACAAGAACTTAAAATTAGAATCGCATGTTATTCTTTCTAGATTCAATGAATGGAATAAATATATTTCTTCAGTAACGTTGGAAGATGTTTCTTGGTTGTCCATTAGTCTCATTGAGGATATGAAGAACTCCTCAGAACTCCAAATTTCAAAGCATTGCTTAGGATTGGTTGAGGAGTATCTGGAATCTATTGATCAAGAAACTTGGAAACGTAGTTTTTCTACCGATAATTATAATTTTAAACTGTTATATGTATATCATCCAAGATTACTTGCATTCTTTGTAGATGCTTTCAAGGAAAATATGCGTGTTTATGCTCTGGGTGATTCTGATACTCCGATATCAAAAGAGTTGGTTGAAAAATCAATGACTATTTTGACGGAGATGGGATATGACTGTTCTATAGTCTTCAAGGAAGTAAGAGATATCTTTGTTAATAACTCTTGTGTCAATAAAGACAAATTGAAGTACTTTGGTAAATGGCTTTTCTTGTATGGTAATTTGGAAGGTTCTAAAAAGTCTTTGAATAAGATTCTACGTTCTGAATTTTTGGATGACCCTGAAATCCTGAAATTAGTATCTGAAAACAAGACTGTTGTAAAACAGATAATGAAGAAGGCTGATGATACGTCTGACTTTACAAATAAGTTATCTGCTTTAACTAAACAAAATGAAGATGACGATGGGTTAAAATCCTTATGTGCTTATTGGGGAATTGATATTGATGGAAGTAAATGATAATTCATGGAACCACAGATATCATTCTATTTAGCAGCTTGTATAATGTATAATTGGATTTGTTCCCAAACTTCGCTATCTAGCATGAAGTAGGGGATAGCTTTCTTGCTGTCCTCTGCAAAATAGAAAAACAGATGTTTGATGCCTGAGGCATCAGCATATTCGTAGGCTTCGATTTTCACAATGTTGATGCCTTGCGACTGAAGAGCCGCAAGGAGTTGCTGACGTTGCTTTTTCGTAAGCTGCTTATACTTCGTATATATAGTATTAATATCGTATGTCATAATCATTGTTTCTTGTTCATGAAATGGTGGGATTCTGATGGAACCCGCTGTTTATGGCTGCGAAGATAACAAAATAATTTCAAATACAGTTATGTTTCGACTAAAAACATTAACAATTTTGGGTAGTAAGGCGGAATTAGCCTCATTACCAGAGGGCAAATTGCTCATAAACACAGTAAATGCACATTCTTTTAACACCGCAAAGAAGGATCAGCTCTTTGCTGATGCTCTGACTAATGGTGATGTGTTGATTCCGGATGGCGTGAGTATCGTGAAGGCGTGCAAGTGGATTAAGGCAAAGAGTCAGCCGAAGGAAAGAATAGCCGGCTGGGACTTATTCTTCTTCGAGATGAACAAGCTAGAGAAGAAGGGTGGTACGGTGATGTTTATGGGTAGCTCACAGAAGGTACTCGACCTGATTGTGAAGCGTGCTGCTGTGGATTATCCTCACCTGAAGGTGGTGACTTATTCGCCTCCGTATAAACCTGAGTTCTCGGATGAGGACAACAAGGCTATCATTGATGCCATCAATGCTGCCAACCCTGATCTGCTCTGGATTGGCATGACGGCTCCTAAGCAGGAGAAGTGGACGTACTCTCATTGGAATGAGTTGAACATCCATTGTCATGTGGGTACCATCGGTGCCGTCTTCGATTTCTTCGCTGGTACCGTGGAGCGTGCACCTATCTGGTGGCAGGAGTATGGCTTGGAATGGCTCTATCGCTTGATCAAGGAGCCTAAGCGTATGTGGAGAAGATATATCATCGGTAATACCTTGTTCCTCTGGAATATGGTGAAAGAATAGGATGGAGAAGTAACATCAGATATTCTTTGATTTCCTAAAATTCTGCATCCTTATTCCCGGACTCCTGGTGATATTGATATCTGGGTGGAAGGGGGCGACAAGCAGGTCATTTCCTTTGTCCGCTCTGTCTCGCCTCATGAAAAGGCGTGCTATCACCACATCGAGTTCCCACCGTATAAGGGTGTGGAGGTGGAAGTGCATTGCTCCCCCTATTCTGATTTCGGAGACTCTATAATTAGTGATAAACAACAAATGAAGAAAAAAGTTTTTGTAAGCGGGTGTTATGACCTGCTGCATTCCGGTCATGTGGAGTTTTTCCAGCAGGCATCACGGTATGGTGACCTGTATGTGGGTATCGGATCGGATGCTACTTATCTGGAGTATAAG
>ERZ833515.177-NODE-177-length-60925-cov-10.907590_pt1 | contig 60925 bp, 43 predicted proteins | sample MGYA00519949_ERZ833515 | MGnify/ENA primary metagenome ERZ833515 (study PRJEB31850, sample SAMEA3708741) | human gut metagenome | biome: human gut; feature: human-associated habitat; material: faeces | place: China | collected 2014 ...
TCCAAAAGGAAATGTTGAAGATGATCAATCAATGCCTTTTCCAAATCTCCTTCATACACATGAGTGTCCGGCTGAATTTGCAGGAATTCCATGACATAAGGATCTTTCACTATTTTCTCATATTCTGGTTTTGGCTCCGTTGTCTGAATTTCTTTTGCAACTGCAGTCTTATCCTGGCTTGCTAAAACACGCTGATAATACAACGTGTTAATCTGTCGTTCTAGCTGACGAACACTCCATGCTGCTTTTGCACATTCCTCCATATAAAACGTTCGTACCTGTTCATCATTTATACGCATCAAGACACGATAATGTGACCAGCTCAATTCAGGACACAGTGTGTCTCGAATTGGAAAAGTGCAATAAAACTGCCTCATCTTACGAAGATTTGATTTATCAAAACCTTTTCCAAACTCTGCTGTCAGCTGCTTTGAAAGATATTCCAATAATCTCTTTCCATATTCTGCACGATCATTTTCTCCACATGCTTTAAAAATCTGTTCTCCAATTTCCCAATAAGTTGTTACCATAGCAGAATTTACGGCTGTGCTCAAACGATGCTGTGCAGATACAATAGAATTACGAATGGAATGATAAGTCTGTTCTGCATTTTGATTTTTTTGTAAATCATAATCCATGCTCTTACTCCCCCCTCTGTATATTTAGGAAAAGAAGCTTCCTATATATCTTATACCCTCACTATTCCAAAATTTCTCAAACAAATTCTGCCGTTTCTTTAGATGAATATCTTTTTACAATCATAGAACAACCAATTGTTAATTCTACAAATGTGAATTTGAGCAAAAGAAAAGGAACTTCAATGTCCCTTATGCTTCTCCCTTTTCTTTTGCTGTTTCAATTCAAACATTCGCTTTTTCTCGGCCTCTTTTCTCTGATGGCTTCTCTTTTTACGTTCCTGTTTGTTCTGTTCCTGCTGTAATTTCAATGCCTGCTGCGATTTAGTACCGATGACTGTTTCCTGCATCTGTTTTTTCGCTTCACGCTGCATCCTTTTGGGATTTCTTTTCATATCTTTTACAACAGTATCAACAGCCGGACTGAATTTCAAACCAGCATAGTGTTTTTGAATGTATTCCAGCACCTCATAATCTTTTGGTTCTGCACCAAAAGTCACCTTTGCCACCGACAACTTACCATCCTCGATACGCTCAAATACGCCTACCCAGAATGGTTCTTCAAAATACACCGTCAGTTTTCCATTTACTTTGTCCATAAGAATCCCTCCTAAAATAATTGTTGAACAAAGAATGGACAACCCGGAGGGGCAGGTTACTTACCCTATTTACATAGGACGGCTGGGCTACCTACCAGCTCTAGTACATTGTTGAATGTACATTGCGTTTTTATCTTTGTATCTATAATCAAGCCATATGGCACGATTAACTTAGCATGTCAAACAACGATTTGTCAGTCTAATTATACCAGCTTTTCGGTGAATAGCATATCCCTTATTTCAGAAAGCGATGCTTTTTTGGTGCGTAGTGCTTTGCCACCGTATTTAGATTGTTTTCGATTCAAAAACAAGGTCACATTTGGCGCAGGCAGGTTGCGGATTCGGGCGGTTTATGCTATGCTTTAAAGTAAGAGTCAAAGCAGGAGGTGAGAGGTGTGCTGCGCATTGGTATCTGCGATGATAACCGGGAGGATATTGCCCGTATCAAGGAACTGGCGGTCCGCTTCTCTGAGGAGCACCCCGAAACGCCGGTGCAGATACAGGCTTACGGCCAGCCGTATGACCTGCTGGACGAGATAGAAAAAGCAGGCGGGTTTGATTTGTATCTGCTGGATGTCGTTATGCCGCACATGACCGGCGTGGCCCTGGCCAGACGCCTCCGGGAGAGAAAAGAGCGGGCGGAGATCCTGTTTTTGACGGTCTCCAGAGAGTATGCGGTGGACGCCTTCAGCGTAAAGGCTGCCGGGTATCTGATCAAGCCGGTGAGCAAGCCGGACTTTGACGGCGCGGTGCTGGACTGCATCCACCGCCTGTTGCCGGAAAACAACCCGTCCCTTATGCTCAAATCCAAGGACGGATTCTACCGCGTGCCGGTCTGTGAGCTGGTGTGCGTGGAAAGCTTCAACCACAATCAGGTCTGTACGCTGGCGGACGGCTCAGTGCTGGCCGTGTCGGCCACGATGGCAGAATTGATGGAGGCGCTCAAGGAGCAGCCTGCCTTTGTCCGGCCGCACCGGGCGTATATCGTCAACATGGATTTTATCCGCAAGCTGACGGCCCGCGAGCTGCTGCTGGCAAACGGAAAGCATATCCCGATTCCCCAAAGCGGCTATGGTGAGATGAAAAACGCCTATTTTGCCTACATGACCCGTATATAAATATTTCACGCAGAAAAAGCGCTGTTTCACGAAGAAAAGCCGCTTATTCTGCGTGTTTCTTTTATCATATATCATATTATAAACGGCCGGCACAGAAAAGGGGGATCAGTATGAAATGGTTTTGGAAAAGCAGAAAAAAGCGGGTACCGCTCGAATTTGAGGATGCCGTCAGCTTTAACTGGGCACTCGATACGAACCGGGAGCTTCAGGAGGGGCTGCTGCAGCTGGCGGAGCAATATCCCCACCTGACAGAGGAGCGGTATACCCAAAGGCTGCTGGAGCTGTTTCAGAGGGCAGGTCTGGAGTTGAGTGCGGACGAACTGAAGATCCTGCTGATGCTGCGCCGCGAAACCGACTGTATGCTGCTGCGCAAAGAACAGGAGGAAACGCAAAAAGATTATCCCAAAAGCACTTTGTAGGGGGGCGCATTTTCTACGGTGAAAATGCGCTTTTTGTTGCCTGTGCGCGGAAACTGCCGTATAATGGTAGCAAAAGCCGGGAAGGCAGTTAAAGGGAGGAAAAACGGTCATGAATCAGCTGCTGCGTGAGGATGCTGAAAAAATCGTATCGGCGGGTATCCACGCCGTGCTGCCGGATGTGGCCGTCATCCGTGCGCTGGAAAGCTATGACTTCGGCACCGGCGGGGTGTATCTGGTCGCGGCGGGCAAGGCGGCATGGCAGATGGCCCATGCTGCGGTGTCCTGCCTTGGCGGGCGCATCCGGCGCGGCGTTGTCATCACAAAGTACGGCCACAGCAGGGGACCGCTGGCGGGCATTGCATGCTTTGAGGGCGGGCATCCCATTCCGGATGAGGGCTCCTGCCGGGGAACGAGGGCGGCGCTTGCGCTTGTGCGTGATCTCGGTGCGCAGGATACGGTCGTGTTTCTGCTCTCCGGCGGGGGCAGTGCCCTGCTTGAACAGCCGCTGGTACCGCTGTCTGAACTGCAGGACATCACAGGCCAGCTCCTTGCCTGCGGGGCGGATATTGTCGAGATCAATACCATTCGCAAGCGGCTGTCTGCCGTGAAGGGCGGGCGGTTTGCACAGGCCTGCGCCCCGGCGCGGGTGCTTTGCATCGTGCTGAGTGACATTCTGGGCGATCCGCTCGATATGATCGCCAGCGGCCCGGCCTGTGCAGATTCGTCAACCTGCAGGGATGCGCAAGATGTCGCAAAAAAGTACGGGCTGCAGCTGTCCGGGGAAGCGCGCGCCTGTCTGCAGCGTGAAACGCCGAAGCATCTGGACAATGTGGAGGCGCGGATCACCGGCAGTGTGAGAGAGCTTTGTGCGGCAGCTGCGGCTGCGGCAAGGTCGCTCGGCTATGAGCCGATCCTTTTGACGGATCAGCTGAGCTGTCAGGCGCGGGAGGCGGGCGTATTCCTTGCGGATATTGTGCGCACCCATCGCAGCCCGGCCCGGCCGCTGGCTTATCTGGCCGGTGGAGAGACTGTGGTAAAGGTCATCGGGAACGGACGCGGCGGGCGCAATCAGGAGCTGGCTCTGGCGGCCGCAGTCGGCATAGCGGGGATGGATGCGGCGGTTTTCAGTGTCGGGTCAGACGGTACGGACGGGCCGACGGATGCCGCCGGCGGCTATGCGGACGGTGACACGCTGGCGGCGCTGCGTGCGGCAGGGCTGGACCCCTTTGCGGTTTTGAACAACAACGACTCTTACACGGCGCTCAAGGCTGTGGGCGGTCTGCTTTTTACCGGCCCGACCGGAACAAATGTGAATGATGTGGCGGTAGCGCTGATCCGATAAGCCCCGGCATGATTTCCCAAACGCAGATTGACTTTTGTGCGCCTGTCTCATAAAATAGAAAGGGTATTACTGTATAGGAACCGATGCAATCTGCTCTGTGAGGAAGTGACCGATATGATCCGTTTGGCGCTGGTGGAGGATGACACGCTGTACCGCAGCCAGCTGCGGGAGTATATTGATAAATACAGTGCCGCCTCGGGTGAAAAGTTTACCGTTACGGAATTTTCCGATGGTGATGAGATCGCGCTTGGCTACAAGGCGGTTTACGACATTATCCTGATGGATATTGAGATGAAATTCATGGACGGCATGATGGCCGCCGAGGAAATCCGCAAAAAGGACACCGAGGTCATCATCATCTTCATCACAAACTCGCCTCAGTATGCCATCAAGGGCTATGCGGTGGATGCGCTGGACTATGTGCTGAAGCCGGTTTCCTACTATGCGTTCAGCCAGCGGCTGAGCCGCGCCATCGAGCGCACAGCGCGCCGGGCACGGCACTACCTGCAGATCAACGCCCGCGGCACGGCCCATAAAATCGACACGGCCGCGCTCTACTGGGTGGAAAGCTGCGGTCATGACCTCGTTTTCCATACGGCGGAGGGGGCGCTGACGGCGTCCGGCTCGATGGCAGAGACGGAGACAAGGCTTGCGCAGGACAGCTTTTTCCGGGTCAACAAGGGCTGCCTTGTCAACCTTGAGCATGTGGACTGCATGGATGGCGAGGATGCCGTGGTCCATGGGGAGCGCGTACCCATCGCCCGGGCGCGGCGCAAGGCCTTTTTGGACGCGCTGAATGACTATATAAACGGAGCGGGGTGAGGATATGCCGTTGAATATCCCATACTATGAGATGGACATTCCCCGTCTGGTCACAGCGGCGGCTGACTGGCTGGCCTGCCTTTTGTATCTGCGGTTTCTGCCGCCGCGCTGCGACGGTGCAAGGCGGGCGGTGCTCTATGCAGGGGCGTTCGCCGTGCTGGTGGTCTATCTGGTTGCAACAGACGGCTTTGATGGCTGGCAGTTCAATGTGCTGTACGCCGTGTCGGTGGCGCTTATGCTGCTCTTTATGACGGCGGCGACCCGCGCCGACCGATGTCAGGTCGTGTTTTTCTGTACGCGCGCCTTTATATTGGCCGGTTTTGCGGCATCATTGACATGGCAGATGTATGTCTACTTTGCCAAAGATAACCCGCTGTTTCAGGGTCTGCCGGCGCTGGTGCTTTTTATTGCGGCGGGGTTCGGGCTGATCTTTGGGCTGATGTGGCTGGTCGAGGACGGTGGAAACATCGGCAGCGCCCAGCTTGACATCCACCCCCGCACGGCGACTATCGCGGCCGGTCTGGCGGCAGCGATCTATATCCTGAGCAGTATCAGCTATACGACACTTAAAACGCCCTTTTCGGCCCGCGGTACGATGGAGATCTACACCATGCGCTCGGTCGTTTACTTCGGGGGTGTCGCGCTGCTGTTTGCCTATCAATCGCAGCTGTGCGATCTTTCCACCCAGCGGGAGGCCGATGCCCTGCGCAATATGCTGCATCTGCAGTATGAGAACTATAAGGCCAAGCAGGAGAGCGTTGATCTGATCAACCAGAAATACCACGACCTGAAGCACCAGATCGCGGTGCTGCGGTCGGAGAGCGGGGAGGAGCGCAACGCCGTTCTGGACCGGATGGAGCAGGAGATCAGGGCCTACGAGGCCCAGAACGACACCGGCAACAAGGTGCTGGACACGGTGCTGACCGGCAAAAGCCTGACCTGCCGTGCCCAGAATATCCAGCTGACGGTGGTCGCGGACGGTGCGGCACTCGACTTTATGGATGTGATGGATATCAGCAACCTGTTCGGCAATGCGCTGGACAACGCCATCGAGGGTACAGCCAAGGTCGCTGACCCGGAGCGGCGGCTGATCCATCTGAGTGTGGCGCGGCAAAAGGGCTTTGCAGCCATCCGCATTGAAAACTGCTATGACGGCGAGCTGCAGTTTGAAAACGGCCTGCCTGTAACGACCAAGGCGGACGGGCGCTACCACGGCTTCGGCGTCAAGAGCATCCAGAACACGGCCGCCAAGTACGGCGGCACGGCCACCATCACCACCCATGACGGCTGGTTTGAGCTGCGGGTCCTGATACCGATGCGCCAAAAGAAGGAGCCATCTGCTTGACCCGCTTTGGCGGGGCGGCAGAGGATTTCTGCAAAAAAATACAAAAAAATCGGACAACTACCTTGCAAAAAACAGAATAGTGTGCTACTGTAAAAACTGTACAGAAATGGGGAGCTTGCGCAAAGCAGGCTGAGAGTGGGCTGTATTGCCCTGACCCGTAACCTGATTTGGATAATGCCAACGTAGGGAAATAGTCGTTTCTGCGCTTTTTTGCGTCTTGATGCGGATGTGCCTCTGCGGGCATGTCCGCATTTTTATTTACAAAGGAGTGCTTTTGTATGCTGGGTACCTGCATCGAAAATGTGCGTAAAGGCGTGCCTCTGGTCCACAATATCACAAACTATGTCACTGTCAATGATGTGGCCAACATTCTGCTGGCCTGCGGCGGCAGCCCCATCATGTCCGATGAGCCGGAGGATGTCGAGGACATCACTGCCATCTGCGGCGGCCTGAACATCAACATCGGCACACTGAACCAGCGCAGCATCGAGGGGATGTTCCGCGCCGGCAAAAAGGCGAACGAGCTGGACCATGTGGTCCTGCTTGATCCCGTGGGCGCGGGTGCCTCTGCGCTGCGCACCAACACCGCTGTGGAACTGATGGAGAAGATCCGCTTCACCGTCATCCGCGGCAATATCTCGGAGATCAAGACGCTGGCGCTGGGCAGCGGCACTACCAAGGGCGTTGATGCCGATGTAGCTGACGCGGTGACGGAGGAAAATCTTGACAGTGCTGTGAAGTTTGTCAAGGATTTTGCCGCTAAGAGCGGCGCCATCGTGGCCGTGACCGGCGCGATTGATCTCGTCAGTGACGGCAAGAGCTGCTATGTCATCCGCAACGGCCGCCCCGAGATGGGCAAAATCACCGGCACGGGCTGCCAGCTCTCCGGCATGATGACGGCCTTTGTTGTGGCCAACCCCGACAACCGGCTGGAGGCTGCTGCTGCCGCTGTCTGCGCCATGGGTCTGGCCGGTGAGATCGGCTGGAGCCATATGGCCGAGGGTGACGGCAACTCCACCTACCGCAACCGCATCATTGACGCCATCTACAACATGGACGGCGAGACGCTGAACGGGGGCGCACGGTATGAACTGCGATAAAAAGGACCTGCTGCTCTACGCCGTCACCGACCGCCACTGGCTGGACGGCCGCCGGCTGGTCGATGTCGTGCGCGAGAGTCTGGACGGCGGTGTCACGATGGTGCAGCTGCGGGAAAAGACCCTCGATGAAGCAAACTTCCTCGCGGAGGCAAAGGAACTGCAGGCACTCTGCCGTGAGCGCGGCGTGCCGTTCCTTGTCAATGACAATGTCGAGATTGCCCGCGAGATGGATGCGGACGGTGTGCATGTGGGCCAAAGCGATATGGAGGCGCAGGATGTCCGCGCCCTTCTGGGACCGGACAAGATTCTGGGCGTGTCGGCGCAGACCGTGGAGCAGGCGGTTCTGGCAGAAAAGCACGGTGCAGATTACCTCGGCGTAGGTGCGGTGTTCCCGACCGGCTCCAAGGATGACGCCGATGATGTGAGCTATGAGACGCTTAAGGCCATCTGCGCGGCGGTATCCATTCCGGTCGTGGCCATCGGCGGCATTGCACAATCGAATGTGGAGCAGCTTGCGGGCAGCGGCATCTGCGGTGTGGCGGTCATCAGCGCCATCTACGCGGCGAAGGATATTCAAAGGGCCTCTGCAGACCTCAGGCTGGCAACGGAGAAGATGCTGCATGTGTAACGGTGCGATCTTTGATTTGGACGGCGTTGTGCTGGATTCCATGAGCATCTGGAATGATTTGGGGGCGCGGTATCTGCGCCGCCTTGGTGTTGCACCGGAGCCGGGCCTGAATGAGATCCTCTTTTCCATGAGTATGGAGCAGGGGGCGGCCTACCTGCAGGCGCGGTACGCGCTGCCCATGACGGCGCAGGAGGTCGGTGCGGGCATCGAGGAGATGCTGCAGGACTACTATTACAACGAGGTCCCTGCCAAGGACGGTGCCCCCGAGCTGCTGGCATTTCTGGCAGAGCGGGGCATCGGGATGGCAGCGGCAACCTCCAGCCCGCGGGCCCATGTGACAAGGGCGCTTGCGCGGCTGGGGCTGCTCGAATATTTTACCGAGATCTTCACAACAGGGGAGATCGGCGTCAGCAAGCATAAGCCGGACATCTACCGGATGGCTGCCGAGCGTTTGGGCACCGCCCCGTGCGAGACAGTGGTGTTTGAGGACAGCCTCTACGCCCTGCAAACCGCCAAAGCCGCAGGGTTTATCACTGTCGGTGTATATGACGCCAACGGCGAGGCCGATCAGGCCGGATTGAAAAAGACGGCGGATCTATATGTGAAGCGCTTGGGGGAGGTTCCCCTTACAGAGATGTGAATTTCCGCCGCGCGGCAGGGGCGGGCATGCCCTGACCCCTGCAAACCAACTTACCCCCCTCGCGGTACATTGGGGGCACCACCTTGTGCCGCGTTATAAAACCTTGCTGTACAGATAAAGAAAGGAAGTATTACGATGAAAACAGCATTGACCATTGCTGGAAGTGATTCCAGCGGAGGCGCCGGTATTCAGGCAGATATCAAGACGATGACCGCTAACGGCGTTTTTGCCATGAGCGCCATCACGGCCCTGACTGCCCAGAACACGACCGGCGTGACCGACATTTTTGAAACGACCCCGCATTTTCTGGCTGAGCAGCTTGACGCGGTCTTTACCGACATCTACCCCGATGCCGTCAAGATCGGTATGGTATCCTCGGCAGAGCTGATCGGCACGATTGCCGACAAGCTGCAGGAGTACGGCGCCAAGCACATTGTGGTGGACCCCGTTATGGTGGCAACCTCCGGCTCCAAGCTGCTGCGGGACGATGCCGTGGACGCACTGACCGCAAGGCTGCTGCCGATGGCGGAGGTGCTGACCCCGAACATCCCCGAGGCAGAGATCCTCTCCGGCATGTCCATCAAAAATGCCGCCGATATGGAAAAGGCCGCGCAGACCATCAGCGAGAAATACGGCTGCGCCGTGCTGTGCAAGGGCGGCCACCAGATCAACGATGCCGATGATCTGCTCTGGCGTGACGGCGCAGGCAAATGGTTCCGCGGCCGCCGCATTGACAACCCCAATACCCACGGCACCGGCTGCACACTGTCCAGCGCCATCGCGTCCAACCTTGCCAAGGGCTATGACCTCGACACCTCGGTCGAGCGCGCCAAAGCGTACATCTCGGGCGCACTGGCCGCCATGCTCGACCTCGGGCACGGCTCCGGCCCGATGGATCATATGTTCGCACTGAAGGGAGAGTTCACCGAATGAAAAAGACATCTACCCTTCAGAACGGTTTGATCTGGTTCGGCGCCGGTGTTTCACTGGCGGAGATTTTAACGGGCACGGCCTTTGCCCCGCTGGGCATGGCTAAGGGTCTGGCAGCGATCCTTGTCGGACATATCATCGGCTGCGCCATGATGCTGCTGGCGGGCCTGATCGGCGGCCGCACCGGCCGCAGCGCTATGGAGACCGTCAAGATGAGCTTCGGCCAGAAGGGCGGCCTGCTGTTCGCCTTTTTGAATGTGCTGCAGCTGGTCGGCTGGACGGCCATCATGATCTATGACGGCGCACTGGCTGTCGGCGGTATCTTTGACATCGGCCGCTGGGTCTGGTGTCTGGTGATCGGCGCACTGATCATCCTCTGGATCGCGGTGGGCATCACCGATCTGGGCTGGATCAACAAGCTGACGATGGCAGCATTGTTTGTGCTTACGCTGGTTCTGTGCAAGGTCATCTTCTTCTCCGGCAATGCCATGCCCGACCTTACCGGCGAAAGCCTGACCTTCGGCGCGGCGGTGGAGCTGGCGGTGGCGATGCCGCTGTCCTGGCTGCCGCTGATCAGCGACTATACCCGTGATGCCGAAAAGCCGGCACAGGCGACATGGGTCAGCGTGATTGTCTACGGTCTTGTATCCTGCTGGATGTATGTCATCGGCATGGGCGCGGCCATCTTCACCGGTGAGTATGACATTGCCGTCATCATGGTCAAGGCCGGTCTGGGCATTGCCGCACTCGTGATTCTGGTATTTTCGACCGTTACCACGACCTTCCTCGATGCTTGGAGCGCCGGAATCTCTGCCGAGAGCCTGACGCCCAAGCTGGACGGCAAAAAGACTGCCATCGCTGTGACGGTCATCGGTGTCGCGGGGGCGATCCTCTTCCCGATGGACGACATCACCGGCTTCCTGTATCTGATCGGCTCGGTCTTTGCGCCGATGATCGCCGTGCAGATCGCAGATCATTTTATCCTCAAGCGTGACCGCTTTGCGGTGGCCGCTGATGCGCGGAATCTCGTGATCTGGCTGGTCGGCTTCCTTGCCTACCGCCTGCTGATGGGTGTGGACACCCCCGTGGGCTACACCCTGCCCGCCATGGTGCTGACCGTGCTGCTCTGCATCCTTGCAGAGAAGGTCAAGCCGACCGTGAAGGCATAAGCTGAATACAAGCATATACCCTGCGCCCCACCCGAGCATAGCAGCACCGGGCGGGGCGCTTTTGCGTAATTTTCGTAAATAGGCAGGCAGCCGCCCTGTAATTGACACGGCTGCAGCCTTGCAGTATACTGAATTTACATTATTATAGAGTGAGCCTGTCGAAAAGCGCTTTTTGCAAACGGCTTATACATTATAAGGAGGCTGGCGCCATGCTGCATCTGTACTGGGGGGACGGCAAGGGCAAGACCACGGCTGCGATGGGGCTGGCGCTGCGTGCGCTCGGCCACGGCCGCCGCGTGGTGGTGCTGCAATTTTTAAAGGACGGCACCAGCGGGGAAATCGCCCTGCTGCGCCGCTGCGGTGCAGAGGTTCATGCCTGCCCCAACGCAAAGTTTACATGGCTCATGACCGAGGCTGAGCACGCGGAGGCCCGGCAGCACAATACGGAAGCGCTGCGCGCCGCGCTGGATACCCCCTTTGACCTGCTGGTGCTGGACGAGGCATGCGCTGCCTGCCGGCATCAGCTTGTGGACGAGGCACTGCTGCAGCAGGCGGCAGCGATGGCAAAGCAGGGCAGAGAGGTCGTGCTGACGGGCCGTGATCCGGCACCGTGGATGCAGGAGGCCGCCGACTACTCGACCGAGCTGCGCGCAGTCAGCCACCCCTACACCCGGGGCATTCCCGCGCGGGAGGGGATAGAGTATTGAGGGGCGGTTCCGCGCACCGAACCTGCGAGGAAGCAAGCGCAATTACCATATATACCGGTCATTTGTTGTGCATTATGCACAAACGAACGACCGGGTTTTTTGTTTCTGAAAAACCGAATATGCATGAAATGCGACCGTTTATCGCAAGCTATTGAAATGGCAGGAGCAAATTGTGTACAATAACGATAGCAGATAAACTGTTAAATAAAAGACAAGGAGAAAATCATGGACGAGATCAAAGCCCAAAAGAAAGCGCTCAAAAAAGCCTACAAAAAGGCGAAGCGCAAGAACGTTCTGGCGTGGAAGATCCTGACGATCCTGTGCGCGGTCGTTATGGTCATTTCCGTGCCTTTGTCCGTGCTTGCCCAGAAATTCGACAACACCCTCGCCGCTTTTTACGGCGGCACCTTCTGGGAACTGCAGAACGAGGACACCAATGCCCAGTATTTTACCAGCGACTTTGACTCTGCTGAGGAGATGGTCGACTACGGTCTGGCCCTGACCCAGCAGGTCGAGGCTGAGGGCGCTGCCCTGCTGATGAACAACAACAATGCGCTGCCTCTGGCTGCCGATGCCAAGGTCAGCACCTTCTCCAGCAGCAGTGTCAACCTCGTGTACGGCGGCACCGGCTCCGGCAACATTGATGCCTCCACCGCCGACACCCTGCGCACCGCCCTCGAGAAGGTCGGTGTGACCGTCAACCCCACCCTGTGGGACTTCTACACCACCGGCGCAGGCAAGGATTACTCCCGCAATACCGCCGGCACCGTCGCTACTGCCAGTGAGGTCACCGCTGAGGTGCCTTGGGATGTCTACACCGACGATGTGAAGAACAGCGTTGCCCAGTACGGCGATGCCGCCATCGTCACCCTCTCCCGCGTCGGCGGCGAGGGTGCTGACCTTTCCTACGGCGAGGTCAACTATCTGGCCCTCGATGACAATGAGAAGGCCATGCTGCAGAATGTGGCTGAGATGAAGAAGAACGGCACCGTCAAAAAGACCATCGTGCTGATCAACTCTGCCAACGCCCTGCAGGTCGATTTCCTCAAGAACAACGAGTACGACATCGATGCCGCTCTGTGGATCGGTGATGTGGGCATCTCCGGCATCAACGCTGTTGCCGAGATCCTGACCGGTAAGGTCAACCCCTCCGGCAGCCTGGTCGATACCTACTGCTACGATAACTTCAGCGCTCCTGCTATGTGGAACTTCACCCCCGCCACCTATGAGGGTTATGTTGAGGGCGGCGATGTGCCCGCAAAGAGCAAGTCCTACATGATCTATCAGGAAGGCATCTATGTAGGCTACAAGTACTACGAGACCCGCTACGAGGACTTCGTCACCGGCAGCGGCAACGCAGGCGACTACGCCTACGGCGACATCGTGGCCTACCCCTTCGGCTACGGCCTGAGCTACACCAGCTATGACATCAGCGACATGAAGGTCAACTACAATGCCGCCGATGACACCTACACCGTCACCGTCAAGGTCACCAACACCGGTGCCATGGCCGGCAAAAAGACCGTGCAGGTCTATGTCCAGAGCCCCTACACCGACTACGACAAGCAGAACGGCGTTGAGAAGTCTGCCGTTTCTCTGGTCGGCTTCGGCAAGACCGGTATGATCGAGCCGGGCGCTTCCGAGACGCTGTCCATGACCGTCAACAAGCGCGACATCGCTTCCTACGACACCTACGGTGCCGGCACCTATATCCTTGACGCCGGTGACTACTACTTCACCGCCGCCACCGATGCCCACAACGCTGTCAACAACATTCTGGCTGCCAAGGGCTTCACGGTCGAGAACACCAACGGCAAGATGACTGCCGACGGCAACGCCGACCTGACCTACACATGGACCGAGGACGCCCTCGATACCACCACCTACGCTACCAGCGAGAACGGCACCGAGATTGCCAACCAGCTGTCCTGCGCTGACCCCAACCTCTATGAGGGTGTTGAGGAGACTGTCACCTGGCTGAGCCGCTCTGACTGGAATGGCACCCTGCCCACCGAGACTGTCAAGCTGACCCTGACCGAGCTGCTGAAGAAGGACCTGCAGGAGGTCCGCTACGACGCTGCCGACTACGAGAGCGTTGAGATGCCCACCCTCGGCGCCAAGAACGGCGTCAAGCTGTACGACATGATCGGCCTCGACTACAACGATCCCAAGTGGGATGAGCTGCTGGATCAGATGACCTTCGATGAGATGAACTCCCTGATCGGCGATGCCTTCCACTGGACCATGCCCGTTAAGAGCGTGGAGGCTCCCGGCACCCGCGATGAGAATGGCCCGCAGGGTCTGACCGCCAGCCTGCTGGGCAGCAACAAGACCCAGCTGACCGCCACCGCCTTCACCTCCGAGGATGTCATGGCTGCCACCTTCAACACCGGCCTCATGACCGAGATCGGCAAGGTCATCGGCAACAACTGCCTGAACGCCAACATTGCCTGCCTGTACGGCCCCGGCAACAACATCCACCGCACCCCCTACGGCGGCCGTAACTTCGAGTATTACTCTGAGGATGGCTTCCTGTCCGGCATGATGAGCGCCTATGAGGTCGCCGCCATTCAGGAAAAGGGCGTCCATGTTGTCATGAAGCACTTTGCGCTGAACGACTGTGAGCAGGATCGTATCGGTCTGGGCGTCTGGCTGAACGAGCAGGCTGCCCGTGAGGTCTATCTGAAGGCCTTCCAGGCTCCTGTTGAGGTCGGCAACGCCAACGGCGTTATGATCGCCTACACCCGCTGGGGTGCTATCTGGTCCGGCGGCAACTACGGTCTGGTCACCGGCATCCTGCGCAACGAGTGGGGCTGCGAGGGCATGGTCATTACCGATAACGTGCTGACCCAGTATGTCAACGGTCCCGATGGTGTCATGGCCGGTGTGTCCATCTACGATGCCATGATGTCCTTCGTCACCGACAAGCTGCCGGAGTACAAGAATGACCCCGTCATCGTCACCGCCATGCGTGAGGCTTGCCACCATAACCTGTATGCCATTGCCAACTCCTGCGGCATGAACGGTGTTGGCGCCGACACCACCATCAAGGTGATCCGTCCCGGCATCGTTGCAGCAGTTATCGCTGTCGCATGGATTTCCGGCATCCTCTTTGTGCTGGGCCTGATCCTTTGGATCCTCGGTGCCCGCAAGCTGCGCAAGACTGAGCAGTACAAGGCCTACAAGGATTTCAAGAAGGCCCAGAAGGCCGCCAAGAAAGCCCAGAAGGCAAACTGATCTGAAGCATAGTCAATGAATATGGCCGGGCGCTCCCGTTTGAGAGCGCCCGGCTTTTTGTTATAATTGAGAGCCAGAAAACCCGCTAAAATGCGGTTGCAATGGGCGGAAAAAATGTCTATACTTGTCACCACTGCGGACACCTTGCAGAGCGGCCAAAGGAGTCATTTGTATGGATAAGCAGAGCAGGACCTATCAGGCATATGTGCAGATCCTCAAAGAGGAGCTGATCCCCGCCATGGGCTGCACCGAGCCGATCGCCATTGCCTATGCCGCCGCCAGAGTCGTCTATCTGCTTGACGATGCCGTGGTCTGCAAGGTTAAGCTTGCCGAAGGCGAGAAGCAGTGTGACTGTCCGATATGATGCAAGGTGCTGATTTTTCGGGATACGCTTATCGGAGGGTGCCCATATTCAAGGTAAGGTCGTGCTCGTTTTCAACGACCGCTTCTACCGCAAGCGCAAGGCCGCGCGCGATTTGGTGCAGATCCATGCTGGGGGTTCCCAGCGGCTTGCTGACGGCCTGCTCCATCGCGTAAGGCACATGGATAAAGCCGCCCCGCATGGCAGGATACTGCCTGTCGATGAGATAGAGCAGCGTATACATCAGGGAGTTGCACACAAAGGAGCCAGCGGTATAGGAGAGGGCTGCCGGGATACCGGCGGCTCTTATTTTTTGCACCATGGCTTTTACGGGCAGGGAGGTGAAGTAGGCGGGCGCACCGTCCTGCCGGATCGGCTCATCCACAGGCTGGTCGCCTGCATTGTCGGGAATGCTTGCGTCCGCAAGGTTGATGGCAACTCGTTCCGGCGTGATGGCAGACCGCCCGCCTGCCTGCCCGACACAGATGACCGCATCGGGTCTGTGCTCGTTTACGGCAGCTTCCAGCACGGCACCGGAAAGGGCAAACCGGGTGGGAACCTGCAGCTTGATGATCTGTGCCCCAGCAATGGTGTCGGGCAGCAGCTTGACAGCCTCATAGGCCGGGTTGACGGACTCCCCGCCGAACGGATCAAAACCGGTGATAAGGATCTTCATGAGGGAAACCTCCGCATATTATTTCCTGCGCACGGCAAAGCCAAACCCCGTGCCGCAGACACCGCCGACGATGTGCATAAAGTTGGCTACATTGTCCTGTACGAACAAAATATCATATACCTGTTGGCTCAGGTAGAGCGCACCAACGAGGATCAGGGTAATCGGGATACCGCCGTTCCGGCTGCCGGCCAGACTGGACAGCATGATGAGCATAAACACGATGCCGGAGGCACCCAGCAGGGCGGAGGAGGGGAACAGCACACACTGCAGGATGCCGGACACAAGCGCGGTCATGAGGATGCCGCTCAGCAGGGTGCGGCTGCCGTAGCGCTCCTCCAAAGGGGGCGCAATGACGAGGAAAAGCAGCATATTGCCTATAAAGTGGTCCCAGCCTGCATGCCCAAGCACATGGCCAAATAACCGGACAAAAAACAGAGGATCGGCCAGCGAAGAACGATAGATGCTGAAAAGATGATAGGTTGTCCACCCATTGGTCAGATGACCCAGCGCCAGCGAAGCAAGCGACAAAAAGAAAAAGGTCAGCGTGACAGGGGCGTTGTACTGCAGATGGATATTGCTGCGCTTCATGGTGGATGCGCCTCCTTGTGTCAGATATTTGTCATGCAACTGACACCTGTAGCGTACTTATGCATTCACAAGAGTGTAGTCGCAAGAAGAGGGAAAATGCAACGGTACGCTGATTTCTATTTTCGTGAATCTTGAATCGCGTCCTGCATAAATCCGATAAATCGCTTTGTGGAGACAGTGGGGTGAGGCAAACAGGCGAGACCAATAGTTAGATGCTGAGGCGGATTCAGCGGAAGGATTTTCACATCGTTGCGCCTGATTGCTAACGCCTCGTTGATTACAGTAATGCCCAATCCTGCCGCGACCATTTCATGTGCAGCATACCGATCAGAGGTTGTAAACTTGGTGTTTACGTGTAGCTTGTTTTCTTTTAATACTCTTGAAGAATCACTGTCACTGTTCGGATAAATGTCGATGTACGGTTCGTTTGTTAGATCGATGAGATCAAATCGCTCCTGCTGGCCGTATTTGGAATTTGCAGAAACGACAGCAACCATTTCCTCCTGCTGGAGCATGTACCATAGCATATCAGGGTGTGGTTTGCTAACAACGCAAATATCCATTTTTCGTTCAGCAACAGCATGGCAAAGCTCTTCGTTATAGCCCCAGAGCATTTCGATTTTAATGTTCGGATATTGCTGGACAAACCGAACGATTTGGTCTGTTAATAGGGGATAACTAGACGAATATGCAGTTCCAATGGTTAGTGTACCAATTTGTAAACCATTGATATTCGCAATTTTCTGGGTAAGCTGTTCATGGTCATGAAGGAAGGTTCGTATGTCTCCAATAAGAAGTTCGCATTCTTTTGTGGGCTCTACACCGCGGCTGTTACGTACAAGAAGGGGAAAGCCGACTTCCTGTTCAAGACCGGCAATAATTCGACTGATTCCAGAAATCGTATAGTTTGATTGTGTTGCGGCAGCAGATATACTTCCGGCATCTATTATCTTTAGCAATAATGCCCATTTTTGCGAATCCATACTAACACCTCGCTTTGACACTTTCGCAAATTAGGTTCATCATTTTGTCTCTTTACGAAAAGTATACATTGTGATTTAATAATAGTCAAGAAGCCCGTCAAAGAAATCACAATAGTTTGGCGAGCATCCAGTGACACAGAGTCTAGCTTTTAAGCCGGCAAAAGTTGGTACGCTGTTGGTGCAAAGTCGCTGGAAAGGAAATAGAGAATGGGTGGGATTGTACCCTTTGTTAATCTGATTGCGGATGATGTGCAAAGGGGAAAATATAGTCAATAACAAGGAGGCTCTCTATGAACAGTATGGTCATTTGTCTAATTATTTTTGCGGTAATGATCATTCTATTTTTCAACCGTAAAATCCCCATGGCATTCACCAGCATGGGCGTTATCGTTGCACTATTTGTAGCCGGATGCGTAGACAAAGCAACAGTATTCGCGGGCTTCGGCAACAACAACGTCCTTACGATGGCGGGTATGTTTATTGTTGCTGCAGGTTTGTCCCGCACGCAAATGGTCAACAACATCACAAAACTGCTGTATCGCGTCACCAATGGATCCTTTACCAAGGTACTGGCCTCGTACATTCTCGTTATCTTCTTACTTGGTCAGTTTGTTCCCAGCCTTCCTGCAATGTTTGCAATGGTGTACCCGCTAGTCATCAATATGTGCAAACAGTTGAAGTGCAGCCCCTCTAAGATGATGTATCCTATCGCCGTTACGGTCGTGTCTACATCGTTTGTTCTTGAGCCTATTGGCCCTTATGCTGCATGGTTCGTCACTCAGAACGGTTACCTGGAATCTTATGGCTGGACGGGCCCTCTGCTGAGCATGTGGAGCGAGACTCTGGTATTCTTCCCGACTGCAATTGTCACCTTGTTCCTGACGATTTTTGTTCTGCCTAAACTGATGCCTGATCAGCCGGAAATCGAAACTGCAGAAATTACTGGTCCAGACATCACAAATAATGAAGCACTGGATCCTGTCCGTGAGTTCCTAGGCTATGGTATCTTCATTGCTACTGTTATTGGTTTGATGCTTGGTCTTCCTTCCTGGGCAGTTACTATGGCAGGTGCTACGGCAGTTGTCCTCTCTGGTGTTCTCGATGAGCAAACTGCACTGCTTCGCATGAACATGAGCATGGTTCTTCTTTATGCAGGCGTTACTGTTATGGGCGATGCACTGGGCAACACTGGTGCAGCACAGCTTCTTGGCGATCTGGCTGCAAGCATTCTGTCTGGTGTGCATAACGGTTACATTATCGGTGCCGCTTTCTACATTGTTTCGTTCTTGATGACCTCTTTCCTGTATAACAGGGCAACGACTACTGTTTTGATTCCTATTCTGATCATCACCTGCAGCTCCATTGGTTGCGATCCTCGCGGTCCGGTTATCCTTTGCTCTCTAGCTTCTATGTCTTCTCTTATCACCCCAATGCCGAACCCCGTTGTTCCTATGGCAATGCAGGCCGGTGGTTATACTCAGAAGACGATTCTTCGTGTAGGTATTATCCCTGCAATCGTTCGCGGTATTGTTGGCGTGCTGATTGCAATGACGCTTTTCCCGGCATTTGGTTAATTACTTTTGAGATAAACAGGAGAGTGAGTTATGAAACGATTTGAAAACAGAGTTGTAGCGATCACGGGCGGCGGCTCCGGTATGGGAAAAATTTCAAGTATTCGCTTCGCACAAGAGGGTGCAGCTATCGCTGTCGTTGACATCAATGGCAAGGCGGCACAAGCGACGGCTGACGAAATCATTGCTTCGGGCGGTAAAGCAAAAGCTTACGCTATGGATATCACCGACGAGGAAGCTGTCAAGAATCTCTTCGATGATATTGTAGCCACTTTTGGCCGGATCGATGTCTACTTCACAATTGCTGGCATTAGCCCGATGGGAACTGCTGTTACCACTACATATGCTGATTTCAGAAAAGTTGTTGCACTTGACATGGACAGCGTATTCCTTGGCAGTAAGTACTGCATTCCGCATATGATTCAAAATGGCGGTGGCGTCATCTTGAATCTGGTTGGAACCTATGGCATTCGTCCCACGCCGAATAAGCTTGGCTACTCAGCCGCTAAAGCAGGTGCATTAAGCATCACTCGTTCGGTTGCAATTGACTTCGCACGTGATAACATCCGTTGCAATGCAATTTGCCCGGGCTTTGTGAACACACCGCTGAATAACGGCTTCGAAGGTGAAGCACGTCAGCGGTTCCTGAACACATATCAGCCGGCACCTTTTGAAATCCAGGCACAGGACATTGCAGAGACAGCGTTGTTTCTGGCAAGCGATGACGCACGTGCAATCACAGGTCAGGCGATAGTCGTAGACGGTGGCACAGAAGCAGCTCTTTATCTGAATTACAAGAGACCTTCTGCAGATAAATAAGCAAAATTATCTAACAGACGGCAGAAGAGTATACAATGGTGTATGCCTGCTCTGCCGTCTGTCTTTTTAATTGAAAGGAAAACTGATATGAGCAAGATGATTTTGGCGCCAAAATATTTCTGGGATGGTATTAGCGATAACGTACTGGAAGGTAAAGCAGTCTTAGTTGATGGCACAAACATTGTTAGTGTTGATGGAATTGAAAGCATTAAGCGGGAAGCCCCTGATGCAGAAATTCTGCGGAATGACAATTGGTTGATGATGCCTGCATTCGTTGATGCGCACGATCATGGGCGAGGTATGTCCCCGATTTCTTTCGGAACTCCAGACCGTGCGCTGGAAATGTGGCTTCAAGACCTTAATAAGCTGCCGGCAATTCCTCATTACGAAGCTTGTTATTATGATGGCATGCGCCTTGCATCTTCGGGCGTGTCGACTGTATTGCATAGTCACAACCCGAATAGTTTTGCAAAGATCCGTGAAGAAATGGTAAATGCTGAGAGAGAATATAAGGCCGCTGGTGTCCGCAGCATACTCTGCCCCCTGTACTTGGATCAAAACAAGCGAATTTATTATAATCGTGATGAATTTATCGCTGGCCTGCCAGAACCTTTGCGTACGAGCTTTGCTGCAGGAATTCACGATAAGATCATGAGCATGGATGAGTACCTGGCGCTTGTGGAAGGTATTTGCACTGATTTGGCAGAGGACATTAAGGAGGGGTGGACTGAAGTCCAGCTTCATCCCAATGGAGGACAGTGGTGCAGTGATGAAGCCCTTCTCCAGATGAAGGAGTATGCGCTGAGTCATGGAATGTACATTCATCTGCATTTGCTTGAAACCCAGTACCAAGCAGAATATGCTCAAAGGATCTGGGGCAAGAGCTTTATTAAACATTATAAAGATATCGGGTTTCTTGGTCCATGGGTCTCTTTTGCACATGCTGTATGGCTGGATGATGAAGATCTCCAAATTATCGCCGACACTGGCGCACATTTGATTACCAATCCATCCTCCAACCTACGCCTCCGCAGCGGAATCTTTAACATGAAACGTGCTAATGAGCTGCATATCGACTGCGGTATTGGCCTTGATGGATGCGCTTTTGACGATGATCAGGACTATTTACGTGAAATGAGAGTTGCGTGGTTGAATAACCATTGCAATGGTGTTGACGGCGAAGTAGATTATCACGATGTTCTGAAGATGGCAACTTCACGCGGAGCAAAAATTTCTGCAAGCCCGTTGACATTTGGTACTATTAAGGCAGGAAGCAAGGCTGATTTCACAATGCTGGATATGCAGAGCGTAATTGCTCCCTATGCCGATCCGGGAATTGATCCGTTGGCACTGGTCGTTCAGCGTGGCACTCGCAGCAGTGTAGCAATGACCTGTGTTAACGGCCAAATCACCTGGATGCAAACACCTGAGTTTTCTGCCAAAGAAAAAGATGCAGAGCAGAAGATTTGCTCGGCCATCCATGAGCTTCGCGCAAAGGACGATGGTAAACGGAACAACAGTGTAATCTTGCAGCATGTGCACGACTTCTACGCAAATACACATTGAGCTGTGGTGGGAGGAACTACGGTGAAAAACAAGTCAATACGAAAAAGCGTATTCATTCCAGCTTTTTCCTGTGTTTTGTTGGCAGGTATTGTTGGTCTGGTAAACAATCAGCTCTTGATCTCTTTCTTCAGAGGTGCATTCGAACTCGCATATAATAATCTGAGCTGGTTGTATCAGTTGATCGTTCTTGCTATCGTCATAGTTTGTGTTCTTTTGACCTTCACAAAAGTAGGCAATATCCGCATTGGCGGCGAAAAGGCGAAGTCTAAATACAGCTTTTGGTCATGGTTTGCTATGTCCTTGACAGGCGGCATAGGTGCCAGTATTGTATCTTCCAGCATCTCTCAGCCGATTACGTTTTTGCAGAGTATATGGGGTGAACTGGATGGATATGGTATTCAGCCAGGGTCTCCTGAAGCAGTGCTGTTTGCAATGGGACGTTCTTTCCATGAATGGTCGTTCTTCCCGTATGCATTTTACGGTATTTGCGGTACTGCAATCGCTTATTTGTGCTTTAATAAAAAACAGCCTGTTTCTCTTTCCAGCTTGCTTGTGCCGCTTTTCGGCGAAAAAGTAAAAAAGAAGTGGTTCTCGTCTCTGATAGACTGTGTCAACATCCTCGCATTAGCACTTGCACTGGTTGGTACTCTGGGCACCTTCATCGGTTTATCCAGCGCCTGTTTCAAGTTTGTCTACAATATCCAGCCTAGTCATTTGCTGATGTTGATCGTCATGGCTGTCACAACGGTGATTTATCTTCTTTCTTCGTTAAGTGGTGTTGATAAAGGCATTAAGTTCTTCGCCAATCTGAACTTCCGATTCTATATGCTTCTCATGGCCATCGTAATTGTTCTTGGCGGTTCTGCAGCATATATTCTTAACACCTCCGCTTCCGCAATCGGATACTGGCTGCAGAATTTTCCGCTCTGGAGTTTTGACACCGGTACAATGGGTGGCAGCGCATTGCTTCAGTGGTGGACGATTTATAACTGGACGTTCTGGATGGCATTTGCGCCGGTGACCGGTGTATTTCTTGCTCAGCTTACATATGGCCACACCATTCGCGAGGTTATGATCGTCAACTGGATCATGCCTAGCGTGTTTGCAATTATCTGGTTTAGCGTTTTCGGTGGTTGTGCCGTGAACTGGCAGGTTAATGGTATTCTGGATATCGCATCTGTTATGGCCGATAATGGTACTTACGCCGGAATTTGGGCCTTCATGAAACAACTTCCGCTGTCGCAAATTCTTATCCCCATCACGCTCTTTATTATGCTGATTTCTTTCTCCACCAGTGCCGACAACAGCGTTTCTGCTATCTCCGCGCTTTGCACGAAGAACAGTAAAATTGGCGATGAGGCACCTTCTATTCTGAAAGCAATGTGGGGCATTGCAATTGGTATTCTTGCGTATCTCCTTATGGCATATGCTGCTGGCAGCAAAGGCAATGATGGCGTACGTTATATGGTAGTTGCTATTGGAGCGGTTCTTTCTATTTTCATCATTCTGATGATTACCGCAACGGTTAAAATGTTCTTTTTCGATTCGCGTACACAGCAACCTTCGAACGATGAATAGAATTGTCCTCTTGAGAAGAACCTGAAATTAACCCCAAAAGTAAATAATCGAGTTTAGCAGCCCCAACGGCCAGAATCCTGTACTGAACAGGACTCTGGCCGTTGAGTTTTAGTCAAGCTGCGACTTCGCCGGTTCACAGCAAATGTACGCATAGTCTGGCTCAATATACACGCTGGGAGTCTTGTTCTTGCTTGGAATTAGATCCTCATTGGTGAATCTCCGCAAAGCAGTAAAGAGCCGTACTGATTTCAGGGCGTGCTTGGTATGGCTGTTTTTGCCCTTTGAAAAATTGGAGGTCAAGGTCTTGGGGTGTACCTGGAATACGATGATGACACCTTGCGATTCTGTGATGAGCAGTTTAAAGATCTGTGAGCATCCAACCGTGCGTTCCTTTGCAGGATGGGCATACACAGTCGTTTGGCCAGCGTTTCTTCGCAAGATATTTGTGGAAGGCTTTCTCGCGACTATACCTTGGAAGGCAAAATAAAGCAACAATCGGCTTTCCACAGCGCAAGAAAAGTGCTATAATAAGTAACAGAATATGTGCTTTGGGTGTGCCGCAAAGGTGGCGCGCCTTTTCTTGCAGGAGCTACTACAGGGAGGAAACCTTCTATGGAAAAAGCAACCGTGTATTTTACCAATGAGCTTACCCCGGAGGCAGTCGTGAAGATGTACCGCCAGCTGGGTGTTGCTCTGCCCGGCAAGGTGGCCGTCAAGGTCCACAGCGGTGAGGACGGCAACCAGAACTACCTGCGCCCCGAGTTTATGAAGCCGGTCATTGATGCCGTGAACGGCACGGTGGTCGAGTGCAACACTGCCTACGGCGGCGCCCGCAACGAAACGCCCAAGCATATTGAGCTGATGAAAAAGCATCATTGGAGCGACCTGTTTGATGTCGATATCATGGATGCCGAAGGCCCTGATGTGCAGTGGCCGGTTGAGAACGGCAAGGTGCTCAAGGTCAACTATCTGGGTAAGAATATTGAAAACTATGACAGTATGCTGGTGCTGGTCCACTTCAAGGGCCACCCGATGGGCGGCTACGGCGGCGCGCTGAAGCAGCTGTCCATCGGTTGCGCATCCAGCGCGGGCAAGGCCTATATCCACTCCGGCGGCAAGGTCACCGACCAGAATATTCTGTGGGAGAACACTGCCGAGCAGGACACCTTCCTTGAGGCTATGGCCGATGCCGCCTCCACCGTGGCAAAGCACTTTGCAGGGAAGATCGCCTATGTGGCGGTCATGAAGAACCTTTCGGTCGATTGCGACTGCTGTGCAGTGGCGGAGGACCCCTGCATGAACGATGTGGGTATCCTGTCCAGTCTTGACCCGGTCGCGCTGGACCGTGCCTGCATTGATCTGGTGCGCAACAGCAACGATCCCGGCCGCGAGCATTTTATGGAGCGCGTCAACAGCCGCCACGGCACCCACACGATTGATGTGGCCGAAGCCCTCGGCCTTGGCACGCAGGAATACGAGCTGGTGCGGGTATAAGCGGCGCTTATAAAAGGCACCCGGCAAATTGGTGAGCGATTGGCCGGCAGCTGGGAGGTGCTGGGATGTACTTTGAATATGGCGCGCAGGAAACCGAATACCTTGCCCGGAAGGACAAGCGGCTTGGTGCGGCGATCGAACAGATCGGCCATATTGACCGCGCGGTGGACGGCGATCTGTTTTCATCGGTAGTGCATCAGATCGTCGGGCAGCAAATTTCCACCAAAGCACAGGAAACGATCTGGCAGCGGATGCAGCAGACCCTTGGCACCGTTGACGCCGGGCATATCCTTGCGGCGGGGGTGCCCCAGCTGCAAAAGCTGGGCATTACCTACCGCAAGGCGGAGTATATCACAGACTTTGCCCGGAGGGTGCAGACCGGGGAGTGCCGCATCGAGGAGATCTGGCAGATGCCGGACGAGGAGGTCATCCGGATGCTGAGCAGTCTGAAGGGCATCGGCGTCTGGACGGCAGAGATGATCCTGCTGTTTTGTATGCAGCGGCCTGATGTTCTGAGCTACGATGACCTTGCGATACAGCGCGGGCTGCGGATGCTCTATCATCACCGCAAAATCGACCGCAGGCTGTTTGAAAAATACCGGCGCCGCTACAGCCCTTATGGCAGTGTGGCCAGCCTGTACCTGTGGGCTATTGCGGGCGGTGCGATTCCGGGTATGCGGGACTATGCACCCGCCAGACCGGGCGGTAAAAAAGCCAAAACCGTCTGAGCTGTAGGGGGGAGCTGCTATGCTGTACACAGGCTATTATCAATCGCCGCTAGGCAGGTTGCTTTTGGCGGCTGACGAAATTGGGCTGACCGGACTTTGGTTTGAAGGCCAGCGCCGCTTTGCGCAGGGACTTGACCCGGTGCATCAGGACGCGGAAACGCCGATTCTGGCGCAGACCAGACGCTGGCTGGATCTCTATTTCAGCGGCAGTGTACCGGACTTTACGCCGCCGCTCCATCCGGTCGGGTCTGATTTCCGGCAGGAGGTGTGGGCGCTGCTGCTGCAAATCCCCTACGGAAAAACCACGACCTACGGCGCACTTGCCGCCCAGTTGGCCGAAAAGCACGGCCAGCGCAGGATGTCCGCGCAGGCGGTGGGCGGTGCTGTCGGGCACAACCCGATCTCGATCATCATACCCTGCCACCGTGTTGTGGGGGCAGACGGCAGCCTGACCGGGTATGCGGGCGGGCTGGATACAAAGGCCCGCCTGCTGGCGGTAGAGGGAATCCCAATCGCGGAAAGCCCGTGGCGCTTACGGCCTGATATGTGAACTATACATGTCTGATATATACAAAATACTTTTTACACAGAGCCCTTTTCTGCGTATAATAGGCGATGCAGATGAGGTAGAGGAGTGGAAAAGTATGCAGTATACAGAACTGACCCGGAAGGAATTGCAGCGGGAATACACCCGCCTGACCCAGCGGTACAGCAGCTACATGCGCGAACCGATGGAGCTTGACATGCGTGCCGAGGACCCCCTGCTGGGACGGTGCGAGAACCGGCGGGCTGCAAAGCATTTCGGCACGGTGCTGGGTAAGGAGCTTAGCGATACCGGCGCGGCACGCCCCACGCCTGCGGAGGATGCCGTGGCCGCATTATGCACGATGCCGGGCTGCGCCAACCGCACGGTCGAGCTTTGCCGCAGGGCGGGCGTCCTTTTTGATGCTGTGGATCACAGCACGGTGCTGGCGCGCATCATTCCGTTTGATGCGAAATCCGAGCAGTTGACTCATGCCGCGAGCCTGTTTGCCATCAGCGCGCGCCTTGCCGCGCTGGAAAGTCTGCGCGGCACCCTGCTGCGCACCTGAGCAGAGCCATGTGCCCCTGCTGCATGGCACCGTAAGCTATAAAAATAACCGAGCAGAAGTCACCCGGAAGGGCGGTTTCTGCTCGGCTTTCTTTTTACAGTGCGCCTGTTTTGGCGGCAAATGGCGAGGGCGGGGGAGCGCTGCGCATAAAGCGCGACCGACCGCTATTTATCGGCGGGGGGGGGGGGTAATGCGGAAGCGCCGCACCACCTGCTCAAGCATGGCAATGTCCACGGGCTTCGAGAGATGCTCGTCCATGCCGGCCTCCTTGCTCTTTTGCATATCCTCCAGAAAGGCGTTGGCCGTCATGGCCAGTATGGGAATCGTTTTGCCCAGCGGATTTTCGCTGCTGCGGATGCGGCGGGTGGCCTCCAGACCATCCATGACGGGCATCTGCACATCCATCAGGATCATATCGTAGTCGCCCGGCTTTACCTTGGCGAAGGCATCTACGATCTGCTGACCATCGGGGTAGATCCTGCAGGTCGCGCCCTTAGATTCCAGCAGCATCTGCAGAATCTCCGAGTTGATTTCGTTATCCTCGGCGCAGAGGAACTTCATGCCGCAGAGCAGGGAAGTGCCCGCCGGCGCATCATCGGTCTCGGACTTCTGCACAAGGGCAGCTTCGGTATCAATGGGAAATTCCAGCACGACCTCAAAGCGGGAGCCATGGCCGGGGGCGCTTTCCACGCTGATGACACCGCCCATCAGGTCCACAACGCTCTTGGTGATGGCCATACCCAGTCCCGTGCCCTGCACATGGTTGGTGCCGGACTTTTCCTCCCGCGTGAAGGGGTCGAAAATGGTTTTCAGGTAGGCGTCACTCATGCCGATGCCGTCATCCTGCACGATGAATTTGTACTTGGCGTAGTGCGCATCGCGGGGAAGCTCCTCGACCTCAAGCCGGATATGCCCGCCTGCGGGCGTGTACTTGACCGAGTTGGAGAGGATATTCATCAGGATCTGGTTCAGACGGTTGGGATCTGCCAGCACATGCTCATGCTGTACCGAGGTTGTGACCACGCGGAATTCCTGATTCCGCTGGTGGGCCTGCTCGCTGATAACGCTCTCGACCTGCTCAATCTGCTGCAGAAGGTCCATCTGCTCGATGTTCAGGGTGGTTTTGCCGCTCTCGATGCGGCTCATATCCAGAATGTCGTTGATGATGCCGAGCAGCAGATGTCCGGATATTTCCAGCTTTTCAAGATGCTCGGCCAGCTTGTCCGGCTCGTGCAGCTCGTTTTTCATCAGGGTGGTGATGCCGATGATGGCATTCATCGGTGTGCGGATGTCGTGGCTCATGTTGGACAGGAAATCTGTCTTGGCCTTGCTGGCGCGCTCGGCACCCTGCAGGGCATCCACGGCAACCTCCTGTGCGCGCTTCAACTCGGCGTTGCGCGCGGCAAGCTGCTGGTTGTAGCTTTCCAGCCGCAGATTCGTCTCTTGCTCGGCCAGCAGGGCATCGCGCTGCATATCCCTTTGCAGTCTCCAAAGGATCAGAATAACGGCAACGGAAAAGACCGTGGCAAAGCCTATAATGATGGCGGTCACCAAATCTACCAGCTTTTGCGTGTTGGTGGCGACATCATCCGCCGGCACCAGAAACGCCAGCGTCCATGCGGCATTTTCCATCTGCTTGAGGGAGTAAAAATACTCGGTGCCGTCCAGCACGGCGTTGGAGTAGCAGACGCCGTGCTCTTGCAGCGCTGCCTTTGCCTGCTGAAAGGACGAGCCGTGCAGATAGGACATCTGCGAAAGCACGGTGTAGACATTCTGCCCCTTCAGCAGCTCGGTGTTATTGCTGTTGAACAGCTTGAGGCCGTTGTTTTCCAGCACATACACGCTGTTGTGGTCATCGTAGGCATCACAGCGGAAGTATGTATTCAGCTGCTCCATGCTCTGCGCAATGCCGTAGTAGTGCAGGCTGATTTGCGCGGTGCCGGCTTGCAGCGTGATGGGAGTATCCAGCCGCTTTAAGAACACCATGCGGGAATCATTTTCCGTCAGAGAGTGGGGAATATAGCTGACCCATTCCGGGTCATCCTCGAGGTAGTGCATCTCCCGCAAAAGGCCCTGATTGCCCTGCGGGGTGTAATACCGCCCGGTGGAATCAACGGCCAGCAGGGTAATCTGCTTTTCCTCCAGATTGGAAAGGGCGGATACTCGCTGCAGATACGCATACAGATCCGTGTCAGTCTGCAGGTCGGTGTCAATCAGGTAGTTGCACTGCACATTGACATCTGCCCAACGGTTGCCAATAACATCCTCCAGATTGCGGAACATCTGGTGGGTGATCTCCTCCATCTGGTTCAGGCGCTCTTTATAGACAAGATTTTTGATATAGGTCCGGCTCAGGACAAAAAAGCCAACGACTGCCGCAAGACTGGCGAAGATGCAGGCCAAAAGGATGCGGCGGTATTTTTTATCCTTCCACATGTTGCGGCTCCGTTTCGTTCCATGCGGCGTTTGCACGGCTCAGCGTCTCAAAGGAGGCGAAAAACGCCTTGGCAGCGTCCTTGTCGGTAAAAGCCTCGACATTCAGGTACGGCGCCATAAAGGTGACAGCCTCATGTGCCGTGGACTCACTGGCGGCAGGTGCAGCGGCTTGACTGGCAGCACAGGCGGTAAGCGGGGCCGCTGCGGTGAAAAGGCTCAGCCCCCGAAGCGCCATGCGCCGGAAATGGTTGTTCATCATGTGGATAGTTCCCTTCAGCTTTTCGTATCGCGTTCCCTCTTATTTGGCACTGAACCGCATCGGAACCGAATATTTCACACCGCACAGTTAGTATATACAAAAAAGCATTATAATTTTATCACTGAGGCGCAGTGATTGCAAGTGCTATTATAGCACTAATACCAGTTTTTTACATTGCTTCAAAGCGAAAACAAACAGCCCGACTGCCGCTTTTGCGCGGCAGTCGGGCTGCGGTCGGATATTCGTTAAGTAAGCAGGTTTGTCATGCTTTTCAGGCTGACGCCCAAGGTGGAGGCATTGTGCAGCAGCGCTGAGGTCGCAGGCGGCAGGATGCCCATAGCGCCCAGCACGATCAGCATGCTGTTGAAGCTCATGATAAAGCGGTAGTTGGCGCGGGTGCGGTGCTGCAGACCGTTGGCGATGGCTTTCAGGGTCACCAGTTCCCGCAGGCTGTCGGCGGCAATCGTGATGTCCGCAATCTCGCGCGCAATGGCGGCGCCGTCACTGATCGCAATGCCGACATCAGCAGCAGACAGGGCCGGGGAGTCGTTGATGCCGTCCCCCAGCATGATGACGGTGCGGCCTGCGGCCTTTTCAGCATCGACAAAGCGGGCCTTATCCTCGGGCAGGACCTCGGCATAGTAGGCATCCACGCCGACCTGCTTTGCGATGACGGAGGCCGTGCGGTCGTTGTCACCGGTCATCATGACCGCCTTTTGTATGCCAAGGCCGCGCAGCTGGCGAAGCACTTCGGCGGCCTCCTCACGCAAGGGGTCGGCAATGCAGATGACACCGGCCAGCACCCCGCCGATGGCAAGATACAGGTGGGAATACTCCGGCGGCAGGGCGTCAAATTTGGCGGTCTCAGCGGTCGGAATGTAGCAGCCCTCATCCTCAAAGACAAAGTGCTGGCTGCCGATGACGGCCTTCTCGCCGCCGATGGTGCTGGCAATGCCGTGCGCTACGACATACTGCACCTCGCTGTGCATCTCATCATGGCGGATGCCCTTTGCGGAAGCGGCCTGCACAACGGCGTTCGCCATCGAGTGGGGGTAATGCTCCTCCAGACAGGCGGCAATGCCAAGGATCTCGTCCTCTGTGCGGGTGCCGAACGGAACGACCTGCACAACGGTCGGGGTGGCATGGGTCAGCGTGCCGGTCTTGTCAAAAACAATGGTGTCGGCGTTGGCCAGTGCCTCAAGATATTTGCCGCCCTTGACCGTGATGTGGTAGCTGCCGCACTCCCGCATTGCGGACAGTACCGCCAGCGGCATCGAGAGCTTCAGCGCACAGGAAAAGTCTACCATCAAAATCGAGATAGCGCGCGTTGCGTTGCGGGTAAGCGCATAGGTGACGGCAGTGCCCAGCAGGCTGTAGGGCACCAGCTTATCGGCCAGCGCTGCGGCGCGGGTCTCGCTGGCGGATTTCAGCTTTTCGGAGTTCTCAATCATCCGGACGATCTGGTCATAGCGGCCGCTGCCAGCCTGCTGTTCAACGGTCAGGGTGATCTGGCCCTCCTCCACAACGGTGCCTGCATAGACAACAGCACCGGCCGCCTTGCGCACCGGCTCGGCCTCGCCGGTCAGCGAGGCCTGGTTGACGCTGGCCTCACCGTCCAGCACCCTGCCATCCAGCGGAATCACGCTGCCGGTATGCACGATGATGGCATCCCCGGTGCGGATCTGCGAAATCGGGACAAGGACCTCGCCCTCGGCGGTAAGCTGCCAGACGCGGTCCACATTCAGCGACATGCAGTGTGCCAGATCGCCCAGCGACTTTTTGCGGGTCCATTCCTCCAGCAGCTCACCCAGCCGCAGCAGGAACATGACCGAGCCTGCGGTGGAAAAGTCACCCCGCAGCATAGATACCCCGATAGACAGCGCATCCAGCACCTCGACCTCCAGCCTGCGGTGCAGCAGGCTGCGCAGGCCGTGCCAAAGATAGCGCACACTGCATACCGCAGTGTAGGCAAAGCGTATCGGTGCAGGCAAAAACAGCTTGCGCGCAAAGTGGAAAAGCGTCAGATTGACGAGCTTTTCCTGATATTCATGGTTTACGGCGCGCGAGCTGTTGGCAGATACCTCAGTCAGGGCCTGCACATCAAAGCGGAAGGCGGCTGCGCCGTGCAGTACCGCAGCCCGGGCACCGGTATAGGTGATGACGGCGTCACAGGTGCGCTCATACACAGCGGCAGCGCGCACGCCGGGCAGCCCGGCAAGGTAAGCCTGCAGCTGGTCAGCCTCGGCCATAGACAGCCGCGGCTTGTTGAGATGCAGGCGGATGCGCCCGCGGCTCTCATGCAGAATGTTCCATTTCATTATAGTGATGCTCCCAACAATAAAAAAGGCTTCTCCGTGAACGGGAAAAGCCTTTGCAGTAACCGGCCAATCAAAGCCGAGGCGTAAGGGCTGCAGCCGACTTGTGGCCGAGTCAGTATAGCTTACTCGGCCTTCTCGTCAGCGGCGTCCTCGATCACGGCATCGCCCTCAGCGTTGCGCTGCTCGTTGATCTCCTTGGCATCGGCCAGAATGTCGCCGCAGTTCTCCTGCAGAGAGGTGGCGGTTTTCATGACCTGATCCTTCATGCGCAGCACGGCGGCGGTACACTGGGTGTACAGCTTCTTTGCATCCTTGCTGGTCAAAATCTCAATACCGGCGGAGCCGAACAGTGCGCCACCTGCGAACAGACCGATCTTAGCCCAATTCATAACTCATTTCCCCTTTACTATCCTTATACGGTATACGGTCTGGATTTTACAAATAAACCCAGAAGGTTTACTAATTATTCTACAACGCCTGCCTATCCGAACGGTAGGTAAAAAAGACAGGAATCGTGCAATTTGGATTTTATTCTGTGCACGGGCAGGCAATACGGCGCAGCTCTGTGGGGCGGCGGCCGGTGTGGCGGCGGAAGGCGGCGGAAAAGCGGCTGGGGTCCTCATAGCCGACACGGTGCGCAATCTCCGCTACAGGCAGATCGCTTTCCTGCAGCAGCCGTGTGGCTGTGTCCATCCGCACAGTGCGCAGATAACCGGCCACCGGCACCCCGTAGAGAGCCTTGAAGCAAAGCTTCAGGGAGCTTTGGGAGAGATGAAACTTGGCCGCCAGCTCTGCAAGGGTGATGCGGCTGTCCTGATGGGCAACCAGATAGTCGTGCGTCTGGCGGGTACGCTCCAGCATAAGCCGGTCAAAATAGGGGGCGCGGGGCGTATCGGCGGCATAGCGGCTGATCAGGGTATCCCAATGCGCCAGCGCAGCGCTTGCCACGCGGGGGTCGTACATAATGCCGCTGTTTTTCTCGATCTCGCAGCGGCATGCCGCGCCGGTCATTGCGGCGCGATAGCTTCGGCTGCTCATCATGGCGTCGATCGAGTCTGCCACGGCGATAATGCGCGAGCCTAAAGGAATATCGGCTCCGGACAAGCCATCGGGGTAGCCTTGGCCGTCCCAGCGCTCATGATGATGCAGGACCAGCACGGCGATGTCCTGAAAATCTGCGACCCTGCGCAGGATGTTATAGCCTGTGACAGGATGGCGGCGCATTTCCTGCCATTCGTCAGCGGTCAGCGGCCCGGCCTTGCGCAGCACAGCGTCCGACACAGCGATTTTCCCAATATCGTGCAGGTGGGCGGCTATATGGATGAGCGTAGTCTCGTCCGGCCCCAGCCCCAGCGCGGCTGCAAGCACAAGGACCATCTCTGCAACGCGATTGGAGTGGCTGGCGGTATAGGTATCGCGGGCATCCAGCGCGGAGACAATGCTCTCGCTCAAATCGTGATATTGCAGCAGGCGCGCTGCAGAGCGCGGCGGGGCGGTCAACTGCCGGGGCTGGTCTGCCATAGATCCGATCTCCTTTTGCAAGGTTAGAAAATGCTAACAGTTAGTATAGACTATATTAGTCTAAACAAACTGACTTGTCAATAGGAAATCGGAAAAAGCAATAAAAAGCGGGGGAGCGGGCAGCTCAGGCGCGTACATCCTGCCGGCGCAGCAGCAGCCATGCCAGCGCGAACATCGCCGCCAGCCAGAACAGGCAGCTGAAGGCGAACAGCCCATAGCTTCCGGCCAGAGTATCCGCGCTTTTGTTGGAGTTCATACCGAGTTGCATCAGAGAATAGGGCCACAGGAGTCCAAAGCCCTTGGAGCTGATAAAGATGCCGGTAATGCCGCCCAGCAGGCCCAGAAAGATGGGCACTGCAAAGCTGCGTATGACCATGGCCAGCACCAGCTGTGCTGCAATGACGGCCAGTGCGCCCAGCAGCCCGCGCAGCAGATAGAGAGGCAATGTGACCGGCGGCAGGCCGGGCAGCTGGGCAAATACTTTGCCGCAGAACACAAACAGCGCAAATACAAAGCTGTGGGTCAGCAATGCCAGCTTTGCCACCACCGCAAACTTTGCGGCAAACAGGTCCAGCGGCGGCACAGGGCTTGCCATGATGAGGTTCCAGTTGTGCCCCAGATGCTCCAGCCGCCACAAGTAGGCAGCATAGGTGGCGACCATGGCAGGGAAGAAGAACATGGAATAAAACAGGGTGTGCTGGGTCCACAGGCTGTACCAGCCATCGATCAGAATCTCAAGATTCTGCAGATAGTTGAAGGTGCCGTAAACGGCAGAAAGAATGGGCAGCACAAAGAACATGGCCCAGATGGGCGATGCGTGGAGCTTGCGGTTTTCCGCAAAAATACAGCGTTTCAGCATAGATTTATACCTCCTCGTCCTGCACCTTGCGCCACGCAAGGGCAAACAGCACTGCGCCCAGCGCAAGGGTAAAGGCCAGCAGCCCCCAGTTGAAGGGGCGGGTGCCGAAGGTGACGGTGTGGGTGGCCTTGTCCCAGTTCGCCACTTCGTAGGCGCTCAGAGGGATGTAGTACCCAAAGGGCACAAAATAACTGGCAATGGGCGGCATAAAGGCAGAGAACAACCCGACCAGCGCCCCCACAATACCTGCGCAGAGCGCCGGAAGGGGATTGCCGACCCACAGCATCAGCAGAAACTCGCCGAAGAAAAGCATACAATCCACGGCCAGTGTGCAGACGAACAGATAGGCCAGCTGCCCCGCAGGAAAGACCTCGGTGTAGCCGTGGACGCGCCCCAGCACCGGTACACAGACCAGCTCCAGCACCGTGACCAGCAGCACCTCCAACACGCCAAAGACTGCCTTGCCCGCAAACAGGCTGCGGCGGCTCTGCAAGGTGTAGAGCAGCTTGGGGGTATTGCCCTTTATCTCGATATCCCACAGCCGGGAGGCCAGCACCGCCATCATCACCGGCATCAGAATCGCCTCGATGACCGGCAGGCTGTAGAGCAGGGCACTGTAGCCGTTGGCCAGCTCGTCCGGGGCTGTCGGGGCAAGGCCGCCCACCCACAGCACGACAATGCCGGGGATCAGCAGGCAGAGGGCAAGGTCGTGCCGGCGGCGGGCCTTTTGCAGCTCCGTAAAAAAGGCTGTCATGTTACGCCACCTCCCCGCTGCTTTGGGTCAGGCTGAGGAAGATGTCCTCAAGGCTCTTGGTCTGTGCAGTCAGCCCAATGACACCGGCACCGCTTTCGGCAAGGGTGCGGATCAGCGCGGCCAGTGCTTCATCCCGCAGCGGGGGAAGCTGCAGCGTGTCCGGCTGGTCGGTCAGCCTTGCGGCCGTCACCCCCTGCTGCTGCAACACGGCAAGAGCCTTGGGGACTGCCAGCACCCGCAGCAGCGTGCCGCCCCGGCTGTGCTTTTGCAGCTGCTGCAGCGAACCCTCAAACAGCAGCTTGCCGTGGTTCAGGATGCCGACCTGATCCACCATCTGCTCGATCTCGCCCAGCAGATGGCTGGAGATCAAAACGGTGGCGCCGGTGGCCTGCGGCATCGAGGCAATGAGGCTGCGCATTTCCTGAATCCCGGCCGGGTCCAGACCGTTGGTGGGTTCATCTAAAATCAGCAGTTTGGGGCTGCCCAACAGGGCCATAGCGATGCCGAGGCGCTGCTTCATGCCCAGGGAATACTGCCCTACCTTCCGGTCAGCGTCCTTAGTCAGGTGTACGATGTCCAGCACCCGGCGGGTATCCCTGCGGTCAACGCCCTTCAGATCGGCAACGATGGCCAGATTTTCCCGCGCAGTCAGGTGCAGGTAGCCGGAGGGAGATTCGATCAGGCTGCCGGTCTGCCGCAGCAGAGGGATACGGTTTTTCTCGTTCATGGGCTGCCCCAGCAGCGCCACGCTGCCGCTGGTGGGATGCACAAGGCCCAGCAGCATCTTCATTGTGGTGGATTTTCCCGCCCCGTTGGGGCCTAAAAAGCCATAGACGCAGCCCTCCGGGACGCACAGATCCAGATGATCCACTACAAGACGGCCGTGATAGCTTTTGCAAAGGGCATGGGTCTCAATCACAGGTTTCATACAAGGTTCTCCTTTCACATTCACGATCCTTTCGGAATGCTGCCAGAATACACCCGCCATCTTAATCCTGCCGGAAGGATAGCTTAATTTGCGCTTAAATTTACGGGCGTTCTCTTTTGCGGCGCAAAAATTGTGGTATAGTAGGGAAAGAAAAGGAGGGAACGCCTTGTGAACACCATTTATGATGCGAAAATCCTGATTGTGGATGACAACGCCGATCTGCTGGCACTGCTGTGTGAGCAGCTGCGCGGCGCAGGCTATGGGAAGATCCGCACAGCACAAAGCTGCGGGGGCGCACGCGCCGCCTTTGCGGCCGGGCAGCCGGAGCTGATGATCTTGGACATCAACCTGCCGGACGGGGACGGGTTTTCTTTATTCCGTGCGCTGCGGGCCAAAGCGGATGTGCCGGCGTTATTTCTATCAGCACGGGATGCGGATGCAGACCGGCTGTTCGGGCTGGGGCTGGGGGCGGACGATTACCTGACAAAGCCCTTTTTGATGCAGGAGCTGTTGCTGCGGGTGCAGCATATTCTGCAGCGGGCTTACCGGGCGGAATTGTCAGCGGCAAAACCAACGGTATTGCAGCTTGGGCCGCGCAGTGTAGACCTGAACGATGCCGTTGTCAGCCTGCCCGACGGAAAAACATTGGCGCTGACGGCTACCGAGCTGGCCCTGCTGCGCAAGCTGGCAGAAAACCGGGGGCATATCGTGACCTATGATGCCATCTGCGATGCTGTCTGGGGTGCGGATTATTATAGCTATGAGAACAGTCTGGGCGTACACATCCGGCATCTGCGGGAAAAGCTGGAAACAGAGCCCGGTGCGCCGCGGTTCCTGCGCACGGTGCGGGGCATCGGCTATAAGCTGACAAAGGAGGGAGAGCCTTGAAAACCTTTGCACGGCTGATCCGGCGGTATGTGCTGGCCGCTGTGGGCGTTGTGCTTTTGCTGCTGTTTTCCGGCGTTGCCCTGCTGGGGTGGCTGGGCTGGCAGGAGGGCCGCCGTCTGCCGCAGCGGGAATACGCCTCCAGCGAAATTGCAGATGCTATGTTGGAAACGGCAGACGGGCTGGCGCTGGGGGCAGCGCACACGCCGCAGGAATGGATGGACGGCTATGCATGGGCCATGGTGCTGGATGATGCCGGCGCTGTCCGGTGGAGCTACGAGCTGCCGAAGGAACTGAACCACACCTATACGGCCGGCGAAATTGCCCGGTTTGCCCGCTGGTATCTGGCGGATTACCCGGTGTTCTGCTGGGAAGAACCCTACGGTCTGTTTGTTATAGGTCTGCCCAGGGGGAGCCTTTGGCGGTACAGCGTGTACAGCTCGCCGGAGCTTGTGCTGAACATGGCCGGAATCCTCCCGGCGGCAGCGCTGGGATTGCTGCTGCTGGGGCTGGCGCTTTGCCTTTGGCTGAGCTGGCGGGGGGCAAAGCGGCTGGAGACCGTAGCAAACGGTCTGGATGCGCTGGCACAGGGGCAGAGCGTCCAGCTGCCTACCAATGGCTTTGCAGGGGAACTGGCGGAAAAGCTGAACCGGACCGGCGCCCAGCTGCAGGCCAAAAACGAGATGCTCGCCCGGCGGGACAATGCCCGCACCCAATGGATCGCAGGGGTCAGCCACGATGTGCGCACCCCGCTGGCCCTGATCATGGGCTGGGCGGAGCAGCTGGAGCGGGACGCAGAAACGCCGGCAGCCTCCCGGCAGAAGGCGACCGGCATACGAACCCAGTGCGAAAAGCTCCGCACCCTCATAGATGATCTGAACCTGACCAGCAAGTTGGAATACGGCGCACAGCCGCTGCGCAGAAAGAGCCTCCGGGCGGGGCCGCTGTTCCGCGCGTTGGTGGCGCAATTTTGCGAGAACGCGCAGGAAAAGAAGTGTGAGATTGCGCTGGAGCAATCAGAGCAGAGCGAGCAGGCAATGCTTTGCGCAGACCGCGCCCTGCTGGAACGATTGCTTGAGAATCTATTGAACAACAGCATCCGCCACAATCCCGGCCGGGTGAGCATCACCGTGCGCACCGAAGCAGCGGGGGGCTGCTTTTGCCTGACAGTGGCCGATGACGGCTGCGGCTACCCACCTGCTGTGCTGGCGGCTATGAATGCCCCCGAGCCCTGCGAAAATGCTCCGCACATCCTTGGCCTGCATGTGGTGGAGCAGATCGCCATCGCGCACGGCGGAAAAGCAGAATTTGCGCAGAATATCCCGCAGGGCGCAAAGACGGTCATCAGCCTGCCGATGGAGTGAAAAGCTTGGATAGCGCTGCAAAATACAAACGCCTCCGGCAGCTTATGTTGAAGCACAAACATAAGCTGCCGGGGGCGTTGCTTTATGGGCTTCCGCTTATTCCTTTGCCGCCGGAATGCGGAGCTGGGCGCGGTATTCGGTCGGGGTGATGCCGTAGAGAGCGCGGAAGCTCTTTACAAAGCTGCTGTAATTTGTAAAGCCGCTGGCAGAGCAGGCATCCAGCACACTCATGCCGGCGGCAAGGGCATTGCGGCAGTGCTGCATCCGCAGGTTGGTCAGATAGCCGTGGACGCTCTCGAGGGTGTATTCTTTGAACACGCGGGAAAGATGCTCCCGGCTGGTGTAGGTGTAGCGCGCCAGCTGTGCAACATTCAGCTGGGGGTCTGTGTAATTCGCCTGCAGGTAGGCAACCGCCTTGGCAACCAGCAGGCTTGTGGCGGAGGGCGGCGGTGCGGCGCGGCGGCCGTGGATCACATGGCAGAACAGCAAAATCAGCTCGGTCACCTCACAGCACTGGACCGCCGAGCGGATCGGCTCATCCAGATAGACGGTCTGTGCCATCCGCTCCAGCAGACCGCGGAAATCCCACCGTATGACCGAGTCGGCGTCAAGTATGACAGGCTCGCCCTGCCATAAACGGTCGGTCAGCCCGCTCTGCACCCAGGCGCGGTTCCAGATGCCGGGCGCGATCTGCACGACAAGCCGTTCAGAGGTGTCCGCCGTGATGTTGAACTTGCCGGAATGGAACATCTCCCCGGGAAAGAGGATCAGCTCCCCCAAGTGCAGGTCGTAGACGCTGCCGCCGATGGAATACCGCACACTGCTGCCCGATACCGGCAGGATCAGCTCATAGTAGGGGTGCGAGTGTACGACCGACTGGCTGTTGAGCTGGTTGGTGTACCATGCTACCAAGACATCGCCGCCCTGCAAGGCTGAGCTGGCCTTCTCCTGCGTGAGAAGAGAATCTACATAGTGCGGTACTTTTTGTATGATCATGGCGCAGGCCTCCCCACGAATTTTGTCCTTAAGACGATTATATCACATTTTGCGATATTTGCGCTACAAAAAGCAGAGAAATTTGGCCGCATATTTGATATTATAATGACGAAATAAGGCAACAGTAGCAATTATCACAAAAACAAGCACGCGAATTTGTGAGGATTGCACAAATCGTGCCGAAGCAAACGCTTTTTCCACTTGACCAACGCAAAAGAAGAAAGGGGAAAATCTATGAAAGTGTGCTACACCGGCGGTGCTGTCAAGGACTGCGGCAGTTACTATTCCGTTGCAACCAACGCTGTGGAGCTGCGCATCTGGTTTTTGACCGATGACATCCTGCGCATCCGCGCCGGCTTTGACGGCGACTGGGACGAGGCCTCCTACAGCCTGACGATGACCGCATGGGAGTCCCGCACCGATGCCCTGATGCAGGGCTGCCGCAAGCGCGTAGAGCCTGCTGCCGCCGTTTTGACCGATGGCGAAAAGCAGGCTGTGATCCAGGGCGAGCGCCTGAAGGTCGTGATCGAGAAGGCGCCCTTCCGCATCATGGTCTACGACAAGGACGGCAGCCTGCTGCACGCCGACATTCCCGACCTTGCCTACCGTGAGGACAGCAACCGCCGCCGCATCCATGCGAGCCAGATCGAGGCCGATGACTGCTTCTACGGCTTCGGTGAGAAGTCCGGCGAGATCAACAAGGCCGAGAAATACATGAATATGGCCCCCGGCGATGCGATGGGCTACAACGCCAAGGAGACCGACTCTCTCTACAAGCACATTCCTTTTTATATCCGGCTGAACCGCGGCACAAAACAGGCGGTCGGCTACTTCTACCACAATACGGCCGAGTGTGATTTCAACATGGGGCGCGAAAAGCGCAACTACTGGCATCGCTACTCGTCCTACCGCACCGATGCGGGCGATATTGATCTGTTCCTGATCGCAGGCCCGTCCATCCGCGAGATCATCGAGCGCTACACCGACCTGACCGGCAAGAGCGTCATGCTGCCGAAGGCTGCGCTCGGCTACCTCGGCAGTTCGATGTATTACCCCGAACTGCCCGAGAACAGCGATGACGCGGTGCTGGACTTCATCGACACCACCCGTGAGGAGGGCATCCCCGCAGACGGGTTCCAGCTTTCCAGCGGCTACTGCGCTGTAGAAACGGCCGAGGGCATCAAGCGCTGCACCTTTACATGGAACAACAAGCGGTTCAAGGACCCGGCAGACTGGTTCGCCCAGATGGAAAAGCGCGGCATTGTCGTTTCGCCCAACATCAAGCCCGGCATGCTGCTGGTCCACCCGCTGCTGGACGAGATGAAGGAGAAGGGCATGTTCCTGCCTGCCTCCGATGACAACGCGGGTCTCGACGGTCTGGCTGTCGGTACATGGTGGGGCGGCCCCGGCCTCTTTGTAGACTACACGAAGGAATCCACCCGCCTGCACTGGAAGCAGTACATCAAGGACGCGCTGCTCAAGTACGGCTGCCGCTCCATCTGGAACGACAACTGCGAGTATGACTCCCTTGTTGACAAGGACGCCAAGGTCTATTTTGAGGGTAAGGGCAGCACGATCGGCACGATGAAGCCGGTTATGAGCAACCTGATGTGCCAGCTTTCTAACGAGGCCATCGAGGAATACGACCCCGACTGCCGCCCCTTCTCGGTCTGCCGCTCTGGTCACGCCGGTATCCAGCGGTATGCACAGGTCTGGGCCGGTGACAACCTGACCTGCTGGGATACCCTGAAATACAACATTGCCACGATCTTGGGCATGGCGCTCTGCGGCGTGTCCAACCACGGCTGCGACATCGGCGGCTTCTTCGGCCCCGCGCCGGAGGGTGAGCTGTTTGTGCGCTGGGTGCAGAACGGCATCTTCCAGCCGCGCTTCTCCATCCATTCGACCAACACGGACAACACCGTCACCGAGCCTTGGATGTACAGCGATAAAAAGAAGTACATCAAGGATGCCATCGACTTCCGCTACAGGCTCAGCCCGACGCTCTACTCGCTGATGGAGCGCGCGCATGAGAACGGCCTGCCCATCTGGCAGCCCACCTTCGCGGTGTTCCAGAATGACCCCGCAACCTACGATGAGGGTGTCGATTTCATGTTCGGCGATTCTCTGCTGGTGGCCAATGTTGTCGAGAAGGGCCAGACCGTCCGCCCGGTTTACCTGCCCAAGACCGAAAACGAGAACGAGCGGTTCTATGACTTCTACACCCGCGAGGAATACGCCCCCGGCCAGACCGTTGAGGTGCCGGTCGATATTGCCAGCATCCCGCTGTTTGTGCGCAGCGGTGCCATCATCCCGATGAGCGGCAACGCCCTGCATAACCTCATGACCGAAAAGACCACGGCGCTGGACATCCTGATGGCCCCCGATGTGGATTCCGAATTCACGCTGTATGAGGATGACGGCCGCACGAACGACTACCGCAACGGCGCTTACCTGAAAACGAAGATCGCTGTCAAGGCGGGCGTCAAGACCGTTGTCAGCTTTACGAACGAGGGCAGCTATGAGACCGCCGTGGAGAGCGTAGCGCTTGACATGATCCACCGCGAGAAGTCCCCGTTCTATGTGCAGCTTGACGGCAAGGAGCTGCCGCACTTCCTGCACCGCCGCAAGTTTGAGCAGGCCGAGAGCGGCTGGTACTACAGCCAGCGCCTCAAGAGCGTGCAGATCAAGTACCCCAACCCCAAGCAGGATCATGAGGTGCTCGTGTCCTTCGAGCAGTTCGATTTGATTGGGATGTAACCCAGCTTCTTGCCCCCCCTAGCAGGGGAGGTGCCCCGTAGGGGCGGAGGGGTTGAACCTTGCCGCAGCCCGAAATATTTCGGGTAATGGCACGGTTCTCTCCCCCAGCCGCTGCGGCGGCAGCCCCCTCTCAGAGGGGGCCAAGGGGAAAACGGCATACATACAAGAAGGAGAGATACCATGTTCAAAAAAATCGCAGCTTTGGGTGCTGCGGCTGTGCTGGGGATCGGTCTGCTGACCGGCTGCGGCGCATCCGCCTCCACGGCCGATGCAGGCTACAGCGCCGAGAATCCGCTGGTTCTTACGCTGGCCCACGGCCTGTCGGAGACCCACACCGTCCATATCGCCATGACCCAGTTTGCGGAGGAGGTCAACGAAAAGACCGATGGCCGCATTCAGGTCAAGATCTTCCCCAACGGCCAGCTTGGCAGCGAGAACGAGAACCTTGAGCAGCTGCAGGCGGGTGTTATCGCCATGACGAAGGTCTCCGCCCCCGGCCTTGCCACCTACAACGAGGCCTACAACGCCTTCGGCCTGCCCTACATTTTCAATGACACCGAGGATTTCTACCATGTCATGGACTCGCAGGAGATGCAGGACTTCTTCCTCTCGACCGGCGAGGACGGCTTTGTCACGCTGACCTACTACACCTCCGGCGCCCGCTCCTTCTACACGAAGGATAAGGCCATCCGCACCCCGGCAGACCTCAAGGGCCTGAAGATCCGCGTGCAGGATATGAAAAGCCAGACCGATATGATGAGCTACCTCGGCGGTATCCCCGTTGCCATGTCCTACGGCGATGTCTATACCTCGCTGCAGACCGGCATCATCGACGGCACCGAGAATAATGAGACGGCCCTGACCACCGGCAAGCACGGCGAGGTCTGCAAGGTCTACTCAGTCGACCAGCACGCCATGATCCCCGATGTGCTGATCATGAGCGAAAAGGTCTGGAAGACCATCAGCCCGGAGGATCAGCAGATTCTTCTTGAGGCTGCCCACGACTCCACCGATGCCCACAAGGTCATGTGGGACACCGCAGTCGAGGAGGCTGTCAAGGAGGCACAGGAGACGATGGGTGTGGAGTTCGTCTACGATGTCGATAAGGAGGCCTTCCGCGAGGCCACCCAGCCCATGATCGAGGCCTACGAGGAGCAGTACCCCGGCGTCAAGACGCTGCTTGACACCATTGAAAAGGCAAGAGGGGAGGAGTAAGCCATGAAAAACACCTTTGCAACGATTAAATTCTGGATGGATAAGATCCTGAGCATCGCCTGTGCGATTCTGCTTTCCTTCATGACCATTCTGGTGCTTATCCAGGTATTCTCCCGCTATGTGCTCAACAGCCCCGTAGCCTTTACCGAGGAGCTTGTCCGCTACAGCCTGATCTGGACCGGCTTCATCGGCGCGGCCTACGCCTTCTCCACTCGCGAGCATATGTCGCTGACGCTCGTCCGCGACAAGTTTACCGGCAAGGCCCACACCGGTCTGCTGGTGGCCATTGACGGCCTGATCCTCCTGATGGCGATCTTCGTATTCACGATCGGCGGCTTTAAGCTGGCTGTTTCCGCCAGCCGCGAGTTCTCGGCGCTGCTGGGCATCCCCCGCAGTCTGGTTTACGCTATCGCCCCGATTTCCGGCGTGTTCATCGTGATTGCGCAGATCATCAACATCTATGAGGACATCACCGGCGAAAAAGTAGAATCCAAGGAGGGTGCAGACAAATGAGTATCACCATGACCACCGTTATCCTTTTCGCTGTGTTCGGCGTGCTGCTGTTCCTCGGCGTGCCCATCTCCATCAGCATTGTGGCATCCTCCATCGTGACGGCCATGTCTACCCTGTCATGGGACCAGATCACCTTTATCACGATGCAGAAGATGAACTCCGGTGTCGAGAGTTTCTCCCTGCTGGCTGTGCCGCTGTTTATTCTGGCCGGCAACATCATGAACAACGGCGGTATCGCCAAGCGCCTTGTCAACTTTGCGCAGCTGTTTGTCGGCAAGATTCCCGGCTCGATGGCACAGGCCAACATCCTCGGCAACATGCTGTTCGGCGCACTGTCCGGCTCCTCTGTTGCTGCTGCGTCCGCCATGGGCGGCTGCATCAGCCCTATTGAGGAGGAAAACGGCTACGACCCCGCCTACTCCGCCGCTGCGAACATCGCCTCGGCCCCCACGGGTCTGCTGATTCCCCCGACCTCCGCCTTCATCGTTTACTCCACCGTCGCGGGCGGCGTGTCTATCTCCACCCTGTTCATGGCCGGTTACATCCCCGGCATCCTGATGGGTCTGTGCTGCATGATCGTTGCGTTCATCGGCGCAAAGAAGGCCGGCATGAAGGCCACCGGCTTTGACCGCAGCCAGAGCGTGCTGAAAACCGTCTGGGACGCAGTTCCGTCCCTGCTGCTCATCGTCATCGTCATCGGCGGCATCGTCTCCGGTGTCTTTACCGCCACCGAGGGCGCAGGCATCGCGGTTCTGTACTGCCTGATCCTCTCCATCATCTATAAGAGCATCGACTTCAAGGGCTTCCTTGGTATCCTGCTCAACTCCGCCAAGACGAGCGGCATCATCCTGTTCCTGATTTCCGCTTCGTCTGCCATGTCGTTCGTTATGGCGTACTCCGGCATCCCGGCCGCCATCTCCAACGGCCTGATGAGCCTGACCGACAACAAGTATATCATCTTCCTGCTGATGAATATTATTCTGCTGGTCATTGGCATGTTCATGGACATCACCCCGGCTATCCTGATTTTCACCCCGATTTTCCTGCCCATCGCCATCAGCTTCGGAATGACCGAGATTCAGTTCGGCGTTATGCTGATCTTCAACATGTGCCTGGGCAACATCACCCCGCCGGTCGGCTCTGTCCTGTTTGTCGGCTGCGGCATCGGCCATGTCTCCATTGAGCAGGTGACCTCCAAGCTGATCCCCTACTTTGTGGCACTGGTTGCCGCCCTGCTGGCCGTCACCTATATCCCGGCGCTCTCCCTCGGTCTGCCCAGCCTTATGGGTCTGATCTGAAGTAAATAAGCACCAGAGCCACCCCGCCCGCAGCCCCACGCTGCCGGGCGGGGTGTTTTTTGTATGTATATATAATAAGGTAGAAGCCCGCCACACCGTAGGGGCGCATTCCATATGCGCCCGCAGACGGGCAGACGTTCCCGGGGCATCGGGGACGCCACCCATCCGCACAGCGCATGCAGGGGCGGCCATTGCGCGGCCACCAACCAGCCGCCGCGCTTTGCCGGTAAACCTTCCCGCGCAAACCAACCACCCCTTAGCCCCTCCGCGAGGGGACGCCGCCCCTGCGTTTTTCCTTTTCCAACATGACCGAACAAATCTTGTCCCCCTGCGGCGCGCAACATCTGCGCAAAAGTATCGACATAATTCAACATATAGTGTGCAGATGCGCAAGAAATCGCGCTGTATCTTACAAAGCTGCACCGCACGAACCGTCAGGATACACAATATAGTGCGGTTGAAATATAGCAAATTGCCGAAAATGAAGCGATTCAACACAGGTACTTGAAATTCTCATACCAAAGAACTATAATTTTTCTCATAAAAGGAATGGAAATTAAATCCAGTGCATTATGTTTCCCATGCCCCCTACGCCAGCGATTGCGTGCGGACGCCGTGGAAAGCATAAGCCCAAAGGGTGTACACCCTTTGCTATTCCGCAGTTTACTGCGGAATAAAGTGTATTGAATGGATACAAGAGGAGGCAAGGCAGATGACGAAGTCAAATTCCATCCTGCATCGTGCGGCGGCACTGCTGGCCGCCCTGTGCCTGCTGGCAAGCATGGCTCTGCCGGTATATGCGGCCGAGGATGAGGGTACATTTTTTGTTGCGAGTACGGAAACGATTCCGGCTGATGGCAATACGGACAATGATGCTGACGGAACCGGGACGGGCGTTTCTGTGCCGGATACGGAAACGGTTCCAGAGGGCACTGCAGCGGCAAGTGATGAAAGCAAATCGGAAACCGAAATTTCCGCGCCGGACGCGGGAACAATTCCAAGCGGCACCGACACATCGGACGAAGCTGCGGGCACGCCCCTTGCCGGTGGCGTGACCGGTTCAGAGAATCCCGCCCCGGCAGACAATGCCGCTGCGGATAAGACCGCCGATACGGATAAAACCGGCGATACGGATAAAACCGGCGAGGATTTCACCGGGAGCGATGACGAGGCAAGCTTCTTTAACGAAGGCAATGCGGCCGATGATAGGACGATTACGGCAGGGAATGCCAAAGAAAGTGATATTGCACTGTGTGCGGGCGATGCCACGGTGCAAGAAGGTACAAAGTACACATTCTACTTTGCACCGCCGGATAGCTGGAAGGATAGTCTATCAGAATCATCGACACTTACATGCTCCTTTAAGCGTGGCAATAACAATAGCGATCCGGATGGGCCGAAATATGGTGTGAGAGAAACAACGGCAATACGCACTGCCGATTCAACGAAAGATGGCCGCCCAATTTATCAGGTAGATGTCTACCATAACAATGATGATAAAGATTCGTTATGTCCCTATGGTGGCTTTGTCTGGGTTAAATTTGCACTGGATAATGACCATTGGGTTCAGATGAATGGAGAGCGGAAGAACAATGAGTGCTGGATGTTTGTTAAAGATATCGCCGACAAATGCCTTGACGGAAATAAACTGAATGCAAACGCAGCGAGCGACTACGATCTTAGCAAATGGGTTCCCTACGCCGACATTATCCCCAAGCATGTCCGCTATTGCGGCCAAGAGATGGTGCTGCTGAATAATTCCAGCGAAACACTGGATAGTGTCACCGCCACATTCTGGGAAAAGGATGATAATGGCGATTTTAAACAGGTCGGGAATTCGCAGCCTACCGGAGTTCTGCAAACGAACGGCCAAGCGGTCATCAAAATTCCCACAGACGCCTGCGCCTATGTAAGCTTCCAAAAGGCAGATGGTACTTCTTACATCGGCGGCAAGCAGTACTTCAATTTCTACAATGATGAAGACCCATCCGATAATATAGCAGTATTCCCATACGACCCCGTCACGCGCTATTGCCTGATATATAAAGGCGATAATGATGTAAGGTGGAGCGCACCGGGCAGCAAAACCGTCTACTTCGATGCAACCTTCTCGGACATGTCGTACAAAGGTGACGCTGCAACCACCTACGGTATGCCGGACGCCAACGGCAACCTGTGGTGCTACATTACCAGTGATGATAGCAGCAAACCAGCGATAACCTCGCAAATGGCTCGTGACGGCACCAGCGAGATTTGGTATGTCGATGTGCCGCAAGGCTATACACAAATCCGCTTTGCGTCTTGGGCGGTAGACGGTACAAATACTGCTAACAACGGCACTGACACGGTCTTGTTGACGATTCCTGATTTAAGCAAGCCGTGCTTCTACGCCGACACCAGCGATGATGTAATCTACCAAGGCGGCAACCGCGGCGGCTATTGGGACGAGTTGGGCGTTGTCCGTGATGTAGAAAAAGGCAAAAAAGGAGAAAACGGAGAGACAAAGAGTATTGTAGATCTGGAAAGCAAGACTTTTAAGCCCCAGTCCAACACAAAGTATATCAGCACCACACTGTATGACTATTACACGGACTATGAACTGAACGGCAACAACCGCAATACATACAGTTCTAATGAGGTAAACACGCAACGCAGCTATGTTACATTTGAGCAGTTTGACCGTGCGCTGAGTAATTACTACAAACAATACGCTGATATAAACAAAAAACCAATCAATTATCCGCTTTATACAGGACATTTCCAACCTAATAATTGGGGCAGTGCGTTCAGTGGAATTGCCTCAAACCTGAATTTGTATGGTTGGAGTACAACAGAGGATGACACCTACTGGCGCTTTATAGCGGTAAATAACTCGGCATATGCGTTAGATGATAACCATAGTGGGGAACACTACAAAGACACCTTCCAGGGCTTGGTTGGAAACCAAATGAAGGATGGTATGCCGGTCATGGCCGGTACTGACCTTGCAGAGCCGCACTTCAACGAAGCGTTTTTAACCGGCACAAACGCTGAAAAAGCCGTGCTGGGCAAGGTGTACAAGGATGTTTCCTTCCCATTTACCCAAAAACCTGTCTTTACGCAAAATGAGGGTGATTCCGAAAGTAAAGCCCAATACTGGTACTTTGACAGTAATGAGCGGTCGCTGTATCTGAAGCAAGATAATGCCACCAGCAAGTACTATCTGGAAGCAACGAAGACTGGCACAAGTGAAAACCCGATTTATACGGATCTCAACTCACAGAACCGTGGTTCGGATAACAGCACAGAAGATAATAAAAATAATAACCAGTCCCGTGGATATGGTTTCTTCCCATTTAATCAAAAGATAATGGAGGAGAATCGCAATGTAAACAAATACAACTACGGCTTTGGTGCGAAGCTGCAATTTGACTTTACATTGACGGATGACGGTAAGGTTGTTGTTGGCACGGATGAAAACGGTAAAGACATCAAAGTCCCCATCAAGTTCTTCTTCTCCGGTGACGATGATGTGTGGGTCTACATTGACGGTCAGCTGGTGCTGGATGTCGGCGGCGCGCACGGTAAAGCATCCGGCCTGCTGGAATTTGGGAGTAATGGAACAGACAACATCGTAACCCCCTATGTCAGCTCCAACAAAGCAGGCGGTGCGACTTACACAACACCCGCAAACAACAAAACCGTCTACTTCAACGGTAGCCCAGTCACATTCACCAAGCAGGGCAAAATTCTTGATAAGGACGATAAGACAAAAGAATTCACCCTCGACAAAGGCACCACCCACACGCTGACCATGTTCTACATGGAGCGCGGCATGTGGGAGTCCAACATGGCGGTGGCGTTCAACTTCCCCGATCATAACGAACTGCAGGTTGAAAAGCAGGTCGATCTGAGTAGTGTTGACGAGGATTTCCGAGATTGCTTTAAGGACCAGAAAATCTTTGATTTTACCATCCAGAATCTGGCCACCCACTATGGCAAAGAGGATGCCGTTCAACCCGGCACCGGCAATGTTGAAAATGCAGTAGTGGATTTTACCGCAAGCGGAACGAGCATCCACCCCGCAACCACAGACAGCACGGATTACATCTTTGCGTTAGCGCCTGACCCCGTGCAAACCAATACCGGTAAGGTACTGCACTGGTTTGCGCCCTATAATGACCTGAACAGTGCTTACCGCGATAAACGGTATGGTATCCTGCAGCTGAAAGATTCTATTGACCTCAGGCAGTACGGCTACCTTACATTCCAAATCTATGTCGAGGGAACTACAAACCTTTCCCTCAGCAACCTGTACTTGGAGCTGCTGGATGAAAACGGCAAGCAAATGGGCAGCCTTGGCAAAGCAGGTCTGAACGGCGCCACATTCGGCTCGGTTACGCTGGTACCCAATCAATGGAACACGGTAAAGCTGAGTTTGAATAAGATGAATGCGGTGGCTGGGTTTGGCGACAATGTTAAAACCATCCGCGTGGGCGATAACTATGAACGCCACATCTATTTCAAAGACATTACCTTTGTTCCCAAAACGGTACCGGATATAAAGACCGGCTTCACTACCGAGCAGGATAAAATCCCGGATTACGGCTCCGCCGAATCCGGCGCGCTGCAAAACGCCAAATACGCAAAGTACACCTCCAGTGTGGATGGCGTGCAGGTGGTGGACGATCAGGGACTGTTTGTACTGGAAAACGGCGAAACAATTACATTCAACGACCAGTTCCGCCGCGGCAGTTACATTTCGCTCAAGGAGATACTGGATCCAGACCTGTATGAAACCAAATGGACAGTGTACGAGAACGGGCTGCCGGTTACCTCGATGAAGGGTGACAATGTAAGTACTGTGAAGGTTGAAAACCAGAATAAATCGCTGGAAAAGCAAACCGCAACAGTAGAACAGCCCAATGATGGCCGAACGGAAAATAAGGGGACAGATGCCGAGCAAAAGGATAATAAGTATGACGGAAATAAGCCGAGCAATGCCAACACCATTGTTTTCCGCTCTTACAGCAACCCGGACGAGAGCGGCGATTCGCTGACAAGGTTGAAGGTGCAGTACATCAACAAGGTAAAAACCGGCGGGCTGATAATCAAAAAGAAGGCCGCGGAAGGCGAACCCCTGACGGGCACCTATACATTCAAGGTGACCTTCAGTGATGTCGGCGGGCAGGGCTTGGAACCGGGAGATCCCATCGTAAAGTACTATCCGATCGATATGAGCGATCCGAAAGCAGACCACACCGTACCCATCACCGGAATCCCCGTTGGCACCCGTTATACCATTGAGGAAGAGGCACCAAAAGATGGCTCCCATCTGCAAGGCGTAACGCTTAAAGGCAACGAGAAAAACGCCCATGTAGTCAACAACACCACGGTGGAAGGCGTGATTGTGGAGAACGATGCAGGAAGCACAGCTCCGAAAATGACCGCAACCTTTACCAACACCAAGCGCACGCTGATTGACATTGCGTTCACTAAGCTGTGGCAAGATGCGGCTGGCAATGACCTTGTTTCAGCAAAGCAGCCGAAAAAGATTTACATCCAGCTCCAGCGCCGTCTGGAAAACAGCACAGAGGAAAATCCTTGGGAAGCTGTTAAATACCCAGCCACAGGTAGCGCGAACTATGTTATCGTTACCCCTACTCCTGACGGCTGGAAGTATCCCTTTAAGGGGCTGGATCAGCACCCGGCCGAAAACAGCGGTACCAATTATGTGTACCGCATTGTGGAAGGTACGGTGGATACGAACGGCAACTTTACTGCGAAAGGTAGCAGCATCACGATTGGCGGTAACACATATACCATTTCGGCTGCGGCCACACTAACCGGCACGACCGCCAGTGTAACGGGTGGAACCATAACCGGCGGCAGCGGCGAGATTGTGCTGACCAATACGCTGCAGGACCCGAAGTTTACGCTGAAAATCGTCAAGAAGGGCACTACAACAAACGGAGATGGCACGGAAACGCAGACCCCGCTGGGCGGCGTGGAGTTCAAGCTGGAAAAGCTGACGGAACCGTCCGGCGGTGGAAAGCCGCAGGTCGATGATACCTACGATTTCGGAAACGGAAAGAAAGGCTCCATTACCGGCACGACCGGGAATGGCGGCACGATTGCGGATAACCCGTTCACGAATCTAAAAGCCGGCAGCTACCAGCTGACCGAGGTCAAGACAGCGGAAGGGTACAACCTGCTGTCCAAACCGATCCGAATCGAATTTACCACAAACGGTGATTGTTCTATTGACGGGGTTGTGGATAACACGCATGTTACACAAGACGGTAACACCTATACCATGACTCTTACCGTCCTGAACCGCAAAAGCTTTGAGTTGCCGCATACGGGCGCGGATGCACCCAGCCTGTGGCTTTTGATAGGCTTGCCCGCGCTGGTGGCTGTGCTGCTGGTGCTGGTGTTCCGCTACAATAAGAAAGGGGGCGGGCGTCAATAACGAAGTCCCCCCTACACAAACAAACATAAAGAGAGAGAGGTACGAAGCAAGATGAAACTGAAACGCTTACTCACCGCAGCCCTCAGCGCCGTCATGGCCCTAAGCGTCTGCGCCCTGCCCGCAATGGCGGAAGGGACGCTGACAAACGGCACGCCTGTTTGGGGTGATACGACTATCGGTAGCATTACGATTCATAAGTATGAGTATAATGGAAAAGGAAACACTGCTACCGGCGCTGATGGCGAAACTGCGCCCACAGACGCAAAGCCGCTGGGCGGGGTAACTTTTGAAATTTATAAGGTGCAGAATAACGCTTGGCTGGAAAAGTATTATAATGGTGACAAAACCATTGACATCAGCAAATTGAGTGCTGACAAGTATTACACCAAGGACAGCAGCACTGGTAAGATTACGGTAAACGGCACTCCGACCCTAACACCTGAACAGACAATTACTACCGATGATACCACTGGTGTTGCTACTGCAAGTGGTCTAGACCTGGGTCTGTATCTGGTTGTTGAAACCAAGGCACCTGATAAGGTTACGGCACCTGTTGACCCGTTCTTGGTGTCTGTGCCTATGACGCGCATTGCTGATAATGGTACCACAAACAAGCTGACGGACTGGATTTTTGATGTCCATGTTTACCCGAAAAACAGCACAACCTATGGTGAAGTTACTATTGAGAAAAAGGGCTACACTGGTGGCTCGGACGGAACACTTCTGCAAGGCGTAGAATTTGTTCTGGAGAAGCACACCGGTGCAGGAAATGAAGCCTCCGATTGGACGGTAGTGAATGCAAGTGAGCAAGACCCGACCAATACCTTTGATCTTGTAACGGATACTAATGGACAAATTAAGCTCTCTGGTTTGTCTCAGGGTGAATATCGCATTTATGAGGATTCCTATACAGCTGGTAGTGCGGCAGCAAATAAAGGCTATATTCTTGACCAGACTTATCATACCTTTACAGTGAATCCTGATGGTAAGATTACTTATGGTGCTATCACAAACCCGGCAATTACCATTTCTGTGGAAAACGACCGCCCTGACATGAAGAAAGAAGTCAAGAATGGCACTGGCTGGGAGGATGATGCCCAGTACGGCGTTGGCGATACCGTTTCCTACAAAATCACCATTGAAATTCCGAAGAACATTGATAAACTCAAGACCTTTACCGTTACCGATACGCCGACGAATCTGAAAGATAATACGGAAACTATTAAGGTTGTTAAGGTTAAGACTGCCGGCGAAGCTACTGACACACCTCTTGAAAAGGGCACAGATTATACAGTGGTGCCGGATACTACCGGCGGATTTAAGCTTACCTTTAACCAAAGCGCAACGGTAAAGGGTTGTGCCGGGCGCACGGTAACTATCACCTACGATGCCGTTGTAATGAATGGTGCTGTGGTCGGCGGCAACGGCAACTCGAACAAGGCAACACTCGAGTACACTAATAAGATTAAGAACGATGGTACCCCCGATGAAACCAGCAAGAACACCATTGAGGACAGCGCTGTTATGTACAGCTTTGGCATTAAGATTGTAAAGACTCAGGAAGATAATAAGACACCGCTGCCCGGCGTTATGTTTGACCTGTACCGTGAAGCCAAGGCAGGAGAAACACCTGTAATAACCGGTGATGATGCTAAAAAGGTTGGTCTTGACAAAGATAAGAGTTGGGTTTGTGTTAAGAAGGACTTGACAACTGACACAAAGGGCATCATTGATACATCTGTCTCTGGTACCGCTAACTTCACCGGCGGGTTGGCCAATGGCGATTACTACTTGGTCGAAACCAAAACGGTTGACGGCTATAACCTGCTGACGAAGCCTGTCAAAGTCAATTTGAGTGTTACTGCCACAACTCATTGGATAATCTCGGATACATTTGACAGTACTGGCAAGCTCGTGAAACACAAGTTTGATACAACCGTATTCACCAATGCAAACGGTGATACGGAAAAGCCGGAACTTACGGTTACTAAAATCATCAACCGCAAGGGCTTCAACCTGCCTGTCACCGGTGGCTTCGGCACGCTGCTGTTCAGCGGTATCGGTGTGCTGCTGGTGCTGGCTGGTGTGAGCGTGCTGTTCAGCCTGAAAAAGAAGAACAACCGTGCGTAAGCCGCACAACTTTAAGACCAAAAGCAAAATAGAGGGGTAATCCATAGGGGAAGGGCCGGAAACGGTACTTCCCCTATGGGTGGTTGTGGACATTGCCGATACCCGCGCGGGGAGAGGCAGCTAAGAATAGGGCAGGGATTTTCGGCGGTGCCCTGTGGTGCGCCGGGGACGCCGCCCCTGCGGGCAAAGGGGCATCTGCCGCGCAGAACCTGCGCATTTACGCGAAAAAGCAACCCCCAAAACCATTACAGAAAGGCTCTTTCCTATGGATACCACTGTCAAATTAAAGCTTGGCTTTGCGGCGCTGATGATCGCTTCGGGCATCGGCGTGGCCATGTACCCCGTCATCAGCAATGCGGTGGCGCAGCGTCACGCAAGCTCGGTCATTGAAAGCTACAACGATACCGTGCAGACGATGGACACCGAGAAAATTGATGCCGCCAAGGAGGCCGCGCGCCGCTACAATGAACAGCTTAGCAACGCCATTGACCGCGATGCTGCGGGCGAGGCCGCCGACACCGGCACAAGCTATGTGGACATGTTGGATGTGGGCGAGAGTCTGGGCTACATTACGATCCCGAAGATTGATGTCAATCTGCCGATTTATGAGGGCACCAGTGATGATGTGCTGCTCAAGGGCGTTGGGCATCTGGAGGGGTCCAGCTATCCGCTGGGCGGCGCGGGCACGCACAGCGTGCTGACAGGCCACCGCGGTCTGGCCGAGGCGGTGCTTTTCACCGATTTGGACAAGCTGGGCGAGGGCGACCGCTTTTACCTGCACATTATGGACGAGGTGCTGGCCTATCAGGTCGATCAGGTCAAGGTCGTGGAGCCGGAACGAACCGAGGATCTGGAAATTATCCCCGGCGGGGACTACTGCACGCTGGTAACCTGCACGCCCTACGCCATCAACACCCACCGTATGCTTGTGCGCGGCACCCGCGTGCCGTATAATGGAGAGGACGAGGAGACCGCCGCGCCGCAGACCGTGCAGTATCAGGAGCTGCACACCGGCAATGTTGTCAAGCGTATGGTGGACGCATGGCCGTGGATCAGCGTGACGGGCAGCCTTGTCATCGGCGGCGAGGCGCTGCTTTTGCTGCTGCTGCTGCACCGCTGCAAAAAGCGCGAGGAGGAAGACTGATGAAACGCCTGTTTTTGCAGATTTTTGCATGGCTGGCAATACTGCTGGGCGTTGGGCTTATGCTGCAGCCCACGGTCAGCCAGTATCTGGCGGCGCGGCAAAGTACAAAAACCGTACAAAAATTTGTGCAGGCTGCCGAGGCTGCCGCCCCCGCCGCGACCGAAACCACAGACAGCACCGAGCCTGCCCGCGCTTACCCCGAGCTGTACGATGCCCTGCAAGCCTACAATGCGCAGATTTATGCCGAGGGACAAAGCGGCTTGAAGGACCCCTTTGCCTACGAGACGCCCGCCTTTGACCTGACCGGCTACGGCCTGCCCGATGATATGATCGCCGCGCTGTGGATACCGCGCCTGAAGCTGGAGCTGCCTGTCTACCTTGGCGCCAGCACGGCCAACATGGCCCGCGGCGGCGCGCTGCTGGGGCAGACCTCGATGCCGCTGGGCGGCGCGAACACCAACACCGTGATTGCCGCCCACCGCGGCTACTACGGCGCGGAGATGCTGCGCAATGTGCAGCAGATACAACCCGGCGATAAAATCACGATGACAACGCCGTGGGATACGCTGGTCTACCGCGTGTGTGAGCTGAAAATTATACAGCCGGACGATATAAATGCGGTTCTGATACAGCCGGGGCGCGACCTGCTGACCCTGACGACCTGCCACCCCTACACCCAAAATACCCAACGGTATCTCGTGATTGCCGGGCGCGACCCCGATGCCGCGCCCGCGACCCATGCGGAGGATCTGACCGAGTGTGACGAGACATGGGACGCTGCGCCGCGTCAGGTGACCGTGGAAACCGACGGCACGACCGCGCTGGAGGAGGTTGCGCCCGAAAGCATCAGCCCCCTGCCCAACGAGGGCGGCAGCGAGGATGCGGGCGGCGCGTACTCCAACTGGATGATTTGGCTGGAAAACAACGCCCTGTGGGCAGGAATTGTGCTGATTGCCGCCGTCATCGGCTGTATGCTGATCTGGCGCGGCCACAGAAAGGATTGACCCATGCAGAATTTCAACGAAAAAGCGCTGGCAGTGACAGCCGAGGTGAGCAAGGCCGTGCTGGGCAAGCCCGAGGTCGTGCTGAAAATAATGATGGCGATGCTGGCCCGCGGTCATGTGCTGATCGAGGACATCCCCGGCGTGGGCAAAACCACGCTGGCACAGGCGTTTGCCCGCGCCATGGACCTGACCCAGAACCGCGTGCAGTTTACACCGGATGTTCTGCCGTCCGATATTGTGGGGTTTTCGCTCTATCAAAAGGAAACCGGCAAGTTTGTCTACCACCCCGGCGCGGTCGCGTGCAACTTGTTTTTGGCTGATGAGATCAACCGTACCAGTGCCCGCACCCAGTCCGCCCTGCTGGAGGTCATGGAGGAGAGCGCCGTCACGGTGGACGGTGTAACGCGCCCGCTGCCCCAGCCGTTCACGGTCATGGCTACGGAAAACCCTGTCGGCTCGGTCGGCACGCAGATGCTGCCGGAGTCGCAGCTGGACCGTTTTATGGTCTGCGTGGTCATGGGCTACCCTGACGCCGAGGCGGAAATGGAAATTCTGGCCCGCCAGCCGCGCCATGCCCTGCTGGACCGTGTGCAGCCCGTGATGGACAAAAACGACCTGCTGGCCATGCAGCAGCAGGTGGATGAAGTGTTTATGAGTGACGAGATTCGGAGGTATATCGTGGAGCTTTCCCGTGCGACGCGGCAGGACGGCCGATTGGCGCTGGGGCTGTCGCCCCGTGCATCGCTGGCTGTGGCCGGTATGGCCCGCGCGGCGGCTTTTCTGAGCGGGCGCAATTATGTGGCCCCGCAGGATGTGACCGCGATTTTTGCCGATGTGACCCACCACCGTCTGCGCCTGAACGAGCAGGCACGCACCGGCGGCGAGACGGTGGAGAACATTATTGCAGATGTTTTGCACACCACGCCGCGCCCCCGCCCGGAGAAGCCGACCCATGGCAGGTAAGGTTGGCTGCGGGCTGCTGCTGGCTGTGCTGTTTGCCGTGGCCGCAGTCAGCCGTGCGCCGTTTGCGGTGTTTCTGCTGGCATGGGCGGTGCTGGTGGTGGTGTTTCTGGCATGGTATGCCCGCACACTGCGCCGGCATGTGACGGCAGCGCTGCAGCTGCCCGCCTGCCCCGTGCGCCCCGGCGAGGAGTTTTCCGTGTTGGTGCAGCTGCACAACGCCGGGCAGCGGCCTGTGCCGGAGCTGCGTGTCGTTTTGCAGGCAATAGACGCCGAGAGCGGCACGGCGATTGAATTGCCCTGCGGTGCAATGCTGGCCCCGGGTCAGTGTGCCGACCTGCGCGTAACGCTGCGCGCCGCCAAAAGCGGCCTGTGGCGGTTCCGCGTGCGGGAAATCACGGTGCGCGACCCGCTGGGCCTGTTTGCCGTGCCCTGCGCCGTGCCGCCCCAAAGCCGTGAGCTGTGTGTGCTGCCGCCCGCCGAGGGTGAGGAAGATGGCGCGGGCACAAAGTCGCAAAATAAGGTAGAGAAGGTGACCGCCGCAGGCCGCGACATGGCTGACGGCGTCTACGACCTGCGCCCCTACCGTGCGGGGGATTCACTGAAGCAGATCCACTGGAAACTGACCGCCCGCGTGGGTGAGCTGACCGTGCGCGAGCCGCTGGGTGCAACCTATTGCACCGACCCGGCCGGAGCAATCATGGCAGAAGGAGCCGATGCGCCGCGGCAGGTGCTGCACTTCGCTCAGGCTGCCGTAAAACGGCTGCGCACCATGACCCGCCGCCGGACCGCCGACCCGGACACGGGGCTGGTGTTCATTGACCGTGTGCTGCTGCCCCGCACCGGGGCCGTGGCGCGCCCTGGGCTGGAAACGGCAGTGGATTTGATGATTCTGGAATTGCTGGCGCTGGGGTTGCTGACGGCTTTGAACGGCGCATTTGCGCTGGCGCTGCCCATTTGGGTATGGCTGGGTACGGCGGCGCTGTGCCCGGTGTGGATGGCGCTGCACCGCGCCCCGCTGCCCAACGCTGCCCGCCGTGGTATGACATTGGCGTTGGCCGTAGGGTATCTGGTGCTGCTGTTTGTGGTGCAGCGGACATTTCTGGCCGGTGCGCAGCAGTGCGCGGATGCCGTAAGGCTGTGTCTGAATACACGATTCAACGCAAGCTTTGCGGTGACTGCCTCACCGATCCCGGCGCAGATGGGGCTGTTTGTGCTGCTGGCTGCAGTCCCGGTCACGGTGTTGCTGGCCGCAGTAACAGCATGGCACGCCGATGCACTGCTGCTGGGGCTGGCGCTGCTGCCGGTCGTGGTGCTTACGCTGCTGGCCGGGACAGGCAGCGCCGCTTTGGGCTGGCTGCTGCTTCTGCCTGGCTGGTTGGGGTCCTGCGCAGCGGCGCGGTCGGTGCAGAGAAAGCGGCTGTGGGGTGACAAGGATTCCGCCGCCTACGCTGCCAACCTGCAGACCCACCGCACAAACCAAAAATTGGCTGCTGCCGGTATGGCAGTGGCCTGCACTGTGTTGTTTTTGCCCGCATTGGTGCTGCGCCCGGTGCTTACGCTGCCGCTGAATGCGCTGCAGCCGGTGACCGACAAGGCCCGGGCAGCGGTGCTGAGTGCCGCAATCGAGTGGCTGCCGAAAATCAGCGGCGGCGCATTGAATTTCCATGTCAGCGCAGCGGCAGGCGGCGTTGAGGACGGCAGCCTGACCCAAGGTGACGGCCTTGCACTGACCGGGCTGGAGGATCTGATGGTCACGGCCAGCGCCAAGCCGGAGGAGACCGTCTATCTGCGTGGTTTTATTGGTGCGGACTATGACGGAACAAGCTGGCGGGCGGGTGACGCTGCAGCCTTTGACAGTGCGGCATCCAACTGGAAGACCGATGGCAACGGCCGACTGGCCATAGCCAACCTGCCGTTTTTGCGCACTGCCTACAGTGGCACAGAACCCCGGCAAATGACCGTACAGCGTCTGCATGCAAATGGTGCTTACACTTTTGCACCGTATAACGCATATTTTAACGATTACTACACGCCGGACGGTGACGGGGCCATTGCAGGGCAGACCACACAGGATGATACATTCTACTATTTTCCGCGCAAGCAGGCCAAAGAATTGCTGACCGCCCGCGCTGACGGTGAGGCCAGCGTGCTGGACCGCCTTGAAAGCGCCTACGCTGCGTATGCCGAGGCGCGTTATCTGGCTGTGCCCGCAGGCGCAGAGTACGATGCGATCAAGGAAGAGCTTGACGCGCTGGTGAAGGAGCGTAAGCTGAAGGACGGCGACACCGATGGCCGCCGCACGCTGGTGCGTAGCTGGCTGAATGAGCGCTGCCATTACAGCACCGATGCCGCCGCGCCTGCCGACACCGACCCGGTGCTGTATTTTTTGAACGAGAACCATACAGGCAGCAGCACGCAGTTCGCCTCGGCGGCGGTGGTGCTGTGCCGAATGCTGGGACTGCCGGCCCGGTATGTAGTGGGCTACGCCGCGCCGCAAAGCCTGTTTACCATCCAAGGGGATGGCAGTTACCGTGCTGTTTTGCAGGATGACAACGCGCACGCATGGGCGGAGGTCTATCTTGCCGGGCAGGGCTGGACGCCGCTGGAAGTGACGCCCGGCATGGCGGCGGAGCTCACTGAAGGTGAACTGTCAGCGGATACACCGCTGGCCGGACAGAATACTGCCAAGGAAGATGACGCGCCGCTGCCAACACAAAACGAAGCGAAAACCCCTGACAGTACATCGCGGAAAACGGCACTGCTGTGGGCATTGCCGGTGGCTTTGCTGCTGATCGTGCTGGTGATTGTACAGGTTCACCGTGCGCGTCGTACGCCGCTGCAGATCGTGCAGGCGGAGTTCCGCGCGCTCTACCGCAAAATGCGGCGCTGCGGGCTGGGGGAGGATGTCTCCTCCGATGAGGCAGCGTTTGCAGAATTTCTGCAGGCGCATTGCCCGCAAACAGACGGCGAGACAATTCAAAGCCTGTTGGCTGCTGTGCAGACGGCACAGTTTGCACCCGGGCCGTGTACACGGGAAACCGCGCAAAGGGTGCGCACCGTTTGCCGGGAACTGCGCAGAAAGATGCGCAAAAGTGTTGCGCAAAGATGTGAAATGCCGTAAAAAATAGTTGACGGTTCGTGAAAAAATGATTATGATAATAGTAAAATAGCTGCGGGAGATGAGGAAGGATGGCGTGCTTGCCTAAGAATGATAAGGTGGCCTATAGTACACAAAGTACGGAGATGCAGGATACGACGAAAACAACGGTATACCGTTCAGAGCCCGGAGGCGGACGCATCAGCCCCGCAACCCGACAGCGCGTGCTGGACTATGTGAAAAAGCACAACTGTACCCCCGGCGTGCTCTACCGCGGGGCGGCGAAGCAATGCTCGTACAACATTTCACTGGTGATATCAAAGCAGTTCGCCGACTTTGAGATGCCTTTTATGCGCAAAATAATGCGCTCTGTCTACTATGTAGCGGGGGAATATGATTACGATGTTCTGCTGACACTTGTAGACGAGAACGAGACCCGCCCTGTGGAACGGCTGCTGGATAACCGTAAAATTGACGGCCTGATTTTGACCCGCACGCTGGAGCGTGACCCCCTTATTCCCTTGCTGAAAGCGCGCAAGCTGCCGTTTGTCGCCATTGGTCAGCCGGAGGATGATGAGATTCTCTCAGTCGACCACGACCAGGTGGGCGGTTGCCGCGAGATGACGAGCCTGCTGTTGATGAAGGGCATGAAGCATATAGCGTTGCTGGGCGGCAGTATGCTGTACACGGTCAACCAGTCCCGGCTGGAGGGCTTCCGGCAGGCCTATGACAAGACGGGTCAGGAAATTGATGAAGGCTTGCTGTTTTTGGAGCTGGAAACCGATGATCTGCGGATGTGGGCTGTGCAGCAGGCGGTGGAGCGCGGTGCGGATTGCATCCTGTGTATGGACGAGCGTCTGGCTCAGCTGTCGCTGAATGTGTTAAAGCAGCTGAACCTGCGTGTGCCGCAGGATATCCGACTGGCATCGCTGTATGACAGCGAGAATCTGGCCAACACCGTACCGCCCATCACGGCCGTACAATTTAATGCCGACATTCTGGGGCTCAAGGCTACCCAGCAGCTGTTGTGCGCATTACAAGGGGAAAAGGTAGAGACCCGAATAGAACTGGGCTATCAAGTGAGCCTGCGGGAGTCAACGCAAATATAGTGTACTGATTTTCAAGAATTTCAGAATATGCCTGCCATGCTTGCGGATACGCTGGAGCGGTTGCAATGTTTCTAAGATGATTGCTTACCTTTATATAAGGGACCGTGATACATTTCTATACCACAAACCTAACCCCCACCACCCCCGCAGGTTTATCATAAAATCCCTTTTACCTTAAAATCGTAGGGGAGGGATTCATCCCTCCCGTGCACCCAACGCAATCACCCACCAAACGGTTCACCCGGGTGGATGCAAGCATCCGCCCCTACAAATTGGGTGTACCGCCCAGCCAATCCCCAACATGCACCTTGCCCAAAAATCCCCCTCGAAATTTGTCAAAAAAACCGAAAAACCCCATTGACAAAAGTATGACCACTTGCTATAATAGTCAAGCTGTCCCGCGGCGGAGGCCGCGGCAAGCCCTTCTACCAACAGCTTGTACGCGTTTTTTGAAGAAAACTTCTTCAAAAAACTTTCAGAAAACCTCTTGACAATCAAGCGGTTCTGATATATAATATACAAGCTGTCAGCGAGAGCAGACAGCACAGCAGGACCTTGAAAATTGAACAAAACTGAAACTTGTGGAACCTTGATCGTGGGTTTGGAAACCCACGTAAATCAATTCCAAATTTACAAGTAATTCATACAGGACGCAAGCGATTGTGTCTGAGTGATTACAGCGATTTAACGCTTTTAAATGGCGATTAAATACCATTTATAAAGAGTTTGATCCTGGCTCAGGACGAACGCTGGCGGCGCGCCTAACACATGCAAG
>ERZ833515.179-NODE-179-length-60731-cov-15.841024_pt1 | contig 60731 bp, 56 predicted proteins | sample MGYA00519949_ERZ833515 | MGnify/ENA primary metagenome ERZ833515 (study PRJEB31850, sample SAMEA3708741) | human gut metagenome | biome: human gut; feature: human-associated habitat; material: faeces | place: China | collected 2014 ...
TGGTCTTGCCGTGGTCAACGTGACCAATCGTGCCCACGTTCACATGGGGCTTCTTACGCTCAAATTTTTCCTTGGCCATGATCGGCTCCTGATGAACAAAGATCCGACCAGCTCGGATCAGATTGGACGTATAAGGAATTCGTGGTGCCCATGATGCGGATCGAACGCATGACCTCTCCCTTACCAAGGGAGTGCTCTACCACTGAGCCACATGGGCATTTTCTGGAGCGGGTGAAGGGAATCGAACCCTCGTCGGGGGCTTGGAAGGCCTCTGCTCTACCATTGAGCTACACCCGCTCAGGATCGAGGACGGTCATTCCGCTCCGCGGTTGACGCTGCGACGCGTAAGCAGATCGTCGCAGATTTCGCTGGTGGAGGGGGATGGATTCGAACCATCGTAGGCGTAAGCCAACAGATTTACAGTCTGCCCCCTTTAGCCACTCGGGCACCCCTCCGTGCGAAGAGGATCGAATTATTGCGGCTTTTCGCCGCGCTGTCAAGAGGGGCGTGAAAAAAAGTTCCGCCCTCCCGCGGCGGGCGCGCTTCCGACCGGGCCGACTTCCTTTAGCATCAACGAAATCGCATCGAATTCCTCGACCATGTCCTTCCTCGACACCCTCACGGCCTGGGGCGCGCTCGCCGCGCTCTTGCAGTTCGGCATCGTCCTCAGCGTGATCATCCGCGTCGTGCTCACGCGTCATCCGCCGGGCTCGTCCTTCGCCTGGATTCTGCTCACGACGCTCCTGCCCTACGTCGGCTTTCTGCTCTACCTCGCCTTCGGCGAACGTCCGGTCGGGCGGCTGCGCGCCAAGCGCCTGCGCGACGCGGCGGAGCGCCGGGGGCACCTCGCGCAGCACAAGCTCACGCCCCTCGGGCCGCTGCCGAGCCGGCTCGTGCGGCACCGCACGCTGCTGCGCCTCGCCGCCAAGCTCTCCGGCATGCCGACCGCCACCGGCTCGACGGTTGTGCTCAAGGCGAGCTCAAAGGAAACCATCGCGTCGCTGCACGCCGACATCGCCGCCGCGCGGCATTCGATCGACATGGAGTTCTACATCTGGGAGGACGGCGGCGAAGTCGCTGAGATCTCCTCGGCGCTCATCGCGGCGGCGCGCCGCGGCGTGCGCGTGCGCATCCTCGTGGACGACTTCGGGTCGCGCATCTTCCTGCGCTCGGAGGCGCGCCGGCGTCTCGAGGCCGAAGGCGTCGCCGTGGCTTCGGCGCTCCCGATGAAGCTTCTGCAGATATTCGGGCTGCAGCGCGCCGACATCCGGCTGCACCGCAAGACGGTCGTCATCGACGGACGCGTCGCCTATACGGGAAGCTTCAACATGATCGACCCGAAAAACTACGCCGAAGCGAAGGTCGTGGGCGCTTGGGTGGACGCGATGGTGCGCGTCGAAGGCCCCGCCGCGCGGCTTCTCGACGCGGTCTGGCGCTTCGACTGGGCTCTGCAGCCCGACGGAGACCTCTCGGACTTCGACAGGACTTTCGAGACGCTGCGCACGCCCAATACGGGTGATGCGGTGATCTCCACCGTGCCCTCCGGCCCCTATCAGCCGGGCGACAGCAACCTGCTCCTCATTCTCGAAGCGATCAGCCGCGCGGAATACACGCTCACGATCACGACGCCCTACTTCATTCCGACGGAATCCGTCGTACAGGCGCTCCTCAATGCGGCGCTGCGCGGCGTGAACGTGCGGCTCATCGTGCCCGAGCGGTGCGACAACTCCGCCACCGGCTGGGCGATGCGCCGCTACTTCGACGACCTGCTGCAGGCGGGCGTGCACGTGCTGCTCTATCAGGGCGGACTGCTGCACACGAAGTCGATCGCCGTGGACAACGAATTCGCCGTGTTCGGCACGCTCAACATCGACAACCGCTCAATGCATCTCAATTTCGAGCTGATGATGGTGATCTTCGACGACGACTTCGTCGCCGACCTCGTGCGGCTCCATGAGGAATACGAGAGCCGCTGCCGGGAGCTCTCTCCGGAGGCATGGCGCCGCCGGCCGATTTCGGACCGGCTCAAGGAGGGCGCGTCCTATCTTGTGTCGCCGCTTCTTTGAATGACGAACACGCCTCAGATGCAATTCGGGCGCGGAATCCGCCTTCGGCGGAGCCGCGCCCGAATTCAATCCGGAGCGCCGGGCCGGGCCCGGCGCCGCGTCAGTGCTGCTCGTCCTTCTTAGGAGGGACGGGCGTCTCCTCGATGTCCTCGACGTCCTTCATGTCGCGGCGACGCTGCGACGGCGCGCCCGACGCGATGCGAATCTCCTCGCGCTCGTAGACCGTGCCCGAGCGTCCAGCGCCGCGGTACTGCTGCCGCGCGAACGCCTCGGCGTCCTCCATCACCTTGCGGAAGTTGCGCTCGTCCTGAGATTCAAGACCGAACTTGCGCTTGATCCACCCCCAGAGGCAGAAGGCAGCGACCAGAACGATCACGGCGACGACGACGCCGGCGATCAGCGGCAGAAAGAAGATGATGAGGCCGACGAGGATCGCAAGCGTCGCAAGACCGACGAGGAAGCTCAGGAGCGGGTTGCCTCCGCCGGGCTGCGGAAAAATGAAGATGGGCATGTATGGGGTCACTCCTCTGGAACGGTTCGCGGACGGCTCGCAGGCCGTCTCATTCACTGCAAGAAGCCGTTGAGGGAAAGTATATCGGCCGCCGGCGGGCGGAAAGTCGCCCCGCCGGGCCGATCCGGCCGCAACGACCCTCGGAGGCGGCATTTTGTGCAAACAATGGTTTCATCCGCCCTGCGCATTCGCGCCGCCCGTGCGGCACAGCGCCGCACGGCGTCGAGTAAGATAACTGCCCATTCAGCCGCCCCGACCGCTCCGTCGCGCGGCTGCCCCGCGCTCCGCGGGCTGAAAGCCGCAGGCGCCTTTGCGGGCCGCGGCCGAATTCAAGACCTCCGACATGGCAGCAGAAGAGAAGATCACGCTCCCGGACATACAGTCCACTGAAGACGAACGCAACATCGCCATCAACCGCGTCGGCGTACGCGGCGTCAAACTCCCGATCATCGTCGCCGGCCGCGAGGGGCCGCAGCACACCGTCGCCGACATCACCATGACGGTGGCGCTGCCCGCCTCGAAGAAGGGCACCCACATGTCGCGCTTCATCGGCCTGATGGAGGAGCTGCGCGACCCGCTCGATGCGCCGCTCATGGAGCGGCTGCTCGGCGCGATGCTCGGGCTGTTGCAGTCCGACGCCGGAACGATTGAAATCCGCTTCCCGTTCTTCGTGCGCAAGGCCACGCCCGTGAGCCGCCTCGAGAGCATTATGAACTACGAATGCGCCTTCACCGCCTCGACCGGCGCCGAAGGCACGGTCGTGCGTCAGGAGACGATCGCGCCCGTCACGAGCCTCTGCCCGTGCTCCAAGGAGATTTCGCGCTACGGCGCGCACAACCAGCGCTCGCTCCTCAAGAGCTCGCTCATCCTCGCCGCGCCGATGTCCCTCGAGGAGCAGATCGGCGTCGCCGAGTCCGCCGCCTCCTGTCAGCTCTGGTCGCGCCTGAAGCGCGCCGACGAGAAGTTCGTCACCGAATACGCCTACGATCATCCGAAGTTCGTCGAAGACATCGTGCGCGACATGGCCAAGGCGCTCAACGCCGACCCGCGCGTGCTGAGCTACCGCGTCGAGGCGGAGAACTTCGAGTCGATCCACAACCACTCCGCCTACGCCTGGATCGAACGCGACAAGCGCCTCTGACCCGCCGCGGCCCACACCGTCCACACAAAACTGCAACCCCCCGTTTTTGTTTCTCCCATGCTCGACACTCAGAAAGAAGCCATTCAGAAGCTCATCGCCGGCGCCCTCGCGTCGCTCGGCGCCGCCGACGCCCCCGTGACGCTCGAGCGTCCCAAGGATCCCGCCCACGGCGACGTCGCCTGCACCTGCGCCCTGCAGCTCGCCCGCCGCCTCAAGAAGAATCCGCGCGCCATCGCCGAAGAGCTCGTCGCCGCGCTCAAGGCCGATCCCGCCTTCGGCGAGATCGTCGAAACCGTCGAAATCGCCGGTCCGGGCTTCATCAACATCCGCGTCGCCCAGAACGCCCGCCTCGCGATCGTCTCGCAGGTGCTGCGCGAGGGCGAGCGCTACGGCGAAAGCACCGAGCACGCCGGCGAATCGGTCCTCCTCGAGTACGTCTCGGCCAATCCGACCGGCCCGCTGCACCTCGGCCACGCCCGTCAGGGCGCCTTGGGCGACGTGCTCGCCAACCTCCTCGCCTCCCAAGGCTGGAAGGTCTCGCGGGAGTTCTACTACAACGACGCGGGCGTGCAGATCGGCAACCTTGCGAACTCCGTGCAGGTCCGCTGCCGCCAGCTTCAGGGCGAGTCGGTGGAGCTGCCTGAAAACGCCTACCACGGCGAATACATCCTTTCGATCGCGCGCGACTTCCTCGCGAAGAAGCCCGTCCATCCGCATGCGGGCGGCGTGATCGAGTCCACGGGCGACTTCACCGACATGGACCTCGTGCGCCGTTACTCGGTCGCGTATCTGCGCAACGAACAGGACGACGACCTCGCCGCGCTCGGCGTGCGCTTCGACAACTTCTTCCTCGAGTCCTCGCTCTACTCGACGGGGGCCGTGCAGAAGACCGTCCAGGCGATCGTTGATTCGGGCAACACCTACGAGAAGGACGGTGCGCTCTGGCTGCGCACGACCACGTTCGAAGACCTCGGCAACGGCCTCACGGACGACAAGGACCGCGTGATGAAGAAGGCCGACGGCACCTACACGTACTTCGTGCCCGACGTCGCCTACCACCTCAACAAGTTCAGCCGCGGCTACACCAAGGCGGTCAACATCCAGGGCACGGATCACCACGGCACGATCGCGCGCGTGCGCGCCGGCCTGCAGGCCGCCTCGGGCGTGCTCGGCATCTCCATTCCGAAGACCTTCCCGGAATACATCCTGCACAAGATGCTCTCGGTCGTGATGGACGGGGAGCCCGTGAAGATGAGCAAGCGCTCGGGCAACTACGTCACCCTGCGCGACCTTGTGGACTGGGCCGGCCGCGACGCCGCGCGCTTCTTCCTCGTCTCGCGCAAGGCCGACGCCGAATTCGTCTTCGACGTGACGCTTGCGCGCGCCAAGAGCGACGAGAACCCCGTCTACTACCTGCAGTACGCCCACGCGCGCATCTGCTCGGTCTTCGCCAACGCGGCCGAGCAGGGCCTGGAGGTGCCGACGGCGGCCGAGCTCGCCGAGTGCGACCTCTCGCCGCTCTCCTCCAAGGCGAGCGAGGCGTTGGTCGGCGCCATCGCCGAGTACCCCAACACGCTGCGCATCGCCGCGCGCGACCACGCGCCGCACGTGCTCTGCTACTACCTGAAGGACCTCGCCGCGGCCTTCCACGCCTTCTACAACGCCGAGCGCGTGCTCGTCGAAGACGCCGCGGAGCGCCGCGCGCGCCTCGCGCTCCTCGCCGCGGCCCGTCAGGTCCTCGGCAACGGCCTGCGTCTGCTCGGCATCTCCGCGCCCATGCGCATGAGCCGCCGCGAAGACGAGTCCGCCGAATAAGGAGAATCTGAAAGTGGCCAGAAGCGGTTTTGCCGCCGGCTTTGCCGGCTTTCTCATCGGCGTGGTGACCGGCCTCGGCATCGCCGCCGGCGCCATGCTCGTGATCTCCAAGAGTCCGATGCCCTTCGTGGACAAGGTGGACCGGGTGACCGCCGACGTCGATCCCGCCGCGAAGCTCGCGGGCGGGGTCGACCCCAACGCGCGGCTCAACCAGCAGAACGGCTCGGACGATGCGGTCGAAGCCGGCGGCGTGCGCACCGTGAAGGTGCCCGCAGCCGGGTCGGACGCCGGGACGGCCGCGCCCGCCCCGGCCGACGTCTTCTGGGTCCAGGTGGGCTCCTACTCGAAGAAGTCCGAAGCGGACAACGCCGTCGCCGCACTCGCCATGCAGGCGATCGGCGCGCAGATCCAGGCCGCCGGCTCCTCGCTCTGGCGCGTGCGCGTCGGCCCGTTCGAAAATCGTCAGGGCGCCGAGGAGGCGTTCAACAGCCTGACCGATCAGGGAATGAAGGCCCTGATCGTCCGGGACAAGTAGCCGCGGGCCGATCAGCCTGCTTCCTTCATCTTCACAAAGGACTCATTCGTCATGCTGACTCGTCGTCAAGTCGTCCTCGCCGCCGCGCTCGTCCCGGCATCCGGTCCGCTCTTTGCGCAGCAGTCCTACACCGCCGGCAAGGAGTACCTCGTGGTGAATCCGCCCGCGCCGACGCCGCGCGACACCATCGAGGTGGTCGAATTCTTCGCCTACACCTGCCCGCACTGCCTGCAGTTCGCGCCGCACTTCGAGAAGTGGGCGAAGGCCGCCCACCAGGGCGTGACGGTCCGCGTCTGCCCGGTCGCCTGGCAGCCCAAGCTCCTGCCCTTCACCCAGACCTACTTCGCCCTCGAGGCGCTCGGTCTGCTCGAGCGCCTGCACATGCCCTTCTTCGAGAGCGTGATCTACCAGGAGCACCCGTACAACTTCGAGAACCCGTCTGCCGACATCACCGACTTCATGAAGAGCAAGGGCGTGGATCCGCAGAAGTGGGAGCAGTCCATGCGCTCCTTCAGCGTCATGAACAAGTCCCGTCAGGCGACGCAGTACTGGCAGAACTACCAGATCGACAGCACGCCGATGATCGGCGTGGGCGGCGTCTATACGACCGGCCCGCACCTCGTCGGCACGCGTGAAGGCACGCCCGACTGCATCGACTTCCTCATCGAACAGGTCCGCCGCCAGCGCGGCTGATTCCACCGAGCGCCCCGCCCGAACCGGGGCGTCGCCTCCGCGGTCCTCATCGGACCGCCGTCCCCCGGGCGCCTCAACAAGGGTTGAAGCGCCCCGTTTTTTCCCGAGGAGACTCCTCTCGTGCTCAACGTCTTCATCACCGGCGCGTCGAGCGGCATCGGCGCCGCTCTCGCCCGTCAGTACGCCGCCCGCGGCGCCGTGCTCGGCCTCGTCGCACGCAGCCGCGACAAGCTCGAGGCGCTCGTGGACGAGCTCCCCGGCGGCCGCAACCGCCACTTCGTGCTCCCCGCCGACGTCACCCGCCGCGAGGAGGTCTTCGCCGCGGCCCGGGAATTCGAGGCGCGCTCCGGGGGCGCCACCGTCGTCATCGCCAACGCCGGCATCTCGCACGGCGTGAAGACCGAGTACGAGGAGGACCTCGACATGCTCGAGGAGGTCTACCGCATCAACGTCTTCGCGATGGCCTACACCTTCCACCCCTTCATCGCCCCGATGAAGGCGCGCGGCTACGGCCAGCTCGTGGGCATGGGCTCGGTCGCGGGCATCCGCGGCCTGCCCGGGTCGGAGGCGTACTGCGCGAGCAAGTCCGCGGTGATCACCTACTGCGAGAGCCTGCGCGTCGAGCTCGCCAAGTACGGCATCCGCGTGCAGACGATCTGCCCGGGGTTCGTGCGCACGCCGCTCACGGCTGAAAATCCCTACAAGATGCCCTTTCTCATGGAGCCCGACGACTTCGCGCGCGAAGCGCTCGAGGCGATCACCTCGCGCACGAGCTACCGCGTGATTCCGTGGCAGATGGGCGTGCTCGCGAAGATCCTGCGCATGCTCCCGAACGGGCTCTTCGACCGCATCCTCGCCAACCGCAAGCAGAAGCCCCGCGTGACCGCGAGCCGCTGAGTCCTCAGCACTCCGCGCGCACGATCTCGATGATGTCGTCGGCGTAGTGCTCGATCTTGTGCCGGCCCACGCCCGGAATGCCGATCATGTCGTCGACGCTGGTGGGCTTGCGCCGGGCGATCTCCACGAGCGTGCGGTCGGCGAAGATCACGTACGGAGGCTTGCCGAGCGTGCGCGCCGTCTCGAGGCGCCACGCGCGCAGCGCCTCGAAAATCTGCCGGCTCACGGCGGAGAGCTGCGCGAGGAGCTCGTCGCGGTCCGGGCGATCCTCGGGGGCGCGCCGGCGGGTCTTCGTCTCCGCTTCGAGGAGCGTGCGGCGCAGCTCCACCTTGATCTCGCCGCGCAGGACGCCGTTGGCCGCGTCGCCCAGGCGCAGCACGTTGTGGTTGCGCGCGTCCACCCAGAGGACGCTGCGCGCGATGAGCTGCCGGATCACCGCGCGCCACTGCCGGTCGGTGAGCTCCCGGCCGATCCCCCAGGTGGAGAGCTCCTGGTGGAAGTGCCGGCGCGTGCGCTCCGTCTCGCGCCCCTGGAGCACGTCGATCACGTGCTGCGCGCCGAAACTCGTCCCCGACTTCTGCTGAATGCGCCAGATGCAGCTGATCAGCTTCTTCGCGGCGAGCGTCGCGTCGGTGAGCTGCGGGGGATTGACGCAGTTGTCGCACTTGCCGCAGGGCGTGCTCTGCTCGCCGAAGTAGGCGAGAAGCCGCACGCGGCGGCAGTCGCAAGCCTCGGCGAGCCCGAGCATGGCGTCGAGCTTCTGCGTGGCGAGCTGCTTGTGCAGCTCGTCCGCGTCGCTCTGCTCGATGAAGCGGCGCTGGTTGACGACGTCGTTGAGGCCGTAGGCCATCCAGGCGTCCGAGGGCAGGCCGTCGCGGCCCGCGCGGCCTGTCTCCTGGAAATACCCCTCGATCGACTTGGGCATGTCCACGTGCGCGACGAAGCGCACGTTGGGCTTGTCGATGCCCATGCCGAAGGCGATGGTCGCCACCATCACCACGTCGTCCTCGCGCTGGAAGAGCGCGAGGCGCGCCGCGCGCTCCTCGGCCGAAAGGCCCGCGTGGTAGAAGAGCGCGCGCACGCCGCGCCCGACAAGGAAGTCCGCGACCTCTTCGCAGGTGCGCCGCGCAAGACAGTAGACGACGCCGCACTCGCCCGGGTGCTCGCTGCGGATGAACTTCGCGAGCTGTTCGCGCACGCTCGTCTTCTCGACGATGCGGTAGAAGATGTTCGGACGGTCGAAGCTCGCGATGAAGCGCTTCGGTTCGATGAGGAGCTTTTCGGCGATCTCCTCGCGCGTCTTCTGGTCGGCCGTCGCCGTGAGCGCGATGCGCGGCACCTTGGGAAAGCGCTCGCGCAGCACTGAGAGCGCGCCGTATTCGGGGCGGAAGTCGTGCCCCCAGATGCTCACGCAGTGCGCCTCGTCGATCGCGAAGAGCGAGATTTTGAGCTCGTCGAGGAGCGCGAGCGTGCCGGACATCAGAAGCCGCTCGGGAGCGACGTAGAGCAGGTCGAGTTCACCGCGGCGCAGCCGCGACCGCACGGCGGACGACTCCTCTGGAGAGAGCGACGAATTGAGGTACGCCGCAGCGACGCCGAGCTCCTCGAGCGCATCCACCTGGTCCTGCATGAGGGCGATCAGGGGGGAGACGACGACGGCGACGCCGTCGCGCAGGAGCGCCGGTATCTGGTAGCAGAGACTCTTGCCTCCGCCCGTGGGCATCAGAACGAGCGCGTCGCGGCCCTCGAGCACCGTGCGCACGACCTCCTCCTGGAAGCCTCTGAAGGCGTCGTAGCCGAAGACCTGCCTGAGCACTTCCCGAGGTGATGAATAACGGCGCATAAATGCCCTGAGTCGTCTGAAGTCCAAAACCTCCGCATTCTAAAAGAACGCCCCGCCTGCGGCGTCGTGCCGCGGACGGGGCGTCCGGGTTCATTCAGGATGCGGGGATGTCCGCCTTTAGTCCTGCGTCTTTCCTGCAAGGCGCTCGGCGCGCTTGCAGGACGCGATCGTGAAGAGCGCGTCGGCCGAGGAGTTGAGGGCCGTTTCGCACGAGTCCTGAATCACGCCGATGATGAAGCCCACGGCGACCACCTGCATGGCGGTGTTCTGATCAATGCCGAAGAGGCCGCAGGCGAGCGGGATGAGCATGAGCGAGCCGCCCGGGACGCCCGAGGCGCCCGCCGCGCAGATGGCGGCGACGAAGGAGAGGAAGATCGCCGAGAGGAGGTCCACCGGCATGCCGAGCGTGTGCACGCCCGCGAGCGTGAGCACCGTGATCGTGATCGCCGCGCCCTGCATGTTGACGGTGGCGCCGACCGGGATCGAGATCGAGTAGGTCGACTCGGGGATGCCGAGACGGCGGCAGATCTCAAGGTTCACCGGGATGTTGGCCGCCGAGGAGCGGGTGAAGAAGGCCGAGACGCCCGACTCGCGCAGCGTCATGAGCGTGTAGGGGTACGGATTACGGCGGATGCACCACCAGACGAGGATCGGATTCACGACGAGCGCGATGAAGAACATCGTGCCCACGAGCACGGCGAGCAGCTGCAGGTAGCCCGCGAACGCCTCGAGGCCCGTGGTGGCGAGCGTCGAGGAGACGATGCCGAAGATGCCGAAGGGCGCGAAGCGGATCACGAGGCGGACGATGAACTCGACCGCGCGGGCCGCGTCGAGGAGCACCTCGCGCGTGGAGCTGTGCGAGTGGCGCAGCACGACGCCCATGGCGATCGCCCACACGAGGATGCTGATGTAGTTGCCGTTGGCGATGGCGTGGACGGGGTTGTCCACGGCCTGCAGCAGGAGGTTGCGGAAGACCTCGAGGATGCTGCCCGGCGTGCTCGCGGCCTGCCCCGCGGCGTGCAGCGTGAGCACCGTCGGCCAGGCGAAGCTCGCGCCGACGGCGATCAGCGCGGCGAGGAAGGTGCCGAGAAGGTAGAGGGCGACGATCGGCTTGATGTGCACGTCGCCCGCGATCTGCTGATTGGCGATCGAGGACATCACGAGCACGAAGACGAGGATCGGCGCCACGCCCTTCAGGGCGGTGGTGAAGAGCGTGCCGAGAAGGCCCACGTCCTTGGCGGCTTCGGGGAAGGTGAGGCCGAGGGCTATGCCGAGGACGAGACCGACGACGATCTGCTTGACGAGCGACGCCTGAAGGAAGGGCATCGCGAACTGAAAGACTCGCTTCATTTTTTGTGCTCCGGGAGTCGGGCAATGGGGAAGACCCGGTCTTCCCGAGGCTTTCCGGCGAGGTGCGGAGGTGTCCTCTGAAAGCCGCCCTTTAGTCGTTCTTGTTGCGGGCGCCGCGAAGTTCCGATATCCGCGGCCGCCGCCATGCATGCGCGCCGGTCCGCGGACGTGCGCGTCCGACGCATTCACTAACACTAGCAAGAGTTCCAATGCGGCGCCTAAGTCATCCTGCGGATATCCCGAGGGGATTATCCGCAGAATTGTTTGCTCAACCCAAAGTTTTGATTAAGAGCAATATGCATGATCACTATGCCGCATCTTGGGCGCGGGCCTGAGGCCCGTTATCATTTGTAGCTTCACCCGTCTCCCGCGCCGTCCGCTTTCACTTCTCCCGCTTTCCGCTCCCATGGCCAGAACGCCCGCCATCGGCTTCGTGCTCGCCTGCGTCTTTCTCGACGCCCTCGGCATCGGCCTCATCATCCCGGTGCTGCCGCGGCTGATCGGCACGCTCTGCGCGACGCCCGACCTGCAGGCCTCCTGGTACGGCGCGATCATGGTGAGCTACGGCCTGATGCAGTTCTGCTCGGCCCCAGTGATCGGCGCGGTCTCGGACCGCCTCGGGCGCCGGCCGGTGCTCCTTGCGGGCATCCTGGGGCTCGCGCTCATGATGTTCGTGCCGGCCTTTTCGGACTCGCTCTGGCTCATCCTTCTTTCGCGCGTCCTCGGCGGCGCCATGAGCTCCAACATCGTCGTCGCGCAGGCCTACATCGCCGACGTCACCTCCGCGGAGAAGCGCACCGCCGCCTTCGGGCGCATCGGCGCGATCTTCGGCATCGCCTTCATCCTCGGCCCGGCCCTCGGGGGCGTGTTGGGCGAAACGGATCCGAGCCGGCCCTTCCTCATCGCGGGCGCGATCTGCGCGGTCAACTTCCTCTACGGTCTCTTCGTCCTTCCCGAAAGCCTGCGCGCGCCCGCAGCGGAGCCCTTCACATTGCGGCGCATCAATCCGTTCTCGTCGCTCAGAGCGCTCTCGCGCGAGCGGCTCGTGCTCCCCGTGCTCCTCATCATCACGCTCTACACGCTCTCGCAGAGCCTCGTGCAGTGCACCTGGGCGCTCTATACGGAATTCCGCTACGGGTGGACCCCAAAGTCGATCGGCTTCTCGATCTTCGTGCTCGGCGCGGCGATCACCCTCACGCAGGGCTGGATTCTGCCGCGGCTATCCGCGCTTCTCACGCCCAAACGCCTCGTCGTCTTCGGGCTTCTCTGCGGCCTCGCCGCGCTCATCGGCATCGGCTTCAACACGACGGGCTCAGGCGTCACGGCGCTCCTCGCGCTCTTTTCGGTGATGGGCGTCGTGGGGCCGACGCTGCAGAGCGTGATCAGCCGCACGGGGTCGGCGACCACGCAGGGACTGCGACTCGGTGCGGCAAGTTCGCTCAACAGCTTCACGGGCGCCGTGAGTCCGGTGCTCGGCACGCCGCTGCTCTTCTTCACCACCGAGCACGCCCCCGCGGAGGCGGCCGCGGGAACGCCGTACTTCCTCGCCGCCCTCCTCCTCGTCGTCGCCCTTGCGGTGACGGCCGCCGGCCCGCTCGGGGCCGCAAGCGGCGAAGATGCCTCTAAATAAATAGAAAAGCACCCCATTTGGAAGGTGTTTTGATCCCGCGCCCCTCCGCAACGGGATCTAGTCCGCGCGCGCGCCGCGCATGAAAATGGGTTGAGGACCAATTCCCAAAAAAATCACACGAGTTGTCCGAGACCCCCATGAACTATTCCGCCATCCTCGTCGTCGCCCGCCCGGGTCGGCTCGCAGCCGTTCTCGATGCGGTCAGAACAATCCCAGGCGTGGAGCCCCATCAAACGGATCCGGCCGCCGGCCGCGTGATCTGCACGATCGAGGCGCCGTGCACTGACGACGAAGTCCGCCTCTTCCGCAGAGTCGCCGACCTCGCCGACGTCTACGACGTCAGCCTGATCGAACACCGTCCCGACGCCGGCAGACCGCCGGCACACTCCGGACGGCGCCCCCATAAAAGGACGCCCTGCGGGCAAAACCATCAATCCGCTGGAGATTGACCATGAATCAAGAACGCCCCATCACCCTGCACCGTCGAACGGTGCTGAAGTCGGGCATCGCCGCGAGCGCCGCCATGGCGCTCGGCCTGCCCGTCACCCATGCCGAGGCGGCCGACGCGAACCGGCTCGACGACGGCATCAGCTGGCACAAGTCCGTCTGCCGCTTCTGCGGCACCGGCTGCGGCCTCATGGTCGGCGTGCGCGACGGCCGCGTCGTCGCCACGAAGGGCGACCCCGACGCGCCCGTCAACCGCGGCCTCAACTGCGTCAAGGGCTACTTCAACGCCAAGATCATGTACGGCAAGGACCGCCTCACGCAGCCGCTCATGCGCATGAAGGACGGGCACTTCGACAAGAACGGCCGCTTCGAACCGGTCTCCTGGGAGACGGCCCTCGACGAGATGGCGCGCCGCATGCACCGCACCTATGAGGCGAAGGGCCCTGCGGGCATCTCCATCATCGGCTCGGGCCAGTACACGATTCCCGAGGCCTACGCCGCCTCGAAGCTCATGAAGGGTGGCTTCCGCTCGAACAACATCGACCCGAACGCGCGTCTGTGCATGGCCTCGGCCGTGGTCGGGTTCTACCAGACCTTCGGCGTGGACGAGCCGGCCAACTGCTACGCCGACATCGAGAAGACCAACACGATCGTCCTCTGGGGCAACAACCCCGCCGAAGCTCACCCGGTGCTCTGGTCGCGCATGGCGAACCGTCGTCTCACGGACAAGGAGACGCGCATCATCCAACTCACGACCCACCGTTCGAGCTCCTCGAACCTCTCGGACCTCGTGATCATCTTCCGTCCGAACACCGACCTTGCGATCATCAACTTCGTGATCCGCGAGATCATCCGCCGCGGCAAGGTGAATCAGGAGTTCGTGGACCGCCACTGCATCTTCTGCGCGGGCGTCACCGACATCGGCTACGGCCTGCGCAACACCGACAAGTACGCCCGCCCGGCCGAAAAGGACGTCATGGCCCGCCAGCTCGAGGTGAAGCTCGACAAGTGGGAGGCCGTCGCGCAGGGCCGCCGCGAGGGCGAGGTCGTGCCGCAGAAGAATTCCGGCGGCACCGCGGGCAAGCACTGGAAGATCTCCTTCGAGGACTTCCAGAAGGGGGTCGAGCCCTACACGCTCGACTTCGTCGCCGAGCTCGCCAAGGGCGACAACGACGAGCCGCTCGACACCTTCAAGCAGAAGCTCATGGCTCTGGCCGACTACTTCTGCGACGAGAAGCGCGACATCATGAGCTATTGGTGCATGGGCGTGAACCAACACCAGCGCGGCGTCTGGGTGAACGAGCAGATCTACGACCTGCACCTGCTCCTCGGCAAGCACGCCAAGCCCGGCAACGGCGCCTTCTCGCTCACCGGGCAGCCCTCGGCGTGCGGCTCCGCACGCGAGGTGGGCGCCTTCTGCCACCGTCTGCCCGCGGACATGCTGGTCGCCAATCCCGCCCACCGCGCGAAGACCGAGAAGATCTGGAACATCCCCGAAGGCACGCTCAATCCGAAGGTGGGCGCCTCGCTCATGAAGATCCTGCGCGGCCTCGAGGACGGCTCGATCGACTTCCTCTGGACGCAGGTGGTCAACATCATCCAGTCCGCACCCAACAACACGCACTGGATCGAGGCGTGCCGCCGGCCCGAGGCCTTCGTGGTGGTCTCGGACATCTATCCGACCTTCTCGGCGCGCTGCGCCGACCTGATCCTGCCGGTAGCCGCGCACTTCGAGAAGTGGGGCCTCTACGGAAACGCCGAGCGCCGCACCCAGGGCTGGCACCAGCTCGTGCGCTCCCCGGGTGAGGCGAAGACCGACATCTGGACGCTCATGCAGATCGCCAAGCGCTTCACCATCGGCGAGACCTGGAAGGCCGTGCCGCTCAAGGGCGTCGCGGGCGACATGCTCCCCGACGTGCTCGAGAAGGCCGCCGCCATGGGCTACAAGCCCACCGACACGCTTTTCGACGTGCTCTTCGCGCCTACGGGCAAGCGCGCCGAGGCCGTCTGGCCCGACCCGCTCTATCCGGGCGAACTCAACAACACGGGCGACGCGCTCGGCCTGAAGTGGTTCCCCGAGAAGGCGCTCTTCAACGAGTACCGGCAGTTCACGCTGGGCGACGGGCACGACCTCGCCGACTTCGACACCTACCAGGCCCCCAAGGTCCGCGGCCTCGTCTGGCCGGTGGTGAACGGCAAGGAGACGCTCTACCGCTTCAATCCGGAATACGACCCGTACGCCAAGCCCGACAACCTCTTCTACGGCAAGCTCATGAAGCCCGTCGCCTCGGGCGACCTCCGGGGCGTGACCGATCCGAAGCAGACCGCCTATCCGGGCACGGCGAAGATCTTCTTCCGCCCCTATGCGGCGCCCGTCGAGCAACCCGACGGCCACTACGACCTCTGGCTCTGCACGGGCCGCATCCTCGAGCACTGGCATACCGGCTCGATGACGCGCCGCGTGCCCGAGCTGCACCGCGCCGCGCCCTCGGCGCTCCTCTACATGAACCCGGGCGACGCCGAACGACGCGGCCTCAAGCGCGGCGACCTCGCCGAAGTCGAGAGCCGCCACGGCCGGTGCCGTGCGGTGGTCGAGACGCAGGTGCGCAACATCATGCCCGCGGGCACCGTGTGGCTCGCCTTCTTCGACGAGAAGGTGCGCACGAACGCCGTGTGCATCGACGCGACGGACCCGATCTCCGAGGAGCCCGACTTCAAGAAGACCGCCGTCCTCGTGAAGAAGGCAGCCTGACGCCATGAGCCGGGGAGAGCCCATCGGACGGCGCGCCTTTCTTGAAGGCGTCGTCGCGTCCGGGTGCGCCGCCGCCGCGGGCGCCTTCGTGCTCGGGATCGCTCCCGTGCGCGAGAGCGCCGCGCGCTGGCGCCCTCGCCCGCCCGGCGCGCTCGCGGGCGCGGCCTTCACGGCCGCCTGCGCGCGCTGCGGACAGTGCGTCTCGGCGTGCCCCTACGGCACGCTGCGGCTCGCGGGCATGCGGGATCCCGCTCCCGTCGGCACGCCCTGGTTCTCGCCGCGTGAGACGCCCTGCTACATGTGCAGGGACCTCCCGTGCGTGAAGGCGTGCCCGACGGGCGCGCTCGACCCGCGGCTCGAGGACGTCCGCGACGCCCGCATGGGCGTCGCCGTGGTGGACCCCAACTCCTGCCTCTCCTGGCAGGGGCTGCGCTGCGAGGTGTGCTTCCGCGAATGCCCGGAAAACGGCCGGGCGATCACGATCGAGACGCACCCGCGCGGGCTCTCCAAGCACGCCGTGTTCGTGCCGATGATTCATCCGGACGCGTGCACGGGGTGCGGGCTCTGTGAAAAAGGCTGCCCGACCGACGAGCCGGCCGTCCGCGTCGCCGATGCGAAGGCCGTTCTCGGCACCATCGGCGCGCACTACCGGCTCGGCTGGCTTTCTGAAGAAGATCCCAAGAACCTGCGCCGCGAGGGTCCCCCGAAGACCCTCATGCCCGAGGCGTCCCGGAAGACGGCTCCGACCGAACCTTCCGAGCCGCTCGCCACGGCGCCCGGCATGGACTACCTGAACTCGGAGGATCCGCTGTGAACGCCGCCGTGCGCCTGCTCAAGCGCCGCCGCTACACGGCCGCGCGCCGCCTCACCGAACTCCTCGTGCTCGTGCTCTTTGCGGGTACCGCGCGTTGGGGCTGGGCGGTCGCGGGAAGACCGCTCCTTGCGGGCGATCTCTCGCAGTCGAAGATCCTCGGCCTCGTGCCGCTCGCCGATCCGCTCGCGCTTCTCGAGCGCCTCTGCGCGGGGGTGATCCCCACCGCGGCGGCGCTCACGGGAGCGGCGCTCATCACGCTTCTCTACGGTCTTCTCGGCTCGCGGACCTTCTGCGGCTGGGTGTGTCCGATGAACTGTGTGGTGGAGTGCGCGGCGTGGCTTCGCGGCCGGCTCGGGCTCTCCGCGGACCAGATCCGCCTGCCGCGCGCGGCGCGCTACGCCGTGCTCGCGGGCGCCCTTGCGGCGAGCTTCGCCGCCGGAACCGCGGCCTTCGAGACCGTGAGTCCGCAGGCGATGATCTGGCGCGACCTCGTCTTCGGCACGGGCCTCTCGGCCGCCTCCGCGGCGCTCGCGGTCTTTGCGCTCGAGCTCGGCCTGATGCGCGAGGGCTGGTGCGGACACCTCTGCCCGCTCGGCGCGCTCTGGTCGCTCATCGGCCGCGCCTCGCCGAAGCCCTTCGTCTCGGTGGGCTTCAGCGACGCGCGCTGCACGCGCTGCGCCGAGTGCCTCAAGGTCTGCCCGGAAAAGCAGATCATCCGCTTCAAGGAGATCGCCCGCACCGGGCGCATCCCCTCGGGCGAATGCCTCAACTGCGGCCGCTGCATCGAAGTCTGTTCCGAGAATGCGCTCTTCTTCCAGCTTGCCGGCAGGCGCCCGGGAGGCGGTTCGCCGAAGGACGAACGCCCCTGCGCCCCCGAATCGAAATGAACAACTGGAGAATCCCAAATGACCTCTCAATTCATCCCCGCCGCCCTGATCGCGGCCGCCCTCATCTCCGCCCCCGCCTTCGCCGCCGATCAGCCGATCGTCGGCGCGCCGAGCCCGGTGCCGCACCCCGTGGCGGCCTATCTGCCGATCACGATCGCGCAGAACAAGTGCCTCGTGTGCCACCGCGAGCAACCCGAAGGAGCGGCCCGCCGCAAGGGCGAGATCCCGCGCTCGCACTACGCCGCGCCCGGTCAGCTCGCGGGCGAGCGCTTCGAGTGCATGCTCTGCCATGCGGAGAGTTCCGACGCGAAGCCCCTCGCGCCGGTCGATGCAAACGAGGCGGCGCACTGACGCCGCCCTGAGGGACGGGAGCGCGGGGTCCTAGCGCCTCGCGCGCTCGTCCTCGCGCTGCGCCGCCCAGACGGCCGCCTCCACGCGGCTGTTGAAGCCGAGCTTCTTCAGGAGGTGCTTCACGTGCCCCTTGACGGTGCCGTCGGAGATCTTGAGCTCGCGGGCGATCATCTTGTTGGTCATGCCGCGGGCAAGGTAGTGCAGCACGTCCTCCTCGCGGTCCGTGAGGGGGTTGGGCTCCTCGGGACGCTTCTTCTCGCGGATCATCTCCGTGAGGTAGCGCACCATCGAGGGGTCGACGATCAGCCGGCCCTCGAGCGCCTCGTGGATGCTCTCGAGGAACCGCTCGGGCTCCATGTCCTTGAGGAAGTACCCGTCCGCGCCGGCGCGGATGCAGGCGACGAGGTCCTCGCCCGAGTCGCTCACCGTGAGGATCACGATGCGCCGCGAGGGATCCTCGCTCTTGAGGGTGCTGAGGATCTCCACCCCGGAGGAGCCCTTCATGTTGAGGTCGAGCACGATGAGGTCCGGCTCAAGACGGCGCGTGAGCTCGAACGCCTCCTCGCGCGTGCCGGCCTCGCCCACGACCTGAATCGACTCGTCGAGCGAGAGGAGCTCGCGCACGCCGCGGCGCAGGAGCGGGTGGTCGTCCACCACGAGAACCGTGTGCTTGTCCGGAACGGGAATGCTCTGCTGCCGCGTGGTCATCATGACTTCTCTCTCTTCAGGAATGCCGGGGCCGGAGATTCGGGGTCGTTCGGGGCGCCTGCCGGACATGTTCTTCTTTTGAAGGGCATTCTAGCCGCGCGGACGACGCCCGCCGCCGTCAGGCGGCGCCGGAAGGCGTGGCCTTCACGACCCGCACGACCGTGCCCCCTTCGGGGCGCCGCGAGATCGTGATCACGGCTTCGAGAGCCTGCGCGCGCTCCTTCATGATGCCGAGACCGAAGTGATTCTCCCGCTCGGCGCGCTCGGGGATGCCCACGCCGTCGTCGGTGACCGTGAGCGAGATGCCGCCGCCCAACCGTTCGAGGCGCACCTCGACCGACTTCGCCCGGGCGTGCTTCTCGACGTTCGAGAGCGCCTCGCGCAGGATCTGAATGAAGTGCACCTGGTCGTTGGAGGAGAGCTCCACGCCGATGAGCGTGTTCGTCAGCGCGACGGGCATGCCCGTGCGGTTGCGGAAGGCGTCCACGGCGGCGTTGACCGCTCCCGTGAACCCCGTCCCCTGAATCTGCAGCCGGAAGGCGGAGAGCACCTCGCGCAGCTGCCGGTAGGCCGTCGAGATGCCTTCGTCGAGCTCCTTGAGGACTTCGCGCGTCTTTTCGCCCGAGGGATCCGAATCGACGGCCTTTCTGAGGCGCAGCAGCTGGATCTTCGAGAAGGAGAGCGACTGCGCGATCGAGTCATGAAGCTCGCGCGCGATCGTCGAGCGCTCCTCGAGGACGGCGAGCCGCCGCTCGTCCGTCGTCCTGAGCGACGTCTCCACCGCGCGTCCGAGGAGCGCCGCGGTCATGCCGAGAAAATAGGTCTGCCAGGGCGCGGGCGCCTCTGCGAGCTCCGCCTTGAGCATGCCGAGCGTCTGTCCGCGTATGCCCGGAGCGGGGAGCACGAGCGTTTCGGCGCCGCCCGCACCGGGCGTTTCGGCGAAAAGGTAGGCCGACGCGTCCTCATAGGGCTTCTGCGGGTCCGCGCTCACGAAGAAGCGGATGCCGCGTGCGCCGGCAAGGGCCGCGGCGCCCGCAAGCACGCCGGCCGCGGCGGCGGAGAGCTCGGGGCCGTCCACCACGAGCTTCTCCGAAGCGCCGGCGAGGAATTCGAGCCCTTCGTTGCGCCGGTTGAGGTCCTCGGTCTTAAGCGCCACCTCCGCCTCGAGCGAGCCGTAGAGACGTTCGAGCTCGCTCACCATGAAGTTGAACCCCCGCGCGAATCGCCCGATCTCGGAATCTTCGCGCGCCGCCTGCGCACGCACAGTGAAGTCGCCCGAGCGCACCGCGTGCGCGGCCTGCTCGAGCTCCTCAAGGGGCGCGAAGATCTTGCGGTGCATCACGCGGATCATCAGGTAGGTGACGATCATCGCGCCCACGAGCGTGAGAAAGAGGATGACCTTGAGCCAGAGGAGCCGCCCGGAGAGCTTCGCCTCGAGCGCGAAGACGAAGTCGTCCACGTCGTCGACAAAGCCCCCCACGCCCGCCATGAAGCTCCGCCGCGCCGACAAGTCGTGGATGCTCTTCAACGCAAGCGGACGAACCTCGTCGGTGAAGCGCCGCTCGACGAGGTCGTAGCTCGCGCGGATGGGGTCGTCCGCAGCCCCCGGAACGCTCCCCACGAGACCGGGCGAGGTGAAGCGCTTCCAGAACTCCTCGACGGCGGAGCGCACCGCCTGTTCGCGGCCCTCCTCGGACGCGTAGGGGTCGGCCACCGCCACGGTGAGCTTGTAGCTCATCATGCGCAGGCTGCCCGAGACGTTGATCGCGCCGCCCGAACCGGTCGAGAGTTCAGTGAGCACGACGGCGGGCACGGCCGCAATCGTCACGCAGAGCGAGATGAGGAAGAAGACGAGCTTGAACTCCCGGTAGAGCGACCGGTTGCGCGCGGTGGTCCTGTTCGGCATGATCCCGTAGTCCGCGCCCCGGCAGGGAGACCCCGAGGCGGCTTGGAGAAGGTCGGAGGGGTGTTTTTTCCCCGCAAGCGTAGCGCCGTCCGCGCCCCCCTGCGGCCCGATAGACTTTCCTTCAAGATCCGCCGAACCCGCTTCACCCCGACCAGCCTCCCATGCGCCATCTTCTCGCCTTCTCATCCGCACTTCTCCTGCTCGCGGGCTGCGCCGTCGGCCCGTTGGGCGGTCCGCACGTCGATCCGCTCAAGGACGCCGTCGCCGTCTACTCCTGGGAGGCGCAGGGCCAGATGGTCTTCCGCTGCGCCTACGACGAGCAGGGCTTCTTCTGGGAGTTCATCCGCCCCGAAGGGCGGCTCATCGGCGACAACGGCCGCCAGCAGGCGGTGCTGCAGAAGGACTTCGCCGTCACGGCGCGCGACGGCTCCGCGGTGAGCGCGCGCATCGTCGATCAGGGTCCGCAGATCTCCGCGCGGGATCTGCGCGAGGTGGTCTTCGCCGCCGAGTCTTCGGGCCGCGGGATTCTCTCGGGCGTGCGCTGGATCGCCCGGAAGAACCCTTCGGGCGGCATGCCGCTCGCCTCCTGCACCGCCTCGCAGCGCGGCCACTACCTCAAGGTGCCATTCCGGGCGCGTTACGTTTTCTATCGCTGAAGCTCTTCCGTACGATTCCTGACTATTGGAGTCGGGAAATACTTCCCCCGGTTTGCTAAAATTAAAAACCTTGCGGCTCTGCACTCGAAAGAGAGCGCGGAGCGCTGTGCTTTTATAGGGGGAAAAGTAGTCATGGTACCTGCAGCCACCACGGTGGGGGGTTACCTCCAGAGCCTGCCCAACGACCGCCGCGTTGCAATGGCCAGAGTCTGCAGCATGATCCGCCGTTCCGCCCGCGGCGTGCGCGAGAGCATGCGCTTCGGGCTTGCCTTCTACGAACTTGACGGACCGATCTTCGCCGTCAAGTCCCACGAGAAGTCGCTCATCCTCTACTACGCCGAAAAGGACGCCGCCGCCGGCAACGAAGGCCGTTGGAAGGGACTCGACACGGAGCACCGCTGCGTTGAGTTCAAGGACCTGAACTGCCTGCCGCTCGACGTTGTCGAAGGCATCGTGCGCAACTCGCTCAAGGTGCGCCGCACCCGTCCGGCGAGTGAAATGCCCTCTCAGGCCGAACTGCTTGAGATCTGGGGCATCCGCGAAGAGGACGCCGCCGTCGCGCCCCCGATCGTGCGCATCGTCGTCGCGCATGATGAAGAGGAAGGGGCCGCCGCCGCTGAAGGCGGCGAATCCGCCGCCAACGCCAAGTAGCGGAGCGGGAACGCGCTCTTGCATCGAGCCGCCGAAGGGATGTTCCCGACGGCGGCTTTTTCGTCCGCGCCGCCTCAGCGCGCCGGGAAGTGCCGGCGCGCCCAGTCCTCGATCGTGCGCATCAGGTCGCCGAGGCACTCCGTCACGGGCCAGTGCCGGCACTGAAGAAGCACGAATTCGCCCGTGCGCAGACGGGCGGCCTCGCGGCGCATCGCCTCGGGGGCGGTGTAGCTCCCCGAAGAGGCGCCGATGATGAGGATCGGCGCCGCGACGCCGCGCAGGTCGGGCGTCGGGCGGCCGACCTCGAGCAGGTCGCGGCCGTAGTCGGCGAGATGGATGTGGTGGAGGTCGCGCCAGGGCGAGGAGTATTCCTTCACGAAGGCTTCGAGCGCCTCACCCCCTCGGGCGATCATCTCGCGGGCCCGTTCGTCGCCCGTCCGCAGACTGTAGGGCGGCAGCGTCCGCTCGCAACCGAGCGCCCGGGCCGCGACCCCGATCTTCTCGAGGAGCGCGGGCATCCAGCGCTTGCGGCGCATCGCCACGGCCTTGGGCGTAAGACAGTTGGAGAGGAGCGGATCCAGGAGCACGAGCCCCTCGACGCGTTCGGGACGCGTGCGGGCGAACTCCATCGCCGCAGCCGCGCCGAGACTGTGGCCGAGAATCACCGCGCGGGAGCGCCCGACGAGGTCCATCAGACGGGCGATGTCCTCGGCGTGGCGCTCGAGCGTCGGCGGCACGCGCGTCGTGCTCGCGCCGTGGCCGCGCAGATCGAAGCGCAGAATGTCCCAGTCCTCGCGCAGGGAGGTCTTTTCAACGAACTCCTCCCAGCGCGAGGCGTTCGACGCGGCGCCGTGCACCAGGATGAAGAGCCCCTTGGAGGCGCCGCGGGCGGGCGCGACGGCGGCGGCTATCGCGCCGTCGGGGCCGGGCAGGCTGAGGCGCTTTTCGCCCTTGACGAGCTTGAAGAAGAGTCTTGCGTCGGGTTGGATCTCGGTAGTGGAAGGCATCTCGTATCCCTGCGGGGAGTGTTTCGTCTGTTCGTTCAGTTCTCTTTCGCTCTCGCCTCGCGCAGCCGCCGGTAGAGCGTCCTCTCGGAGAGGCCGAGCCGACGTGCGAGCGCGGCGCGCGAGCCGCTCCAGCCCGCCTCGAAGGCGAGGAGCACCTCGGGGCTCGAAGCCGCCCGCGGCGCCGCGGTCGGGCGCGGCTTGTCCGAATGCGGATCCTCAAGGTCCGCAGGAAGAATTTTCCTCCCTGCGGCGCGCAGATAGGCGTGCGCGAGCGTGCACTCGAGCTCGCGGATGTTGCCCGGCCACGCGCGGCGCCGCAGCACGTCGAGCGCCTTCTGCGAAAGGGGCCCGACGTCGTGCCCGGCGATGTGCTTCAGAAGAATGCGCGAGAGCTCGTCGAGGTCCTCGACGCGCTCGCAGAGGGGCGGCACGTCGATGCGCGCCACCGAAAGCCGCAGCCAGAGGTCCGGGCGCAGCGCCCCCGAGCGCGCGAGCTCGTCCGGATCCGGCGCGCTCGTCGAGCAGACGATGCGCCAGTCGAGCGCGACGCTCTGCGCGCTTCCCGCCTCGCGCACGAGCCCGGACTCGAGAAGCATGAGCAGCCGCCGCTGCAGGCCGGGCGAAAGCACGGCGATCTCGTCGAAGTAGAGCGTCCCGCCCGGCTGCGTCGCCAGGCCGCCCACGCGTCCCTCATCGGGGCGGCCGATCCGGCCGATGTGCCCGAGGAGCTCCGCCTCAAACCGCTCGTCGGTGAGCGAGGCGCAGTCGAGCTTCACGAGGGCGTTGACCGCACGGCGGGAGTTTTCGTGAAGCATCCGAGCGAAGCCGGACTTGCCGCTCCCGCCCGGTCCGCAGAAGAGCACCGGCAGATCGGTGGCCGCGACGCGCCCGACCGCCTCGACCACCCGGCGCGACGCGGGGCTCTCCGCCACCACGCCTTCGCGCAGCGAGAGGCTTGCCTCGTCGTCGCGCACCCGGATGCGCTCCATGAAGTAGACGGGATTGCCGTCGGCCGCGGTCACCGGCACGGTTTCGATTTCAATGAACCGCTCGCCGCCGGGAACGAACTCGCGCTCGATCACGCGCTCGACGCGCCCGGAGCGTGCGGCGCGCTCCATCGGACAGTCCCGGTTGCAGAGCGAACAGCACTCGAAATCGTGGAATACGAGTTCGTGGCAGCGCCTGCCTTCGAATGACTTGATGCCGAAGCGGCGCCGAAACGCCTTGTTCGCGTAGGCGACCGTATAGTCCGACCGCACGAGAAGCCTCGGTTCGTTGAGCGCGTCGAGCACGCCCTGAAGTTCTGCATTGACTGCCATTGTTGTTCTGCCAATTCCTGCCACATGACGGTTTGGCAGTCTGTCACCCCCTCCTTCCCGTCGTCAAGACTACCGAATCCGCCTGCCGGAGGTGATGCGCATGAAAGGCTGAGGCTAATATGAACGCGTCGGAAATAGTCGTTTCTTCAAACACTCAAGGCAAAAAATGCAAACCGGAACCCCTGCGCGCCGCCGTCCCGGGCTTCTTGCCGAAGTCCTGCTCGTCGTCGCCGTGAAGCTCTTGCTCATCTTCTGCCTCTGGTACGCCTTCTTCAGCCCGGAACACCGCACCGAGGTGACGCCGGACAAGATGGGGGACGCCGTGTTCGGCTCCGCTGCCGCGGCTCAATCGACCGACAAGAATCCCTGACCCTTACCACCATCAAAACCACATCTGGAGTCCTCAATGATCCCCTCTGATCTTGTTGACCTGTCACGCCTGCAGTTTGCGCTGACCGCGATGTACCACTTCCTCTTCGTGCCGCTCACGCTCGGCCTCTCCTTCATGCTCGTCGTGATGGAGGTGACCTACGTGATCACCGGCAAGGAGGTGTACAAGGACATGACCCGCTTCTGGGGCAAGCTCTTCGGCATCAACTTCGCGCTCGGCGTCGCGACCGGCATCACCATGGAGTTCCAGTTCGGCACGAACTGGGCGTACTACTCGCACTACGTCGGCGACATCTTCGGCGCGCCGCTCGCGATTGAGGGCCTGATGGCCTTCTTCCTCGAGTCGACCTTCATCGGCCTCTTCTTCTTCGGCTGGAACCGCCTCTCGAAGGGCAAGCACCTGCTCGCCACGATCCTGATGGCGCTCGGCTCGAACCTCTCCGCGCTCTGGATTCTCGTCGCCAACGGCTGGATGATGTATCCGACGGGGGCGGAGTTCAACTTCGAGACGATGCGCATGGAGATGACGAACTTCTGGGCCGTCTTCACCTCCGAATGGGCGCAGGCGAAGTTCGTCCATACGATCGCCGCGGGCTACATGACCGGCTCCTTCTTCGTGATGGCGATTTCGGCCTACTACCTCCTCAAGCGCCAGGACGTGAAGTTCGCCACGTCGTCGTTCCGCCTCGCCGCCGCCTTCGGCATCGTCGCCACGGCGCTCACGCTGCACATGGGTGACGAATCGGGCTTCCTCGTGACGCGCGACCAGCCCACGAAGATCGCCGCCATGGAGGCCGTGTGGGACACCCATGAGGCTCCCGCCCCGATGACGCTCTTCGCGCTTCCGAACGACGAGGAGCAGCGAAACGCCGCGCAGATCGACATCCCCTGGGTGTTCGGCCTGATCGGCACGCGCTCCTTCTCGACCGAAATCCCGGGCATCAAGCAGCTCGAGGCGCAGGCCGAAGAGCGCATCAAGAACGGCCAGAAGGCCGTCGCGGCGCTCGAAAAGCTGCGCGCCGATCCGAAGAACGAGACGCTGCGCGCCGAGTTCAAGGCGCTTGAACCCGACCTCGGCTTCGGCCTTCTCCTGAAGCGCTACGTCGCCGACGTCTCCCAGGCGACGCCCGAGATGATCAAGGCCGCCGCCCGCGACACGACGCCTCAGGTCGCCCCGATGTTCTGGAGCTTCCGCCTGATGGTCTCCTGCGGCCTCGCGCTCGGCCTCATCTTCGTGCTCGGCCTCGTCTTCGCCGTGAAGAACACGCTCGCGACGAAGCCCCTGTTCCTCAAACTCACGCTTCTCGCGCTGCCGCTGCCCTGGATCGCCTGCGAAGCGGGCTGGTTCGTCGCCGAGTACGGCCGTCAGCCCTGGACCATCTACAACATCCTGCCGACGCACCTTTCGGTCTCCTCGCTCTCCACGGGCGATCTGATCGGCTCTCTGCTCGGCTTCTTCATCCTCTACACCCTGATGCTCATCGCCGAAATGTGGCTGATGGTCCGCTTCAGCCGCAAGGGTCCGAGCACGCTCGGCACCGGCCGCTACCACTTCGAGGCGAAGTAACGAGAGGAGCTATTGAAAAATGATCGACTATGAAATCCTCAAAGCCGTCTGGTGGCTCTTCATCGGCGTGCTGCTCGTCGGCTTCGCCGTCATGGACGGCCAGGACATGGGCGTGGGCACGCTGCTGCCGTTCCTCGGCAAGGACGACGACGAACGCCGCGTGATGATCAACTCCGTCGCCCCGCACTGGGACGGCAACCAGGTCTGGTTCCTCACGGGCGGCGGCGCGATGTTCGCCGCGTGGCCGCTGATGTACGCCGTCGCCTTCTCGGGCTTCTACTGGGCGATGCTCGTCATCCTCGCCGCCCTGATGCTGCGCCCGCTCGCGTTCGACTACCGCGGCAAGGTCGCCGCCACGCGCTGGCGCACCTCGTGGGACTGGATGCTCTTCGTCGGCTCGGTCGTCCCGCCGATCATCTGCGGCGTCGCCTTCGGCAACCTCCTGCAGGGCGTTCCCTTTGAGATCGACTCGACGATGCGCCCGACCTACACGGGGAGCTTCTTCGGCCTGCTCAATCCCTTCGGTCTGCTCTGCGGCGTGCTCTCGATCGTGATGATCATCTTCCACGGCGCCAACTACCTGGTGCTGCGCACCGAGGGCTCCCTGCACGTCCGTGCGGTGAAGGTCTCAACTCTGGCGGGCCTCGCCACGGCGATGCTCTTCGTGCTGGGCGGCGTCTGGACCTGGCTCGGCGTCGACGGCTACGTCGCCACCGCCGGACTCGACCCCGCGGGCCCGGCCAATCCGCTCGCGAAGACCGTCGAGATCCAGGCGGGCGCCTGGTTCGCCAACTACACCTCCTGCCCGGTTCTCTGGCTCGTACCCGTGCTCGGCCTCGCCGGTGCCCTGGGCGGCGTCGCCATGGTCCGCGCCGGCCGCGCCTGGCCCGCGATCATCTGCTCGGCCGTGACGATCCTCGGCGTCGTGCTCACCCCGCTCGTGTCGATGTTCCCGTTCGTGCTCCCGTCCTCGACGATGCTCAACGCGAGCCTCACGATCTGGGACTGCACGAGCTCGCAGCTCACGCTCCAGATCATGCTCTTCGTCACGCTGATCTTCCTGCCGCTCGTGCTCGCCTACACGACCTGGGCGTACCGCGTGATGGGCGGCAAGCTCAACGCCGAGTACATTCAGAAGAACACGCATCATCTCTACTGACGCCTGCTCCGGGGCGCGCGAGCGCACTCCCCGGACGCGGATGAAACCTTTCGGAGTCCTTCATGAGCTACTTCTACTGGATCGCGGCCCTCGCCTTCGCCGTCCTGCTCGCCGCCGTCATCGAAACGACGGCCTCGCGCAATGACGACTGATTCGGACCGCACCGACGCGGCGCCCCGCGCCCGCGGGAAGGCGGAGACGCTGCTGCGCGTCCTCTCGCTTCTCGCGGCGCTCGGCTGCGCCGCCCTCGTCGTTCTGTATCCGCGTGCGATCGCCCACGACGCCGCCGGCGTACCCCACGGACCTTTGGTCGGCATGCTCGCCGGCATGAGTATCCTCTGGGTCTACGGCTTCGGCTTCACGCCTTCGCACCGGATTCTGCGTTGGATCCTCTCACCCCTCGTCGGCTGGGCGTTTCTGCTCGGCTTCGGCGCGGTGGTGTTCCTGCACCATTGACCTATGTCCAGACAATCGTCCCTTTATGCCGCCATCGGCGGCGAGGAAGGCGTGGCGAAGCTGGTCGCCGCGGTCGTCCACCATCTGCGCACGGACCCCGCCGTCGCGGACCTGCGGGCGCTCTACGATGCGGAGCGTCTGCAGATGTATGAATGCCGGATGCGGGAGTTCCTTTCCGGGTGGCTCGGCGGCCCGGCGCTCTACCAGGAGCGTCACGGCATGCCGATGCTGCGCGAGTCCCACCGTCACAAGCACATCACGGTCGAACTGATGGGCGACTGGATGCGCGTCATGCGCGGCGCTCTCGAAGAGACCGTGCCCGACCCGGCGGTGCGGCTGCGCCTTGAAGGCGCCTTCGCGCGCATGGCTGAAAGCCTCGTCAACCACCCGCACTGACGCGCCCCGCCAGGCGCGCCTCCAACCGGATGCTCCGTTCCCGACGGCCTCTCAAGGTCGGGGACCGGAGCGTTTTTCTTTGCTTACGCGGCCAGCGCTCCGGAGGCGGACCTCATGGAGGCGAAAACGCATTCAAGGAAGAGAACGGAGCCTGCGGGGTGCCGACGGAACGGAGGCCCCTGGGGGTGCGGCCTCCCGGCGGGCGCCGCCGCCGCCCGGAATGAAGGCGGCTGCAGCGCCTCAGGTCCAGCGCTGCGTCTCGCGCTTGAGGGATTCGGGATTGACCTGAACGTTCTCCGTGTCGCTGCTCACCCAGAAAATGCCGTCCTGAATCGTGACGGCGAGCTTCATGCTGCGCGAGCACATGGCGGCGAGCGCCTGCGCCTCATCGTCGGGGATGAAGACCACGGAGAGCTTGTCAATGCGCGAGAGCTCCCCCTTGACGGACTCCCACCAGGGCCGGGTGCGCGCTTCGTCATAGGCGACGACGAGGACGTGCTCGCTCTTCCCGGCGGCCTTGCGCACGGTGCGCACGTCGGGAGCGCCGAGCTCGACCCATTCGATCACTGCCCCCGTGTCGTCCGTCTCCCAGAGCGCGGGCTCGCCCTCAGAGGAGAGGCCCCGGCCGAACTCAAGGTGCTCGCCCGCGCGCATGCACCAGGCGAGCAGGCGCAGCATCAGGCGCTCCTCGGTTTCCGAGGGGTGCCGCGCCAGGGTGAGCACGGGCTGCCCGTACCACCCACGGTCGAGATCCGAAATGGAAAGCTGCGCCTTGTAGACCGTTGCTCCGAGAGCCATGAAAACCTCACTCCTTCGCGCGCCGGCACGCCCGGATGAAAGGCCCGGGAGGCGGCGGGATGGGGAGTATAGCCGCTACGGCATGGGCATCGGTTCGCGCCGGACGAGCCGCTTCCAGCCGATGAGGATGCGGTAGGCGACCCAGATGCCGAGCGCGAGCAACCCCACCACGAGCGTGACGAGGCCGAAGCCGAAGGGAAGGAGCGGGACGCTGATCACGTAGACGAGAATCATCCAGAGAAGCGCGAACCAGAAGGTGCGGATCTGCCAGGAGAAGTGCGACTCGACGTAGGTGTCGCGCGCGTCCGAGCGGAAGATGTAGTTGATGATGACCGCAAGGATCGAGGGCCCCGAGAAGACGAAGGCACCGACGATCGTCAAGCCGGCCGTCAGAAGCCCGATCAGAATCGAGATCGTGTGCAGGGCGTATACGATGTGGGCGACGGTCACCGTGCCCGAAGCGGGCTCGACGTAGTCTGCGGGCCGTTCGCGGTGCTCGATCTCCACGACGTCCTCGACTTCACGGTTGAAACGACGATTCTCAGACATGCTTTCCCCTCTCAATTCCTCACGCGCAGCCGCTCCGCCGGGAGCGCGCCGCGGGAACTTCATTCTATGGTCAACGTGATCTCCGATTGGGCCCCTCTCATCGTCTTCGCCGCCGCCCTTGCGTCGCCGGGTTGGGGAGCGCTGCTTGCGGGCGGTCTCGCTTGGGCGCTTCCCGCCCCCGTCGTCCCTCTCGCAGCCGCGGCCGCGGCGGCCGGATTCCTGCGAGACGCGCTCCTTGAGGCGTGGTTCCGCCGGCGCGGCGCCGAGCCGCGGCTCCTCGACAAACCCCTGCCCGCCGTGGTTTCCCGGGCTCTGGAGCGCGCCTCTTTCGCAACGGAGGCCGGGTTACAATCGCTCAATCTGTTCCGCTGGGAGCTCTCCCGGAGGGCGGCCCGGGCCTCCCGCACCGGCCACCTTGCGCCGCTTGCGGCCGGCTCCATGCTCTGCGCCGTCATCGGCTCCACCGCCGCCTACTTCGGCCTGGCCGCCTACTTCGGCGGCTGGGGACGCGAAGCCGCCCAGCCCATTCTTTCAGGCCTCATTCTCCTCGCGCTTCTCATCGCGGAAGGCGCGCGCATCGTGCTTGAGCGCCTGATCCACCGGTTGAGTGAATCCCATGAGAATTCTGCTCGTTGAAGACGACGACATGATCGGCGAAAGCGTCGTCGCCGGCCTTGAATGTGAAGGCCACGCGATCGACTGGGTGCGCGACGGCAATTCGGCCCTGCTCGCGCTCAATACGACGCCTTTTTCGCTCGTCATCCTCGACCTCGGCCTGCCCGGCAAGGACGGCCTTCAGGTTCTGAAAGAAATGCGCGCCAAGCGCAACCCGACTCCGGTGCTCGTCACCACCGCGCGCGACACGGTGGACGACCGCATCCTCGGCCTCGACTCGGGCGCGGACGACTACCTCGTCAAGCCCTACGACCTCGACGAGCTTTGCGCGCGCATCCGCGCGCTGCTGCGCCGCTCCGCGGGCCGCGCCGACCCGATCATCGAGCGTGGCGAGCTGCGCATTTCGCCCGCGACGCGCGAGGTGACCTACCGCGGCCAGCCCGTCATCCTCTCCTCGAAGGAGTACGCGCTCCTCGCGGCCCTCGCCGAACGCCAGGGCGTCGTCTGGAGCCGCTCGCAGCTCGAGGAGAAGCTCTACAACTGGGACAACACCGTCGGCTCCAACGCCATCGAGGTCCACATCCACCATCTGCGCAAGAAGCTTTCGGACAGCGCGATCAAGACCGTGCGCGGCGTGGGCTACCTTCTCGAGACCTGATCGGGTCCGTCAGCTCCCCACCGTCTGACGTTCCGGACCTGCGCGGGCAGGTCCGGCCTACCTGCATCCGCTCTTCGGAATCCCCTCCGCAATGACCTCCATCCGCAGGAAGCTGCTCTTCACGCTGCTCATCGCGCTCCTCGCCGCGGGCTTCACCACGGCGACGGCGACGTTCTTCTCCGCGCAGGCGGAGTTCAACGACTTCCTCGACGCGCACCTGCGCGAGACTGCGGAGTCGCTCGGCGAATCCGCGCGCAACAGCTTGCCCGCCTCCGCGCCCGAGCACCTCACGATCGTGGGCGACGCCCCGAGCTACCGCATCATCGTGCAGGTCTACGACTCGGCGAACAACAGCCTCTGGCAGCGCGAGGGCACGCCCGCGCTGCCGCTTCCCGACGGCCCGGGCTTCGGGCTCGCCAAGGTCGACGGAAAAACCTGGCGCACCTACTCCGTCGCCGCCGGCCCCCTCGTGATCACGGCAGGCCAGGACCTGGGCGTGCGCACCTCGCTCGCGGCGACGGCCGCCTTCCGCATCCTGCAGCCGCTTCTGCTCCTTCTGCCCTTCATCGCCATCGCCGTCTGGATCGTCGTCGGCAGCGGCCTTGCTCCGCTCGAGAAGACCGCGCGGTCCGTCGCGCGCCGCTCGCCCACATCGCTTGAGCCGCTCTCGATGAAGGGACTTCCCACGGAGCTTGCCGGACTCGTCAACGCCATCAACGACCTCCTGCGGCGCCTCGCCGAAAGCCTCTCGGCGCAGCAGCGCTTCGCCTCGGACGCCGCCCACGAACTGCGCACGCCCCTCACGGCCCTCAAGCTGCAGGTGCAGCTCGCGCAGCGCGCAAAGACTCCGGAAGCTCAACAGAAATGCTTCAGCCGCCTCAACGAAGGCATCAACCGCGCCACGCGGCTTGTGCAGCAGCTGCTCACGATCGCGCGCCTTGACCCCGACGCCTCCAAGAAGCCGATGACCACGATCGACCTCGCCGAGCTCGCCGTGAGCGTCCGCGAGGACATGGCGCCCATCGCGCAGCAGAAGAACATCCCAATCTCCGTCAATCCCGGGGCCGCAGTAATCGACGGCATGGAGGACGCCGTGCGGCTGATGGTGACGAACCTCACCGACAACGCCGTACGCTACACCCCGGAGGGTGGCAGGATCGAACTCTCCACTTCGACCGAAAACGGCCTCTCCGTCATCTGCGTGAGCGACAACGGCCCGGGCATTGCGCCTGAGGAACGCCAGCGCGTCTTCGACCGCTTCTACCGTGCGCTCGGCACCAAGACTTCGGGCACGGGTCTCGGCCTCGCGATCGTCAAGCGCATCGTCGACATCCACCACGGCTCGATCACGATCGAGGACGGGCTCGACGGACGCGGAACCACCTTCCGCCTCACCTTCCCGCCCCTCGGGGCGAGCACGCCGCGCAGTCCCATACGCATCGCCTGACGATAACGGCGTACGCGCCGCCGCTCCTGCAAGACGGGGGACGGCGCTTCCTTTCGGTTTTGGGCGCCCCTCCATGCCTTCCGAATCCTCGCGGACGTGAGGCGCGTCCGGCGGCTGAAGCGTCCGCCGGCTTCAACCTTCAAACTGCGCCGTGAGTGTGCAGCGCGGGGCCTCACCCTGCCCTTGACTGCCTCCGGCACGGAAGCGGAAGGCAACGGATTGATTGTTGACGCGCAGTTGGTCCGAACACCCGTCGAGCTTCTGTTACAAATTTAACCCCCAAAAAACAGGGTTTACGGCCCTCAATCCGCCCGTGAAGCTCGGATCCGCTAGAGTTTTCCTCATTCATAAAGAATCAGGACCGGCGAGAAGCCGGCGCAGGCTTAGAGGAGCCCTTCCATGAAATCCTTCACCCAGACCACGCTTGCCGCAGCGCTTTGCGCGTCCTTCGTTCTCGCCGCGCCGTTTGCTGCGCAGCCCGCCGCAGCCGCCGAACAGGCGCCGGCCGCTCAGACTCAGGCGCAGCTGCCCGACTTCGTCAAGCTCGTCGAGGACAATGGCCCGGCCGTCGTCAACATCTCCGTCATCAAGAACGCCCGCACGGTGAACGTTCCCTTCGGCATCCCCGGCATGGATGAACGTCAGGCCGAAATATTCCGCCGCTTCGGCTTCCCGCTGCCCTTCGGCGGCCAGGAGGAGATCCCCGAGCAGCGCGGCACCGGTTCGGGCTTCATCATCTCGAACGACGGCATGATCCTCACGAACGCCCATGTGGTTGAGGGCGCCGACCGCATCGTCGTGCGCCTCACCGACAAGCGTGAGTTCCAGGGCAAGGTGCTCGGCACCGACAAGCAGACCGACATCGCCGTCGTGAAGATCGAGGCGAAGGACCTGCCCGTGCTCCGCATCGGCGATTCGAGCAAGCTCAAGGTGGGCGAATGGGTCGCGGCGATCGGCAGCCCCTTCGGTCTCGACAACACCGTGACCGCGGGCATCGTCTCCGCGCTCTCGCGCAACCTGCCGACCGACCAGTACGTGCCGTTCATCCAGACCGACGTGGCGGTCAACCCCGGCAACTCCGGCGGCCCGCTCTTCAACATGGCCGGCGAAGTCGTGGGCATCAACTCCCAGATCTTCTCCACCTCGGGCGGCTTCATGGGCCTCTCCTTCGCGATCCCGATCGACCTCGCGATGCAGATCAAGGACCAGCTCGTGAAGGATGGCCACGTGACGCGCGGCTACGTCGGCGTCTACATCCAGCAGGTGACGCAGGATCTCGCCGACAGCTTCGGCCTGAAGACGCCTGAGGGCGCCCTCGTGACGAAGATCGAGCGCGGTAGCCCGGCCGAGAAGGCGGGCCTGCAGCCCGGCGACGTCATCACCGCGCTCAACGGCCGCAAGATCACCTCCTCGGTGTCGCTGCCGATGCTGGTCTCGTCGCTGCGCCCCGGCGCCAAGGCCGATCTCACGATCATCCGCGACAAGAAGCCGCAGACCGTCTCGATCACGATCGGCACGAACCCCGACTCGGCGAAGACGGGCGGCGCGGCCGCGCAGTCCGGTCACCGCCTCGGCATCGAGGGCCGCATGCTTACGGACGCGGAGAGCCGCGAAGCCGACACGACGGGCCTGCTCGTCACGAAGGTGGGCAAGTTCGCCGCCTCCGTCGGCCTGCAGCCCGGCGACATCATCGTTTCGGCCAACGGCAAGCTCATCAAGTCCTCCGACGACCTGCAGAAGGCCTGCCGCGAGAACCAGGTGCTGCTCCTCGTGCAGCGCGACGGCGGCCGCATCTTCATCCCGGTGAAGTTTGAGGACGCCAAGGACGCGAAGAAGTAGTCCGACGGCGCACGCCCTCTGAAGTGACGAAACCCCGGCCTTCTCCGAGAGGAGGACCGGGGTTTTTCGCGTCCTTCAGGCGGGCGGCGAAGGCCGCCTCATCGACGGCCATGAAAAACCCCGGCATCCCGTGAGGGAGGTGCCGGGGCTGTTGAGTCGTCTCTTGGGGGACCTCGATGAGGACGTCACGCCCTGCCGAGCAGCATTTCGGGCGTCCTGCCGCCCGCCTTCGCCTCGTCCCAGAGCCAGAGCACACGCAGGCGCTCGATCGTCGTGCTGCGCAGCAGCGACCGGTCCACGTCCGGGTGGAAGGTGAGCGCGCCGCGCAGACCTTCGAGGAAGGAGCGCACGATGATGATCCGGGCCTCCATCTCCTCTTCGGTCTCGTCGAGACGCCGGCAGACCGGATCGCGGCGGATCATGTTCACCACGAACTCCCGGATGCGCCGGTTGGCCGCGACGGAGGTCTCCATCACGCGCGGATTGACGAGCGCCTCGGCCGCGATGAAGACGGCGAGCCGCATGGCGTCGGGCTCCATGTAGGCGTCCACGAGGCAGGAGATCTGCCGCATCATGCGGTCTTCATCGCTCTCCCCGGGCACTACCTCGGCCGTGCGCGCGACCGTGGCGATGAAGCGGTTCGTCTGGCGCTCGACGAGCGCCTCGACGATCGCCTCCTTGCTCGGGAAGTAGTTGTAGATGCTCCCGAGACTCTTGCCGCACTCATGGGCGATGTCCCTCAGCTTGAGCTGATGCAGGCCGCGGGCGAAGACGCAGCGCTCGGCCGCGTCGACGATCTCCTCGCGGCGCTGCTGGAAGGACGGCTCATCCATGCTCTTGAACATGCGCCGGCCTCTCCCTTCAGGGCTTCGCGGCGAGCTCGGTGCCGCCGCCGAGGACCTTGTAGAGGGTCACGAGGCTCGAGGCGCGCGAGAGCTGTGCGGTGATGAGCGCCTGGTCGGCGGCGACCTTGGCGCGCTGCTGCTGCAGCACGTCGGAGTAGGACGCCGCGCCGTGCTTGTAGCGCGAGTTGGAGAGCTCGTAGGCGCGGTCCGCGGCCTCGGCGTATTCACGACGGGCGTTGAGCTCGCGCTCCACGGTGCCCTCGGTCGCCAGGGCGTCGGCGACCTCCTTGAAGGCCGACTGGATCGACTTCTCATAGGTCGCCGCGGCGATCTTCTGCGAAGCCTCGGCCGCGCGCAGGTTCGCCATGTTCGCGCCGCCCGTGAAGATCGGAATCGACACGCTCGGCGTGAAGCGCCAGAAGTCCGTGCCCGACGTGAAGAGGTCGGAGAGGTGCATGCCGCTCGTGCCGACGCTGCCCGTAAGCGAGACGCTCGGGAAGAAGGCCGCGCGGGCCGCGCCGATGTTGGCGTTCGCGGAGATCATGCCGCGCTCGGCCGACATGATGTCGGGACGGTTGAGGAGCACTTCGCTCGGGACGCCGTCGGGGAGCGACGCGGGAAGCGTCGCATTGAGCGCGAGCGCGTCGGGCAGGAGTTTCTCGTCGAGCTCGGCGCCCACGAGGAGCGCGAGCGCGTTGCGGTCCTGCGCGACGGCGCGGATGTAGGAGGCGATCGCGGCGCGGGCGGCCGCGACGGTCGTGCGCGCCTGCTCGAAGTCGAGCTGGCTCGCCGCACCGTACTTGTAGCTCTCCTCAACGAGGCGGAAGGACTCCTCCTGGCTCTTGAGCGTCTCCTGCTGGAGCTTGAGCTGCATCTGATCGGCGCCGAGCTGCAGCCAGCCGATCGTCACCTGGGCGATGAGGGCGCCCTGCGCGGTGCGCTGCGCGTCCTCGCTCTGCAGGTAGCTCTGCAGAGCCTGTTCGGTGAGGTTGCGCACGCGCCCGAAGAAGTCGAGCTCATAGCTCGCCATCGCGAGGTTGGCGGTGTAGGCGTGGGTGGTGGCGTAGACGTGGGTGGTGGTGCTCACCTGATGCGAAACGGCGTTCTCCGCCGCCGCGGCGACGGTCGGGAAGAGGTCGGCGCGCTGCACGCCGTACATCGCGCGCGCCTTCTCGACGTTGAGCGCGCTCACGCGCAGGTCGCGGTTGTTCTCGAGCGCGAGCGTGATCACCTGCTTCAGGCGGTCGTCGCGGATGAAGTCCTGCCAGGCGGGCAGCGCCTCGCGCTTGAGTTCGCTCTGCTTGTAGGCCTCGCCCTGCGGCCAGGTCTGAGCGACGGGCGCGGCCGGACGCTCGTAGTCCGGCGCGAGATTCACGCAGCCCGTAAGCGCAAGGGCCGCCGCAAGGGGCAGGATCTGCAGAATTTTCGTCATGTTGTCATCCCGTCCTTCCGGGGACGGGTTCCTTTGGATCAGTGATTCGGAGGCTTCGGCTCAGGTCGCCGCGGATGCCTTTATTTTGATCCGCGGCGACAGAGCTCAGCCCGAGCGTCAGTGCGCTTCGGCGGTGGCAGCGGGCGCAGGGTTCTTCGGCTTCGGACCGCCCGAGATGCGGTGCGAGATCTTCGTGATGAAGACGAAGAAGGCCGGAACGAACGCGACGCAGAGCACCGTGCCGGTGATCATGCCGCCGAGGACGCCCACGCCGATGGCGTTCTGCGCACCCGAGCCGGCGCCGTGGGCCACCGTGAGGGGCAGCACGCCGAGGCCGAAGGCGAGCGAGGTCATCAGAATCGGACGCAGACGCAGCTCGACGGCATGAAGCGCGGCGCGCACGACGTCCTCACCCTGCTCGTAGAGGTCCTTGGCGAACTCGACGATCAGAATCGCGTTCTTCGACACGAGGCCCATCGTCGTGAGCATGCCGACCTTGAAGTACACGTCGTTGCTCATGTTGAGCAGCCACGTGAGGCCGAGGGCGCCCACGATGCCGCAGGGAATGACGAGCAGCACCGCGATCGGCACGGACCAGGACTCATAGAGGGCCGCAAGGCAGAGGAAGACCACGAGGAGCGAAATCGCATAAAGCGCCGCCTCCTGCTGGCCGGCCTGACGCTCCTGATAGGAGATGCCGTTCCAGGAGATGCTGTAGCCCTCCGGGAAGACCTGGCGCGCGATCTCCTCGACGGCCTTCATTGCGTCGCCCGAAGAGACGCCCTTGGCGGGGCTGCCCTGGATGTTGACCGAGGCGAGGCCGTTGAAGCGCTCGAGGTTCGGGCTGCCGTAGTTCCAGCTCATCGTCGTGAAGGCCGAGAGCGGCACCATTTCACCCTTACTGTTGCGCACCTGCCAACGCATCAGGTCTTCGGGCTGCATGCGCGAAGGCTGCGCGCCCTGAACCCAGACCTCCTTGATTCGGCCGCGGTCGAGGAAGTCGTTGACGTACGACCCGGCGAAGGCGGTCGAGATGGTGGAGTTCACGGTGGCGATGTTGAGGTTGAGCGCGGAGAGCTTCTCATAGTCGAGGTTGAGCTTCATCTGCGCGGTGTCGTCCATGCCGTTGTGGCGGACCATGGTGAGGCGCGGATCCTTGTTGGCGGCCGCGAGGAACGCGTTGCGCACCTCCATGAGCTTCTGGTGGCCCTGACCCTTCTGGTCCTGGATGAAGAAGTCGAAGCCGTCGGCGACGCCGAGTTCGGGGACCGCGGGAAGCGGGAAGACGAACGAGCTCGCGTTCTTGAAGTCCGGAGCCATCATGAAGGCGCCCATGGCGCGGCGCTGCAACGCCTCGACGCTCTGGTCGGCGTTGGGACGCTCGGACCAGTCGCGCAGCTTCAGGAAGCCGAGGGCCATGTTCTGGCCCGAGCCGGCGAAGGAGAAGCCGCGCACGGCGAAGAAGCTGTCGACCGTCTCCTGTTCGGTCTTCTCGAGGAAGCCCTGAACGCGGCTCACTTCTCGATCGGTGCGCTCCATCGTCGCGCCCTGCGGCAGCTGCATCGTGAGAAGCGCCACGCCCTGGTCCTCGGCCGGCATGAAGCCCGTCGGGAGCTTGACGAAACCGATCACCATGGCGGCGACCACGACGCCGTAGGAGACGATGAGCAGCAGCGGATGATGCACGAAGTTGGCGACGAAGTCGCGCACGGCGATCGTGAGCGTCTCGAAGCCGCGGTTGAACCAACCGAAGAAGCCACCCTTGCCCATGTGGTGCTCATGCGAAACGGGCTTGAGGATCTTCGCGCAGAGCGCCGGAGTGAGCGTGAGCGCGATGACGACCGAGAGGGCCATCGCCGAGACGATCGTGATCGAGAACTGACGGTAGATCACGCCCGTGGAGCCGCCGAAGAAGGCCATCGGCACGAACACGGCCGACAGCACGAGCGCAATGCCCACGAGGGCGCCGGTGATCTGGCCCATCGACTTCACTGTCGCGTCGTGCGGGTTCGAGCCGTCCTCGCGCATCACGCGCTCGACGTTCTCGACCACCACGATCGCGTCGTCCACGAGCAGGCCGATCGCGAGCACCATGGCGAACATGGTGAGCATGTTGATCGTGAAGCCCGTGATGGCGAGCATGCCGAAGGTGCCGAGCAGCACCACCGGGACCGCAATCGTCGGAATGATCGTGGCGCGCCAGTTCTGCAGGAAGAGGAACATCACGAAGACCACCAGGATGATGGCTTCGACGAGGGTCTTGATCACCTCATGGAGCGCCGCGCGCACGAAGGGCGTGGTGTCGAACGGAATCACGGCCTCGACGCCCTGCGGCAGGAGGTTCTTGAGCTCCTCAACGCGCTCCATCACGGCCGCCTGGGTCGCCAGAGCGTTCGAGCCGGAGGCGAGCTTCACGGCGATGCCGGCGGACGGATAGCCGTTGTACGTGCCGAAGGCCGTGTAGCTCTGCTGGCCGAGCTCGACGTCGGCGACGTCGCGCAGATAGACGTTCGCGCCTTCCTCAGTCACCTTGAGGAGGATGTTGCGGAACTCCTCAGGCGTCTGCAGCAGGCTCGAGGAGGAGATGGTCGCCGTGTATTCCTGACGGCCGTCCGTGGGCTGGCCCGCAAGGCTGCCCGTGGAGACCTGGGCGTTCTGCGCCGTGATGGCGGCGGTGACGTCCGAGGGGTTCAGATGGTACTTGACGAGCTTGTCCGGGTCGAGCCAGACGCGCATGGCGTACGAGGCGCCGAAGACCTGCACCTCGCCCACGCCGGAGACGCGCGAAAGCGGCTCCTTGATCGAGGAGACGAGGAAGTCGCCGAGGTCGCCCGAGGTGAGCGTACCGCTCTTCGAGATGAAGCCCACCACCATCAGGAAGTTGGCCGACGTCTTCTGAATCGTCACGCCGAGCTGCTGGACCACCTGCGGCAGGGAGGTGAGCGCGGTCTGAATCTTGTTCTGGACCTGCACCTGCGCCATGTCGGGGTTGGTGCCCGCCTCGAAGGTCACCGTGATGCTCACGCGGCCCGCCGAGTCGGAGGTGGAGTTCATGTAGAGGTAGCCGTCGAGACCCGTGAGGTTCTGTTCGATCACCTGCGTGACAGTGTTCTCAATCGTCGCGGCCGAAGCGCCCGGATACTGGGCGGTGATCGACACCTGCGGCGGCGCGATCTGCGGGTACTGACTCACCGGCAGCGTCTCGATGGAGAGCAGGCCCGCGAGCATGATCACGATCGCAATCACCCAGGAGAAGACCGGGCGATCAATAAAGAAGCGCGAAAACATGAAGTGCGTCTCCGATCTTTAGAACAGCGGCTTGCCCTGAGGAACCGTCTTCGGATCAAGCTCCTTGGGGGCGACGACCGCACCGGGGGCCGTGCGCTGGAAGCCTTCGTAGATCACGCGGTCGCCCGCCTTGAGGCCGGACTTGACGAGCCAGTAGGTGCCCATCGTCTGCTCGACCACGATTTCCCGCTGCTCGACCTTGTTGTCGGCGCCCACGACGTAGACGTAGGGATTGCCGCGCAGGTCGCGCATGACGGACTGCATGTGGATCTTGATGCCGTCGGGACGGACGCCTTCGGTGAGGTTGGCGCGCACGAACATGCCCGGCAGCAGCTGACGGTCCGGGTTCGGGAAGACGGCGCGCAGGCGCACCGTACCGGTCGTCTGGTCAACGATGGCGTCGGTGAAGGTGAGCTTGCCGGTCTGCCCATAGGTGGTGCCGTCCGAGAGGACGAGCGACACGGGAGCGGCGCCCTGAGCGTCGGTCTTGAGCTCGCCCGAGGCGACCTCGCGCTGGATACGCAGCAGGTCGTCGGCCGTCTGCGTCACGTCCACGTAGATCGGGTCGAGCTGCTGCACGGTCGTGAGGGCCTGAGTCTGATAAGCGGAGAGGAGTGCGCCCTCGGTGAATTCCGAGCGCGAAACACGTCCGGAAATGGGCGAGCGGACCAGCGTGTAGTCGAGGTTGATCTTCGCCGTGAGCACGGCCGCCTCACCCGCCTGAACGGCGGCGAGGGCGCTCTTGAGCTGAGCCTGCGCGGCGTCGTCGGACTGCTTGGAGACGGCGTTGATCTTCACGAGTTCGCTCGAGCGCTTGGCGTCCGCACGAGCCTGCACGAGCGCGGCGCGCGCCTGCGCAAGCGTCGCCTCGGCGGTCTTGAGCTGCGCGTCGTACACGGCCGGATCAATCTGATAGAGCTGATCGCCAGCCTTCACTTCCTCGCCTTCCTTGAAGAGGCGCTTCTGCAGAATACCGTTCACCTGGGGACGCACCTCAGAGACGTTGTAGGCGCTCGTGCGGCCCGTAAGCAGCGTTTCGATACGTACGTCCTGGAGCTTGACGGTGACGACGACCACCTCGACGGGGGGCCGCTGCTGACCCTGCGCCGCTTCGGCCGCCTCGGCCGCACCGATCACGGCCTGCGGATTGAAGCCGGTGAAGAGCACCGCCGCGCCGAGCGCGAGACCCACGGCGGCATTAAGAGATTTCTGAGCAAACAGCATTCTCAGTCCAACCTGATTGAATTCGATACGAGAAGGGAGGTGTTGGGGTACGAGCCGCGGAAGAATCGTTTTGAACAATTGTTCACGGCTGAACGAGGGTTCAGTTTATAGCACAAGAATGGAGGAAAACCCGTGCTCGAATTCTGTCTTTCCGCAATCTGTATGAAACCGCCGCAGGTAGAATTGCCTAGGTTGCAAGCTCTATTTACAGTTTTTCGCCCACCTGAACACAGAGCGCCGGACGGTCCCGCCCTCCGGTCAGGGCCCGCACCTTCCGGACGATTCCCGGGATCATGCTCGAAGCCATCCACTTCCAATACTTCCTCGGCGGTCTGATCTCCCTCATCACGATCACCAATCCGCCCTCCAAGATTCCGCTCTTCATCAGCCTCACGCAGGGCATGAGCGAGGAGCGGCGGCGTCAGCAGGCCAAGTGGGCCTGGATCTACGCCGCAGCGATCATGCTCGTATCGCTTGCGGGCGGCAACGTCCTCCTCGCCTTCTTCGGCATCTCCTACGGCGCGATGCGAATCGCAGGCGGCCTCGTCGTGGCCGCGATCGGCTATCAGATGCTCTTCGGCGGCAACTCGCCCAACAAGGCGCCGATCGTGCGCCGCGACCGCGACGACTACGCCTTCTTCCCCATCGCCATGCCCGGCATCGCCGGCCCCGGCACCATCGCCGTCGTGATCGGCTTCTCCACCGAGATCGCGGAACTCACCGACTACATCGACATGGCGATCGCCTTCGCCTGGACGGTGCTCGCCATCCTCGCCGCGAGCGGCGCCTCCTGGTTCGTCATGCGCTACTCCGACGTGATCTCCAGCCGCCTCGGCCCGTCGGGCACGCTCGTGCTCGGCAAGCTCATGGGCTTCCTGCTCATCTGCATCGGCGTGCAGTTCGTCGGTTCGGGCATCCGCACCTTCATGTCGGGCAGCTGATCGAACGCCTCCTTCCTTAACGGCACTCCTCTAGGGCGTGCCGAAGTGTTTTCTTCGAAAGGAAGAGTCCGGAACGGGGCCATCAACAAAAGAAGGCCGCTTGGCGCGGCCCTCTGCTTCGGTTTCCGGGATGCCCTTGCGGGACTTACTCCACCGTAACGCTCTTGGCGAGGTTGCGCGGCTTGTCCACGTCCGTGCCGCGCACGAGCGCAGCGTGGTACGCAAGAAGCTGCAGCGGCACGACGTGCAGGATGGGCGAGAGGGCGCCGTAGTTCTCCGGCAGGCGGATCACGTGCGTGCGCTCGTCGGGCGTGATGTTGGAGTCGCCGTCGGCGAAGACGTAGAGCTCGCCGCCGCGGGCGCGCACTTCGGCCATGTTCGACTTGAGCTTCTCAAGGAGCCGGTCGTTGGGCGCGACCGTCACGACGGGCATGGCGTCGTCCACGAGCGCGAGCGGCCCGTGCTTGAGTTCGCCGGCCGGATAGGCTTCGGCGTGGATGTAGCTGATCTCCTTCAACTTGAGGGCGCCCTCAAGCGCGATCGGATAGTGCACGCCGCGCCCGAGGAAGAGCGCATGCTGCTTCTGCGCGAAACGCTCGGCCCAGTCGATCACCTGCGGCTCCAGGGCGAGCACCGACGAGAGCGCCGCAGGAATGTGGCGCAGCGCTTTGAGCTCCTCGGCCTCGCGCTCGGGCGTGAGGCGCCCATTGAGCTTCGCAAGGGCAAGCGCGAGCAGATAGATCGCGGCGAGCTGCGTGGTGAAGGCCTTCGTCGAGGCGACGCCCACTTCGACGCCGGCGCGCGTGATGTAGGCGAGGCGGCTCTCGCGCACCATCGCCGACGTGGACACGTTGCAGATCGTGAGCGTGCGGCCCATGCCGAGGTCGTCGCGCGCGTGGCGCAGCGCAGCGAGCGTGTCGGCGGTTTCGCCCGACTGGGAGATCGTCACGACGAGCGTATTCGGATCGGGCACGGAGACGCGGTAGCGGTACTCGCTCGCGATCTCCACGTCGCAGTGGATGCCCGCGATCGCCTCGATCCAGTACTTGGCGGTGAGCGCGGCGTAGTACGAGGTGCCGCAGGCGAGGAAGAGGAGGTGGGTGACGCCCGAAAAGACCTCTTCGGCGTCCGCGCCGAAGAGCTTCGGCGTGATGCCGACGACGCCCTCGAGCGTGTCACCGATCGCGCGCGGCTGCTCGAAGATCTCCTTCTGCATGTAGTGGCGGTAGGGACCGAGGTCCACGGCGCCCGAATAGGCGTGCACCACGCGCACTTCGCGCGTGACGGGCGCGAACTCCGTCCCGCGGCGTTCGTAGACGTCCGCACGGTCGGGCGTGATCTCGCAGACGTCGCCCTCGGCGACGTACATGATGCGGTCGGTGACGCCGGCGACGGCCATGGCGTCCGAGGCGGCGAACATTTCGCCGTCGCCCACGCCGACCACGAGGGGCGAGCCCTGTCGGGCGAGCACGATCGTGTGCGGCTCGTCGCGGCAGACGACCGCGATGGCGTAGCTGCCGCGCACTTCAAGGACGGACGCCTTGACGGCCTCGAGGAGGCTGCCGTGGTAATTGGAGTGGATGAGGTGCGCGAGCACCTCCGTGTCGGTCTGACTCGTGAATTCGTAGCCGAGCGTCTTCAGACGCTCGCGGATCGGCTCGTAGTTCTCGATGATGCCGTTGTGGACGATGCCGATCATGCCGCGCGAGAAGTGCGGATGCGCATTGCACACCTCGGGCTGGCCGTGGGTCGCCCAACGCGTGTGGGCGATGCCCGTGACACCTTCGAGGCCGGCCTTCTCCACTTCGGCCGAGAGCTGCGCGACGCGCGCAGTGGAACGGGCGCGGTGCAGACCCTCGGCATCGACCGTGGCGATGCCGCAGGAGTCGTACCCGCGGTATTCGAGGCGCCGCAGACCCTCGAGAAGAAGCGGCACAACGTTGCGGCGGCTCGCCGCCGCGACTATTCCACACATTTCAGTTCGTCTCCTCGTGCGCTCAGCGCTTCTTCACCGGCCGCTGCCAGCCTTCGACCGTGACCTGACGGGTGCGGCTCAGCGTGAGCTTCCCGTCGGGCGCCGCGCGGGTGATGGTCGAACCCGCGCCGATCGTGGCGCCCGCGCCCACCGTGACGGGCGCAACGAGCTCGGTGCCCGAGCCGATGAAGGCGTCGTCGCCGATCACGGTGCGGAACTTATTCACGCCGTCGTAGTTGCAGGTGATGGTGCCCGCGCCGATGTTGACGCGCGCGCCGACGTCGGCGTCGCCGATGTAGGTGAGATGGTTGATCTTGGTCCCGAGCCCGACGTTGGACTTCTTCACCTCGACGAAGTTGCCGATGTGGTTGCCGCCCATGAGCTCGGCGCCGGGACGCAGGCGCGAATAGGGGCCGACGCGGCCGCCGGCGCCCACGTGCGCGCCGTCGATGTGGCAGAAGGGCAGGATCTCGACGCCCTCGTCGACCACGCAGTTGCGCAGCACGCAGTTCGCGCCCACGCGCACGCCGTCGGCGAGCTTCACTTCGCCCTCGAAGACGCAGTTGACGTCGATCTCGACGTCGCGGCCGCATTCAAGCCGGCCGCGCACGTCGATGCGAGCCGGGTCGAGCAACGTCACGCCCGCGTCGAGGAGCGCACTGGCCTGGGCGCGCTGCCAGACGCGCTCGAGCTCGGCGAGCTGCGCCTTGGAGTTGACGCCCTCGACCTCCCAGACGTGCTGCGGATGCACGGCCGAGATGCGCACGCCCTCGCGCGCGGCAAGGTCAATCACGTCCGTGAGGTAGTACTCGCCCTGAGCGTTCGCGGGCGAGAGCGCGGCGAGCCATTGGGCGAGCCGCGCCGTCGGCAGGCACATGATGCCGGTGTTCACCTCGCGTACGCGCTTTTCTTCAGTCGTCGCGTCCTTCTCCTCAACGATCGAGCGCACGCGCCCTTCGGCGTCGCGCAGGATGCGGCCGTACCCGGTCGGATCGTCGAGCTCCACCGTGAGGAGCACGAGGCCGCCTTCGGCGGCTTCGTCCGCCACCCGCCCGAGCGTCGCGCGGCTAAGGAGCGGAACGTCGCCGAGGCAGACGAGCGTCTGCGGGGCGGCGGGATCAATCTGAGGAAGCGCGGCGCGCAGCGCGTGCCCGGTGCCGAGCTGCTCGGCCTGAAGCGCAAAGGCGACGTCGGTGCGGCCTTCGCAATGCGCCATGACGGTCTCGGCGCCGTGTCCCACGACGACGACTCTGGGAGATTGGGAGAGCCCTTCGGTTGCGTCGAGCACGTGGTCGAGCATCGGACGCCCGGCCAGGGGCTGAAGAACCTTCGGGAGGCGGGAGCGCATGCGCTTGCCCATGCCGGCGGCGAGAATGACTACGTTCATCTTCTGTTTTATGTTCAAGTCGCCGTCGCAATGGCGGCGGAAGATGCCTGAAATTCTAAAAGAAGAGGCCCTGCAGAGCAGGGCCTCTTTCATTTCGTTGCCGTTCAGGCGCCGGCGCCGGAGTCGTCGCCGGGATCCCTTCAGGCTGTGGCGCTCACCGGCGTGACGGCGGGCAGACGACCGTCGCCCACCTCGGCGTCGACCGGGCGCTTCATCGTGCTGCGGCTGTGCTCTTCAAGAAAGCGGTGGTTGTCGGCGGTCGGCAGGAGGGAGCCCGCCACCATGCCGAAGCCCGCGGCGATGAAACCGCCCAGGACGTTCGGGAAGACTTCGCCGAGCGAGGTCCAGGTGAGGAGCACCCAGACGGCCGAACCCAAGAAGATCGACAGGTAGCAGCCCTGACGGGTGGCGTTCTTCCAGTAGAGCCCGCAGACGAGCGGCCAGAAGGCGCCGACGACCGGGAACTGGTAGGCCATCGCGACCATGTCGTAGATCGGAGCGCCCTCAAGCGCGATCGAGTACATGAGGACGAGCAGGGCGAAGCCCGCGACCGTGAGGCGCATCGCGAGGAGCATGTTGCGGTCGTCCACCTTGGTGAAGTGGCGCAGCACGTTCTCGACGAAGATCGTCGAGGGCGCGAGCATCGTCGCCGAAGCGGTCGACATCACGGCCGAGAGCACGGCGCCGAAGAAGAGCACGCGCAGCCACATCGGCATGTAGTCGCGCACGAGCGTCGGCAGGAGCTGCTGCGGATCTTCGGCGAGCATCTTCTGCGCGGCCTCGGGCATGACGAGCACGGCGGCGACGACGATGAACATCGGCACGAAGGCGAAGAGGATGTAGAACGACCCGCCGATGATCGGACCGGCGACGGCGGTCTGGACGTTCTTCGCGGACATCACGCGCTGGAAGACGTCCTGCTGCGGGATCGAGCCGATCATCATCGTCATGGCCGCGGAGATCCAGAAAAGCCAGCCCGACGGGGTCGGTTCGGGCAGCGCATGGAAGAGGTCCTTGCCGCGCGCATACTCGATCACGTTGCCGAAGCCGCCGGCGAGGTCGGAGGCGAACCAGAGGATCGCCACGAGGCCGAGCACGATGATGATCATCTGCACGAAGTCGGTCATCGCGACGGACCACATGCCGCCCACCATCGTGTAGGCGAGCACGACGCACGCACCGATCACCATGCCGGTCGTCATCGACACGGCGCCTTCGGTGATGAGGTTGATCACGAGGCCGAGCGCGGTCACCTGAGCGCCCACCCAGCCGAGGTAGGAGATCACGATCGCAACGGAGCAGAGCAGCTCGACGCTGCGGCCGTAGCGGTCGCGGTAGTAGTCGCCGAGCGTGAGGATCTTCTGCTTGTAGAGCCTCTGCGCGAAGAAGGTGCCCACGAGAATGAGCGCCATGCCCGAGCCGAAGGGCTCTTCGATGACGCCGGCAATGCCGCTTTCAATGAATCGGCCGGGAAGGCCGAGGATCGTTTCGGAGCCGAACCAGGTCGCGAAGGTCGCGGTGATGACCATCGGCAGCGGGAGGCTGCGGCCGGCAAGCGCAAAGTCGCTCGTGCTCTTCACACGCGTGGCCGCCCAGACGCCGATGGCGACCGTAGCGGCGAGGTAGAGCAGAACAAAACCAGTCAGCGTCATCTCTTTTGTCCTTATCTGTGAACGACGTTGAACGGAAAACCCCTAGGGGCGTTTATTTGCGCGCATTTTAGGAATCCATCACCCCCCTGCGACCCCTGAGGGCAAAAAAAAGCCCCCTCAGGGGGGCCAATCGGGCAATGTTTCATCGAGATCAAAAAAAATACGCCGCGCCTTCTCGAAAACGCAGCGTATTCAACGAGTTGCGATGCCCGATTCAGGGCGCCGAACCTCAGGCGGCGGGACCGTTCTGACGGATGCCGCAGAGCAGCCAACCGGCGTCGCCCTCGACGGGCTTGCGCAGGATCCAGGTCTCGTCCAGGTCCTCCGCCTCGCCGTTGATCACGAGGCGGCCTGTGAAGCGCACGCTTGCGAAGTAGTCGCCTCCGTCGCGGGCGATGCCGAGGAGCTCGTCGTCGAGCTTCTCAACCTCGGTGTGGTAGACCTCGCCCTTGCGCTCGCGGAGCTGATGCGTCACGGCCGTGAAGAGGTCGTTGTCGGTGAAGTCGGAGATCTCGATCACGTTACCCGTGTCCCAGGCTTTCTGCAGCTTGATGTAGTTCTCGCGGGCGGCCTTGAGAAAGCCCGCGCGGTCAAAGTCGGCGGGCGTCACGTCCACGGGCTCGGCGCCGGAGGCGTTCGCGGCGGCGGGCTGCGGCACGGCGCCGCCCATGAGCTGATCCATCAGGCTGCCGGCGCGCACGCTCTGCTGCGGGGCCTGCTGCCAGGCGGGCGTAGAGGGTTCGGCGGACTGGTTCGCCATCGGCTGCTGCGGCTCGGGGGCGCGCTGTTGATAGGCGTCGGCGGTAGGACCGCCCGCGGCAGAGGCCGTCTGCGGACGGCGGCGCGCGAAGATCATGCGGACCACGAAGAAGACGACCACGGCGAGCAGAAGCCCGGTGATGAGGCTCGTCAGGCCGGCGCCGCCGAGACCGAGCATCGAGAGCAGGGCCGTGATGCCGAGCGCCGCGGCGATGCCGCCGAGGATGCTGCGCATCATCGAGGGCTTCTGCACGGGAGGCGTGGCGGCGTTGGGCCGCGCGGCGGGCTGCTGCGCACCTGTCTGCGGATGCTGTTGGGCGGCCGGAGCAGCGGCCGGAGCGGCCGGAGCCTTCTGCGAGAAGGTCGGCGCCGGGCGGCCGAGGTTCATGCCGGAGCCGAAGCGCTTGGCGGCATCGGCGTCGAAGCTCGCGGTGGCGAGTGCGGCACAGACGACAAGGGCGGCGATGAAATTCTTCATGTGGGGGAAATTCCTTTTGTGGTCGATCTCGGAGCATCGGAACGAAGGCGTTCGTCCTCCTGCATGCGCGCCGTCAGGGGCGAACCGGCGCAGGTCCTTCAGGCGGCCTTGGCGCCGATGTGCAGCGCGCACACTCCGAATGTCAGATTGTGCCATTTAACGTCGGAGAATCCGGCGTCCGTCATGAGTTTTGCAAAGGCGGGCTGATCCGGATGCATGCGGATCGACTCGGCGAGATACCTGTAGGAGTCGGCGTCCGCGGCGATCTTGCCGCCGAGCCAGGGCATGAAGGTGAAGGAGTAAAAATCGTAAAAAGGCTTTAGAAGCGGCGTGCAGCGGCTGAATTCGAGCACGAGGAGTCGTCCACCCGGCCGCAGCACGCGCAGCATCTCGCGCAGCGCCCGGTCCTTGTGGGTCATGTTGCGGATGCCGAAGGAGACGGTCACGACGTCGAAGCTTCCGTCCTTGAAGGGGAGCTTCTCGGCGTCGGCCTGCACGACGCTGCAGTCGAGCCCGGCCGCCTCGATGCGGCGGCGGCCGAAGGACAGCATCTCGTGGTTGATGTCGGTCGCCGTCACGCAGCCCGGACCGGCGAGCTTCGCGAAGGCGATGGCGAGATCGCACGTGCCGCTCGCGATGTCGAGCACCTTCGTGCCGGGGCGCACCTGTGCCTCGGCGATGCAGCGGCGCTTCCAAAGGCGGTGCATGCCGAAGGAGAGCAGGTCGTTCATCAGGTCGTACTTGGGCGCGACGCTGTCGAAGACCTCACGGACCTTCTCCTCCTTCTCGTTCTCGCGCACGGTGCTGTAGCCGAAGTCGATCTGACCTTCCGGCAGGCGCTTGTCTTCTTTCTTCTGCATGAGCTCTCTCGTTCTCGTCGATTTGAAGGCGGTCAGTGTCCGCAGCCCTTCTTGGGCCGCATGCGGGCGAGGAAGGGGGTGTTGGCGGGATCCCCGGGATCGCGCGAGGCGCCGGCCCGGGCGAGCGCCTCGAGGTAGTCCGCCCAAAGCGCGTCGCGCTCGCGGTCGAGCCGCTCGAAGTAGTCCCAGCTGTAGAGGCCCGAGTCGTGGCCGTCGTCGAAGGTGAGGCGCAGCGCGTACTGCCCGACCGGTTCGATCCCCTTCAGGCCCACGTCGCGGCAGCCGACCTGCAGGACGGCCTGGTCGGGGGAGTGACCCTGCACTTCGGCCGAGGGCGAGAGCACGCGCAGAAATTCAAAGGAGAAGACGGCGGCGTGCCCGTCCTCGTAGCGCAGCTCGAGTGCGCGGGTCTTCTGATGGACCAAAACTTCAACGGGAATCTTCACCGCATCCGCCCTGCTGAAATAAAAAACCCGTGCCGCCGACGGACGGTACGGGCTCTTCGAATTGCTTCGCTTTTGACTGGTCCCCGCGACAGGAATCGAACCTGTACCGCAGCCTTCGGAGGGCTGCATGATATCCATTTCACCACGCGGAGAGGAGCCAAATTATACAGGGAATCAGGTTTCCAGGGGATCAACCTCCAGGCACCAGACGATGTTCCCGGAGGTCCTGAGTCCCGAGATCGCCTGATTCCAGGCGATGAGGAAGCGGTGCAGCGTCATGCGTCCAACGCTCTCGACGAGAAGCTGCGCGCGCTCGCGGTTCATGAGCCGCACGAGGGGCATGGGCACGGGATCGTAGACGAGGACGTCGTCGCCCGCGAGCGGCGCGGCGGCCCTGGCCGCGTCCTCGAGGAAGCCGATCGCCGAGGAGAGCTGGTCGGCTTCGGCCGTGAGGAGCGCCTGATGCATGAAGGGCGGGCAGGCGCTCTCGCGGCGCTCCTCGAGCGTTGCGTCGGCGAAGGCGGGGTAGCTCTGCCGGGCAAGCGCCGAAAAGAGCGGGTCGTCGGGAAAGCGCGTCTGGATGAGCACCCGTCCGCGTTCGCCGCCGCGCCCCGCACGGCCCGCGACCTGCATGAGCGTCGCAAAGAGCCGCTCGCGGGCGCGCGTCGAGGGCGAAAGGATCTGCGCGTCGGGATTGAGCACGAGCACGAGGCCGATCTTCTGGAAGTCGTGCCCCTTCGCCACCATCTGCGTGCCGACAAGGATGTCGACTTCGCCGCGGTGGACCTTCCCGAAGGCCGCCTCGGCGGCATGCTTCTTCGCGGCGCTGTCGCGGTCGATGCGCAGGATGCGCCTGCCGGGAAAGAGCACCTCGAGCTCCTCCTCGATGCGCTCCGTGCCGGTGCCGCGCGGCAGGATGTCGACGTTGCCGCAGGACGGGCAGGCTTCCGGGACGGGTCGGCGCCACCCGCAGTGGTGGCAAATGAGCGCCTTCTCACGCTTGTGGTAGACGGTGAAGGCCGAGCAGCGCACGCACGTGCTCACCCATTCGCAGGCCGGGCAGGAGAGCACCGGCGAGTAGCCGCGCCGGTTGAGAAAGACGAGCGCCTGACGCTCCTCGGCGAGGCACGCCTCGAGGGCGGCGCGGGAGACTTCGGAGATCATTCCGCGCGAGCCCTTGGGCGGCGGATCGGTGAGCTCCACGTCGGGGAGCGTGGCGTGCTCCACCGCGCGGGCGCTCAGCGTCAGAAGCCGGTAGGCGCCCTCCTTCGCCTTCATCCAGCTCTCGAGCGAAGGCGTCGCGGAGCCGAGCACCACGGGAATTCCGAGCTTCGAGGCGCGCCAGACGGCAAGGTCGCGCGCGCTGTAGCGCAGCCCGTCGCCCGACTTGTAGGAGAGGTCGTGCTCTTCGTCCACGAGGATGAGGCGGAGTTTCGAGAAGCTCGCGAAGACCGCCATGCGGGTGCCCACGAGGATCCGCGCGCGCCCCTCGTGAACGCTCAGCCAGGCGGCGGCGCGCTCGCGGTCGGTGAATTCGGAGTTGAGCGCCGCGACGGCGAGGTCGGGAAAGCGCGCTTCAACGCGTCCGACCAGCTGCGGCGTCAGGTTGATCTCCGGCACGAGGAGCAGGACCTGCGCCTCCGGATCAGCCGCCAGCGTGCGCTCCATGAGATGCAGATAGACCTCGGTCTTGCCCGAGCCCGTCACGCCGAAGAGCAGCCAGGTCGCGAAGCCCGGCGCGGCGCAGACGGCCTCGACGGCCGCGCGCTGTTCGTCGTTGAGCTCGGGAGGCGCGGCGCGGGATGCGTCTCCGCGGGCCTTCGGCGCGGCCTCGCGGATGCCCGCGATGCGCTTCTCCTGCTGCGGCGTGGGCGGCCGGCGCAGGGCCGCGGGGAGCGCCGGCAGCGCCGCCTCGCCCCAACCACGCACGTAGTACGAGGCGGCGAAGCGCGTGAGCGCGAGCCACTCCGCCGGCAGCGGCGCCGTCGTCTTCATCACCTTCAGGATGCTCTTGAGGCGCCGGCCCTCGACGTCCGAGGCCGCCGTGATCGAGGCGATCACGCCCGTCATGCGGCGGGCGCCGACCGTGACCACCACGAGGTCGCCCGGAGCCGCGAGCATGTCCTCGGGGATGCGGTAGTCGAGGGGCGCAAGCCCCGGAACGTCCACGAGGACCTGCGCGAACTGATCGAGTTTTGCCATGCGTTGGGCTTCGGGCGAAGGGATCGAAAGAAGGAGATTGTCGCCGCTTCACGGCGCGGATGCACGGCGGGCCGGGCCGCGCTTATGCACCGCACGAGCACAACCTCTGTGGATAACTTTGTGGATTCTTTCCGTTCGACGGCGCCGGAGCGAAAAATCAAGCATCGAAAATGAGAACTCACTCCCATTTTCTTCCCTAGAACCGCAAGGAAAGATGGGAACGGACGGGGCCCGGATTCGAAAATCCGGGCCCCGAAAGAGTTCACATCAGACCTGTACGGCGTTGTGCATAAGTACGCAACGCCGGGCCGACCGGTCAGTTCTGATGGTACCGGCGGCTGTATTCGTGCACTTCGTCCACGAGGATCTGCACGTTCTCCACGGGCGTGAACTGGTTGATGCCGTGGCCGAGGTTGAAGACGTGACCGCCCGCGCCGACCGGTCCGAAGGCGTCGAGCACGCGCCGGGCTTCGCGGCGGATCGTCGCCTCGTCGCCGAAGAGCGCGAGCGGGTCCATGTTGCCCTGCAGCGCGACGCGGTCGCCGACCTCGCGGCGCGCGATGGAGAGGTTCGTCGTCCAGTCGAGGCCGACGGCGTCGCAGCCGCAGGCGGCGATTTCGGAGATCCATTCGCCGCCGCCCTTGGTGAAGACGATGACGGGCACGCGCTCGCCCTCGGAGGTGCGCACGAGCTGATCGACCACCTTCTTCGTCGCGGCGAGCGAGAAGCGTTGGAAGTCACCGTCGGCGAGCATGCCGCCCCAGGTGTCGAAGATCTGCACGGCCTGCGCGCCCGCGGCGATCTGGGCGTTGAGGTAGCGGGCGACGGCTTCGGCGTTGACGTCGAGCACGCGCTCAAAGAGGTCCGGACGGCGGAACATCATCGTCTTGGCGGTGCGGAAGTCGCGGCTACCGCGGCCTTCGATCATGTAGCAAGCGAGCGTGAAGGGCGAACCGGAGAAGCCGATGAGCGGCACGCGGTTGTCGAGCGCGCGTCGGATGCTCCTCACCGCAGCCGTGACGTACCCGAGCTTCTCCTCAACGTCGGGAACGGCGAGTCGGGCTACGGCCGCCTCGTCCTGCACGGGATGCGCAAAGACGGGCCCCTCGCCCTGCACAAAGGAGAGGCCGAGTCCCATGGCGTCGGGCACCGTCAGGATGTCCGAGAAGAGGATCGCCGCGTCGAGACCGTAGCGGTCGATCGGCTGCAGCGTCACTTCGGTGGCGTAGTCCGGATTCTGCGCGAGCCCCATGAAGCTGCCGGCCTCGGCGCGCGTGCGGCAGTATTCCGGCAGATAGCGACCGGCCTGACGCATGAGCCAGACGGGGGTGAAGTCGGTGCGCTCGCGCTTGAGCGCGCGCAGGAAGCAGTCGTTCTGAGGAGTCATGAGGGGGTCTCTCAAAGTTTTGATGAAAGAAAAATCCGCACCTCACGGGCGCGGATTTCCCTTTGAATTCCTGAAGGCCGCCCGGATGCGGCCGACGGTTGCGCGGTCAGCGCACGACGAGGACCGGACGGTCGGCCTGACTGAGCACCTTCTGCGTCTCGCTGCCGAGCAGGAGCGCGCCGAACGTGCCGAGGCCGCGGCTTGCCATCACGATGTAGGTGGCGTTGCAGCGGGCCGCGCAGGCGAGCACGCCCTGCGACACCGTCTCCGCATGCTCCGCGACGATCTCGCAGGGAACGCTCTTTTCGGCGGCCTTGCGGGCGATCGCCTCAAGCCGGTCCTTGACGGGCTGCTCCTCGTCGGCGAAGCCGCCTTCGGGGGCGGGCGTAAGAACCGCGGTCATGCCGACCACGGAGCCGCCGAGCTGTTCGGCGAGTTCGATGGCGGTGTCCACCGCCTTGTCACTCAGATTAGAACCGTCCGTCGTTACGAGGATCTTAACAGCGCTCATCCCTAGTCTCCTTTGTTCTTGTGCTGCCTGAGACGACGCGCGCTGAGCCGGGCCCGCCGCTTCTCCAGGATGGAGACAATCGTAGCGCAGGGGGCGCGCCTGCGCATAAGAAAAGAGCGGAGGGGTCCGAAGACTTCTCCGCTCTCAGCGTCGTTGCTGACTCGATCGCTATCAGAGCTTGCTGCGAAGCTTCTTGATGGCGGCGAGCTCCGCAGCCAGGGCTGCGATCTCCGCTTCGATGCGGGCGATCTCGATGCTGCCGGTCGCAGAGGAACGGGCGGCTTCGGCCGCAGCCAGGGCTTCCTTGGCGCGGGCCTCGTCGAGGTCCTTGCTGCGCACGGCCGTATCGGCCAGAACAGTCACCAGATCAGGCTGGACCTCCAGGACGCCCCCCGCGACGAAGATCTGCTCAACCTCGGATTCGCCAGACTTGTGGATGCGCACAAACCCGGGACGGACGAGCGTGATGAGCGGGAGATGGCCCGGCATGATGCCAAGTTCGCCAGACGTTCCGGGCAGCGACACGAGTTCGGCCTCGCCGGAGAAGATGTGTTCTTCGGCGCTGACGACGTCGACTTTAATGGTAGCCATATAAGGTTGCTCCGTTTGTCGGGCGCTTGCCGCGGCCGGCGGTCACGCCGGCCGCCGCCAAGCATTACTTGAGGATCTTAGCCTTCTCGAAGGCTTCGTCGATCGTGCCGACCATGTAGAACGCCTGTTCGGGCAGTTCGTCGCATTCGCCGTCAACAATCATCTTGAAGCCGCGGATCGTTTCCTTGAGGGGAACGTACTTGCCCGGAGCGCCGGTGAACACCTCGGCGACGTGGAACGGCTGCGAGAGGAAGTTCTGGATCTTGCGGGCGCGCTGCACGACGAGCTTGTCTTCCGGAGCGAGCTCATCCATGCCGAGAATGGCGATGATGTCGCGGAGCTCCTTGTAGCGCTGCAGGGTTTCCTGAACGCGGCGGGCGGTCGTGTAGTGCTCGACGCCGATGATGTTCGGGTCGACCTGACGCGAGGTCGAGTCGAGCGGGTCGACGGCCGGGTAGATGCCCAGGGCGGCGATGTCGCGCGACAGAACGACGGTGGCGTCGAGGTGGCCGAAGGTCGTGGCCGGGGACGGGTCGGTCAAGTCGTCAGCAGGGACGTACACGGCCTGGATCGAGGTGATCGAGCCGGTCTTCGTGGAAGCAATACGTTCCTGCAGCTTGCCCATTTCCTCGGCGAGGGTCGGCTGGTAGCCCACGGCGGACGGCATGCGGCCGAGCAGAGCGGACACTTCCGTACCGGCGAGGGTGTAGCGGTAGATGTTGTCGATGAAGAGCAGGATGTCGCGGCCTTCGTCACGGAAGGCTTCGGCCATCGTCAGGCCCGTCAGAGCAACGCGGAGACGGTTTCCCGGGGGCTCGTTCATCTGGCCGAACACCATGGCGACCTTGTCGAGAACCTTCGACTCGCCCATTTCATGGTAGAAGTCGTTGCCCTCGCGGGTGCGCTCGCCGACGCCGGCGAACACGGAGTAGCCGCCGTACTGCTTGGCGATGTTGTTGATGAGCTCCATCATGTTGACGGTCTTGCCCACGCCGGCGCCGCCGAACAGACCGACCTTGCCGCCCTTGGCGAACGGGCAGATCAGGTCGATCACCTTGATGCCGGTTTCGAGCAGGTCGACGGACGGGGAGAGTTCGTCGAACTTCGGAGCTTCATTGTGAATCGGACGGATTTCTTCGGATTCGATCGGACCGCAGTCGTCGATCGGGCGGCCGAGAACGTCCATGATGCGGCCGAGGGTCTTCGGGCCGACCGGAACGGAGATTTCGCGGCCGGTCGATTCGACGGTCATGCCGCGGCGCAGGCCTTCCGACGTGCCCATCGCGATGGTGCGGACGACGCCGTCGCCGAGCTGCTGCTCGACTTCGAACACCAGGCCGCTTTGGGCGAGGGCGTTGGCGTTGGCGTCGTCGTTCTTCAGGACGAGCGCTTCGTAAATCTTAGGCATCGCGTCGCGCGGGAATTCAATATCCACGACCGCGCCGATCACCTGAACGATCTGTCCGATACTCATGGGATTTCCTCAGTTATCGATTTTTTAAATTCGATTAAGAAGACACGGCGGCGGCACCACCGACGATTTCGGTGATTTCCTTCGTAATGCCGGCCTGGCGAGTCTTGTTGTAGACGAGCTGCAGATCGTCGATGAGCTTCTTCGCATTGTCCGAAGCGGCCTTCATGGCGACCATACGGGCGCTCTGTTCGGAGGCCATGTTTTCTGCAACTGCCTGGTAAATCAAAGCCTCGACGTAGCGGCGAAGCAGTTCGTCGAGAACGGTTTTGGCGTCAGGCTCGTAGATGTAGTCCCACGAGTATTTGCGCTGAGGCTCGTCAGCCGAAAGATGCTCGTCCGTGAGAGGCAGAATCTGCTCGATGACAGGGATCTGCTTCATCGCGTTCACGAAGCGGCTGTAGCAGAGGTAGACCTTGTCGACCTTGCCTTCCTTGAACGCCTCGATCTGCACGCTGATGGCGCCGATCAGGCGGTCAAGCGACGGACGGTCGCCAAGCTGGACAGCCTGGCTAAGAACAGGAACACCCATGCGCTGAAGGAAGCCGAGGCCCTTGTTGCCAAGAGCGGCCGCTTCAACCTCGACGCCCTCGTCAGACCACGCCTTCATGCGCTGCAGAAGCAGACGCTGAATGTTCGTGTTGAGAGCGCCGGCCAAGCCCTTGTCGGTGGACACCAGGATGATGCCCACCTTCTTGGCACCTTCGTGCTGAGTGAGGAACGGATGACGGTAGTCCGTCACGTTCGCGCGGGCAAGATGCGAGCAGATCACTCGAATCTTGTCGCCGTACGGGCGGGCAGCGTGCATCCGGTCCTGCGCCTTGCGCATCTTCGAGGCCGCAACCATCTCCATCGCTTTGGTGATCTTGCGCGTGTTCTGCACGCTCTTGATCTTGCCGCGAATTTCCTTTGTACTGGGCATGGAATTGGGTCCTCGATTGGTCGTTAGATGGCGCCGTTCTTCTTGAACTCAGCGATCGCACCCTGCAGGCGAGCCTCGTCCTCCTTGGAGAGGGCCTTGTTGGTTTCGATCGAGTCGACGAGGTCGGCGTAGTGGGCCTTGAGGTACTCGCGCATGGCGCGTTCGACCTTCAGGGCGTCCGCAACGTTGACGTCGTCATACGCGCCGTTGTTCACGGCGTACAGAACGACAGCCTCTTCCCAAACCTGCAGCGGCTGATACTGGGGCTGCTTCATGAGCTCCGTGACCATGCGGCCGCGTTCGAGCTGCTTGCGGGTGACTTCGTCGAGGTCGGAGGCGAACTGAGCGAAGGCCGCGAGAGCGCGGTACTGGGCGAGCGCGAGACGGACACCGCCGCCGAGCTTCTTGATGACCTTGGTCTGGGCAGCGCCGCCGACTCGGGACACCGAAATACCCGGGTTGATGGCGGGACGAATACCCGCGTTAAAGAGATCGGTCTCAAGGAAGATCTGGCCGTCGGTAATCGAAATCACGTTCGTCGGCACGAAGGCGGTGACGTCGCCCGCCTGCGTTTCAATGATCGGCAGAGCCGTCATCGAGCCGGTCTTGCCCTTCACCGCACCCTTCGTGAAGCGCTCGACGTAGTCGGGGTTCACGCGGGCGGCGCGTTCGAGCAGACGGCTGTGCAGGTAGAAGACGTCGCCGGGGTAGGCTTCACGTCCCGGCGGACGACGCAGCAGCAGGGAGATCTGGCGGTAGGCCCAGGCCTGCTTGGTCAAGTCGTCGTAGACGATCAGGGAGTCTTCGCCGCGGTCGCGGAAGTACTCACCCATCGTGGCGCCGGCGTACGGCGCGATGTACTGCATCGCGGCGGACTCGGAGGCGGTGGCGGCGACGACGATCGTGTAGTCCATGGCGCCGTGCTCTTCGAGCTTGGCGACGACGTTGGCGATCGTGGAGGCCTTCTGGCCGATGGCGACGTAGACGCAGTAGAGGTTCTTGCCCTTCTGGTTGATGATCGTGTCGATCGCAACGGCGGTCTTGCCCGTCTGACGGTCGCCAATGATCAGTTCGCGCTGGCCGCGGCCGATCGGCACCATCGAGTCGATGGACTTGAGACCGGTCTGGACCGGCTGGGAGACCGACTGACGGTCGATCACGCCCGGGGCGACCTTTTCGATCACGTCGAAGGTCTTGGCTTCGATCGGGCCCTTGCCGTCGATCGGCTGACCGAGGGCGTTGACGACGCGGCCGACGAGTTCAGGACCGACCGGCACGGAAAGAATGCGGCCGGTGGTCTTCACCGTGTCGCCTTCCGAAATACCTTCGTAGTCGCCGAGAATAACGGCGCCGACGGAGTCGCGTTCGAGGTTCAGAGCAAGGCCGTAGACCTCGCCCGGGAACTCCAGCATTTCACCCTGCATCACGTCGCTCAGGCCGTGAATGCGGGCGATGCCGTCGGACAGCGAGACCACGGTGCCCTGGGTGCGAAGATCAGCGGAAACGCCGAGGCCTTCGATACGCTTCTTCAGCAGTTCGCTGATTTCACTGGGATTGAGTTGCATCTTACAGCTCCGAATTTTATGCGGTGAGCGCCGTCTTCATTTGGCTAAGACGCGCGCGGATCGAGGCGTCGAGCAGCTTGTCGCCGACATGCACGCGCACGCCGCCGATCAATTCCTTCTCGACCGAGACGACCGGGTGAAGCTTCACTCCCGGGAACTTCTTCGCTAGCGCTTCCAGCAGCTCCTTCAGCTCATCATCGGTGAGCGGGAAGGCGGTCTCGATGTAGGCGTCGGCGACGCCTTCGGACTTGTTCTTCAGGATGCGGAATTGCCGCGCGATCTCAGGCAGCGCATCAATGCGGCCGTTCTGAATCACGACGCGAAGCAGATTCTTGACTTCTTCCGGCTGATCAGCGCCGAGCATGCCGCCGAGCACGCCGAAGAGCTGGTCATCCGAGAGGCCGGGATCACCCGCGAGCTGACCGACCTGCGGGTCGCGCGACATCTGCGCGAGCTGCGCAACGGCGTCGAGAACCCGGGTCATTTCTTGTGCGCTGGCTTTACGCTCCTGAAGAGCCTCCATGAGGCCTTCGGCGTAAGGGCGCGCTATCGTCGAAAGTTCCGCCATAGTTAGAGCTTCGCCTTCAATTGATCAAGCAGTTGAGCATGAACGTTCTTGTCGACTTCGCGGGCAAGAATCTGTTCAGCACCCTGGACGGCAAGCGCAGCCACCTGATCGCGGAGCTGATCGCGAGCACGCTGAACCTGCACGGCAGCTTCAGCCTTGGCGGATTCGATGATGCGATCGGCTTCAACCGTCGCCTGGGCCTTGGCATCCTCGACGATCGCCAGAGCGCGCTTCTCACCGTCAGCGACGATGGTGGAGGCGCGGGCACGGGCGGCCGCTTCGATGGCCTTGCCCTGCTCGGTCGCAACGGCAAGGGCCTTCTCGCCCTTGTTCGCCGCGGCCAGGCCGTCAGCAATCTTCTTCTGCCGCTCTTCAATCGCGTGAATCAGCGGTGGCCAGATGTACTTCATGGTGACCCAGGCACCAAGGAAGAACACGACCATCTGTACAAACAGAGAGGCATTAATGTTCATTGTTGAACCCCGTTAAGTCAGCAGCGCCGCGCCTATCTACGGGCGGCGCCACGGACAGCGTCATTGAAAAGAAAGACGTTGGTCGTACGGCTGGGAATTAGCCGACGAAGGGGTTGGCGAAGGCGAACATCATGGCGATACCGACGCCGATCAGGAAGGCCGCGTCGATCAGGCCGGCGAGGAGGAACATCTTCGTCTGGAGGGGCTCCATGAGCTCGGGCTGGCGAGCGGAGGCCTCAAGGTACTTGGCGCCCATGAGAGCGATGCCAAGGCAGGCGCCGAGAGCGCCGAGACCGATGATGATACCGCAGGCGATAGCAACTAAAGCGACGTTGGTCATTTTTGAAAGACTCCTAGATGTTTAGAAGGGAGTTGACAAAGTTGATGAGAAAAAACGAATTGTCTGTTAGTGGCTGCTGTGAGCTTGCCCGATATAGACCAGCGTCAGCATCATGAAAATAAACGCCTGCAACAGAACAATCAGCACATGGAAGAGCCACCAGACCAGGCCGGCGATGACTTGTCCAAGTCCGGCAGCAGCAGCACCGGGGAGGCTGAACTCAAGCATGTAGCCGCCCAGGAGCGCAATGAGGAAGAACACGAGTTCGCCGGCGTACATGTTGCCGAAGAGTCGCATGCCGAGCGAAACGAACTTCGCAGCGTATTCAATGAGGTTCATCAGGAAGTTCACCGGCCAGAGCAGCGGGAACTTGCCGAAGGGAGCCGTGAAGAGCTCGACGATGAAGCCCGAGAAGCTCTTCACCTTGATGCCGTAGTAGAAGAGCAGCAGCAGGACGCCGAGGGAGAGGCCGAGCGTGCCGTTCAGGTCGGCGGTCGGCAGCGGGCGCAGGTGGCTCAGGCCGAGGAAGCCGGCGATCCACGGGAAGAGGTCGACCGGGATGAGGTCGATCATGTTCATCATCGCGACCCAGCAGAAGACCGTGAGCGCGAGCGGGGCGATGTAGGTGCGGTCGCCGTGAACGATGTTCTTCGCCTGATTGTCGACCATCTCGACGAGCATCTCGACGGCGCACTGCATCTTGCCCGGAACGCCGGACGTGGCCTTCTTGGCGCCGAGGCGCAGCAGGAAGAACACGATCGCCAGAGCGACGAGCGAGAAGAAGATCGTGTCGTAGTTGATGACCGAGAAGTCGACGATCACGTTCTGGTGCATCGACTGCAGATGCGCCATGTGATGCTGAATATATTCAGTAGCGCTAGGGCTCTCGATTGCCATGAGGACCTATCCTTAGTTTTTCTTGAACAGCAGCACGAAGTAGCTGTTCACCACCGCCATCAGCGAAAAAAGAAAAGCGGGCCAGTTGAGCTCCGCGTAGAGCCGGGCAGCGGTGAGCAGCAGCAATACGACGAGCAGAACTTTTACAAATTCACCGAGCAGCATCGCCATGACGCCCGCTCCCACGCTGAATCTCAGCCGGCGCCCCACAATCAGAAAGACCATGAGAAGCGTGGACATCAACGCGTAGGAGAGTCCTCCGAGAAGAGCGGACAAGCCTGCATCAAACCCGAAGAACACCGCGCCCGCAAGGGATGCGAGCAGCGCAATGACGTACTGCGCGAGAACGACGCGCATCATATCAGAAGAGCCGAACATTCCCACGCGATTGCAGCCTGAATTTGAGTCGAGCGAAGTTTACTTCTTGAAGCATCTCGCAACAATCTACGAAAGCACTACTGCTTGTATCTATTACGGGATATGTACATCTTAAGGGCACTGCCATAAATCTAAGTCTTCGATTTAATTGTAAATTCTGCCCCTATAGACGCAAAAATGGGCGTTTTGTGATATGGTTGAATCTACTCAAAAAACAACACACACAAAACCCCCATTTTATGAAATCATACATTACCTCCCCGGATGCTGTCAACCCGGCTCTTTT
>ERZ833515.182-NODE-182-length-60414-cov-11.880995_pt1 | contig 60414 bp, 45 predicted proteins | sample MGYA00519949_ERZ833515 | MGnify/ENA primary metagenome ERZ833515 (study PRJEB31850, sample SAMEA3708741) | human gut metagenome | biome: human gut; feature: human-associated habitat; material: faeces | place: China | collected 2014 ...
TGCCACCCGTGCGGCACGTCTACGCGCCGCTCTCCGAACGCGTCGGCGTCGATGTGGGCCCGAGCAAGGCCGCCGTCGTCACGCCGCATTCGGTTGCGCTCATGCCGGTTGCTCCCAACGTCGAGACGAAGGAGGACGTCATCCGGCGCATTCAGCGGGCGATGGACCGCTCGCTCCGGGCGATGAATCCGGGCAACTACAACGAGGACGGCACCGTCAAAAAGGGGGTCCTCACATGGGTCTTCTCGAAACACTACAAGGAGCTTCAGGTCACGCTGCAGGAACTCCGCCGCGTTCAGGCGGCGACGAGACGGCGCGACCACGGCACCTTCATCAACAGAATTTTTGAAGAAGGCGGCACGGTGTGCTTGGAAAAGCTCAGCTACGTCGCCTTCCAAAAGATGTACGGCCGCAGTTCTCAGCGGCACGCCATGGGAGAGTTCGTCTCACACCTGAAGCAGAGGGCTGCAAGCGCCGCTCGGAAGGTCGTGGAGCTCAACACCCGGGAGCTGCGCATGAGTCAGTACGACCACATCACAGAGGCGCACGTCAAGAAGCCGCTCTCACAGCGTTGGCACCGGTTGGGCGAGACCAACTGGATCATTCAGCGCGACGTGTATTCGGCGCTTCTGGCGATGTGCGCCGCCGAAAACGGGCACGACCCTTCGGCCGTCGAAAGATGGCTGAAAGCGAAAGACGCTTTGCTTCAGTCTGCGGGTCTGCTCCGTCAATTTCAACCGGCGAAGGATCAGACTTGGGCGCAGGCCCTTGCGAGACTCACGCGGGAGCCCATTGTGGATTTCGCGTCGGAGCCGGTGCAGACGAAGACCACTTGTGCGCTTTAGGTACAGCTCGCCGATACCGGAGGGTCAAAAGCCCTTGCAGGCCGGCGGGAAAAGCTGAGCGTTGGTCAAGTGGAGAATCCCCGTCCTTCAGGGCGGGGAGTGCGTCAACATAGAATTAAGGACGCAGTCCGAATTTCCTTCAGTACCCAACCGCCCATGTCGCTCGCCGATCCCGGCTTTCCCAACGACCTCACGCGCCGCATCGTCCATGTGGACATGGATGCGTTCTTCGCGTCCGTCGAGCAGCGCGACCGCCCGGAGCTGCGCGGCCGGCCGATCGCGGTCGGGCATGCCGACCGCCGCGGGGTGGTGGCGACGGCGAGCTACGAGGCGCGCCCCTTCGGCGTGAGGAGCGCCATGCCGAGCACCCGCGCGATGCAGCTCTGCCCCCAACTCATCTTCGTCGAGGGTCGCATGAGCCGCTACAAAGAGGTGTCGGCCGAGATCCGCGAGATCTTCTCGCGATACACCGACCTCGTGGAGCCCCTCTCCATCGACGAAGCGTTTCTCGACGTCACCGACAACAAGCTCGGGATCGAATACGGCACCGAAGTCGCGCGCCGCATCAAGGCGGACATCCGGCGCGAACTCAACCTCACGGCGAGCGCGGGCGTCTCCTACAACAAGTTCCTCGCGAAGATCGCCTCGGATTGGCGCAAGCCCGACGGGCTCTTCACGGTCCACCCGGACCGCGCGCAGGACTTCATCGACGCGCTCCCGATCGAGGCCTTCTGGGGCGTGGGGCCCGCGACCGCGAAGCGCTTCCACGAGATGGGCGTCACCTGCGGGTGGGAGCTCCGACTGAAGAGCTTCACGGAATTGACCGACCGCTTCGGCGCAGCCGGGGCGCTCTTCTACAAGTTCGCCCGCGGCATCGACTCGCGCCCCGTGCGGCCCTTCCGGGAGAGGAAGAGCGTCGGGTGCGAGGAGACCTTCTCCGAGGACGTGCGCGGCTATGCGGAGCTCGAGCGCCGGCTCGCCGCGATCGCCGCGGACCTCGCCGGTCGCATGAGCCGGCACGACTTCCGCGGCCGCACGCTGACGCTCAAGATCCGCTTCGCGGACTTTCGCACGCTCTCCCGCAGCGTCACCGCGCCGGGGTCGTTCGGGGACGAGCGCGGCATCTTCGCCGCCGCGAAGAAGCTTCTCGGCGCCGTGGAAATCCCGCAGGGCGGGGTGCGGCTCCTCGGGCTTTCCGTGAGCGCACGCGAAGCGCCCAGGGCTGCGCCCGAGGCGACGCTCTTCTAGCCGGGAGCGGCCCTCCGGACGGGCGGGAGGCCCGGAAGCGAAACGGGGCGACCTCCCCATAGCGGGAGACCGCCCCGTTTCTCAACCGGACAGGAACGTCACGGCTACTTCACCGAGCCGTCGTCGGTGGGCGTGAGATCGTCGGGCATCGTGCCGTCGGGGTTCGAGCCCGCGAAGATGTCGCGGAACATCACCCAGACGCCCGCCTGGCAGACGGCCGAAAAGAGCGCGACCACCAGAGGGGCGAGGAAGGCGAAGCCCTGCGGGAGGCCGATGCCGATGAAGAGCATCTCCAGAAGGAAGAAGACGGCCGACGAGAGGATCGTCGTGCAGACGAGCCACCCGATGATTGGGCGGATGCCGCGGAGCACGCCGAAGAACGAATAGAAGAGGCTCTTGCCCACCTTCTGCCGGTTCTGCACGATGAGGAGCGGCGCGAAGAGCGTCATCATCAGAATCGGGACGTAGAGCGAGAAGGCGACGATGAAGGCCGTGAGCGGGAAGTTCCCCGTGATCGAGGCCATGTCCACGCCCGAGGAGGTGATCTTCCACTGGTCGAGGTCCCCGCGGCCGAGCCACTCGAAGACGAGCATGTCGATCTCCATCCAGACGCTCGCGAGAAGTCCGAGGATGAGGAGCGGGTAGCGCGAAGCCTTGTCGCGGATGATCGCGACGAGGGTGTAGTAGGCCGGGACGCGGCCGTCCAGGGCGTCGCGCGCGGCGAACCCCGTCATCACCGAGGCGTAGGGCATCCAGAGGCTCGCGAGCAGGGTGCCGATCAGCGGGATGCCCGAGAGCATCATCGAGACGAGGAGCGAGAAGATGACGATGCCGGGGAAGGAGAGCGGCTGGAGCTTCAGGGTACGGCAGGAGTCCTTGAACCAGGAGAGCCCGAGGGAGAAGGAAAGCGTCTGCGGCATGGCGTCGGTGCGGTTTGGGCGGTGCGTGCGTGGGGAGTTGTTTTTGGGGAGAGGGAAAAGGGAGGTCGGAGCCTCCGACAGAAGAAGGCGCCGGCTCCGGTTGGAGAGCCGACGCCCCTTCTTCCCTCAAAGAAGCCTCTTGACGAGGCTCGTTCGACTACCAGCCGAATTCAATGAACTTCGGCGTGCCGAGCGTGCTGCTCGGATTGCGTCCCGGGGTCGTGTCGATCGGACGGTCCGCACGGTTCTCCATCGTGTAGGGAATCTTCGTGGAACCCGGCGTCACGACGTACTCGGTGACGTGGTTGTTCGGGTCGCGGACGGCTTCGATCTTCGTGCGCTTGTCGTTGTTGCGCGGCGTCTGAACGCCCGCTTCGCGGTTCGCGCGCGCACGGCGCATGTCCTCTTCCGTCGGAGCGAGCGACATGCCGTCCTGCGCGGCCTTCGGAGGAAGGACGCGGTCGGGCTTCGGCGCCGTCTGACTCTGCGCCGCAACGTCGCCCGCATAGGGCGGCGGGGCGTCCGGGGCGGCGGGCGCGGCGTTCGCAGAGACTGCGAGGAGAAGGCCGAGCGCGGCGGGGAGAAGAATGTGCTTCATGTTCAAATTCAAGTCCGTTGCGGAAGGCGCGCCTCAAGGCGTCCCTCCATGCGTTCATTGTGCCACGGCGCTGTGGCGCCCGCCTCACCCGCCGCACTGAATTCGTGAGGACTTTTGTCCGGGATCCATGCCGCGGGGCGGGGCTTCACGGGCGGGAGGCCCTCCCGGAGCGGCGCAGAGGAGCCCGCGTTTCGCGTATTCTTCCTTCCGTTTTTCTGAACGTGAACCGGGTTTCCTTCGACGATGTCCAAGCTTCTTCTGATTGACGGCTCCAACTATCTCTTCCGCGCCTACCATGCGCTTCCGCCCCTCACGACTTCCGCGGGCGAGCCCACGGGCGCGCTGAAGGGCTTCCTCGGCATGCTCTCGCGCGTGGCGATGATGGTGAAGCCCGACGCCGCCGCGGTGGTCTTCGACGCGCCGGGGAAGACCTTCCGCCACGAGATGTTCCCCGAGTACAAGGCGAACCGCCCGCCGATGCCCGAGGATCTGCGCGTGCAGATCGAGCCCCTTGAAAACGTCGTGAAGTCGCTCGGCTGGCCCGTGCTGATCGTGCCGGGCATTGAGGCCGACGACGTGATCGGCACGCTGTCGCAGATGGCGAAGAAGGCCGGCATGCAGTCCGTGATCGCCACGGGCGACAAGGACCTCTCGCAGCTGGTCGACGACGACGTCGTGATCCTCAACACGATGAACACGAAGTTCTACGACCGCGAGGGCGTGAAGGAGAAGTACGGCGTCGCGCCCGAGCGCATCATCGACTACCTCGCCCTCATGGGCGACAAGGTGGACAACGTTCCGGGCGTCAAGGGCTGCGGCCCGAAGACGGCCGCCAAGTGGGTGAACGAAATCGGCGGCCTGGACGAGATCCGCGCCGCCGCCCCGACGATGAAGGGGAAGATCGGCGAAAACCTCCGCGCGGGGCTCCCCTTCCTCGACGAAGCGAAGGCACTCGTCACCGTGAAGTGCGACGCCGCGCTTCCGGGCGTGGCGTCCGTCGCCGACCTGCAGTTCCGCGCGGCCGACGAAGCGGCGCTCTCCGCCTTCAGCGCCCGCTGGGAGATCTCCCGCGGGTCGCTCGCGCGCGCCGAGGCGCCGCTCGCGGGCAAGACCGCCGCGCCCGAAGCCGGCGCCCTCAAGACCAACGCCAAGGTCCCGGCCGCGGTGAAGCGCCCGGCTGCGCCCGCACCCGAGCTGCCCCGCGAGGCGGAGAAGTTCGACGAAGCCTGGGCGAACCCCGACGAGACGCCCTTCACCGAAATCGAGGACGCCGAAGGTCTTGCGGCGCTCCTCACGGAGCTCAACGCCGAGCGCAGCGAACCCGTCGGCATCGCGCTTCTCTACGACGGTGCGGCGCGTCACGCCGACCTCGGGGGCTTCGGCTTCGCGCTCACCCCGAAGGACGTCTTCGTCGCGCAGTCCTCCGCGGCGCTATCCGTCGCGAAGATCCTCGAGACGCTCCGCCCCTGGTTCGAGTCCGACGTGCCCAAGATCTTCCACGACGGGAAGTCGGCGCTGCACGCCCTTCTCGCCCAGAAGGTGACGGTGGGCGGGCGCGTGGACGACGTGATGCTCATGGACTACACGCTCGAAGCCCATTTGGGGCACGAGCTCGCGCAGATCGCCGCGCGCCTCTTGAAGCGCCGCCTGCCGAGCCGCGACGAGGTGTTGGGCAAGGGCGCCAAGCGCAGCTCCTGGCGCGAGGTGGAGCCCGCCGCCACCGCGGCGCTCCTCGCCGAAGAGGCGGCCGCAATCCGCGCCGCCGGCTCGGTGCTCCACGCGCGGCTCGCCTGTGAAGGGCGCCTCGAATCCGTCTACGAAGAGATCGAGCGGCCGCTCCTCCCGGTCCTCTTCCGCATGGAGAACACGGGGATCAGCCTCGATGCCGCGCTCCTCAAGACCGAGTCGACGGAGTTGGGCGCCCAGATCGAGCAGCTCGCCGCCGACGCCGAGAAGGCCGCCGGGCACCCCTTCAATCTCTCGTCCCCGAAGCAGCTCGCGCAGATCCTCTTCGTCGAGCAGGGGATTCCCGTCGTGAAGAAGACCGCCTCGGGGTCGCCCTCGACCGACGAGGAGGTCCTCACCGAGCTCGCCCTCGACTATCCGCTCCCGAAGCTCATCCTCGAGCACCGGCGCCTGACGAAGCTGCGGAGCACCTACCTCGACAAGCTCCCGACGATGGTGGACCGCGACGGGCGCATCCACACGACCTTCGGGCAGGCGGTGGCCGTCACCGGGCGCCTCGCGAGCTCGGACCCGAACCTGCAGAACATCCCGACCCGCACGCCTGAGGGGCGGCGCATCCGCGAGGCCTTCGTGCCGCGAACCGGCTGGTCGATCGTGGACGCGGACTACTCGCAGGTGGAGCTGCGCATCATGGCCCACCTCTCGCAGGACGAGGGGCTCCTTTCGGCCTTCGCGCGCGGCGAGGACATCCACCGCTCCACCGCCTCCGAGGTCTTCAACGTGCCCCTCGACCAGGTGACGCCCAACGAGCGCCGCATGGCGAAGGTGATCAACTTCGGCCTCATCTACGGCATGAGCGCCTTCGGTCTTGCGCAGCAGATGGGGCTCGACCGCAAGGTCGCGCAGAACTACGTGGACCAGTACTTCCACCGCTTCCCCGGCGTGAAGCGCTACATGGAGAAGACCCGGGCGCTTGCGGCCGAGCAGGGCTACGTCGAGACCGCCTTCGGGCGGCGCCTCTGGGTGCCCGACATCCGCGCCTCGCGCCCGATGGTGCGCGCCGCCGCCGAGCGCGCCGCGATCAACGCGCCGATGCAGGGCACGGCCGCCGACGTCATCAAGCGCGCGATGATCGCCGTGGACGCGTGGCTGCGCGGTGAAGGCCTTGAGTCCCGGCTGCTCCTTCAGGTCCACGACGAACTCGTGATCGAGACGCCCCCTGAGGAGATGGAGCGCGTGAAGACGAAGCTCCCCGAACTCATGGCCGGCGCGGCGACGCTCTCCGTTCCCCTGATCGCCGAGGTGGGCGTCGGGAAGAACTGGGGCGAGGCGCACTGACGGGGGCCGCCCCGGAGGCGGACGCCGAACGTTCATGCGGAAGAAGGACGCCGGGAGGAAGAACTCCCGGCGCCCTTCGGCGCTTCAGGGGTTTGGGCGCAGGGAGCTTGCGCTCTGGAACCGCACCTCTCCGCTCCTCCCGCGCTTTTCGTCGGGAAACTCCTCAGGGAAGCGGCGGGAGCTCCTCCATTAAGCTTCGAAGGCGCCTAAGACAAAGTGCCTAGGCTACGCCAATGGAGATAAAAAAGAATGAAGTTCAAGTCCCTGAAAAAGACGCTCTTCGCCGCGGTTCTGTCCGCCGCGCTTTCCAGTGCGGCTCTTGCCTGCACGACGATCCTCGTGGGGTCGGAAGCGACCGACGATGGTTCGTATCTCGTCGCCCGCAGCGTGGACTACCGCGCCTTCTACGCCGAACACATGATGAACATGCCCGCGACGAAGGGCGTGAAGGGCATGTTCCGGGCGAAGGATCACGGGGGTTCGAACGCATTTGAATATCCGCTCCCTGAGAACGGCCTGAGCTACACGAAGGTCGCGGACTTCGATACGGAGCTCAACGGGGCGACGGGCTTCAACAGCGCGGGCGTGGGCATGTCCGCGACGGAGTCGATCTATGCAAGCGACCATGCGCTCAAGTTCGACCCGTACAACGAGGAGTCGGGCTTCCTTGAGGAAGCCGTGATCGACGTGGTGCTCCCGCGCATCAAGAGCGCGAAGGAAGGCGTCGAGCTTGTCGGCCGCATCATCGAGCAGATCGGTGCGGGCGCCGGCATGGGCATCGCCTTCGTGGACAACAAGGAGCTCTGGTATCTCGAGACCGGCACGGGGCATCACTGGATGGCGGTCAAGCTTCCCAAGGACGTCTACTTCGCCTCGGCGAATCAGGGACGGCTGCAGACCTTCAAGGCGGGCGACCCCAACTACATGTCGAGCAAGGGCATGATCGAGTTCGCGCAGAAGCACGGCCTCTACGATCCCAAGAAGGACGGCGACTTCAACTTCAGCAAGGCCTTCTGCCGCGACGACTCGCGCGACCGCACCTACAACGACCCGCGCGTCTACCGCATCCAGAAGCTCCTCTCGCCCGAGCTGCAGCTGAAGTCTCAGGAGGGCCGCAGCTTCCCGGTCTTTGCCAAGCCCGCAGAAAAGGTGAGTCCCGAGCGTCTGATGACGCTCATGCGCGACCACTATCAGGACGGCGACCTCGCGCAGCACGATCCGTATTCGAAGGGGCTGCGCGGCGACGAGCCCTTCCGTCCGATCTCGGTCTTCCGTACGCAGTGCACGCACGTGATGCAGGTGCGTCCCGACCTTCCCGAAGCGATCGGTCATGTGAACTTCATCTCGATGGGCATGGCGGACCTCGGCGTCTACATCCCGTTCTATCAGGGCCTCAAGGCCTTCCCGAAGGACTTCTCGATCGGTACGGACCAGGCCGACAGCGACTCGGCGTACTGGAAGTTCAGAAAGGTGCAGACGCTCGCGATGATGGACTACCCGACGCTTGCGCCGATCGTCCGCGAGCGCTACGCGGCGTATGAAGCCGACGTGACGAAGCGCATGGAGGCTTTTGAAGCCGACTACCTGAAGGTCGTGAAGACCGACGCGAAGAAGGCCGACAAGATGCTTCAGGACTTCAACCTCAAGGTGATCCGCGACGCACAGGTTGTGACGGAGAAGCTCCACAACGAGCTCTATTCGGTTGCGACCCGCAGCGTTCAGGAGAAGGTCTTCTTCAAGAACGCGAAGAAGATGGACTGATGATGCCCCCTCCTCCCGGAGCTGCAGCCTTCCGGGAGGCCCTGGACCGTCCTTCGCCCGCAGCGGAAGAAGAAGTCCAACTCCCCGCACCAGAGCGATGCGCCGATTGTTTTTGTTACAATCTCGAGCTTTCCCCTAGGCGGCAAGGCCTGGAATCAACCAAAAAGACGGGAGAAGCACGCAATTGGCATTTCTTGACAGCATCGTCTCGGCGATAAACGACGTCCTCTGGTCCTACGTCCTCATCATCCTGCTCGTGGGTTGCGGCATCTGGTTCACGCTCCGCACGGGATTGGTGCAGCTGCGCCACCTCGGCGAAATGTTTCGCCTGATCGGCGAAGGGGCCTCGAACAAGCCCGAAAAGGGGCACATCTCCACCTTCCAGGCCTTCTGCGTCTCCACGGCCTCGCGCGTGGGCGTCGGCAACATCGCTGGCATCGCGCTCGCCGTGACGGTGGGCGGTCCGGGCGCGGTCTTCTGGATGTGGGTGATCGCGATCCTCGGCGCCGCCACGGGCTTCGTCGAATCGACGCTCGCGCAGGTCTACAAGGCCCCGCGTCGCCACGGCGGCTTCGTCGGCGGCCCCGCCTACTACATCGGCAACGCCCTGGGCTCGCCCTTCTTCGCCACCGTCTTCGCGGTGCTGATCGCCGTCACCTACGGCCTCATCTTCAACTCCGTGCAGGCCAACACCATCGCGCTCTCGCTCAAGGCCTCCCTCGACGTGAATCCGATGATCACGGGCGTGGTGGTTGCGGTCCTCACATGGCTCGTGATCTTCGGGGGGCTCACGCGCATCGCGCGCGTCGTGGGCTGGCTCGTCCCGCTGATGGCCGGCGCCTATCTTCTCGTCGCCGGCATCGTGACCTTCATGAACATCTCCGCCATTCCGGCCGTCCTCACCCTCATCGTGAAGAGCGCCTTCGGGCTCGACGCGGCGATGGGCGCCGGCGTGGGCGTCGCGGTGATGACGGGCGTGAAGCGCGGCCTCTTCTCGAACGAGGCGGGCATGGGTTCGGTGCCCAACGCCGCGGCCACGGCTGATGCGACGCACCCGGCCAAGCAGGGCCTCGTGCAGGCTTTGGGCGTCTTCGTCGACACCCTCATGGTCTGCATGTCCTCGGCGATGATCGTGCTCCTCTCGCCCGACTGGCAGACGGCGGGGATCACCGGGATCGAACTCGCGCAGCATGCGCTCGCGGGGCAGCTCGGCGAGTGGACGAACATCTTCATGACGGTGATCGTCCTCTTCTTTGCCTTCAGTTCGATCATCGGCAACTACTTCTACGGTGAAGTCAACATGGACTTCATCAGCCGCAAGCCCATCGCCAACAAGATCTACCGCCTCTGCGTGGTGGTGATGGTGCTCTTCGGGGCCGTGGCGAGCCTCTCGCTCGTCTGGGGCCTCGCCGACCTCTTCATGGCGCTCATGGCGATGCTCAACCTCGGTGCGATCCTCCTGCTCGGCAACATCGCCTTCATCGTGCAGAAGGACTACTTCGCGCAGAAGCGCGCCGGCGTGAAGGAGCCCGAGTTCGACCCGGCGATCCTCCCCTCGACCCGCGGCATTCTCGCCTGGCCGCGAGGCAAGTTCGACGCCTGACGCCGAATTCGTCTCCGGCGGCGGGAGAGCGGCGCTCAAGCGCCCGATCCCGCCCGAATCCATCCCATCCGACGCCCGCCCGAGCACTCCGCCCGGCGCGGGCGTCGGCGCATCGGGCGCACCGATTCGCCCGCCTCCCCCTCACGGATCAGCTGGGGGGCCGGGTTTCTACGAAGGGTGGGGGTTGAAATTAACCCTTAAGGAATATCAAACCTTCGAGAGCTGCTCCGAACCGCTCGGTTTTCTAAGGGAGAGGGGAGTTGAGAACGTCTCTCAACCCCTCTCCGGGACCTCCCGTCGTGGGTCTTTAAGTGAGGCTTAAGCAAAAATAAAATTTGACGCATAAAGAAACACTTAGCTACGAACTCTCCCGCGCCCCGCCTGCGAAGACGCAGGGAGAGCCCATCCGAAAGGAGACCCCCACCATGACCATGCGCCATTGTCTGACGGCCGTCGCCGCCGCACTTTTCTCCCTTGGACTCGTCGGCGCCGCCAACGCGGCCGACCTCTCGAGCTGCACGACCTGCCACTCGAACATCACGAAGAGCCACGCCGGCAGCCAGCACAAGGCCGTCGCCTGCACGTCCTGCCACACCGGGCTTGACGAGCACCTGAAGAAGCCCACGGCCCGTCCGACCGTCAACATGGATCCGGCCAACTGCGGCGCCTGCCACACGCTCCAGTACCAGTCGCTCTTCAAGGACGACGGCCGTTCGGCGCGCCAGTCGAAGAAGGCCGCCAACGGTCCGGCGCCCGACCCGTTCTTTGACCGCGCGCTCGGGGCGCACGGCTTCACGAAGGAGCACGATCTGCCGCGCGCCCACACCTGGATGGTGATCGACCAGTTCATCGTCGACCGCGCGTTCGGCGGCCGCTTTGAGCCGAAGGACGGTTGGCTCTACGCGGGTCTTGAGGGCGGGAAGTCCTACAAGGCCTGGGACGTCCTCAAGGACAACTATCCGGACAACAACACCCAGAAGGCGCACAAGCCCGGCACCGCCGCCGCAGGCAACGCCGTCTGCTGGAGCTGCAAGTCCACCGACCTGATGCTCGACTGGGCCTACATGGGCGACAAGGTCGAGGGCGCGACCTTCAACCGCGCCTCGAACCCGGTCGAGGTCGTGCGCAAGGTGAACCACGCGCTCAACTGCAACTTCTGCCACGATCCGCACACCGCGCAGCCGCGCATCGTCCGCGACGGTCTGATCGACGCCGTCACGCGTGACAACAAGGACGTGCCGAGCGTCTGGAATTCCGTCGCCGCCCACAAGACCAAGGTGGACGTGCAGGACTTCGGCGTGCGCGGCTTCACCCGCAAGGTGGGCTACCTCGCCAAGCCCGACGCCAACCTGATGTGCGCTCAGTGCCACGTCGAGTACGTCTGCAACCCGGGCTTCAACGCCAAGACGGGTGAGAAGGTGGGCTTCGACAACCGCTGGACGAACCTCTTCCCGTTCGTCAACGCCGACCAGATCGAGGAGTACTACGAGAAGGTTCCGTTCCGCGACTTCAAGCACAACGTGACGGGCGCCGGCCTCGTGAAGATGCAGCACCCGGATACGGAAACGTACTTCGGCTCCGTGCACGACAAGATCGGCGCGGACTGCGCGACCTGCCACATGCCGAAGGTGAAGGACGAGAAGACGGGCAAGACCTACACGCTCCACTGGGCCACTTCGCCGCGCCACTACATGCAGGAAACGTGCCTTACCTGCCACAAGGACAAGACCGAAGCGCAGATGAACAAGGTGATCGACGCAATGAAGGGCCACTTCGATGGCAAGGTCCGCGAAGCTGAATCGCGCATGAACGACATGTTCGACGCCTTCGACCTCGCGATCGCCAACGGCGTCGATCAGAAGACGCTCGACGAAGCCCGCAAGCTCCACGCCTCCGCCCACATCAACTGGGAGTACTGGACGGCTGCGAACGGCGCGTACTTCCACAATCCCGATGAAGCCTCGCGTTCGCTCGCCAAGAGCGCCAAGGCCGCTTCCGACGCCGCCGCGCTCCTGAGGAAGGCGGTCGCCGAGAAGGCGAAGGCCGCCGCCGCGAAGTAACCGGCAGGAATGAGGGCGGGCTCTCCCCCACGGGAGAGCCCACCCCCGGACCGACCGGAAGGAAGGGGACGATTCCGACCACGGGACCGTCCCCTTCGTCTTCCCGGCCCTTCCGGCGCCGACACCCCCCAAGAGGCCTATGGGGCGCTTCGGGCCGGCCGCGTTAAGATCGGGCGCTCCCATCGTTCTGTAGACTCTCGTCGTTTTCCCCCCACTTATCCGGTCCGCCTCATGTCGAATCCCTGGATCCTCTACGCCGTCTGCGCGCTCATGCTCATCGTCGCGGTGGCGGCGCTCCTGCCGACCATCCTGCACGCGAAGGAGGCCGCGCCGGAAGCCGAGCGCGACGCCCGGGCCGAGGCCCTCGCCGCCCAGGCGCTGCGCGCCGAGAAGGCGCGGCTCGACGAAGACTTCGCCGCGGGCCGCATGGACCGGGAGCACTACGAGGCGCTCCTCACGGACCTGAGGCGCCGCGTGCTCGAGGAGCAGAAGCCCGCCCTCAACGAAGAGGAGAAGTCCGCGCCCAAGGCCGATCCGCTCAACTTGAGCCGCGGGCAGTTGGCCGCACTCGTCACGGCGCTCATCTGCACGATTTCAATCGGCTCCTACGCGTTCCTGGGCGCTCCGGAGATGCTCGGCCTCGCGCAGGCGCAGAAGGTCCTCCAGGGCACGGCTTCCGCCGAATCCATCGAGGACTACCTGAAGAGCTCCCCGAAGGACGGCCGCGCGTGGGTGCTTCTCGCCCACCGCCGCATCGACTCCGGGGACTTCCGCGGGGCGGCCGAAGCCTACCGGAACGCCCGCGAATCGTCGCCCAAGATCGCCCGCGACCCCGACGTGTCGCTCGAATACGGCGCGGCGGCCCTGACGGCCCGCGATCCGCAGTTCTTCGCCGACGCCAACAAGGCCCTTCAGGAGGCGCTCGCGCAGAAGCCCGGCGACCCGCGGGCCGAGCAGCTCGCGCTCATGGGGGCCGTGGCCGCCGAAGACTGGGCGCGTGCGCGCGACCTCACCCGCATGATGCTCGAGCGCATGCCGCCCGACAGCCCGGACTACATGCAGGCCGAGCAGACGCTCCGGATGCTTGAGTCGCGCGCGGCCTCCGCGGCCGGCAAGTAGCCTTGTCGCTGCTGCAGACGAAGACGCCCGTTTTTCCGATTGAGGAGAAGCGGGCGTTTCTCTTGAGCCGCAGCAGGACGGAAGGGCGTCAGTAGACCTCGGGCGCGTCTTCGTCGGCCTTCACGACGGGCCAGGGGAAGGCGGTCCAGGCCCCTTGCGGCTTCTTGACGGAAAGGAGCGTCGCGGTCGTCTTCGCCGCCTGCAGGAGCGCCTCGGCCGCAGCCTTCTCGCTCATCGCCACGCCCTTCCAGAATTCGCCGAGGATCCACGAGCGGCGCAGATCCTGCCAGGAGGCGCAGCGCAGCAGCAGCTCGCCCGCGATGCGCGATTCCATGCGCGCCACATCGTCGGCCGCGGCTGAGTCGCTGGCCTCGGCCTTGGCGACGAAAGCCGCGCCCTGCAGCAGGTCCCAGCCGCGGAGCGCCGTCCAGTCGAGGCGCCCGCGGAAGAAGTCCGCGGTCATGCGCAGGCGCTCCATGCGCGCCGCGAGCGTTTTGTCGTGGGTCACCACGTCAAAGCCGCTCCACCCCAGGGCCGTGTCGTTCTTCAGGAGGTCCTTGAGGCATCTCGCGTCCTGCACGCGCTTGAAATCCGCGGCGGCACCCGCTCCTTCGACGAGAAGCCGGAAGTGCTCGTCGAGGTCCTCGCTCGACATGATCTCGAGGGTGGATGAGAACTCGTGGAGAATCTCGCCCGCCGAAAGATCGGTGTCCGAGATCTCGCCCGAGCTCCAGCCTTCTTTGAGAAGCGGCAGACGCGCGGCTTCATGCACGAACGCCCGCACGGGAATGTCGTCCCAGAAGACCGGGGCGGCCGCCTGCGCTGCACCCGGCGCGCCGGCGCCGCCGTCCGCAGTAGGACGGTCCATCGCGTTGACGAGCGCTGTGAGGAGCACGCTCATCGAGGTGCTCGGCGCGAGGAGTTCAAGAGGAGCTTCGTCGGAATTCATCATGCGCGGCCGCGTCCGGAGGAGGAGCGTCCCGAGGAGTTTGAACGGCCGGAATGACTGGAACGGCCTGCCCGGTCGGGTCGATCGGACCAGGTGTTCCGCCCCCGGTCTTCGCCCCCACGGCGCTCCGAGTGGATCATGCTCCCATTGTGCTTCCTGCCGGGCGCTTCGTGCGGCTTCGTGCGGGTCGGGTGCGTCTCGCTTCCGGCGCGGCTACCGCGGGGCGCCCGGGTCTGCGGTGCATGAGCTCCCTGTGCGGCCTTCGCCGCATTCGGCGCAGCGGGGCGTCCGTCCGCCCTCATCGCCGCGGCCTCCACATCGGTGCGCTTTCTCACGCGCTTTGTGAAGTCCGTGAGTCCCGTCAGCGTCATCTCGCAGGGCGAGGCCTTGCAGTGGAAGTCCGCGCGGAACTTTTCGCCCGCGGAGTTGACGAGAACGAGGGGTTCGGGGCGCAGGAGCGCGCGCTCCGTGGTCTCAAGGATTTCGGGGAAGGCTTTCAGCATCTTCGGGCAGAGCTTCAGGGCCGCGCGCACGCAGTGGCGGCAGGTCATGAGTTCGGCCGAGGCGACGGGCTTGATTTCGAAGGCGGGGGCGGTCACCAGCGCGCCGTGGGCGGCGTAGAAGGCCTTTGTCTGAAGGTTGGCGGCGTTCGCCTTGAAGCCGAGGATGCGCTCGGGGTAGGGAGCCGCATCGTCCCACGGGGCGCGTGCGGGCTTCGGGCGGGCCGCGGCGCGGGCTTGGAGGAGGTCCTCCACCGCGGCGCGCCTCAGGTTGTTGGCGAAGCTCGCCGGCACGAAGACGTCGAGGTCTTCGGGGATGCAGACGCTTCTCGCCGCAAAGGGCGTGTCGCCCAGGCGCGCGAGGTTCTGCCTGAGGGAGGCGATGTTCTTCTGTGGATCCGACGGGGCGGAGAGGTCGAGCGACACGCACGCGCTCGCGCAGTGTTCTCCGTCCGAGATCACCAGGTCGAGTCCGTCCTCGTGGTTCGTGAAGACGAGGTCCACGGGGATGCGGCGCTCGGCGGTCCTCCCTTCCATGAGCCTGAGGAACGCGTGGTCGCGGTTGCGCTTGAGCTCGAGCCCCGCCCTCAGGCCCTCCAACTTCGCGACGGGTTCGGCCGGAAAGAGCGCCCAGCGCCCGGATCCCGGCCGGCCTTCGGGTTCGGCGCGGTTGACGGCGAGCCCGTGGATCTCCTCGTCGTCGCCGAGGTAGGTGAGGCCGTCGCCGTTCGCAAACGCGACGCCGGGCTTCGCCGAGACGAGGATGCGGTCGCGCTCGACCGACTCCACCCGCCCCGCGGGGTCGCCCATGTGCTTGGGGCTCTCGAGCTCGGCCACGGCGTAGGGCTTGTCGAATTCGCGCCCGTGGATGAAGTATTCGGTCTTGCCGCGGTTGAAGACCTTCTCGGGCGAAGGCTCGAAGGTGAGCGTGCTCGTTCCGTCCGACGTCCGCGAGAGCTCGGGGCGCCGGGCGATGATGTCGTCCAACTTCCTGCGGTACCAGGCCGTGACGTTCTTCACGTAGGGAAGGCCCTTCAGGCGTCCTTCGATCTTGAAGGACGAGACGCCCGCGTCGATCAGGGCCTCGAGGTTCGCCGTCTGGTCGTTGTCCTTGAGCGAAAGAACGTGCCGGCGCTTGGCGAGCATGCGCCCGTCCTCCGTCAGGACGTCGTAGGGGAGGCGGCAGAGCTGCGAGCATTCGCCGCGGTTGGCGGACCGCCTCGTCACGGCCTCGGACATCCAGCACTGGCCCGAGTAGCTCACGCACAGGGCGCCGTGAATGAAGAACTCGATGCGGGCGTGCTGGAGCCGCGCCCGTACGGCCGCGATCTGGTCGAGCGAGAGCTCTCGCGCGAGCACGAGCTGCGAGAAGCCGACGGATTCGAGGAACGCCGCCTTCTCGGGCGTGCGGATGTCGCACTGGGTCGAGGCGTGCAGCTCCACGTCGGGGAGCTCGCCCATCAGCAGGCCCATGTCCTGCAGGATCAGGACGTCGACTCCGGCGCGGGCGACGTCGAAGGCGAGCGCCCGGGCGGCGTCGATTTCGTCGTCGCGAAAGAGGGTGTTCAACGCGACGAAGACCCGCGCTTGGTAGCGGTGCGCGTAGTCGCAGAGCCGCGCGATGTCTTCGAGCGAATTGCCCGCCGCGGCGCGCGCGCCGAAGGCGGGGCCGCCGATGTAGACGGCGTCCGCGCCGTGGTCGATCGCGGCGATGCCGGTTTGGGCGTCGCGGGCGGGCGCGAGGAGCTCAAGGGCCGTCGCGGGGGGAACCGCACTCCAGGATCCGGCGTGCAGCGTCATCGGGGCGCACCTCCGGCGCGGCCCTTCACGGCGCAGGCCTTGACGGCGAGGTAGTCGGCGAGCTCCGCGTCGCCGGAGCGGCGCGCGAAGTCCGCGGGCGACTCGCCCTTGTCGGTGCAGTAGTCGCGGAAGGCGCCGGCCTTGAGGAGCATCACCACGGAGTCGCGCGAGGGCTTCCTCGCCGCCATGATGAGGGGCGTCACGCCCGAAGTGGTCTGCACGTTGGGGCTGACGCCCGCCTTGAGCAGGCGCTCGATGAACCAGGTGCGGCCTTCGGTCGCGGCGTAGTGAAGGGGCGTCCAGTTCGCGCCCGCCTTGGGGTCGGCGCCCTTCTTGAGAAGTTCCTCGAAGATCTGCTTGTCGCCCTTGAAGACCGCAAGCATCAGCGGCGTCTCGCCGAAGCGGTTGACTTCGTTGACGGCGAGCCGCCCGGAATTGAGGAGCGTCTCGGCGACGTCGGGCGTGTCCGCGCGCATCGCGTACGTGAAGGCCGTGTCGCCGTTCTCCATGTGGAAGTTCGGGTTCGCGCCTCGGTCGAGAAGCGTTTTGAGCTCCTGGGCCTGCCCGGCGCGGACCGCCTGGCGGACTTCGGCGAGCTGCGCCGACGTGAGGGCGTTTTCCTCAACGGGAGCGGCGGAGGAGGCCGCGATGGACGAGAAGAAGGCCGCGGCGCAGAGGAGCGCGGCGGCGCAGGAGGAAGGGCGGACGGACATGGAAGGTCTCGAGGGAGTCGATTTTGGGCGAAAGAATAGCACCGGCCTGCGCCCGCGCCGCCCCCTGACGCCGCCCCCGTGTGCAAGCGGGTGTTGCGCGTCCGGGGGCTTCTCCCCGACGAAAAAGGCCCGACCGGCGGGAGCGTGCAAGATTCGACGACGACGCCCTTCCGGGCGCGGGATCAGAGCGGCAGCCTGAAGAACCGGATGGTATTGGCGCAGATTGCGGCGAGCGTTTCGTCGACGTCGAGCCCCTTCACTTCGGCGATGGTCTCGCCCACGCGCCGCGAGTAGACGGGCTCGCAGCGCTTTCCCCTGTAGGGCACGGGTGCCATGTAGGGCGAGTCCGTCTCGATCATCAGGCGCTCGAGCGGAATCGCTGCCGCAATGGCGCGCAGCGCCTCGTTCTTTCTGAAGGTGAGGTTCCCCGTGAAGCTCACGTGCCCGCCGGCGGCCACCACGCCCTCGGCCGTCTCGAGCGACCCGCAGAAGCAGTGCATCACGAAGCCTATGTCGCCAGCCTTCGCTTCGGCGAGGATCTCGAGCGCTGCGGCTTCGGCGTCCCGGGCGTGGACGATCAGGGGGCGCCCGGCCTTCCGCGCCGCGGCGATGTGCCGACGAAAGCGCGCACGCTGCCAGTCGAGGGGCTCCTTGCACCAGTAGAAGTCGAGCCCCGTCTCGCCCACCGCGACCATGCCGGGCTCCTCGGCGCGCTCGGCGATTTCGTCCACGTCCGCCTCGCGCGCGTCCTGGTACTCCGGATGCACGGCCCAGGCGCCGAAGAGAAAGCCGGGATGAAGGTCGAGGAGCGCGCGGAGCGGTTGGATGTCTCCGTCCTCGCACCCGATCGTCACGGCGGCGGGCATGCCTGCCGCCTTCATGCGCTCGATCACGGCCTCGCGGTCTTCGTCGAAAGCGTGGTCGGTGAGGTGGCAGTGAGAGTCGATGAAGGGCGTCATGGTTAGGAATGGCCTCAGTCGATGTCGTTCACGGAGAGCTTGCGCGGGAACTCCTCGATCGCGCCCACGCGCATGAGGAAGAAGGACCCGTAGAGCACCGTGAGAAGGAGAAGGTGCGCGCAGGCGGGAAGAACGTCCGCTAGAACCGCGCCGTCCTGAGCGGCCGCGGCCGAGGCGTAGATGCCAGGCGTCGAGGGAAGGATCTGCGCGACGCCCGCCGCAAGCGGATGCATGTTCTCCACCGGCCAGACCGCGCCCGAGATGAAGAGCGCCGGCGCGGAGATGATGACCGTGAGGGGCGCCGTCCAGGCGTTCGAGCGCACGGTCGTGACGATGGCGAGTCCGAAGGCGACCACCGCCGCGGCGTAGAGCGCGCAGACGAGGAGCACCGCCGGGGGATTCGCCATCGCGCCGTATTCACCGAAGAGGAACCCGAACCCCTGCATGTAGAGGAGCCACCCGAAGGCGATCGACCAGTAGGCGAAGAAGAGCCCGAGGCCTTCGCACCAGGGGCGCGCCACCACGTCGCGCACGAAGTTCCTCCGCGGGCGGCGGTAGAGCCAACCGCCTACCGACATGCCGATGCCCATGAGGAGCACGGCCTGCACGATCACGGGACCCACCAGGGGCACGGTGAAGTTGCCGTAGCCCGAGATCTCGTTGAAGCGGTAGGTGACGAGGACGCCCGGAGCGGAGAGCGTCGCCGCCTTCATCATCGTTCCGTCGGCGCCCGGGGTCATCACGCTCGCGAGGTCGATCCGGGAACGGGCGTCCCCCACCACGCCCGAGACCGCGCCCTGCACGGCGCGCGCCTTCACGGGGTAGGCGCCGTTGCCGAGCACGTGGATCGTGGTGTTGCGTCCGCGCGCGAGGTCCTCCGTATATTCGGGCGGAATCGTCACGAGGACGTCGGCGGTGCGGCGGCGGAAGGCGTCCATGCCTTCGGCTGCGGAATGCACGACGAAGCGGACGTCGGCGGCGGGAGCGGCCTCCAGGGCCGAGATGAAGCGCCCCGCGGCGGCCGAGCGGTCCAGGTCGACGATCCCGACGGGGATGCCCTCGACCTGCTGCGTGCCGTAGGGCCAGCCGTAGAAGATGAGGTAGAAGGCGACGGCGCCGCCCAGAATCGCGATCGTGTCGCGCGAGAGGAAGGCGTGCCGGAGCGTCAGCCCGAAGGCGGCAAGGAAGCCCGTGCGCGGACGGTCGGGGGCGTCCGAGAAGGCGTCGTCCTTCTCGGCCGAAACCGTAAGGTTCTCGCTCATGCGCTCGCGGCGCTCCCATTTGCGCACGCGCGCGGTGAGGAGCGGAATCGAAATCGCGAAGCAGAGGACCGGGAAGACGAGCATCTCAAGCTGCGTCTTCGCAACGGCGTCCAGGGGGCTGCCGAGGATCCAGATCTGCGCCTGCGCCTCGAGGTAGTGTGTGAGGGGAAGGAGCAGGCCGAAGAGCCTCGCCCCCGGCGTCATCGCGTCGAGCGGGAAGGAGAAGCCCGTGAAGGGGAAGGTCGGGGCGATGAGGCAGATCGAGGCGGATAGCGCGATCACCCACGAGGGGGCGAGCGCCACCGCGAGGGAGGTCAGGGCCGCCATCGAGAGGATGAGGAGCCACCCGGCCGTGAACCAGAAGAGAATCGGGCCTGCGGCGCCCCAGCCGGCCCATCCCGCCCAGCCCGCGGTCCAGACCGAGATGAGGACGAGCCAGACCGACACCCAGGGAATGAACTTCCCCACCATTGCGGCCGAGACCGATTCGCCCGCCTCATCGATGAGCTCGCGCAGACCGCCCTCGCGCCACTCGCGCGTCAGCATGCAGACGAAGCCGAGCAGCGCCCCCAAGGCCATCAGGCCCGGGATGAAGGTCGGGAGCAGGTAGGCGACGAAGTTGAAGCTCACGTTCCCCATGAAGAGGACGTCGGGAATCGAGGCGCGCAGGCGCGCCGCGTTCTCGCGGAAGCTCCCGCCCGACTGAGCGGTGCTCCTCACCGCGAGGCTCGAGAGCTTCAGGGAGGAGAGCGCCGTCTTCACGTCCACTTCAAGGATCGTGCCCACGGCGTAGTAGGTCTTGTTGATCTCGAGCGACACGGGGGCCCCGCGTTCGCGCTTCTGATCGAGCTCAAAGTTCTTGGGAAGCGTGATCGTCGCATAGGTCCGCCGGGCGCGCAGCGCCTCGTCGGCGTCTTCGGCGGAGGCGAAGCTCTTCAACTCAATCGACGGAATCGCCGAGAGCGCCGAGACCGCCTGGCGCGAGAGGGCGGAGCCGTCCGCGTCGACGAGACCCACGGGGAGCCCCGTCATCACGCCCGAATTGAAGGCGAAGAGGAGCACCACGCACCAGAAGACGGGCGCGGCGAAGCCGCAGAGCCATTCGAGCGGGTGCGAGAGGACCTGACGGAGTTCGAGCGCCGCGACGTGAGCCGCGTTCCGACACCATTGCCGCATGGCGGGGGACTCCGGGCTACTTGGCGGCGGAGGAGGTCGCGGCGGACGCGCGGTCCACGACCACCGTCATGCCCGGGCGCAGGTCCGGATCGGCCTCGACCGGGCGGGCGCGCACTTCAAACGTGCGGATGTCGTAGCCCGAGGACTGGCGCGTGGCGCGCCAGACGGCATAGTCGCCGCGCGGATTGATCCAGTAGACGCGGAACTTCAGGGACCTGCCGAGCGCGGGCACGTCGGCCGTGAGCTCGGTGCCGACGCGGATTCCGGGGAGCTCGTCCTCGCGGATGTTGAAGACGGCCCAGCTGTCGGCGAGGTTCGTGACGAGAACGACGGGGAAGCCGGCCGGGGTCACCTCGCCCTCGTGCATCACGACGCGGGTGACTTCGCCCGAGGCGGGGGTCCTCACCTCGGCTTCGCCCGCGAGGGAGGACGCTTCGGCGACGCCCCCGGCGGCCTGGTTGGCGAGCGCCCGCGCGGCGGCCTTGTCCTGGCTGCGCGCGCCCTCCTCGAGGGCCGAGACCTTCGCTTCGGCCGCATGCACGAGCTCCGCGGCGCTCCGGCGCTGCGCCAACACTTCGTCGCGGCGCTGCGCGCTCACGAGTCCGTCCTTGTAGAGCGCTGAGACGCGGCCCCAGGAGGCGTCGGCCAGGGCGAGGCCGGCGCGGGCGCGCGTGAGGTCGGCGCGCGCGGCGTCGAGCTCCTGCGTGCGCGGACCTTCGTCGGCGAGCGAAACCTTCGCGCGGGCGGCGGCTTCAACGGCCTTGGCCTGCGCGACCTTCGCCTCGATTTCGGGGAGCGAAAGCCGCGCCACGGCGTCGCCCGCCTTCACGACGTCGCCCTCGCGGACGTGGACGGCGGCGAGACGCCCGGGAACCTTTGCCGCCACGGAGACGGTGGTGGCGTCGATCATGCCCTGCAGCGGCACCGGCGTCGGGGTCATCGCCCGCCAGACGCCCCAGCCGATGAAGAGCGCCGCGCCCGCGAGGACGACGCCGCCGGCCAGGGCCGGAATGAGGGAGGATTTCTGTGCCTGAGTGTTCTGCTGCTGCATTTTGCGGGTTGTTTTGGCAATTGTCGGGTTGAGGGCCGCCCCGAGAGGAAGGTGGGCGGCGTCGGCGTCGGCGGAGGCGGCTCCTGGGCGCTCCGCCTTTACTGGGCGGCCTTGAAGTCGGCGCGGCCGATGGTGTTCGAGAAGTCGGGCATCACGCCGGCGGCGGCGTGGAGCATCGCCCAGGAGACGACGAACTTATAGGCGGCGGCGCGCTGCGCGATCTGCGCGCCCACGAGCTGCGTGCGCGCCTCGCGGACGTCGATGGCCGTGGAGAGGCCTTCGGCGAAGCTCGACTCCCTCAGGCGCAGGTTTTCCGCCGCCAGGGCGACGGTCGAGGCCGTGAGGTCGTACTCCTCGCGCGCCTGCGTGGTGCGCAGGAACGCCACCTCGACCATCGTCGCCAACTGGTTGTCGGCCTCCGACCGCGCGGCGCCTGCCTTCTCTTCGACGCTGCGCGCGGCGGCGAGCGCAGCGAAGCGGTCCTGGTTGCTCCAGAGCGTGAACTTCACGCCGATCCCGACCATCCAGTCGGGTTCGACCGGGGTGAGGTAGTGTTTGATGAGGTTCTTCGTGCCGAAGGCGAAGACCTGCGGGTGGAAGGCGCCCTCGGCGGCGCGCACGCCTTCGCCCGCCCGGCTCTTCTGCGCGTCGATGCGCGCGAGCACGGGGGAGTTGGCGCGGGCGCGCGCCTGCCACTCGGAGAGCGTGCCGAGGTCGCCCGTGAGGATGAAGAGCGGCGTGGCGAGGTTGGGGAGCGACTTCTCACGGAGCGCGCTCATGAGCTCGGCCTCCGCCACCCGGGCGCTCGTCCCCGCGGCGACGAGCTCGCGGCGGGCCGCGTCGCGCGAGACTTCGACCGACATGCGCTCGATCTTCGAGATGAGGCCCTTCGCCTCAAAGCGCTTCGCGCGGTGGACCTGCTCCTCTTCGTCTGCGAGGGCCTTTTTGCGGAGGTCCTCCACCGAGCGGGCGAGCTGAACGCCCCAGTAGCGCGCGGCGAGGTCGGCGTCCTTCTCTTCGAGACGGGCGTCGCGCGAGGCCGCGGCCTCGCGCACCTCGTGCTCGAGCGCGTTCTGCTTGGCGGTGATCTGTCCGCCCGTGTAGATGGGCCAGGTGGCCGCGATCATCGCGCGCGGCCCCGAGAGGTCGTAGTTTTCCGAGAAGCTCAGCCGGCTCGGGATGAGGGGCCTGCCGTCCGTGAGCCGATTGCCGAGGGCCTGCAGGTTCGCCGGCACGTCGACGTCGAGATTGAGCTCCTTCCTCCCTTCGATCTGCATCGCGGTCAAGTCCACCTTCGGGCCCGAGAGCGCCTTGGCGCTTTCGGCCGCGTGCTGCGCGCGGGCGACCTCCGCGGTGTCGGCGCGGAAGATGTCGGCGCGTTCGTGGAAGGTGCGCCGCGCGTCTTCAAAGGTGAGCGCCGACGGGGTGCCGGCGGCTTCGGCCGTGAGGGCGGCGAGCGCAAGAAGAAGGGCCGCGGCGGGCGCGGCGCAAAGGGCGATGGGCATGGCGATGGACGACTACTTACCGATCGGTTAGCATGAGTTGAGGCCGGATTTTAGTTGAAAACTCTCCGCCCGGGGCGCGGCCTCGCGGGCGTGTTGACCGGCGCGTTCCCGGCGGATGCAACTCGGAACACTTCCGCAGCGCTCATCGACTACCCGGGCGGGTAGGATGCAGGTGCGCCGCAGGAGGCGCAGGAGCGTGCGCAAGACCCCGCGCACGCCCGACAGCTCTCCGCGGATGCTCCGCAATGAAAGGAGAAAAGAAATGCTGCATCACGAAGACATCTACACGGAGACCCCCTCCAATCCGAACACCCTTGAGGCCCTCGGGCCCCTGGCGCCCCTCGCGGGCACCTGGTACGGCGCCGAAGGCGTGGACACGCACCCCGTCGCCGAAGGCACCGAGTCCGAGCCCTTCGTCGAGACGCAGACCTATGAGCTTCTCGACCCGCAGAACTCCGGCCCGCAGCTCTTCTACGGCCTGCGCTACCACGTCGCCGTGACAAAGCCCGGCGAGCTCACCGCCTTCCACGACCAGGTGGGCTACCTCCTCTGGGAGCCCGCGACGGAGACTGTCTACATGACGCTCGCCATTCCGCGCGGCCAGATCGCGATGGCCTCGGGCAAGGCCAAGCCCGGCGACCGCCGGATCAAGCTCCACGCCGAGCGCGGCACGACCGTGAACGGCATCTGCTCGAATCCGTTCCTCGAGAAGAACTTCCGCACGGAGTCCTGGGACATCACCTTCACCTTCAATGAAGACGGGTCGATCAGCTACGAGGAGGACACGCTCCTCGTGATTCCGGGCGTCGAGCGCGCGTTCCACCACACCGACAAGAACACGCTCCGCATGATCGCCGCGCCGCGTCCCAACGCCGCGATGGTTGAGGCCGGGCTCTGCAACCGCAATCCGAAGTGATTTCCTTCCCTCGCCGGGGCGGCCTGAGGACGATCCTCGGGCCGCTCCGGTGAAGGCGGACGAACGAAGAAGAGGCCCGCCGCACGAGGACTCCCCAAAACGGGAGTCCGGTGCGGCGAGCCTCTTCAAATGGGCGAGCGGTCAAGGAAGGGCGGCTACCACCACCACCCCCAGCCCATGCCCCAGCGCGGACCCCAGAACCAACCGTCGCTCACGTAGAGGCGCATCCGCTCACGCTCGGCCTCGGCCTCCTTGGCGCGGGACTGCGCGCGCTCGAGCGCAAAGCGCAGGTCCTGGTCAAGACCCGGGGCGCCCTCGGGGCGCTTCAATTCAATCTGCGCGCCGAAGCGGAAGTCCTTCACGACGTAGGGAGTTTCGGTCGAGGCCTTGGCGCCCGAAGGCCACGTTGCGGTGAAGCCCGCAATGACGCCGCCCGCCGCTTCGAGCTCGCTCTTCTTGTAGGGAACTTCGACGGGCGCGCGCCCGTAGGTTTCGCGGCCGTCGGCGCTCGAAATCATCGCTCCCTCCGGGTCGCTCGCCACCTGCACGTAGGTGGTGCAGCCCGAAAGGGCGAGGGCGATGAGGGAGAGCGCGAGAAGTGAGGGTGCTGAACGTAGACGCATGGTGCTTCAAATGCTCCATGAAAAAATGTTTCTGTTCTCTCCACTCTATCACCGCCCTTTGAAAAACAAGGAAAAGAATGGCGACCGTCTGCAACAGGCGGGTGAGAAATGGAAGAGGCCCGCGAGGAGCGGGCCCCTTCGAAAGGGACCGGGGGGACGGCCGGAAGGTCAGTCGGCCTCGAGCGCTCCGAGGCGCTTCGCTTCCGACCGGGCGCTCTGGGTGACGACGCCGCGCACCCACTGCATGAAGGGGTCGGAGTGCGTGCCGTGGTGCCAGACGAGGCAGGGCGTGAAGGGACTCACCTCCGCGGGGGCCGGCAGCATTCTGAGCCCGTAGCGGTTGTCGCGCAGGAAATGCAGCAGCGTGAGCACGGGCGCGATGAACGTGTAGTCCGTGTCCATCAGGGCGTAGGGCACGGCGAGGAAGTAGGGCATCGAAACGGCCGTCTCCTGGCCGGTCGCGCCCGAGGCGGCGGTGCTGAATTCGGGCGCCCCTGAGAAGTCCATCGACACCTGGCGGTAGGCGCGCAGGTCCTCCATCGCGAGGCGCCCCTTTTCGGTGTAGAGCGCGATCAGCGGGTGCCCCTCGCGCACGAGGATCCCGCAGCGCGAGCGGTAGAGCTCGAGCATGTGGAAGTCCTTCGGGACGTTCTTGAGGGGGTAGATCGCGAGGTCGGCGCGCCCGGAGCGCAGCAGTTCGAGCATCTCGCTGTTGATCGGCAGAACTTCAAGCGACGCGTTGGGAGCGGCTTTGGCGAAGCGCACGATCGCCTCGCGCAGGATCGTCATCACCGCGTTGTCCACGCCGAGGATGCGCACGGTGCGCTTCACGCTCGCGATCTCGAAGGTGTCGTTCGAGAAGAGCCCCTTCGAGGAGGTGAGAAGGTCGAGGATGCGCGGCAGCATGTCGCGCATGCGCGTCGTCGGGAGCATCTGCAGTCCCGCGCGCACGAAGAGCTCGTCCTCGAAGATCCCGCGCAGGCGCGCAAGGCGGCGCGAGGCCGAGCCCATGCTCAGGCCGTGCTTGCCCGCCGCGGCCGTGAGGCTCTGCGTCTGGGCGAGCGTGACGAGGAAGCGCAGCTCCTCGAGACTCAGGTCCGGCTGGGGCGTATCGAGAAGCGCCATGAGGATCAGTTCTCCGCAAAGAGTGTCGGGCCGGCGCGGGAGCGCGCCGGACGGTCAAGTTGAAATGCTAATCCACCGCGCCGGTTTTCGGCGGATTTTGCACATGAACGGGGCACCGAAAATGGTCATGCCCTGAGAAAGGACACTTTGCGGTATCCTTTGGGGAGTTGATTTTCGTGAAGGAACGGGGAGTGAAGGAGCGCATCTACACCGACGAGGAGATTCCGCTCGAGGGGACGGGGGGGCCGGCCTGGGCGCACCGCAGCGCCGCGGAGTCCGCTTCGCTGCTCCTCTCTCCGGGCGCGGGCATCGAGATCCCGCCGCGGGTGCTCGAGATGATCGAGTTCGAGCGGAGCCTGAGGCGCCGCGGACTCCCCGAGGAGCGGGTCTTCCGCGAGACGGCGCGGGCCTTCGCGGATCTCGAGCTCGAAGAAAAGCACTCGGCCTGGTTCTCCGCCTACTTCCCGACCTATACGCTGATGAGCCTGCCGCAGCGCCTCGCCTACCTCTCCTGGCGCACGCGTTGGAGGAGGGGCGAGCGCGCCCCCGCGCCCGTCTCCTTCGCCTTCGTGCACCTCTATGAGCTCATCAACGGCGCGCCCGACCCGGGCGCGGACCCGTCGCCCGCGGGGCTCTACCGCGCCGTCGAGTCCTTTTGGGAGGACTACCGCAGGATCGACCTCACGCTCGACCGCTACGCGCCGCAGTGGCTCGATGACTTCGTGGTCTATCACGGGCTCCCGCGCGAATGGATCCGGCCGGGAACTTCACCGGGCGACCCGGCTGGGGTGCGGCGCGTCGCCGCCGTCGCGGCCGACCTCGCCGCGGGGGTGGAGCTCGCCCAAGACCCCGGACGCCTCGAGGCGGCCTTCGCCGCGCTCTCGCAGCGCTCGGGCCACCACCTCGAGAAGTCGGCCTTTTGGCCGGGGCACGAGGAGAAGCTCAAGCGCCTCGCCGTCGAGGTCTTCGAGCGCCTCGCCCGCTCGGAGGGGACCTCCGCCGACCTGTGGCTCGGCGCGCGGCTCGCGCGCACGAGCCGGCTCTTCCGGTCCGCGGTCTTCGACTTCACGGCCGAACCCGAGGACCGGGACTATGTTCTCTCGCCCACGCGCCGCTGGCTCTGCCGCAAGGGCGCCTGGCGGCTCGAGGAGTTCTTCCCCGCGCGCGGCGTCGAGCCCGCGGTGACGCTCCTGATGCGGGTGGTCGAAAAGCGCCTGCGCGAAGCCGAAGGTTGGCGCCGCCCCATCAAGGCCGAGGACCCCGAAGGGCGCATCGACCCGGTGGTGACCGCGGTCCTCGCCGACTGGGCGCGGGCCGAGCGTGCGGCCGCGAATCCCGCGCGGCGCGTGGACTTCTCGAAGCTCTCCGGGATCCGCGCCGACGCCGCCGAAACGCAGGAGAAGCTGATCGTCGAAAACGCGGCGGAGGACGTCCCGGAAGTCGTTGCAAAAGCCTCCCGGGAAGCCGTCGCGGAAGCCGCCCCCTCCGAGCCACCCGCCGCGTCCTGCGGCAATGCCGCACCGCACTTGCGCGCGGCGGAGCCTGACGCCCGAGGGGCGCATACTGTGGAGATGCCCGCGGCGGATTCCGTGACGGCGCCGGCGGAGTTAGGGAGCTCCGCAGCCCCGCAGCCGCCTGCAGCTCCGGCGGGCGCCCCGGAAGGCGGCGCGGACCTCAGTCCCGAGGAGCGCGCCTTCCTCCTCGACCTTCTCGCCGGCCGCTTTGACCGCACGCAGACCCCGGGGGGCCTCGCGCCCGAGATGGCGGTGGACCGCCTCAACGAAAAGCTCTTCGACGCCTTCGGCGACGCGGTGCTCGAGTGGGACGGCGCGAAGGCCGCCGTCATCGAGGACTACGCCGAAGACCTCCGCGACCTCCTCGCCTAACACGCGCGCCTCGACCGCCTCACCCGCCGCCCGACCTTCAACCCGAATTCACGCCGACCCCATCCACCATGCAGCAGCTCAAGACTCCGAAGCGCATCGCCCGCACCGTCCTCAACGCCCTGAAGGGCGGCGTCGTGCCGAGAATCGGTCTTCCCTACATCGCGGTCGGCCGCAAGGCCGAGATCGACGCGCTCCTCTCCGACGTCGAGATCGTCGCGGAGGGGGGAGCAAGCTTTCGCTTCATCACCGGGCGCTACGGGAGCGGGAAGAGCTTCCTGCTCCAGACGATCCGCGCCTACGCGATGGACCGCGGGTTCGTGGTGGCGGACGCGGACCTCTCGCCCGAGAGGCGCCTGCAGGGCACGAAGGGGCAGGGACTCGCGACCTACAAGGAGCTCCTGCAGAACCTCGCCACCAAGACGATGCCCGAGGGCGGGGCGCTCACGCTGATCCTCGAGCGCTGGATGGCCGCGGTGAAGGCGCAGCTCGCGCAGGAAGACGTTCTTCCCGGCACGCCGCAGTATCTTCCGGCGGCCGAGGCGAAGATCCTCGGGGCGGTGGCGAAGCTCGGAGAAGTCGTCCACGGCTTTGAGTTTTCGACCCTCCTCGTCAAGTACTTCCGCGCCCTCACGGAGGGCGACGACGAGACCCGCGCCCGCGTGGTCAAGTGGCTGCGCGGCGAGTACGCGACCCGCGCCGAGGCGAAGGCGGAGCTCGGGATCTCGCTCATCGTCACGGACGACAACTGGTACGACTTCATCAAGATCCTTGCGCTCTTTCTCAAGGGCGCGGGCTACGCGGGGCTTCTCGTGCTCATCGACGAGCTCGTGAACCTCTACAAGATTCCCAACAGCGTCTCGCGCCAGTACAACTACGAGAAGATTCTCACGATCTACAACGACGCGCTCCAGGGGCGTGCGCGCCACCTCGGGATCATCATGGGCGGCACGCCCCAGGCGGTCGAGGACCGCCGCCGCGGGCTCTTCAGCTACGAGGCGCTCCGCTCTCGCCTCGCTTCGGGGCGCTTCTCCATCGAGGGCCGGCAGGACCTGATGTCGCCCGTGATCCGCCTCGAGCCCCTCTCGACCGAGGAGCTCCTCGTGCTCATCGAAAAGCTCCAGAAGATGCACGCCGAACTCTACGGGACTGAGGAGAAGCTCGACGAAAAGGCGCTCGCCCACTTCCTCGAGCTCGAATACGACCGGGAGGGGGCGGCGACGCTCATCACGCCCCGCGAGATCATCCGCGACTTCATCGAGGTGCTCAACCTCCTGATGCAGCACCCGGGCCTCACGGTGGACGAGCTCCTCAAGTCCGACGACTTCACGCCGGCCTCGGCCGCGCTCGAGGTCCCCGGCGCCGCGCCCGCCCCGGCGGCGCGGCGCTTCACCGACTTCGACCTCTGAAGAGACGCCCCATGACGAACGTCTTCGGCCGCTACGCCCCCTTCATTCAGGACTTCATCTACCGGAGCGGCTGGAGAAGGCTGCGCGCCATTCAGGCGGCCGCGGGCGACGCGATCTTTTCTACTGACGCCCACGTGCTCCTCTCGGCCTCCACCGCCTCGGGGAAGACCGAGGCCGCGTTCTTCCCGATCCTCACGCTCCTCTCGGAAACCCCGCCCGTGTCGGTGGGGGCGCTCTACATCGCGCCCTTGAAGGCCCTCATCAACGACCAGTTCGGACGCCTGACCGACCTCTGCGCCGAGGCGGGGATCCCCGTCTGGGCCTGGCACGGCGACGTGCCGCAGTCGAGGAAGCGCAAGCTCATCGAGCACCCCTCGGGGGTGCTGCAGATCACGCCGGAGTCGCTCGAAGCGCTGCTCCTCAGAAAGCACTCCGCCGTTCCCGCGCTCTTCTCGAACCTGCAGTTCGTCGTGATCGACGAGATCCACTCGCTCATGCGCGGCGACCGCGGGTTGCAGACGATGTGCCTCATTGAACGCCTCTCGCGCCTCTCGGGAACGGACCCCCGCCGCATCGGGCTCTCGGCTACGATCGGCGACCTCGAGCGCGCCGCGGCCTTTCTGCGCGGCAAATCAACGCGCCCCGTCATCGTGCCCCGCGTCGCCTCGCCCCCGGTGAAGTGGCGCCTCTCGATGGAGCACTACTGGGTGGCTGCGCAGGAGAAGGAGTGTTCGAGCGCCCCGTCGCCCGACGTCTCCGAACCCGCGCCGGCGCTCCCGGACGCGCCCGAGCCCGCCGCTCTTGGGGCGCAGGATGCCGGGCGGGCGCAGTCTGCAGACGCTGCGGATGTGGCGCAGGCGCAGGAGGCAACCAACACGCCCGCCGTCGAGATCGAACTCCCCGCCGAGGCGGAGGACCCGCAGGCCTCGGCCACCGACCGGGCGCCCAAGGGGGCGGATCCCGGGCTCGCGGCGATCTTCGAGCACACCCGCGGGCGCAAGTGCCTCATCTTCTCGAACTCCCGCGAAGAGTGCGAGGCGGTGACGTCAACCCTGCGCGCTTACTGCGACCGTCGGGGAGAGCCCGATCGCTTTCTCATCCACCACGGGAACCTGTCGACGGCGATCCGCACGGAGGCCGAGGCCGCGATGAAGGACGACGCGGACACGACGTCGGTCTGCACCACCGCGACCCTGGAGCTCGGGATCGACGTCGGGCGCCTCGAGCGCGCCTTCCAGATCGACGCGCCCTTTACGGTTTCGGGGTTCCTGCAGCGCATGGGCCGCACGGGCCGGCGCGGGGCGTCTCCCGAGATGTGGTTCGTGATGCGCGAGGACGAGCCCGAGCCCCGGGCGATGCTCCCCTCGACCATCCCCTGGAAGCTCCTCCAGGGGATCGGCCTCGTCGAAAGTTTCCGCCGGGACCGCTGGGTGGAGCCGCCGAACCTCCGGCGCCTCCCTTTCAGCCTCCTCTACCACCAGACGATGACGACCCTCGCCTCCGAGGGCGAGATGCGCCCGAAGGACCTCGCCGAGCGGGTGCTGGGGCTCTCGCCCTTCGCGCGGATCGAACCGGCGGACTACCGCACGCTGCTCCTGCACCTCTTGGACACGGACCAGATCGAGCGCACCGAGCGCGGGGGATTGATCGTCGGGCTCGCGGGCGAGCGGCAGCTCGCGAGCTTCAAGTTCTACGCGGTTTTTCAGGAGAACGAGGAGTTCACGGTGCGCTCGCGCTCGCAGGAGCTAGGCACCATCGTGCAGCCGCCGCCCGCGGGCGAGAAGATCGCGATCGCCGGGCGCGTGTGGTTGGTCGAGGAGGTGGACGTGAAGCGCCACGTCGTCTGGTGCGACGAGGTGAAGGGGAAGGTTCCCGCCTTCTTCGGCCTCTGCCCGGGCGACATCCACACGCACGTGCTCGAAAAGATGTGCGAGGTGCTCCGCTCGACCGACGCGTACCCCTATCTGCTGCCGCACGCCGTGAAGCGCCTCGTCGAGGCGCGCACCGCCGCGCGGCGCACCGGCATGACCGAGCGCCCGCTCCTCCCCCTGGGCGATGGCCTCTGGTGCCTCTTTCCCTGGCTCGGCACCTACGCCTTCCTCGCCCTGGAGCGCCTCATCAAGATCCGCTGCGCGGCGGTGCTCAAGCTCTCGCACTTCGAGGTCTCGCGCCCCTACTTCCTGTGCTTGCGCATGGAGGCGGAAGCGCCGGACTTCTTCCGGGCGGCGGCCGCGGCCGCGCGGAGCCTCACCGATCCCATGGACCTCGTCTACCCGACCGAAGTCCCGGTCTTCGAGAAGTACGACGCGTTCGTGCCCGAGGAGCTCGTGAGGAAGGGCTTCGCCCAGGGCGTCCTCGGGGTCGAGGAGATGCGCGCGCGCGTGCTCTCCTGGGCGGCGGGCGGGCGCTTCCCGGAGGCGAAGGCGATCGAGGGCGCCGCGGATTTGGGCGACGTGCCGTATTGAGGCTCCACCGTCAACCATCCGAAGGAAAGGCCGAAGAAACGTCCGAAGAAAAAGGCCGGGATCGCTCCCGGCCTTCTGATGAAATCACGACCGCGCCGGCGTGCGCCGTTCGTGCTTGCGTGCGCCTCAGTGCGCCTGCTGCGGATGCGAAATGTCGGTGCGCGCTTCGCCCGGCTCGTGCGAGAGATCTTCGTAGGGGAGCACCGCACTGCCCGTCTTCATCAGAACGATGAGACAGAACACGGCCGTGACGGTGACGAAGGCGCCGCCCACGAACGCGACCGGCGTGAAGCCGAAGTGCTGCGAGACGAGGCTCCCGACGAAGGCGCCGCCGCCGATGCCGATGTTGAAGATGCCCGAGTAGAGCGACGTTGCGACGTCCTGCGCGTCCGCGGCCACGTCAAGCACCACGGTTTGGAAGGCCATGCAGATCACGGTCTGTGCGGTGCCCCAGACCACGATGAGCGGCATGAGCGTGAGCCAGTTCGAGCAGAGGGGCACCACGAGGAAGAGCGTGAGGGCAAGCAGGATCAGGGGCGTCGTGAGGGTCGCGGACCGGTAGCGGTCCACGGTCTTCGAGGCCGCAACCGTGCCGATGATGCCCGCGAGCCCGTAGAGGAAGAGGACGTTCACGACGTCGTTTTCCGCCATCCCGCCCACGTGCTGCAGGATCGGGCTGATGTAGGAGTAGACCGTGAACTGCCCGAGCACCGTGACGGCCGTGAGGAAGTAAAGCTGCAGGAGCGCGGGGCGCTTGAGGATGACGGGGAGGCTCTTGATGCTGCCGGCCTTCGTGCTCGGGCAGGGCGGGAGCACGAACCAGAGGAGCACGAACGCGACGGCCGCGCCGATGCCGATGATGAAGAAGCTCTCGGCCCAGCCGAAGAGGTGGCCGAGCTGCGTGCCGATCGGGACGCCCAGGACGGTCGCGACGATGGTGCCGCCCATCACGATCGCGAGCCCCACGGCGCGCTTGCCCTTCGGGGCCATGCGGGCCGCGAGCGGCGTGATGATCGACCAGTAGATCGAGTGCATGAGCGCCACGCCCACGCGCGTGGCGTAGAGCGTCGCAAAGCTGTCCACGAAGATCACCGCGAAGTGGCAGCAGGCGAAGAAGGCGACGAGGAAGAGCAGGAGCTTGCGGCGTTCGAGCTTCGCCGTGGCGAGCGCGAGCGGCAGCGACATGATCGAGACCACCCAGGCGTAGCCCGTGATCACGAGGCCCATGAAAGACGTGGTCTCATGGAGGCTCTCGGCCATCTCAGGCAACAGCCCTACCGGGAGGAATTCGGAGGTGTTGAAGACGAACGTGGAGACGGCGAGGCACATGATGGGAAGCCATGCGCGAAAGCCCGTCTCAGGGCGCTGTTCATCAATCATGATTGCGTGTATGGGAAAAGTGAAGAAAGGGTCGGGGTCTTGACCAGCTGCGAATCGTAGCACCGACGCTCAGGGATTACCCGTAGTTTTGCGTTTGTGTTCGGAGAGTCGGCTGCGCTCGGGAAGGTGAGTTTTCCGCATGGAAGGCGGAGAATGTCTGAGGGGAGCGCGCGCGTCCCTAGAGCGCTCCGCCAGAATCCAGTCGTTCACTCCGGGAGGAATTCGGTCCATGCAGAGACGCGGTTTTCTTTCATGCTTTGCGGCCGTCGCCGTCGCGGCCATTCTCTACGCCGCGGACGCCGTCACGGCGGCGCGGGCGTTCGAGCCCGTCGCGCCCGAAGGAAAAATCTACGACAAGCTCGGCCGCTACCAGGGGCGGGTGACCGGGGCCGGGCGCCGCTACGATTCGCTCGGGCGATACGAGGGAAGAACCACGGAGAACGGCCGCCGCTACGACCATCTTGGGCGCTATGCAGGGCGCGTGACCGAGGACGGCCGCTACTACGACGACCTCGGTCGCTATCAGGGGCGCGTCACGGAGGACGGGCGCCGCTACGACAGTCTCGGGCGCTACCAGGGACGCACGGACGAATCGGGCCGCGCGTACGACGCGCTCGGCCGCTACAAAGGCCGCGTGGGCCGCTGAGGGGGCGCTGGAGAAGAGAAAGGGCGCTCCGCCCGCGCGGGGAGGAGCGCCCTCATGAGGGGCTGTGTTGGGTGGATTGCCCTCAGACTACTTCAGGTGGTCGAGGATCGACTTCGCGGGGTAGCCGAGCGACTGCGCGGCCACGACGACCTCGTCGGGCTTGAGGCGCAGCGCCGCGACGATCTTCTCGGCCGAGAAGCCCGTGCGCGCGACGCACGCCAGGCCCATCGCGGAGGCGGCGAGGTACACGGACTGGAGCTTCGCGCCCACGTCGAGGTGACAGGCGCGGATGCGCATTTCGCGCAGGTCCGCCTCGTCCACCGCGGCCTTCTTGATTTTCGGGGCGATCGTCTCGACGGCGTCCGTGAGGAGGCTCCGCGTGCGGGCGTAGTTCGTCACGAAGACGATCTCGAGGGGCGGGAGCGTGAGCTGGGCGTTCAGGAGGTACGTCTCCTCGCGCACGTCCTTCATCGCGCAGAAGAGGAGCCCGTTGCGTTCGGGCACCCAGAGCCAGATGCCGTTGGCCTTGAGGAGATAGACGTCGGTTTCGCGCCAGTCGAGCGCCGAAGGGGTCGTGCGCTTCCCGCCCTTGCGGTTGATGCCGTCGGCGGCGAAGAGCAGGTTGGCGACCACCTGGTCGGAGAGGGGTTCGTTGCTGAAGTTTCTCTGGCTGCGGCGGTTCTTCAGGGCGTCCATCAGGGACATGTCGAGTCCCGTGGGCGCGGGGAGCGGGCGGAAGATCTCGTCGTCGCGGCGCTTGGCGTGGCTCGCGAAGCGCCGGTTCACTTCGGCCTTCAGTTCCTCGAACTGGTCGCTGATCTCGGCTTTGAGGTTCGAGAGCCGGTTGATCGCTTTCTGAACTTTCTCAATGGACATGACGTTCGACGGAGGCCTCGGCGGACTGCATGTCCCGCAGGGGCCTCCCGTTCTTCAAAGTGGCCCCGCCCTGAGGGCGAGCGCGCCCGGATAGAATCGCCCGGAGCCGGAGGGAGCGCCTCTCTTGAGGAAGACGCCCTCCCGCGGACGTTCGTCGAGTCGTTCAACGCGAAAAGGAGCGCGGTCGCCATGGCGGTGAAGGTGGAAAGGATAGAACAACCCGGAGGTGGCGTGAGCTTTCAGGTGACGGTTCCGCGGTACGCCGCGGACGCGTTCGAAGAGACGTTGAAGAGCCTTGCGGCTCTCGTCGACGCTCGGCCGCCCCTCACGGATTCGGCCTCCCTCTGGGCGAAGCCCGCCGCAAGGGAGCTTCCCGGAAAGCTTTTGAAGCGCCTGCGCACCGAGGCGGGCATGACCCAGAAGCAGGCGGCCGAAGCCTTTGGCACGACGCAGTCGCGGATTTCGGACTTCGAGATGGGCGTGCGCACGATTCCGCCCGAGGTCGCCGAGCGGCTCGCCCGGCGCTTCGGCGTTCAGGCGTCGGACTTCTCCGCGTCGGGCTTCCGAGCCTGACCGGTCTGGCCCGTCCGGTCAGCGCCCGGCGGCGGGCCGGGAGGACGTCTGTGGCCGGATCGGGATCACCCGCGCGCCCGCAAAGAGCGCGTCGAAGTCGCCCGGGCCCGCGAGGTCCGCGAGCGTGAAGCGGTTGAGTTCCGCATAGAAGGCCTCGAGCCCTCCGTTGAGGATGCCCGGCAACCGGCATCCGGGCGCGATTCCGCAGGCGGGATCGGCGCAGTCGACGAGCGGGAGGTCCTCTTCGAGCGCGCGCACGACGTCCCCCAAGCGCAGCGCCCTGGAGTCGGGCGAGAGCTCTACGCCCCCGGAGCGCCCGCGGCGGTTCAGCACCCAACCGCGGCGGCCCAACTGATGCACCACCTTCACGACGTGGTTGTGCGTCCAGCCGATCCGGGCCGCAATCTCGGCGACGGTCGTGAGTTCGCCCGCGGGGCGTGTTGCAAGAAGCATCAGCACGCGCAGCGCGAGATCGGTGAATCGGGTGAGGCGCATCGAGGGATGTTTGTTGGGGAGTGGTGAGAGAAAGAGGCGGGAAGAATAGCGCAATGGAAATGCGAAGAAGGCCGGGCGGCGCGCTCTCCTCTGCGCGGTCGTCCGGCCTCCGGGGGCAAAACGGCTGAAGGCTGTGGGAGCGGTGCTCCGTTTGCGCACTGCGCCTTATTCGAGGCCGCCCGTGCCGAAGGCCTCCGTGTGGATGCGCGGAGCGATGACGCCGATCTGCTTCAGACCCGCGGCGATCTCCTTCATGAAGTCGATCGGGCCGCAGAGGTAGAAGTCCGCGTCCGGATCCTGGCAGAAGCTGCGGATGCGGTCGACGGTGATGCGGCCGACGGCGTCGTAGTCCTCGCCGAGGTGGTCGTCTTCACCGGGCTCCGTGAAGAAGACCCCCTTGGCGGCGTTGGGCATGCCCTTCACCGTGGCGTCCACCTCCTTCTTAAGCGGATAGTGGGCGAGGTTCTGGGTCGAGTAGAGGAAGTGCACGCGACGCAGCGGGTTCTTGACCGCGAGCTCCTCTAGCATCGGCACCATCGGCGTGATGCCGATGCCGGCGGCGATGAGGACGACGGGCGACTCGGCCTTGAGTTCGTCGATCACGAAGCTGCCGGTCGGGGCGGAGAACTCCACGACGTCGCCCACGTGGACGTGCGTGTGGAGGTGGTTCGAGACGAGGCCGTCGGGGGCGCCCGCGCGGCCGTGGATCGCCTTCACCGTGATGCGCAGGACGCCTTCACCCGGAGGGCAGGAGAGCGTGTACTGGCGCGGCTGCGTGAGGTCGAGCGCCTTGGAGTGGATGCGCACGGTCGCGTACTGGCCGGCCTTGTAGGCGGGGACGGCGCCGCCGTCGGTCGGACGGAAGTAGAAGGAGTCGACGTTCTCGCACTCCTTCACGCGGTTGACGCAGACGAAGGGGCGCCAGCCGGACCAACCGCCCTCGGCCGTGGTCTGCTCGTTGTAGATCGACTGTTCGGCGGCGATGAGGATGTCGGCGAGCTGCTTGTAGGCGGCGGCCCAGGCGTCGACGAGCTCGGGCGTCGCGGCTTCGCCCAAGACCTCCTTGATCGAGGCGAGAAGGTGGCGGCCGACGATCGCGTACTGCTCGGGGCGGATGCCGAGCGAGCAGTGGCGTTCGGCGATCTGGCGCACCGCGCCGCCGAGGCGCTCAAGGTGATCGATGTTGGCCGCGTAGGCGAGCACCGCCGCGGCGAGCGCCTGTTGCTGCGCGCCGTGAACCTGGTGCGCATGGTTGAAGACGTGGCGCAGCTCGGGGTTCCCGGTGAGCATGCGCTTGTAGAAGTGCTTCGTGAGGTCCACGCCGTGGGCCTGAAGCACCGGAACGGTCGCCTTGATGAGTTCGATCTGAGCGGGGGTGAGCATTGTTCGTCTCCTTTTTTTTGCCTTCGATGGGGCGGGGCGGTCGAGCCGCCCAGGGGGCTGCTCGATCTGCCTTCTCTATGAACTCCATCTTAGCAATAAAGATGCATTTTATGTGCATCTTTTAAGGATTACTTACAAGTGGGTAATAATGCGGCCCGGATCTTGGACGAAATAACTAAATGTCTCCGACATCGGAACTGTGAGTTGCACTTCTTGTTTTGCAATGAGGCCTAACCCTTAGGACGGGTTCCAAGAGTCTCATTCAAACATCGAAATCGTCCGGAATTCCCTGAAAACATGGGGAATGTGCACTGTTGCAATTTGTTACATATAAGCGGCTGCAAAAGAGCGACGCAGGCGGCCAACGCTGAAATCTTTGGCTACAATTCCAGTATTCGTTCACATTCTTCGACCAGTCTTCAATTGGTTGTTTGAAAAATGCGAACGAACGCCGCATCCGCAGGGCGTCTGCACTCATTCCCGGTGCAGACCTTTCCCGAAGCGGAAGCGTTCACGACCTGTTGATGGTCGTGAGGCGCCGCGCGTCCACCGGCTGGTCCCCGGCGGGCGCCCCGCGGCAGACATCCCGCCGGACGTCTGCCGGAGGCGGGCCAAACGGCGTGGTCGGTGCGTTTTTCGGCCGGCGTCTCCTCCTCCGGAAGGCGCTGCAGAGAGAAGCGCACAAAAGAAGCGGCGGTCCGGTTTCCTCCTTTGCCGGACCGCCGTTTTTTTTTTCGCGCCGCCGCCCGGGCGATAATGAAGCGTTGAATCCTCCACGCCCGCCGGCGGCCCATCCGGCCGCGCGGCGCATGCCTGTTTCTCTTCGAGAGGCTCCTCGATGACGCTCCTCACGGCGCTCTGCCGGTCCGCTCCGCCCGTTTCCCAAAGAGCCGCCCTCCTTGCGGCGGGATTCTGCGTCGCGGCGCTCCTCGCGGGCTGCAGCGTCGTGCACGTGAACGGCTCCTGGACCACGCCCGACGACAAGCTCTGCCTTTTGGGTCCGAACCAGCGCGACCCGCAGCTCCACGCGCTCCTCAAGAGGCTTCTGCGCGCGAAGCGCTTCGAGGTGATGGACCTTCCGGCCGGCGCGAAGCCCGCCGCCTGCCGGCAGACGCTCGTCTACCGTTGGGGTGTGGAGCAGTACTACGTGCCGGCGGTCGTGAAGCAGTACCCGGCCGCCTTCGACTTCTATCTGGGCGGCGAGAAGATCGCCAACGCGAGCTTTGATCCGACGCGCAACCTCATCTCTCCGCACGTGAAGTTCGTGCGCAGTTCGCGCTATTGGGCGCGGGCGCTGGACCGCCTCTTCCCGGGGCGCCCGCAGATCGGCGACTGAGGCGCCCCTCGAAAAACGACGAAGGGCTCCGTCCCGGCGTGGGAGGAGCCCTTCGATGCGCTCAAGAGCGTCGCGCCTCTGCGCCGCTTGGGGCGGCGCGGAGGCGGCTGGAGCGTATTACGCGAGACCCGTGATGCGGCCGTCCTTGACGTCGATCCCCATCGCGGCGGGCTTCTTCGGAAGACCCGGCATGCGCATGATCGAACCGGACATGGCGACCACGAACCCGGAGCCGGCGTTGAGGATGAAGCGCTCGACGGGGAGCGTGAAGCCCTTCGGGGCGCCGAGGGCCTTCGGGTCGGCCGTGAGCGAGAACGGGGTCTTCGCGACGCAGACGGGGAGCGTGCCGAAGCCGAGCTCCTCGATGCGCTTGAGGTCCTTCACCGCCGCCGGGGCGAGCTTCACGCCCGCACCGCCGTAGCACTGCGTGACGATCGCCTCGAGCTTCTCGACGATCGGGGCGTCTTCGGCGTAGGTGTTGACGAGGGGCTTGGGGTCGCTCGCGGCGTCGACCACCGCTTGGGCGAGCTCAAGCGCGCCTTCGCCGCCCTTGGCGAAGCCGTCGCAGACCGCGAAGCGCACGCCGAGCGCAGCGCAGCGCGTGCGGATCACTTCGATCTCCTCGTCGGTGTCCGTGTGGAAGTGGTTGAGGGAGACCACGATGTTCGGCCCGAAGTGCTTGAGGTTCGCGATGTGGGCGTCGAGGTTGACGAGGCCCTTCACGACCGCCTCGACGTTCGGGGCGCCGATTTCGGGAAGCGGCACGCCGCCGTGCCACTTGAGGGCGCGCGTCGACGTGACGATCACCACCGCCGCTGGGGCGAGGCCCGCCGCACGGCACTTGATGTTGAAGAACTTCTCGGCGCCGAGGTCGGAGCCGAAGCCCGCTTCCGTGACGGCGTAGTCGGCGAGCTTGAGCGCCGCGCGGGTGGCCGCGACCGAGTTGCAGCCGTGGGCGATGTTGGCGAAGGGCCCGCCGTGCACGAAGGCGACGTTGCCTTCGAGGGACTGCACGAGGTTCGGCTTGAAGGCCTCGAGAAGGAGCGCGAGGAGCGCGCCGGTGGCGCCGAGTTCACCGCAGGTGTAGGCCGTGCCGTCGGGACGGAGCCCGAGGACGATGCGGTCGATGCGGGCGCGCAGGTCCTCCATGTCGTTCGCGAGGCAGAGCACCGCCATCAGTTCGCTCGCCGCGGTGATGTCGAAGCCCGTTTCGGTCGGAATGCCGTTCGCGGGGCCGCCGAGGCCCGTGATGACGTTGCGCAGCATGCGGTCGTTCACGTCGAGGACGCGCCGCCAGTAGATCTCCTTCAGGACCACCTGACCCTGATGGCGGGCGTTGTCGAGGAGCGCCGCGAGGAGGTTGTTCGCGGCCGTGATGGCATGGAGGTCGCCCGTGAAGTGCAGATTGATCGCCTCCATCGGAAGCACCTGGCTGTAGCCGCCGCCCGCGGCGCCGCCCTTCATGCCGAAGACCGGGCCGAGGGAGGGTTCGCGCAGCGCGAGAGCCGCGGACTTCCCGAGGCGCTTCAAGCCCTGGGCGAGCGCGATCGAGGTCGTGGTCTTCCCGGAGCCCGCGGGCATGCCGGAGGTGGCGGTGACGAGGATGAGACGGCCCTTTTCAGTGCGGGCCGGGTCGAGCGAGACCTTCGCCTTGTCGCGGCCGTAGGGCTCGAATTCGGCGTCGGTGAGGCCCGCGCAATGGGCGAGCTCGTCGATCGGAATGAGCTTGTGCTCCTGGGCGATTTCGATGTCGGACTTCATTGATGAAAGCTCCAAAAAAGTCGAAAGGGAAATGGTGAAAGAGGAATTCAGTGCCTGAGCGGGAGCGTCCCGAGCGGCCCCAAAAAGCGCAAAACGCCGCGGTCTCGTCAAACGGGAACGGCGGCGTTCATGCGTCGAGAAAGGGCCTGCATCAGGGGATCGGGCCTGTGGAGGACGATCAGAGCGGATCGCCCGAAAGCAGAAGCAGGCGCGCGATTTCCGCGGCGTTGTGCAGCTCGAGCTTGCGGTAGGCGCTGCCGCGGTGGACCTGGACGGTCTTCTCGGAGATGCCGAATTCGGCGGCGACCTCCTTGTTGGAGTAGCCCTGCGCGACCATGCGGATCACTTCGCGCTCGCGCTGCGTGAGCTGCTCGAGGCGGCTCTTGAAGTCCGCCACTTCGGCCTGGTCGCGGCGCTGCGCCTTGTTGCGGGCGACGGCCGCCTCGATCGTGTCGATCAGGCGCGACTCCTTTGGCGGCTTCTCGATGAAGTCGAAGGCGCCGTTCTTCACCGCGTTCACGGCCATGTCGATGTCGCCGTGGCCCGAGACGAAGACGATCGGCAGATCGCAGCCGATGTCCTTGAGCTTGTTCTGCAGTTCGAGCCCCGACATCGACGGCATGCGCACGTCGAGCAGAATGCAGCCCGGACGACGGAAGTCGGCCGAGGCGAGGAAGGTGCCCGCATCGCTGTATTCGGCGCACTCGTAGTTTTCGCCGGAGAGAAGGAACGACCACGACGAGCGCACGGCGCTGTCGTCGTCGATGATGCGGATGAGGGGCTTGGTGATTTTGCTGTCCATTCGTTGCCTCAGAGGTTCGGCGCGCCGCCCGCGGGGTGACGGGACGGTCGGCCGGAAGCCGCCGGGTGCGCGGGGTGAAGTGCACGTGGCGCCGGAAGTGAACGCTATTGTAGCGGCGCGGCGCCGAGCACGACGGGTCCGCGGCCGTGCAGGTTCGTGCGGCCTTCTTTATTCTCTCAGCTTTGAGCCGGCTCGATGCCGTCTGTGCGGCCTGAGGAAGGTTCCGGGCGCGGCCGGCTGAGGAACATGTGCTTTCGGGAGACACCAGGATGACCGAAGAAGAAGATTTTCTCGAAGCGCCCGCGTCGAGCGAGCGGCCGATGCGCCGCAAGGACCGCGAGCTCTCGCTCACCGACGCGCTGCGCGTCGTGCGCGCCGCCGACTACGCGGTGCTCTCCACGACGGACTCTGCGGGCGTTCCTTACGGCGCCCCGGTGAGTCCGGTCCTCACCAAGGACGGCGCGCACCTCTACTTTCACACGACCCGCGAGAAGAGCCGCAAGGCCGACAACATGCTCGACAATCCGCAGGTTTCGCTCTGCTTCGTCGCGCACGAAGAGACCGCGGCGGCGGAGTACTCGGTCGACTACGCGAGCGCCGTGGTGGCGGGCCGCGCGGCGCTCGTCCTCGACGAAGACGAGCGGCGGCGCGCAGCCGCCCTCATCTGCGCGCGCTACGTGGGCGACGAGAGGAAGGCGCAGTCCGAGAACTACTTCGAGCGGGCCGGGCGCGCCGTGACGATCTGGCGCGTGGACGTCGAGCGCGTCTCGGGGAAGTCGCGCGGCTGGGCGAAGATCTCTCCCGCGCTCGGCTGACCTCTGCGGGTTATAGTTTCCGCTCCCGCGCGGTCCTCCCGCCGGCCTTCAGGCCGGCCGGGCAGGCCCGCGCTCTTCCGGAAGCGAAAGAACTCGAGAAAAATGATGAAGAAGGTCCTTGCCGCCCTGATCACGTCCGCCGCCGGCCTCATGCTCGCCGGCTGCGCCGCAGCGCCCGCCGGTCCCGTGGACGAGTCGGCCGACTTCGCGCCCGTCTCCTACGATTCGGTCTGCCTCTTGGAAAACGACGCCGTGAAGAGCCCCAAGCTCGTCGACGCCGTCGAGTCCGGGCTCAAGAAGGCCGGACTCGAGGTGAAGCGCCTCAAGGCCGGCACCGGCCCCTACGCTTGTCCCTTTGTCCTCACCTACGACGTCCCGTCGGGCGACGGACTCGTGAGCGTGATCCGCTTCCAGACCTTCGAGCACGGCATCCCGCGCGTGGACGCCTCGGGCCGGGCCCCGACCGGGCGCGCCCTCACGGTGGGCGCGGTCGAGGCGTACGCCAAGGAGCTGATCGGCCGCCTCAAGGCGCGCGCCGGGCGCACGCCTTCCGCCTCCGGCCCGCAGGCTTCGTCCCCCGCCGCGGCGCAGACCTTCCGCTCGACGCCCGAGTGGCGCGCGAAGCAGGTCCAATAAGCTCCGGCATCCGTTCCCCGGCCGCGCGCCTTCTGCGCGCCCGACCTCGTTCCCGGCCGCTACAATCCCGCCCGTACAGTGCGCTGGAGGTATCGGTTGCGGCGGCGGGCTCCCCTGATGGAGCCTTGCCGTCCTCTGGTTGAGAAAGACTCCCATCACCGGATCACGTTCAGACGTGCGGCGGGAAGCGCCTCAGTCCTCCCTCATCACCCCACGCTTTCGAGCCCGCCATGAAGGCCGCCCCGTGGAGGTGCATCGGGGGGAGGACCTCTCCACAATTCCAAGCGCACAGCCGACTTCTTTTCGAGGAGACCCTGCTGTGAGCACCTCACACACCGCCATTCCGCCCGTCGTCACGGAGCGCCCTCAGGACGCCGCCGACCACGGGCTTGACCTCTTCGCCGGGCGTCTGCCCGGCCGCCGCGTCTACGGCGCGTCCGCCCACGGCGAACCCGTGCCCTTCCGCTCGGTTGCGCTCGACCCTACGCCCGCGGGCTTCGGGGGCGGCGCGCAGCCGCACATTCATCTCGCCGACGTGACCGGTCCCTTCGGCGAAGGGTCGGGCGAAGGGCTGCCGCGCCGCCGCGCGCGGCCCGAACCCGGCGCGCCCACGCAGCTCGCCCTTGCCCGCGCCGGGGTCGTGACGCCCGAAATGTCCTTCGTCGCCGAGCGCGAGAACCTGATGCGCGCCGCGTTGGTCGAAGAGCTCCGCACGCTTGGGAACCCGAAGGCCGAGGCCCTCTACGCCCGGGTCGCGGCCGCCCCTCTCTGGGCGCCGGAGGACGTGCGCCGGCTCGTCGCCGCGCGCGAGGCGGTGATTCCGCTCAACTTCCGTCACCCGGAGGCCGAGCCCATGGCGATCGGGCGGGCGTTCGCCACCAAGGTGAACGCCAACATCGGCACTTCGGTCGCGAGCGAGGACTGGCGCGAGGAGATCGGCAAGCTCCGCGAGGCGCTCTACTGCGGCGCGGACACCGTGATGGACCTCTCGACCGGGCGCGACATCACTGCGACCCGCGAGGCGCTGCTGCGCCGCTCGCCCGTGCCGCTCGGCACCGTTCCTGTCTATGAGGCGCTCGAGCGCGCCGGGCGTCCGGAAAAGCTCTCCTGGAAGCTCTTCCGCGACGTGATGGTCGAGCAGGCCGAGCAGGGCGTGGACTACATGACGATCCACGCCGGGGTTCTGAAGGGCCACGTGGCCCTCACGCGGTCGCGCCTCACCGGCATCGTCTCGCGCGGGGGCGGCCTGATGGCCGTCTGGATGCACGCCTCGGGGCGCGAGAGCTTCCTCTACGAGCACTACGACGAGATCCTCGAGATTGCGCGCCGGTACGACGTGACGCTCTCCCTGGGCGACGGGCTGCGCTCCGGGTCCACCCACGACGGGTGCGACGCGGCGCAGCTCGCGGAACTGAAGACCCTGGGCGAACTCAACCGCCGCGCCGGCGCCGCCGACGTGCAGGTGATGATCGAGGGCCCCGGGCACATCATCCTGCCCGACGTGCGCCGCAACCAGGAGCTCGAGGACGACTGGTGCGACCGGGCGCCCTTCTATACGCTAGGGCCCCTCGTCACCGACATGGGGGCGGGATACGACCACGTCACGGCCGCGATCGGCGGCGCGCTGATCGGCGCGGCCGGCACCGCGATGCTCTGCTACGTCACCCCGAAGGAGCACCTGGGGCTTCCCGACGCCGACGACGTGAGGGAGGGGATGGCGGCCTTCCGCATCGCCGCCCACGCGGCGGACCTCGCCCGCGGGGTGCCCGGCGCCAATCTACGCGACCTCGCGATGAGCGCGGCGCGCTTTGAGTTCCGCTGGAACGACCAGTTCCGGCTCGCCGTGGACCCGGCGCACGCCGCGGCCCTGCACGACGAGACGCTCTCGGGGTCGGGGGCGCGCGAGGCACATTTCTGCTCGATGTGCGGGCCGGCCTTCTGCCCGATGAAGCTCGCGCGCGATCTCTTCGACTGAAGGGGCGGACGGGGCGCCTCCGGGGCCAGCCGCAGGGCGGTGGAGCAACGTCGGAAAGCCCTACGGGAAGGCGCTCTTCCGGCGCCGACTCTTGAGGTATTACTCGGCCTCCCTCGCGCCCTCGGGCGTAGACTTCCCCGAACGGCGCCCCGCGGGGGCGCACACAAAAGACCGCAGACCGGGGAGACGCGCTTGGGGGCCGCTTGAGGAGCGCCCGACAAAATCGCTCCTCCCGCGGAGATCCTCTCTCCGTGCAGACCGGCTGCGGTCGCTTAAAAGAAGACGCCGCTCGCGTACGGGCCGTCCACAACAACCCCGCGTTCCGGAAAGCGCTAGCGCGCCGCCGTCAGAGGAACACAAGATCCATTCCAGGCGGCGCATTCACCCGGGCTCCCGGCCACCCTTTCCGTCACCACAAGAAGGATTCCCATCATGAAGTTCACCAAACTCTTCGGCGCACTCGCCCTTTCCGCCGGCCTCGCCTTCGGCCTCTGCGCCTGCGGCGACAAGACCGCCCCCGCCCCGAAGGCGGACGCTCCCAAGGCCGTCACGCTCTCGATCGGCGTCTCGCCCGTGCCGCACGCCGACATCATCAATTTCGTCAAGCCCACCCTGGAGAAGGAAGGCGTCAACGTCAAGGTGATCGAGTTCAACGACTACGTGCAGCCCAACCTCGCGCTCGACAGCAAGGAGCTCGACGCGAACTTCTTCCAGCACAAGCCCTATCTCGACACGTTCGCAAAGGAGCACAAGCTCAATCTCGCCGTCCTCTGCGCCGTCCACCTCGAACCGATGGGCGTCTACTCGAAGAGCGTGAAGGCGATCGGCGACGTGCCCGAAGGCGCCAAGGTCGGCATCCCGAACGACCCGACGAACGGCGGCCGCGCGCTCAAGGTCCTCGAGTCCGCGGGCCTCATCAAGGTCGATCCCGCGGCGGGCATCCTCGCCACGAAGCGCGACGTCGTCGAGAACCCCAAGAAGCTCGACTTCGTCGAAGTTGAGGCCGCGCAGCTGCCGCGCGCGCTCGACGACGTGGCCGTCGCCGTCATCAACTCCAACTTCGCGCTCTCGGCGAACCTCAATCCCGTGAAGGACGCCATCGCGATCGAGGCGAAGGATTCGCCCTACGCCAACATCGTCGTGGTCCGCGCGGGCGACGAGAACCGCCCTGAACTGCAGAAGCTCAAGGCCGCGCTCCTCACGCCCGACGTGAAGAAGTTCCTCGAGGAGAAGTACAAGGGCGCCGTCGTTCCGGCCTTCTGATCTGAAGGAACGACCCATCCTCTGCCGGGAGGGGCTTGCGAGCCGCTTCCGGCTCACAAACACAGAACCGGTGGTTCTCTCGCGAGATCCGCCGGTTTCCGTTTGCGCCCGAAGGAGGCAGCCCAAATGCAGAACGGCCGCGCCTTCTCGAAGAAGAAGGTGCGGCCGCGGATGCGTTCGGGAGCGTCCGTCAGAAGGTCACGGTGTCGGGATGGAGCCCCGAGAAGGCCGTCTGCGGGAGGCTCGAGAGTTCGTCGCGCTCTTCGTCCGTGAGCGAGAAGCCGAAGACGTCGAGGTTTTCCTTCTGGTGGTGAAAGTCGGTCGCCTTCGGAATCGGGGCGATGCCGAGCTCGATGCACCAGCGCAGCGCCGCCTGCGCGGGCGAGACGCCGTGGTTGGCGGCGATGCGCTCGAGCACGGGGTGCTTGAGGAGCGTGCCGCGGCCGAGCGGGCTCCAGGCCTGCACGCGGATGCCGCGGTCCATGCAGAAGCGCACGGCGCCGCGCTGCGGGTAGCCCGGGTGGATTTCAAGCTGGTTCACCATCGGGCGGACCTTCGCGCGCGCGAGGAGCGGAACGAGGTGGTGCGGGAGGAAGTTCGAGACGCCGATCGCGCGCACGGCGCCCGCCTTGTAGATCTTCTCGAAGGCGCGCCAGGTGCCGGCGTTCTGCGCCTGCCAGACCATGGGCTCGCCCTGGGCGGCCGGCCAGTGGATGAGGAGCAGGTCGAGGTAGTCCACCTGCATCTGCTCGCGGATCATCTCGTAGGCGTCCTCGGCGGATTCAAACGAGCGGTGCGAGGCCCAGATCTTGCTCGTGAGGAAGAATTCCGAGCGCGGAATGCCCGACTCGCGGATCACGTCGCCGATCAGCGCGGCGTTGTTGTAGATCTGCGCCGTGTCGAAGTGGCGGTACCCCAGCTGGATCGCCGTCTGGATCGTGCTCTGGAAGTGCTCGTTGATCGGGATCTGCCAGGTGCCGAAGCCGATGGTCGGCATTTCGACGCCGTTGGCGAGCACGACGGTTTCCTTCAGGGGTTCGGTCATGGTGGGATTCTTCTTTTTCTGTGCGCGGAGTGTGGATCAGGAGGGCGGCGGTTCCCGGCGCAGCGGGAGCCCGATTGAAGACGCCGTCCGGCGGACGGGGCGGCGTTCGGTTTCTGTGTGCATCCTACAGGATGAAGGGGCAAAGCCCTTTGACATAAGCGAAGGTAGGGAGAAATTTCGCTGCCTAAAGCTCATTAGCCCACTGGACAAAAAGGGGGCGCCGGGGATAAGGCCCCCAAGAGGCGGGCCGCGCGCGGCCTTGACTCGGGTCCGGGCACGCCGCCAAAATTCCTCCAAACGCCTCCCAGCTGCGCGCCGCTCCCTCAAGCTGCGCGGTGGATGACGCGTCCCGCTCTCCACACCCCGGCCGAGCAGAGGACGGGAGCGGGAGGGCTGAAAGAAGACTGGAGAGAATCCCCCGATGAGAAGGTTTTCCGAAGAGTGGATCCGTGCGCTTTCCCAATGCCGCTTCGCCGGACCCTGGCCCGATTGGAGCGGACCGAGAAACGCCCCGGTGATGCCGTGGATCACGCTGCCCATCCATCCGCTTCTGCGGCAGGCCTTCGAGGAGTTCGGCGAGGTGCAGGAATTCAAGGCGGGCGACTGGCTCTTTCCCCGCGTGCAGGTGAGAAGCTACATGCTCGTCGAGGCGGGCCTCACGGGTCGCATCGTCGCCACCGCCGACGGGCAGCCCGGCGCGGGCGCGATGGCGCTCTCCGCCCCGATGCGCAACGCCGCGGGGAATCTCAACTGGATGACGCACCGCGCGGCGATCGGGCGCTACCAGGCGCTCTCCGACGCCCGCGTGCGGGTGATTCCGCACGCCGAGGCGCTGCACTACCTCCTGGAGGCGGACCGGGACTTCCAAATGGCGCTCTACGCGCAGCAGGAGCTCATCAACCTCTCGGACCGCTTCGGCTTCGCGGTCCTCGCGCTCCTCCCTGCGCTCGAGCGCTTCAAGGTGCTCCTGATCGGCTGGTCGCTCTTCTACGGCGAGCTCATTGAAGCGGGCGGCCGCACGCTCGTGCGCATTCCGTCGCCCGGGCGCAAGAACCACATCGCGCAGGTGATCCGCACTTCGCTCGTGACGCTCGACACGCTCTTGACCGAGATGCGCCGCACGGCCGGCTACGAGCGCGACGGCGACTTCCTCATCTTCGACGCCGCGTCGCTGCAGGACGTCCACGCGTGGATGCGCCAGGCCGAGGGGACGGACGCGTACCTCGCGCGCCCCGAGCGCGTCGAGGACATGCTCGCCGCCGCCCAGGCCGAACCCGTCGCCGCGGCCTGAAGCGGCATCGGGCGGCTCCGGGCGGTCCCGGGCCGCACGGCCTGCGGACCCGCGGGTAGTATTGCGTGCAAGAGAGACTCAACCGCACGCAGGCCGCCCCCATGCAATTCGTAGATTCCGAACTCATCACGTGGCTCTTCATCGCGCTCGCGGGACTCGCCTTCGGCGGGCTCGCGCTCGCCCGGATGCTGCAGAGCCGCCGGGGAGACGCCTTCATGCGCCGGGCGGCGAAGAAGTCCTCCGCGGCGCCCGCCCGCGCGAGAACGGAGCGGATCGCGCGCCGCCCTCAGGCGCCCGAGATCCCGAAGATTCCCGAACCCGCCCCCGTCGTGAAGCCCGTGATCGCGGGCCCGGGGCGCCCCGCCGTGCTCGTCTTCGGCGTGCCCGGTTCGCCTGCGGTCCTCATGCAGCGCACCGCAGCGATGGAGGATGCGGATGCGCCCGAGGCGCCCCTCACGAAGGAGGCGCTGGAAGCGCCTGCGCTCGAACTTCTCGCCCGGCGCGCGCTCGCCCTCATGAAGGAAACGGATGACGACCTCGCCCCGGACCGCTTCACGGTGACGGTTGAACTCCCGCCCGCGGCTGCGGCCGCGGCGGGCGCGCCGCTTGAACTCCGCGCCCTCGACCCCCACGGCCTCCTCTTGGGTGAGGCGGCGGTGGAGGCCCCCGACGCCGCGGGGTTTCTCGAGGAGCTTACGGCACTTCTGGGACGCATCCCGCAGGGCGGCGCCGCACTCACGCGCGCCGCGGACGCGGCCTATGCCCACGCCGGAATGCTCCTTTGCGAAGCGGCCCGGCCTGCCGGAGGTGAGGCCGCGCAGGTGCAGGCCGAAGACCGGTTCTCCGCGGACTTGAAGCGCCTCTTCGCGCGCGTCGAGGCGCTGCGCACGGGCGCGGCTCCGGCGGAGGAATCCCTGGGCGCGCTCGAAACGGAACTCAATCAGACCTCGGCCGCGATCGACCGGGTGCTCGGGCTTCTCGCCGCGCCGGAGGGCGGCCTCATGGGGAGTCCCGCAGAGACGGCTGCGGCCCTTGCGAACGCCCGGCGCCTCACGGCCCTTCGCGAAGCGGCCGTGCGCCTCGGGTGGGTGCTCGCCGCGAAGCGCCTGTTCGAATCGACGGACTACGCGGCGGGGCTCGCCGCCGCCGCGCGGCTGCGCGCTCAGGCCGCGGCCTTCCCCGACGGCGCGTTGGCGGCCGATGCGGCGGTCGAGGCGGTCGGCGGGTTCGAACGCTCGCTTGAAGACCCGCTCGCCGCTCCGCTCACGCCCGAGGAACGCGAGGGCCTTCCGGTTCTGCGCGCCGAGGCGGAGGTATTCCGCGAAGAGGCCCGCAGCCGCAGGGAGCTCGAGGCCGACGCCGCGGCCCTCACGGAGGCGCTCGACCGCCGTCTCCTCGCCGCGGGCCGGCGTCCCCGGTGGGTGCTCCGCGTTGCGGCGGACGGGCGCCTCGCGGGCGTTGCGGCGGGCTGAGGCCCGCTCCTAGGTTGGTCAAAAGAAATCCCCGGGGAAGCCCAGCGGCCGCCCGCGGATTTTTGCGTTCTGCGCTTCAAGAAAATCCGGCGTCCGGGCGCTTCACCCGCGGAGGGCCCGAACAAAAAGCGGCCGCAGTCCGGTGAAGGATGCTGCGGCCGGGCGGCTTCGAGAGAGCGGAAAGCCGAAGGAAAAAGTCTGCGGGTCCCGGGTTCACTCCCGGGGGCGTGTTGTTTTGGAGTGGGCGCCCGTCAGGCGTTCGGGCGCTCGAAGACGAAGTCGCCGCCCATCATCGTGGCGTCGACCTTGACGTCGCGGATCTTGAGCGGGTCGATCGTGAAGATGTTCTCCGAAAGCACCACAAGGTCGGCGAGATAGCCCGGGAGCAGGCGCCCCTTCACGTTCTCGTCGAAGCTCGCAAAGGCGCCTTCACGCGTGTAGGCGTCGACGGCGTCGTAGACGTCGAGGCACTCCTCGGGGTGGAAGCCCCCTTCGGGTTCGCCCGTGAGGCGGCGGCGGTTGACGGCGCAGTAGAGGTTGTCGATCGGGTTCATGTCCTCGATCGGGGAGTCCGTGCCGAAGGACATGTGGATGCCGAGGCGCTTCATCGTGCCGAAGGCGTAGCTCGTCGCGGCGAGCTCGGGGCCGACGCGCTCCTCGACGATCTTCGTGTCGTAGTGCAGGAAGATCGGCTGCACGAGGGCGAGGATGCCGTTCTTCGTGAAGCGCTCGACCAGCGGACGGTCCGTGATCTGCACGTGCACGATGCCGAGGCGGAGCGGATTTTCACCGTTCCGGCAGACCGCGTCGTAGGCGTCGAGGATGCGCTCGATCGCGCCGTCGCCGATCGCGTGCGTGACGACGGAGCAGTTGTGCGAGACGGCGAGCCCCACCTGGGTTGCAACCTCTTCGGGCGTGAGCGTGGCGATGCCCTTCGTCGTCGGGTCGTCGCGGTAGGGTTTGCGCATGAAGGCCGTGCGGGCGCCGAGGGAGCCGTCCGCGAAGAGCTTCAGGGGCCCGAAGCGGTGCAGGTCGTCACCCTTGCCGGTGATGTTGCCCGCCTCGAGGAACTCGCGGTAGGCGTCGGCCGTCTGGAAGCTCGACTGGTGCCAGACGCGCACGAGCGGATGGTCGGCCATCACGCGGCGGTAGGCTTCGAGCACGTCGCGCCAGGTGCCCATGCGCAGGTCGCAGGTGTGCACCGACGTGACGCCCGTCTCCGCGGCGTGCTTCATCGCCGTGCGGATGAGCTCGACGTACTCCTCGACCGAGCGGCTGCGGAAGAGCGAGAGGAGCGGCGCGCGGGCGTTCTCGGAGAAGATGCCGTTGAGGCGCCCCGAGGCGTCGCGGCCGATCGAGCCGCCCTCGGGAGCGACCGCCGACTCGTCCACGCCGGCGCGCTCGAGCGCGGCGGTGTTGGCGGTGAGGAGGTGCCCGCAGGCGCGCTCGAAGACGAGGGGATACTCGGTCGAAATGTCGTCGAGGTCCTCGCGCGTCAGAAGGCGCGCTTCGTCGGTGAAGTAGTCCTGGTTCCATCCCATGCCGTGAAGCACAGACCCGGGAGCGGGCTGCCTGCGCTCGATGTACTCGCGGGCGATGCGCTTCACCTCGGCGATGCTCGTCGCGTGCTGCAGGCGGATGTCCATGAGCGCGATGCCGGTGTTGAGGAGATGCTGGTGCGAGTCGATGAAGCCCGGGACGACGGTGCGGCCCTTGGCGTCGTATTCGGTCGCGTCGGCCGGGGCGGCGGCGCGGACTTCCGTCTCGGCGCCGACGGCGGCGATCCGGCCGTCCACCACGAGGAGCGCCTCCTCGAAGCGGCCGCGTTCAACGTAGACGTTCGCATTGCGGATGAGAGTGGCGGTCATGATTTGATGTCCTGTGAAGCGGAGGCGGTGCGGAGGGGCCCATTGCGGGGCGTGCGCCGCCAAATGGAAGAAGTTGCGGGTGCGCGTGCAGGCTATTCGCCTTCCTTCCGGGAGGCCGCGAGCGCGTCGTGGCGGCGGCGGAAGAGCACTTCGTAGATGCCGAGCCCGAGGAGCGGGACGATGAGGCCGAGCGCCGCGGTCACCGGATCCTGATAGACCGTGTTGATGATGAGCGCGAGCATGAAGACGAGCACGAGGATGATCGAGAACGGATAGAGCCAAACCTTGTACGGGCGCTCCAAGGTCGGGTACTTGCGGCGCAGCACGATCACCGAGAGGAAGGTCATGCCGTGGAAGATGAGGCCGCAGACGGCCACGAGGCTCGTGAGCTCGGAGAGCGAGCGCGAGCACACGAGGATCATCGCCATCACCATCGAGGCGAGCTGCGCGTTCACCGGGGTGCGGTAGGTCGGGTGGAGCTTCGCGAGGCTCGGGAAGAGCGCGCCGTCGCGGGCCATCGCGAAGTACATGCGCGGGAAGACCATGATGCAGCCGTTGAGGGAATTGAAGATCGCGAGCATCATCGCCGTGCCGACGATCGCCATGCCGGCGGCGCCGAAGAGCGCCTCCGCGGCGGCCGTGCCGAGATAGAAGTTCCCGCTCCTCACCATCTCGAGGATCTGGTCGTACGGGAGCACCCGGTAGAGGGCGTAGTTGAAGAGCACGTAGAGAACGGCGACGCCGACGATCGAGCCGATGAGCGCAAGCGGGATGTTGCGCTTCGGGTTCTTCATCTCTTCGGCGACGGTGTTGAGGTTCGACCACCCCTCATAGGCCCAGAGCGTGGCGAGCACCGCGAAGGCCATCATCGAGAGGATCGCGGAGACGGAGGGCGTTTCGGCGGGGAAGTGGAAGAGGTCGGGGTGCTGGTCGCCCATCATGAAGCCGCAGATGATGATGAGGGCGATCGGGAGGAGCTTCAGAACCATGAAGATGTTCTGCACCAGGCTGCCCAACTTGATGCCGCGCATGTTGATGAGCGAGAGCACGAGGATCGTGAAGAGGGCGAGCCCCTTCTGCGTCGTCTCCCCGAGGGGATACATGCTCGAGATGGCCGCGGCGAAGGCGAGCGCGAGCGCGGAGATCGACCCCGAGGAGGAGAGGAAGAAGTTCGTGATGCCGCACATGAAGGCGACGCGCTCGCCGTAGGCTTCACGCAGGTAGACGTAGTAGCCGCCGGCCTTGGGCATCATGGCGCCCAACTCGGCGAAGCAGATGCCCGAGAGGAGCGTGATCAGGCCGCCGATCACCCAGACGAGGAGCGCGAGGCCGAGGTTGTCGCCGGCGCGCTGCAGCACGATGCCGCCGATGTAGAAGATTCCGGAGCCGATCATGATGCCGGCGAGGACCGATATGCCGCCGAAGAGGCCGACTTCGCGCTTCATGCCGCTCTGCGGGGCGGGATTGGACGCGGACTGGGGAACGGGTGCGGATTGAGTCATTTTTATGTCTTTTTTGGGAGAGGTGGAGGATTTCGACGCCGCATGCGAAAAGAGCCGCACCGCTTCTTCGAGCGGGTGCAGCTCTTCAAATCCTCTGGAGGTGGGCCCCGGTCCCGTCCTTCACGCCTGATGTGCGCTCCTCGTCCTTCCCTTTGCCGCGGCCGCGTGATGTTCTCTCTCGCACGGAGGGGCCGGTCTTCTCTGCCGGTCCTCGCCGCACTGCGTCCGCGAAGGAGGTGGGGATGCGCGCGGAAGGAGAGCCCGGCCCGGAAATGGGGAGCGTCGCCGCCGATAGCGCCTCCGGAGCGGGACCGTCCGGGTCTCCTCCGGGAGTCGTCGGCGTATTCCGCCGACGCCCAACTCAAGCGGGCATGCCTGCCCGCCGGTTTCGGCAGCTTGACCTCCCGCCGCTCTTCATCAGGGTGCCCCCGTCCGAGCGGCGCTCATCCGCGCTGCGCCTCTATTCAGCTGTATCAAAGAAAAACTTTGACACGACTCGGGGCCGCTGTCCAACGCCGGTCCCCCCGCGCGGCCCGATTCTTTGAGCGGGCGGTTCCTGAAGTAGGAGAAAGTGCCTATTCAGGGAGACTTTGGGAAAGACTCGGGAGGCTCACGCAACGGGGTCCGTTCCTCGAAGGAGGAGAGTCGGGCGCCGAATGTCGGTTCGGACTTCGAAAGTCCCCATCTTTCGTCTTTCTCCGTCTTCCTCCAGATCTCTCCGTGACCGACCTTCCGCTCTACCTCCTCGTCTCCTTCGTCGCCTGCGCGACGACGGGCTCCGGCGTCCTCTACACGATCACCGCGGGGTTTCGCGGCGGCTTCCGGTGCGCGCTTGCGTCGCCCTTGGGACAGCGCTCGGCTGCGCGCTGATCGCCGGGTCGCCCGCGGCCTACAGGGCGCTCGAGGCGGCCTCGGCCCTGGTCCTCATCAGGGCTCGGGATCCAGAACTGGCGTGCCGGCGGGGACGGCGCCGCGGTGCTGCAGGCTTCGAACGTGATGCTGATCGTCTTCCTCTCGACGGTCTTCGTCGTCGTGCTTCTTCGTGCGCCTCGCCTTCAGCCTCCTCTGCGCGGCGGGCGTGAAGGTGCTCGCGGGCCCGCGCTTCACGCGGATCCTCAACCGCACGAGCACGGCGCTCTTCTGGCTGCTTGCGGCCTCGGTGTTCTGGAACGCGCTCTTCCAAGTCTAGGCCGGACTACTTGCCCATCCGAATCGAGATGCTCGACCGGCCAGCGGACCTGCCCGACGCTCCCGACGCGGACCTGCTTCCCTGCAGCCTCGAGGCGATCTGGATGAAGGCGCCGGCGAAGACCGCGAAGCCGCCGAAGATGACGGGCGCGGCTTCGTTCGAGTCCACGCCGATCAGGATTCCCATCATGCCGAACATCATCAGCGCGCTCGTGATGAAGCGCTGCCAGGGATCGGCCTTCTTCCTGCGGGGAGCGGGCGCCGGGGCGGCGGGCGGCGTCTTGGAGGAGGATTCCATGCGCGCGATGGTGGCGGCGCAGTTGTCCGCGGCCTCGCGCTTGCGGAAGGCGTGCATGAGGTCGCGCATCGAGAGGCCGCCGCTCTTCGTCGACGGAGTGCCGGGGAGCGCCGACGCGGGGTCTTCCGCCTCGAGCGGACGGAGGTCGGGAATCTTGCCGGACTGCAGCCGGTCGATGTAGCGGACGAAGTCGCCGTTGGGCGGCTCAAGAGAGAGCGGATCCTGACTCATGGTTCCAAGGTTCCTCGCTGAGGGCACCGGTAGGAGCCTCAGCCAATAGCTGCGACAATCCCTTTGGCGCGGGTTGGGGTTCAACCCGTCGAAACTGATCCCACCAAATCTAGCATTGAGGTGCCGGAACATCCAATGCCGGAGGACATCCAGTGAGCAGCAGGCGGTGCCGTCCCACCTGCAGCCGACCGCGGCTTTGTGCCGTTCACGACGATTCCGCCGGCGCGACGGCAGAGTGCGCGCCGCTCCTCTGCAGGCGGGCGCGCACAAAAAACGCCCGGACGTCTCGCGAAGGAGACGCGCCGGGCGGCGTCGAAGGAGTCCGTGCGCAGCCGTGTGCAGCGGACTCCGGACCGAATGATTCTTCTTTCGTGGAGCGGGTCCTGCGGCGGCCCGCTCCCAGGTTCCGTCAGGCTCAGGCGCCCTGGGTTCCCATGCGCGCGTCGACGGCCTTCGCCATCGCGTCGAGCTTCTTCTTGGCGCGCAGCATCCGCATGCCGTTCGCAACGACGATGAGGCACGTGCCCGTGTCGGCGAAGACCGCCATCCACATGGTGGCGAACCCGCAGATCGCGAGGATCGTGAAGATGATCTTGATGCCGAGCGCGAAGACGATGTTCTGCACGAGGACCGAGTGCGTCATGCGCGAGAGCCGCACGAGGGTCGCAACCGACGACACGCGGTCGTCCATCACGGCGATGTCGGCTGCCTCGATCGCGCTGTCCGTGCCGCGCACGCCCATCGCGATGCCGATGTCGGCCTGCGCGAGGGCCGGGGCGTCGTTGATGCCGTCGCCCACCATCGCCGTGAGTCCCGATTCCTGGAGTTCGCGGATGCGCGCGAGCTTCTCTTCAGGGAGGAGGTCCGAGGCGACGTGCTTCAAGCCGAGTTCCCCGGCGAGCGCGTTGGCGGCGCGGGCGTTGTCGCCCGTGAGAAGCCAGGGCGTCACGCCCTCGGCTTCGAGCTGCGCCAACCCCGAGCGCGTGTCGGGCTTGATCTCGTCGGCGAGCGCAAAGACCGCGAGCACGCCGAAGGCGTCCGTGAGGGCGACGGAGGACCGGCCCGTGTTCGAAGCCTCCTGGAAGGCGGCCTTCACGCCGTCGTCTGCGAAGCCCATCTTTTCAACCGCGGCGAAGTTGAGGAGCGAAAGCGTTCCGTTGTTGACGCGGCCGCGCACGCCCGAACCCGGGAGCGCCGTGAAGTCGGAGACTGCGTAGAGGGGCGCCTTCTCGGCGGCCGCTTCGGCGACGATCGCCACCGAGAGCGGGTGCTTGTTCATGGCGCCGAGGCTCGCTGCGAGGGAGAGCGCGCGTCCGCGCTCGGTGCCCGCGAAGAGCGTGATTCTCTCGACCTTCGGTTCGCCCTTCGTGAGGGTGCCCGTCTTGTCGAGGCCGACGTTCTTCAACTTGCGCGCCTCTTCGAGGAAGAGGCCGCCCTTGATCAGAAGGCCGCAGCGGGTTGCGGTGGCGAGCGCCGAGACGATCGTCACGGGGGTGGAGATCACGAGGGCGCACGGGCAGGCGATCACGAGAAGGCAGAGCGCCTTGTAGAGCCAGCCGAGCCAGTCGCCGAGGAAGAGCGGCGGCAGGATCGCGACGGCGAGCGCCACCACGAAGACGATCGGCGTGTAGACGGCGGCGAAGCGGTCCACGAAGCGCTGCACCGGAGACTTCGTCGCCTGCGCGTTCTCCACGGCCTCGATGATGCGCGCCGTGAGGCTCTGCGAGGCCGCGGCCGTCACCGTCACCTCGATCGTCGAGGAGAGGTTCACCGTACCGGCCCAGACCGTGTCGCCCGGCCCCTTTTCAGCAGGCATCGATTCGCCCGTCACCATCGACTGGTCGAGCGTCGTGCTGCCCGTCTCGATGCGGCCGTCGAGCGGCACGCGGTCGCCCGGCGCCACGCGGATCACCGCACCGGGGCCCACCTCTTCGACGCGCATCTCGGCGAAGCGCCCGCCGCCCTGAGAGACCAGGGCCTTCTCAGGCGCGACGCTCATCAGGTCGCGGATCGAACGGCGCGCACGGGCCATCGAGAGCTGCTCGATCGCTTCGGAGATCTCGAAGAGCGTGAGCACCATCGCCGCCTCGGGCCACGCGCCGATCAGCACGCCGCCCACGACGGCGACCGCCATGAGCGTATTCATGTTGAGCGTGCCCTTCATGGCGGACTGGATGCCCTTGCGGAAGGTCGTGAGGCCCACGAGCGCGATCGCGATGAGGGCGAGCACGAGGGTGATGCCCTTCACCACCATCTCGTCGAGGCTGAAGACGCCGTAGTCGCTCGCGACCTCAAAGAATTCGCAGCCGATGGCGACGGCGAGCGCAAGGAAGTAGCGCTTCCAGGGCGTCTTGTCCTCGAAGACCGCCTCGCGGGTGCGTGCGGCCATCACGGTCGAGTCGTAGCCCGCCGCGGTGATGGCGGCGCGGGCGGTCGCCACCGCTCCCGCGGGAACCGCGATCGTGCGGTTCATGATGTTCACTTCGTAGTCGGTGAGGCCCGCCTTCCTGAACTCGCGCTCGATCTCGCCCGCCTCAACCGGGCAGTCCATTTCGGGGACGGAAATGAGCGTGCGTGCGCCGCCCGCGGTCGCGGGGGCGATCAAGGTCGACGCGTACCCCGCGGCCTTCACGGCCGTCTGCGCCTTTGCGGCGTCGGAGGAATTGATGCTGATCGTGCGGTTCATCACGTCGAGCTCGTACCCCGTGAGGCCGGCCTTCTTGAATTCGCGCTCGATTTCGCCCGCCTCCACCGGGCAGTCCATCTCCGGCACGGAGAGCTTCACACGGCCCGCGGAGGACTCCTGCGGCCCGAGGTCGGGCTCGTACCCCGCGGCCTTGGCTGCGGCGATCGCGCGCTCCACGACCGCGTGGTCGGCGGGAAGCACGACCTCGCGGTTGAGCACGTCGAGCTCGTAGTCGGCGAGCCCCGCCTTCTTGAACTCGCGGTCGATCTCGCCCGCCTCAACGGGGCAGTCCATCTCCGGGACGCGGATGCGCACGCGCTCCTGCGGGGCGTCGGGCGCGTCGAGGCGCTCGAAGGCCTGGCCGGCGGCTTCAACGGCCGCGGCGACGTCCTCCTCCTTCACGCCGGCGTCGTCGGGAATGAGGATGCGCACCGTGCGCACGCCGTAGTCGGGCACGGCCTGGATCGCCGGGGAGAGCGCGAGAAGCGCCTTCTCGACCGGCCGGAACTCAACCGGACAGCACATGCCCGGGAAGTGGAGCGTAATTGTCTTCATCTTGTTGTTATTTCAGAAGAATCTTCAAAAGCGGGGCTGGGGCTCTTGGTCCGTCCCTTTCGTCTGCTTGCCATTTCACACCCTGAAGCCGTTACAATGTCAAGCGCCGACTCACTCCTTAGAATCCCTTTCGGCAGCGCCGTCTTTCCCCGCGGCACCACAAAACCCAGGACCAAGACGAACCTTTCTTAGAGAGGGAGAGGCCGGACGCACGCCGCGCCCGCAGCTCCCGACACCGACAGGCATGCGCATCCGAGATCTCTCCCAACTCACGGGGAACACCCCCGAAACCATCCGCTACTACGAAAAGATCGGTCTTCTGCCGCCGCCGCGGCGCGAAGCGAACAACTACCGTCAGTACGGCGACATCCACGTGAGCCGCCTCGACTTCATCCGGCACTGCCGCAACCTCGACATCGGCCTCACGGACATCCGCGCGCTCCTCGGGGCGCTCGACTCCGGCAGTCGCGAGGGCGCGGACCTCGCGCACCGGCTCATCCACCAGCACCTCGCGCAGGTCGACGCCCGCATCGCCGACCTGAACGAACTGCGCCGCCACCTCACGGACCTCGAAGCGCACTGCCGCGGGGAGAAGTGCGGTGCGGAGACCTGCGGCATCCTCACCGAACTCAACACGCCCGACGCCGTCGAATTCCAATCCGAGCCGCCGCGGACCGCCGAAGAGATCCTGCGCGCCGTCTCGGCCGCGCAGAAGAAGGCGGACCTCGCGGCGGCGCAGCGCCGCTGCGACAACAAGTAGTCACTCATGTTTGAAAGCACTACCATCCACTTCACCTCCGCGGGTCTGCTCATCGCCGCGGTCGCGCCCTGCCTGATCGTTCTCTTCCTCTGGCTCGCCGGCCGCTCGGTGCCGCCCGCCGTGAAGGCGCCGGGCGCGGGCGTAGGCGGCCTGCTGCTCCTCGTCCTCCTGATCCTCGCCGTGAAGGCGGCGCTCTCGCTCTTCGAGCTCGGGCGGCAGGCGGGCGAGGCCGCGCGCGTGATCGCGATGGACGCGCAGTTCGCGTGGCCCGCCATCAAGAGCACGCTTCCCGCGGTCGTGAACGCCGTGAGCATCATCACCGCGCTCGTGCTCCTCACCTTCGGGCGCTCCAAGGGCGCGCTCATGACGGCGCTCGCCGCCGTCTGGATCGCGGGCCCGGGCGATGACTTCCTGAAGTCCGTGATCCTCGGCATTCCCTTCAACCTCTCGCAGGGGTTCGCCGGGATCTCGTTCTTCACGATCCTCGTGACGCTCTACCTTCTCTTTTCGCTCCGTTCGGCCCTCACCTACGGACTCTCGAGCGCGAAGCGCGTCGACTAGGGCCGTCCGCGCGCTCCCGCTCGGTTTAGAATCCCGCCTTCTCCGTTGAGGCCCCGCGGCGCGCAGCAACACCCGACGCGCCCGGAGCCTTCGACGCAGGAGAGACCCCCTCAGGATTCCCAAGGAGTGTGGCATGAGCAGCATCGTCACCCTGGTCCGCAACGCGGACCTCTACGCGCCCGAACATCTCGGCATGCGCGACATTCTTCTCGCCGGCGGCAAGGTGGTCGCCGTTGAAGAGAAGCTCGACGTGAACGTTCCCGGCATGGAGACGGTGGACGCGGCCGGCCGCCGCGTCACGCCCGGCCTCGTGGATCAGCACATCCACGTCACGGGCGGCGGCGGCGAGGGCGGCTGGGCGAGCCGTTGCCCTGAACTCAACTTCTCCTCGCTCGTGAAGGGCGGCGTCACGACCTTCCTCGGCGTTTCGGGCACGGACAGCATGTCGCGCTCGATCGAGAACCTCCTCGCGAAGGTCCGCGGCCTCACGGTCGAGGGCGCCTCGGGCTGGATGTGGACGAGCAACTACGCCTATCCCGTGAGCACGATCACCGGGTCGGCGAAGATGGACCTCTTCACGATTCCCGAGTGCCTCGGCGTGAAGATCGCCATGGGCGACCACCGCTCGTCCTTCCCCTCGAAGGACGAAGTGCTCCGCCTGCTCTCCGAAATCCGCGTCGCGGGCATGCTCACCGGCAAGACCGGGTTCCTGCACGTGCACTGCGGCAACTTCGCCGACCAGATCTTCGACGTCTTCGAGTACTGCATCGAGCGCGGGATTCCCGCCAAGCACATGCGCCCGACCCACGTCGCGCGCCACCCGCAGGTCTTCGACCGCGCCTGCGCCTTCGCGCGCGCGGGCGGCTTCATCGACATCACGACGGGCGGGGGCTGCTACATGGGCACGGCCGCCGACGCGCTCTTCGCCGCGCTCGACAAGGACGTTCCCTTCGACCACATCACCTTCTCCTCGGACGGCCAGGGCTCGATGCCGCGCTTCAACGCCGCGGGCGAAATGGTGGGCTTCGGCGTCGGCTCGATCGACTGCGACCTCGAGGCCGTGCGCTCCGTCGCCGACAAGATCGGCCTCGAGAAGGCGCTCCGCCCGATGACCACCACCATCGCCGACGCGCTCGGCCTCGCCTCGAAGGGGCGCGTGGCCGTCGGCAAGGACGCCGATCTGCTCGTCTTCGACGACGACCTCGCGCTCACCGACGTCTTCATGAAGGGCCGCCGCACGATGCAGGCGGGTGAAGTCGTGGTGAAGGGCGCTTTCGAAGCCTAAGCGCAGTTCCTCCGCGCTTCCTTCCGCAGGAAGCGCTTCGGACATGAAGAAGGGCGGCCGCTCCGGTCTGGAGCGCCGCCCTTCTTCATGTCCGGAGGTGTCCCTGTACGTGGTGCAGCGCAGAATGTTTGTACTTATTGACATCCTCTCCGCCCTGAAGGACGGAGATTCCCTACTGAGTCCTTACGCGTTTTGAGGCGCTTGGGGATCTCTTCGG
>ERZ833515.183-NODE-183-length-60388-cov-268.959690_pt1 | contig 60388 bp, 36 predicted proteins | sample MGYA00519949_ERZ833515 | MGnify/ENA primary metagenome ERZ833515 (study PRJEB31850, sample SAMEA3708741) | human gut metagenome | biome: human gut; feature: human-associated habitat; material: faeces | place: China | collected 2014 ...
CCGGTAAGGTAGTAGCTTCAGAGGATGGTGAGCCTGTTATTGGCGCATCAATCAAAGTAGCTGGTACTAATACGGGTACTGTTACGGACGTCGATGGAAACTTCAGTTTGAATGTTCCAGCCGGCTCCAAGTTGGAGATTACCTATATAGGTATGAATCCACAAACTGTTAAAGCAAGTTCTAACATGAAGATTGCTTTGACTTCTGATAACAAATCCTTGGATGAGGTGATTGTTACAGGTTATGGTAACTTCAAGAAATCCTCATTTACAGGTGCTGCTGCTTCCATGTCAACAGCTAAGTTGAGTGATGTTCCTTCACTTTCTGTTGAAGATAAGCTTTCTGGTAATATCCCAGGAGTTTCTATTTCTTCTTTCTCTGGCCAGCCAGGTGCAATGAACTATATCCGTATTCGTGGTATGGGTTCTATCAATGCAGGTAACGATCCATTGATTGTGATTGATGGTACTCCTGTGAACTCTGGTAACTTGAGTGGTTTCAATGATGGAAGTACTGGAAGTGGTTACAATGGTTCTGGTACCAATGCACTTTCTACATTGAACAGCAACGATATCGAATCTATCACTGTTATCAAGGATGCTGCCGCAGCCTCTTTGTATGGTTCTCGTGCAGCCAATGGTGTGCTTGTCATTACAACCAAGAGTGGTAGTGCAGGTAAGACCCAGGTTGATTTCCGTAGCGACTGGGGATTCTCTAACATGGCTATCAACTATCGTCCAACGTTGGATGGTGATTCTCGTCGTGCCTTGATTTATCAAGGTTTGAAAAACTATGCTTTTGATAATGTTGATGGTACAACCGATGCTTCGGCTGCAGCATTTGCTGATGCTAATATTGATGATTATGCAGCAAAACCAGAGAATGGCTGGGCTAATTGGCGTGACGCTCTCTTCAAAAATGGTTCTAGCCAGAACTATCAGGCAAGTGTAACTGGTGGTAATGATAAGACCAAGTTCTATGCATCTTTGTCATATGCAAATCAGAATGGTATTGTTGACCGTTCAGGCTTGGAACGTATGACAGGTAATGTAAACGTTTCCCATCGTTTTGGTAAGTTCAAGTTGGATGCTAGCACAATGATTTCATCTATGCATCAGAACTCTGCCATGGATGGTGGTGCTTCTTTTGCTGGTGCCGTCTCAAGTGCAGTATGGTTCCTCGGCCCTTCTAATGCTATCTATGACAAGAATGGTAATTTGCTGACAGAGACAGATGGTGCTTATAACAATGGTTATAACCCTATTTATGAGAACCAGCACATGTCTGATAGAACCAACACGACACGTTCTTACAGCACCTTGGCTCTCGAATGGAACATTTGGGACAACTTGAAGTTGCGTGAGAAGGTAGCTTACGACTACATCAACTCTACCGAGGATGTGCTTTGGGACAAATTCTGTGGTAATGGTTCTGGCTCAAATGGTGTGATGCAGCGTACTTACAATGAGTGGACAACCATGAACACTCAGACACAGTTGACATACAATAAGTCTTTTGGTGCCCACAATGTGGATGCTTTGCTTGGTTTCGAGACAGAGGCATGGCATAACAACAACTCATACGCTTCCGGTACAGACTTCCCTGGCAACTTGTATGAGTTCGCTAACTCTGGCGATACCTCTATGCAGAGTTATAAGTATGACTCAAAGATGACTTCTTTCTTGGGTCGTGTCAACTACAACTATAACGATTTGTATTATGCTGGTGTAAGCTATCGTCGTGATGGTAGTTCTCGTATGGCACGTGAGAATCGTTGGGGTTCGTTCTGGTCTGTATCTGGTGCTTGGCGCTTTGGTGCAGAAAAGTTCATGGATTCTATCAAGGATATATTGAGCGATGGTAAGATTCGTGTATCTTATGGTGTGAACGGAACTCTTCCATCTGGCTTGTATAGTTACATGAACCTTTATAAGTATGGTGAGTACTACAATGGTAGCAATGGTATGGGTATCATTGGTGTAGCCAACAAGGACTTGAAGTGGGAGCAGAACAAGGCTTGGAACTTTGGTCTTGACTTGACATTCCTCAACCGTATCTCTGTAACATTGGATTACTACGTTCGTAATACATCCAATTTGATTATGAACCGTCCTATCTCTATGATTCCAGGTTACTATGATGAATCTTCTCTGTTGGCTACCATGGCTCAGAATGTAGGTTCTATGCGTAACCAAGGTATTGAGGTGACCATTTCTTCTACCAACATTCAGAAGAAGGACTTCCTTTGGACTACTTCTCTGAACTTTGGTCATAACTCCAACAAGGTAACAGAGTTGACTGGTGATGATGACAAGATTATCAGCGGTGCCATGATTCATCAGGTAGGTAAGCCTTACTATTCTTACTATATGTATGAGTATGCAGGTGTTGACCCTGAGACAGGTTTGGAGAGCTATTACATCAATGATGGAACTGAGAATGCTCGCAAGACCACTACTAATGTAGCTGAGGCAAACAAGACTATTGTTGGTCATCATGAGCCAACACTTGAGGGCGGTTTGTCTAACTTCATCAAGTGGAAGTTTATCGACTTCAACTTTACTTTGACCTATAAGTTGGGCGGTGACTCTTACGATGCTGCTACTTGGTTGCACGATAATGGTGGTACATACGCCCTCTATGGAGCAATCCCTTCTTACTATAAGTTGGAGGATATGTGGCAGAAGCCAGGCGATAATGCTAAGTTGCCTAAGTTCCAGGCTGGTTATGGTAAGGGTGTGTTGTCTTCTCGTTGGTTGATGCCTAACGATTATCTTCGCTTGAAGAACCTTACCTTAGGTTTCTCAGCACCAAAGGAGTGGATCAGCAACCTCGGCTTGAGCAAGGCTCGTGTATATTTCTCCGCCAACAACTTGTTGACCTGGAAGTCTAAGGATCTTTATGTTGATCCAGAGACACCAGCGGATGGCTTGTGTACATTCGAAATGCCAGCTTTGAGAACTTATACATTTGGTATCGAACTTAGTTTCTAATTTATAAAAGAACGAAATACAATGAAAGTATTAAAATCAATATATAAGGTAATGGGCTGCGCTATTTTGGCAGCCAGCCTGTCATCTTGCGTCAATGATTGGTTGGACGTAGCTCCTTCTGATGGTACAGATGCAGATGCAGCCTTGACCAGCAGTTCAGACTTGGATGCTGCGAGAACGGGTATGTACAAGGCTTTGAAAGGAAACAGCAGCTTGGTAGACTACTATGGTCAGCAATTCTTCGTTTATGGTGATGTTCATGCAGGTGATGATTATCAGTATAATAATCTTGGTGGTTCTAACCGTGCAAGTTTCTACTATGACATGAATTACCAAACAGCATCAGAATTCAACACAAGTACTGTATCATGGCAGTCTCCATATGTTGTAATTGGACGTGCAAACAGAATCATTGCAGCTGCAGAAGGTGGAAAATTAAGTGATGCTGTTGAAGCAAAAGCAAAAATTGAACAGTACGCAGCAGAGTCTAAAGTTCTACGTGCTCTTGCCCACTTCGATCTTGTGAGAATTTACGGAAAGCCATATACAGAGGATCAGGGTGCATCTCTTGGTGTACCATTGGTAACAGAAGTGCTGGAGTCTAATGCAAAACCTGCTCGTAGCACTGTTGCTGAGGTTTACACCCAAGTAGTGAAGGATTTGACTGAGGCTATCAGCTCTAATGCTCTTGCTACAGAGACAGAACCAGGTTATGTAAGCGTTTGGGGAGCAAAGGCAATCCTTTCTCGTGTTTATTTGAATATGGGTGATTATGCTAACGCCTTGTCTGTTGCTGAGGATATTATCAAGAATTCTGGCGCAGCGTTGTGGACTCGTGACCAATACCTCAAAGCATGGGATGCTTCAACTCCTAATGAGAGTGAGTTCTTGTTCCGTCTCAATGTGGCAGGTTCTACAGACAACAATGACTTGAATGGTATCGGTAACCTTCAGCAGCGTGATGGCTACAAGGAAATGGTCGCTACTAAGAAGTTTGTTGACATGCTTACTTCAGACCCAGAAGATGTTCGTAACGATATGTTCTTGCCTGCAACTGCAGCCAAAGAGGTGGCAACTTATGGTACCAACAAGGTATATCTGAACAAGTTGCGTGGTCAAGGTGGAAATCTTCGTAATGTTACTATCGTTCCAATTATCCGTCTTTCTGAAGTTTACTTGACAGCTGCAGAGTGTGCATTTAGAAATAATGACAAGACTAAGGCTGTAGAGTATCTGAATGATTTGGTAAAGAACCGTACCACAACAGAGGCTTCTTTGGCTACAGTGGATAACATCACACTTGAGCGTATCTTGATTGAGCGTCGTAAGGAGTTGATTGGCGAGGGACAGCGTTACTTTGATGCTTTGCGTAATAACGAGACTATCACCCGTTATACAAGTGAAGCTGATAAGGGTTGGCACAAGACATTGAGCAAGGAAGCTCAGTCTTTCGACCGTGATTACTTCAAGGCTATTGCTGCCATTCCACAGGCAGAGATCAATGCAAACCCTAACATCAAGCAGAATACGGGTTACGGTGAGTAATTATCAAACAAAGTAATAGCATGGTTCTAATATAAGTTCTAATGCTGTTATAACAAGATTAGGAAATATTTTTAATCAACGATATAGGAATGCCATGAGTGGCATTTTCTATAAATCTCTCGGGAGAGGCTGGCTGTGAAGCTCGCCTCTCTTTTTCGATTTATAGCGATATTGATTTTGTCCGTGTTATATTTTATTTATAGCAAAGGTGTCATATATATTGGCACCAATAAGGTCTGTCCATCTTTTTTAAAATCTTTCGTATATAACAGGTATCTTTTTTCGATTCTATCAGAGAACTTCTGGCAAAACTCATCTAGCGACTTGTGACAGTTAAATATGTAGTTCAAGTCCATGAGGTTGTCAAACAGCTGTTTCACTTCCTTAGATGCTTGTACGAAATCTATAAGGATATAGCTTTTGTATTCATTTTCTGCGAAAGCTTTGGCTACTGTTGACTTTCCTACACGGCGTGCTCCTTTGAGCAAGAGGGCTGTGCTACCAATTCTCTCTCGCTTCCATTTTACCGTTTTGTACTTCAAGTTGGCTCTGACTACATAGTAGGAACCTGTAAGATGAATCTTATAAAGTTCCTTGAAAGTATCATAAGCCCTATCGAAAATGTAGTAACTGTTTGGTACATACGGAATTAAAGACATTGCTATGGAATCATGCTTTGATGCTGTGGTCACCGTATAGAAAGCTGGAACTTGAGCTTCTATGTCATATAAGACATGTGCTTTGACTCCTCCTTTCTTACTTCTGAACTTTGCCCATGGAAAAGTTGCAAGACACAACGGAATAGTTGTCGAATCAAAAGCATACTTCTTTCCTGGTATATTCAAAATGTTGGTTTCTCGCTTTTCGCAAGCTTCCTTCATCATATAGAATGCAAAGTCTTCGAAAATCCTGTAATCACGAGTCTGATTGGCATAAGCAAGAGTTGCCTTTACGATAGTATTACGTCCAAGACCCAAATGATATTGCTTAGCTCGATGAGCTTCCAATGCAACTATCAAGTCACGTAAACTCTCACGATTGCTCAGTTGACCGAACATCATTGCAAGAAGCTGGTTCCAGCAAGTGAAGTGCTTCACATAGCGATTGCCATCATACTTGCGTACGTAGTTGTTGAACTGAGTTCTATTCAGAAATGCGGTAAGTTGAGCGAAAACGTATTTGTCTTGAAACATAGTAGCCAATTCTTTTTGGCTGCAAAGTTACAAAATCAAGTCCGTTTCATTGCAAAATACGGCATAAAAGACTATAAATCAACTATTTCAAAGATCGAATTGCCCTATTTTATTGGACAGTAGTGATACTATATATATAAAATAGGTAAATACACTTGCAAAAGTACAATAATAATTTTAAATAGAGGTGTAATATTCTCAAAAAAATTACAGAAATCGTAAATAATTGAAAATTTCGCATTATTGTAATAGGCTTTACTTTGAATGTTCTTATCTCATCAAAGCAACATAAAGGGACAAAGCAAGTTATACTTAAAGGTATTTGGGGTGCTACATAAACCGATTCATAAATAATCCTAAAATGAAAGCAGAAAAGTTTGTTTTTAAGAATTTAGTTTTAACTTTGCACTTGTAAAAGGAGTGTTCTTTGCATATTGCAAAATACAGAAATGAGCAGAAGTCCGCTCATTTCCATATTGTTACCTATAAGATATAGGTAAACGCCCAACTCCTTGATATTCAATTAAAGACAAGTTTAGAGCGAGTTAGAATTATTAACGGGATTCGTATTCTGTGGCTGCTGAAATCGGGGCTTGTCACACCCTGTTTTTTGGTGGTTCCCTAAAAAAGCCGTACCTTTGCATCGTCAAAAGAAGAAAGGCTGCACTTTGTATATTGCTCTCTGGGCGTGACGAGCTGTATGTAACTTAAATGAGCATGCCAAAGTCGAAATGACTTTGGCATGCTTTTTTTGTTTTTATAATTTAATAATAGCTTGTTGCAAGTCTATGGATTCGGCACGGAGCGTGCCGTGACCTCGCAAGACGATGATGCACTTGCCGAAGAATGCCTTTCTCTTTGGATCGGTGAAACGCTCAAGGGAGGTTTGATTGCCGTTATCCGTGCCCAGAATCTCGGCGGTGGAAGAGAAATAAATCTCGTTCTCGGCATTCGGACAGAGATTGCCATCCTTATCTACTACATTTACTTCTACGAAGGTTGTAGGGGAGGATGGGGATTGCAAATCCCCAGGGAGAGAGGTCGAACCTTTTTTGACTGCGGATTGCAAATCCGCAGGAACGCCTGACGGGGTTTGGGCTGCGGACGCAAGGGTGTTCTGATAGGTCTTCTTCAAGACGAGATGATGAGGAGGACCGGCAGTCTTGATGGTCTGGGATGAAATCTCCCTGCCCTGCTTTCTCGCTACGACCTTTACTTCGCCCGGCTCGAAAGTTACTCGCCACATCACGTGGTACTCTGTGCTGCGATCAAAGGCGCCAGCATTTGCGGCATTGGCAGAAACAGCATTGGCTGCGGCACCATTTTCCTCTCCATGCACCTTCTTCTTCCGGATGCCCTGGCTCTTGCCATTGATGAACAGCTCTACCTCATCTGCCTGGTTGTAATAGCACCACATATCTATCTGCTGACCAGGAAGCCAGTTCCAGTGAGGAAAGAGATGGAGAACAGGCTTCTTCGTCCATTCACTCTGATACATATAATAGCTGTCCTTAGGAAGACCAGCCAGGTCGATGATGCCAAAATAACTGCTGCGTGCCGGATAGGCATACGGAGTCGGTTCGCCGATATAGTCGAAACCAGTCCAGATAAACTGACCGCCCACGAAATCATTGTGCTTCACCACATCCCAGGTTTCCTCGTGCGTACTGCTCCAGGAGGCATGCATATTGTCGTATGCCGAACACTTGAAGGAAGGATCAGTATATGGCAGCCACCACTCCACCGGAGCCGTATAGATGCTGTCGCTCGGCATCCGGTAATAACCACGCGTCTGGAGAGCCGAAACACTCTCGGAGAAAATGAACGGCTTGTTCGGGAAGTTTCTAGGAACATCCTTCGCCCACTGATGATGATAATTGAATCCGATGACATCGATGGCACCGCTCTTGAAGAGATGATTCTTAGGATCAGGCTCGTTGCATCCGGCAGTAACCGGACGGGCGCCCCAAGGATCATACTTCTTCACGATATCTGCCAGATGACGGGTGAGAAGCGAATTCACGCTCAGCTCATCGCCATGCGACAAGGTAGAGGCATCATGCCCCGCATTCAGGATGAGATTCGCCTGCTCCAGACTCAAGGTATCGGCAGCGGCATCCGACCACTGTTCGAGCACCTCGTTGCCGATACTCCACATGATGATACAAGGATGATTCCTGTCGCGCTTCACCAGATCAGAGAGATCACGCTGGTGCCATTCATCGAAGAAGCGGGCATAATCGCCATTCGACTTCTTGCGGCGCCACATATCAAAGCTCTCGTCCATCACCATGATTCCCATGGAATCACACATATTCAGGAGTTCGGGAGCCGGAGGATTATGACTGCTTCGGATGGCATTCACACCCATATCCCTGAGGATGGTGAGCTTGCGATGAAGCGCATCCTCGTTGAGGGCGGCACCGAGACATCCGAAATCGTGATGCTCGCACACGCCATTGATCTTCATATTCTCGCCATTGAGAAAGAAACCCTTCCGGGCATCAAACCTCACATCACGGAAGGCAGTCTGCGTAGTGGCGGTATCCTCCACCTTGCCATTCACCACCAGTTCGCTCTTCACGGTATAAAGATAGCCCTTGCCGATAGACCAGAGATGAGGTTTCCTTACCTTGAGCTGCTGGATCTGGGTGCCCTGGCTCCTTGCCACCACCTTGCCAGCCGCATCATAGATGGTATTGCGGATGGATAGTTTCATCCTGCTGCCTTCGGCATGGAAATCCACCTTCACCTTGACATCACCCTTCGGCGTGGTAGCCACATACTGACCCCACTGCGGGATGTATGCCTTCTTCAGGGTCTTGGTAAGCCAGACGTGGCGGTAGATGCCGCAGCCAGAATACCAACGGCTGTTGGGCTGGTCGCTGTTATCCACCTTCACGGCAATGACGTTATCACCCTTCTTATATATATAAGGTGTAAGATCGTACTCGAAGGTGCTGTAGCCGTAGGGACGGGTGCCGAGCTTGTGACCGTTGATATAGACGGTGGAGTTCATATACACGCCATCGAAGGTGATGGTGAAGCGGTCGTACTTCTCGTCTGGCGAAAGGGAGAAGTGCTTGCGATACCATCCGATGCCGCCCAGCAGCGCACCACCACTGGCTCCCGAAGGATTCGAAGGAGAGAAATCGCCCTCTATCGCCCAGTCGTGAGGGAGATTCAGGCGGCGCCAATGCCCGTCGGAATACTCCGAATTCTGCATACCGGCACTATCAGCCAAAACGAAAAGCCAGTCTTTATCAAAAGACTGGCGATCGCGGGCGCTCAAAGACTGAGCGCCCAATAGTAGAATTGCTAAAGCAAATATCTTCTTCATATTATTTCAATTTTACAGTCATTGCCTGACCGGAATACTTCACCACCTTGCCCTTAGGCGACTTGGCGAGGTTCACGCCCTGCTGCTTCTTCTGATCTACCAGGATGATGTTGAAGCGGCGCTTCTGGAGCATACCGTCGAAACTACCCTTGCGGGCACCGATGGTAACCTGCTTCCGGGCATCATCATACTTGAAGTCTATCACAGCATACTTGCCCTTCTCGTAGTTATAGTTCGTACCCTCATCCTCGTACAAGGTATAAGAGCCATCCTTGCCGGCATAGACATAGAGGTCGATCAACTCCGGTTTCTTCTCATCACTCCACTGCATCTCAGGACCTATCGGAAGGATGGCGCCCTCTGGGATGAAGACAGGAATCTTATCGTATGGTGCATCAGCCACGATGGTCTGACCGCCTGCATGATATGCTCCGGTATAGAAATCATACCAGCCCTTCTGCTTAGGCAGATAGACTTCGCGTGAATACTTCTGATACTCGCCCACCGGACAAGCCATCAGGGCAGAACCGAACATCCACTGGTCCTTGATGTCCAACACCTTATCATCGCCATTGAAATCCATCACCAGTCCGCGCATCATGGTGTAATCCTTGAGATGCACCATACCCGCCATACTGTAGAGGTAAGGCATCAGGCGATAGCGGAGCTTGTCGTAGGCAACGATGGTCTTGTAGGCAGGATGATCGGCTGGTGCGATGTTCCAAACCTCACGCAACGGCCACTGACCGTGGGCACGATAGAGCGGAACGAAACAGCCAAACTGGTTCCACCGAGCCTGCAACTCTCTCCACTCCTTCAAATCGGCATTCTCCTTACCGGTCTTGTCAAACTCCTGCTGGGCTGCTACATAGCGGTTTTCCACACAGAAACCACCCTGGTCCATTCCCCAGAAAGGAAGACCTGCCATAGAATAGTTCAATCCGGCAGTCATCTGCGCACGCATATCCTCCCAGCGGGTAGCGATGTCGCCCGACCAGGTAGCGGTGCTGTAGCGCTGTTCGCCAGCAAAGCCCGAACGGGTGAGGAGGAAGACACGCTGGTTAGGGTTCACGCTGCGCTGACCATTGTAGATGGCGTCGGCATTCACGATGCTGTAGGCATTGAAATACTCGGTAGATGTACCCAGGGCTGTAGGACCGGAGAGCGCCTTGCGGTACCACATCGGGGTACAGTCACGAACGTTTGGTTCTGATGCATCCATCCACCAGGCATCGATACCGAACTTATACTTGGTATAGAGATTCTCATCCATCTGTCGCCAGAACATCTTTCTGGCTCCGGCATCGTAGGCATCATAGAAGGAGCCGCGGAAACCGAGCCAGTCGTGGATATCATCCTTGATTGCCTGGTGATACATCCAGCCCTTGGCATCCAGTTCCTTGTAATTCTTCACGGTATCATAGAACTTCGGCCAAACCGAAATCATGAATCTTCCATGCAGGGCGTGTACGCTGTCGAGCATCGCCTGAGGGTTCGGATAGCGTGCCGCCTCAAACTCGTGGCTTCCCCATGAATCCAGCTTCCAGTAGTTCCAGTCCTGTACGATGTTATCCACCGGAATCTTCAGGTCGTGGAACTTCTTCATGTTCTCCTCGATATCCTTGCTGCTCTGATAGCGCTCGCGGCTCTGCCAGAAGCCGAGCACCCACTTAGGATATACCGGAGCCTTGCCGGTAAGGGTGCGATAGCCCGAGATTACCTCGTCCATATTCTTTCCGGCGATGAAGTAGTAATCCATATCCGGCGACATCTCGCTCCAGATGCTCAGCTGGTTTTTCTCAGCCTCAGAACGTGGGGCTGCCACACGGAGTCCGCAGTAGGAAACATCGCCATCCGGCTGCCATTCGATGCGGATAGGTGTCTTTACACCCTTCTTAATTGCAGTCTCAAACTTATAGGAATTCGGATTCCAGGCGGTACGCCAGCGCTCAGGCACCACCAGCTTGCCGTCGATATAGATCTTCATATAGCCTGCATAGTAGAGGATAAACTGATAGAAGCTGTTGGTTGGCGCCTCTACATATCCCTCGTAAACCACCTTGGAGCCATTCAGCGCAAAGCCCTTAGGCAGGTTCTGGATGCCGCCCTTATCGGTCTGGTTGCAGATTTCTGAAGCCTCAGGCATGGCATATTCGAAGTAGATGCTGTCCTCGCCACGAACAATCTTCTGCCCGTTCTTAGCCACGTAGGTACCGGTGAGCTGTCCTTCCTTTCCGTCCTTGTCGTAGAGCTTGAAGGCACGGTTCAGCTGGAGATAATCGTCCGGATTACCCCATCGGCTGTAGGAATAGGAATCCCAGAGGATGCCGTAGTTCTTGTTGGAGATGACGAAAGGCACACTCACCTTGGTGTTATACTGGAAGAGGTCTTCGTTCTTGCCCTTCATGTTGAGCTCTTCGCTTTGGTGCTGACCGAGTCCATAGAAGGCTTCATTGTCTGGCGAATCGAAGAGGGCACGCCATGACCATCCGTGCTTCTGAGCATCGGGTACCTTGGCGATATCCACACCGATTTCACGGTCGGGCACGGTGAAAGGCTTGAAGGTCTTTCCGCCCTGCGCCACCTCTTTCAACAGTACCTGATCCTTGAGATCGTAGAAGGTAATCTGTCCGGTAGCCTCGTTCAATACGGCACGCATGGCAGCGGTGGTGATGATGAGGTCATCGCCCTGCTCCTCTACCTTGTAATTTGCCTTGCCCTCCTGAGGCACGATGATAAGACTCTGCTTGCTGCGGAAGCTCTGCTCGGCAGTAGCCTGCACACGGATGATGCGGTCGTTGACCACCTGGAGGCGGATTTGCGACGGACCATAGTTCTGATGCTGTTTCAACTGTACGGTAAGATAATTACCATTCTGTACGAAGCCAGCAGCCTGGGCACCTGTGGCGCTCAAGAACAATACTGCTGATACGAATAACGATTTAGTCAGTTTCATACTTGATATTATTTAGTTTTATTTATTGATTCTTGTTTATTCTTGCTGAGATTATTAAATTCTGCTGCAAAAATACATTTTTTTATTGGTAATCAAGTTCTGATATGTAAACAAAGAGGGTATAAAATGTTTCCTACTTCATTTTATACCCTCTTGTTATCATAAAAACCTCTTCAGGAACTCCTAAACAGGTTCCCAATTTATTTTTTTCCGGTACTGCGTAGGTGTTACGCCATAGGCATCCTGGAAGTACTTGGAGAAATAGCGCGGATTGTTGAATCCCACCTTATAGGCAATCTCGCTGACGTTCAGATCTCCCTGATGCATCAGTTCCTCGGCATATCTGATACGCATGGAGCGGAGATATTCTGAAGGCGTGATGCCCTTGATCGAGATGAGTTTCTTATATAATTGTACGCGCGAGATGCCGAGATGTTCGCTGATAGACTCCACCGAGGTATCCGGATCGCACATATTCTCCTGCAGATAGGTGTTGAGCTGGTCGAGGAAGCGCTGGTCGGAGGCACTCAATACAAACCGTCCGTTGTTGAGCTGTTTCTCCTTCACCGGTTCATCCTTATGCTGCGGCATAGCTCCACCCGAGCGCTTCACGAGATTCAGGAGATTGCGGAGCCGGAGGTTGAGCATATCGATATTAAATGGTTTGGTGATGTATTCATCAGCCCCGCTCGTCAGTCCCTCCTTGCGATGCTCATCGGCAAGACGGGCTGTGAGCATGACAAAAGGAATGGAAGCCGTCTCGTCATTTTCCTTCACCTGTCGGCAGAGTTCGTTGCCATCCATCACCGGCATCATCACATCACTGAGTATGATGTCAGGCCGCTGTTCGATGATCTTATCCCAGGCATCCTTGCCGTTCACCGCCTCTACCACCTGGTAGTCGGAGAGGAGTTCGCGCATGAACTCCCGGAAGTCATCACTGTCATCTACCAGCAGCAAAACCGGTTTCTGCGATGCCAGTTGGCTATCCTTTGCCTGAGGTGCCTCATAGCCCATTCCATAGAGTGCATCATCATCCTCTGTAGCATCTGCATCTGCCTGGTGCACGGTAGAGATGACGGTAGCCGCCCGCATCGTTCCCAGATGGGCATTGGCATTCGCCGTCTTATCCTCTGGAATAGGCAGCTCTACCACAAACACGGAACCGCCGCCCGCATTGTCGCGCACCACGACATTACCCCCATGCAAGGCAGCAAACTTCTTGACGAGATTCAATCCGATGCCACTGCCGCCGGCTGGCTGCATCTCCGTACCGTTGATCTGATAGAAGCGGTCGAAGACCAGTTTCTTCTCTTCATCGCTGATGCCCTTGCCGGTATCGGCTACCGAGAAGCAGAGCCAGTCGTGGTCGCCGCCCTTCATCTCCTGTCGGGTCTTGGCAAACACCGAGACGGTAATCGTGCCGCCATCGGGAGTGAATTTATAGGCATTGCTCAGAAGATTATTCAGGATCTTTCCCACCTTGTCGGGGTCGATGTTCATCGTAAAGCGAGGCAGCTGCGACTCGAAGATGAGCGTCACCTTGTTGTTGGCAAGGATACGGAAGGATGAGCAGATATTGTCGATGAAGCTGACCATCTCGGTAGGAGCCAGATTGAGCTTCTCCTTGTTCTGGTCGAACTTGCGGAAGTCGAGAATCTGATTCACCAGGTTGAGCAGTCGGGTGGCGTTGCGGTGGACGAGTTCCAGCTTGCGGCGCTTGCCGTTATTCGCCTCCTCACGTATCATCGACTCCAGCGGAGAGAGGATGAGGGTGAGCGGGGTGCGGAGCTCATGGCTCACATTGGTGAAGAAATTCAGCTTCAGCTCGTTCAGCTCCTTCGTCTTCTTCATGTTATCTTCCATGCTTCTGCGCTCAAACTGCAGGCGCTGGCGCTCCATCATTCTACGGCGATAGAGGTAGAGAGCAGCCACGATAAGCAGGATATAGACGATAAATGCCCAAAGGGAGAGATAGAACGGAGGCGCCATATGGATCTGCAGTTCGCTGATTTCATCATTCACAGAGCCATCGCCATTCACCACCTTCACCTGCAGGGTATAGCTGCCAGAAGAAAGATTGGTGAAGGTAACCTCCGGACTACCCACCGGAGTGAGGAGCCACTTATCGCTTACTCCCTTCATGCGGTAGAGGAAGCGGCAGCGTGCAGGCACCGTCACCTCGCTTGCAGCCAACTGGATGGTGAAGGCATGATCCTTGTAGTTCAGGTAGATTTCACGGCTGGCATCCAGCGACTTCTCCATCACTACCCTGCCCTCGTACTCCTCGCCTGCCGTCAGGGCATGATCGAAGAGCACCAGTCCGCTGAAGAGCGCACGGATATGCGTCTTCCGGGTCTGTGCCACCCGTGGACTGATGATATTCACACCATCCAGACCACCTATGGCGATATCGCCACTATGCAGCAGACAGGCAGAGCGATAGTTGAACTGCCTCTCCTGCAATCCGTCGAGAGAATTGTAATTGGTCATCTTCAGGTTCCACCTTCCATCCTTGCCCTTCTCTACATTGACATGGGTAACCCCGTATTCGGAAACCAGCCAGATGTGGTGCTGCCTGTCTTCGATGACGGCACAGCCCACGGCCCCCGGCGTACCATTCAGTTCATTGATAGACTCCATCTGGTCGGAATGGGTATCATACATGGCAATGCCGGAAGGGGTGGCTACCCAGAGAAGTCCGCGACTGTCGAGCATGGCATAGTTGACGGACGGACTGATGAACGGCTGTCCGCCAAAGGAATGGTCCAGGTTCTGAATCTTGCCATTTCGGAAATCGAAGACCGACATATACTGGGAATGGCCCAGCAGCGCCTGATGGGCATTCTGCATGAAGACGGAGCTGATATAATTGGAAGACAGCTTGGAGTTGCCGGTATGATAGGTAGCAAACTTCCCTGTGGCAGGATCGAAGATCTGGAAACCTCCGCCCAACGTACCTATCAGCAGGCAATGATCAGGTGTTTCGGCGAGACACCACACGCTGTTGCTGCAGAGTCCGCTGGTGCCGGCATGATAGGATTTCCACACACCATGGGCATAGCAGGCCAGTCCGCCATTATAGGTTCCGAAATAGAGGGAGCCATCGTGCATGGTAGTACTGCTGACCACCACCTCGGAGCCCAGTCCCGTTTCAGAAGAATGGAAACGGGTGGTCTGACCGGTGCCCAGATGATACGCCACGATGCCCGCATCATTGGTTCCGCACCACAGAACTCCGTTCCGGTCCTGTGTGATGGTACAGACATCTCCTATCGGAATGGTATAGAACTTGGTGGCTGCCGCCGAATAATAACTCACACCATTCTTATTGGATCCCACCCAGAGGGCATCCCTGTCATCTACATAGACACGAAGGAGCGAATTGTCGGAGATGGAAGTACGGTTGTTCGGATCGTATAGAAACTGGCGGAAGATTTTCCTGCCGTAATCTACGAGGAACAGACCATTATGATCGGTGGCAAACCACACCCTGCCCTTGGAATCGAAGGCCACATCCTTGAGCAGCACCTTGCCCACCGACGGAGGCACCACGATGCCCACGGAAGCCAGGAAGCTGGCTCCGCTCATAAACCATTTCTTCTGAGCCTGACCATAGACATAGGTGCCCACATTGGAAGCAACCCAGTAGTTGCCCTTGTTATCTACGAAGGTAAAAGGAAGCTGATCGGTAGAAAGATGATGGGAGGCGATGAAGCGATCCTTCCATACCACCTCCTGTGCATAGCCGTCGAGGCGGTAGATGCTGCCATCAACAAAGGTGACCAGCGCCTGTCCCTTGTACTCGTGGATGCAGCTTACCTGGTTATCAGGCAAGCTGTTTCGGGAAGTTTTCCGGGAAGCCTTCGGGGAGGAAGGAAAAAGATAGGCTGTCTGATGCTGGGCATCTACGAAATAGATACCCTTGCCATACACGCTGATCCACATATTCTTTTTAGAGTCGATGAAGACTTTCTGGAGTCCCCCCTCCACGCCTATCTTCTGGAGCTGGACCTCGGGCTTGCGGTCGAACTGCTCGGTATCATATCTGAAGACACTATAGCCCACAGAGGTATGTATCCACAGATCGCCATGGATATCTTCCTGAATCTCATCCACCAGATTGTTGGGAATGGAATGCGGATTGTTGACATCGCAGAAGAAGGTCTTCATACGGAAGCCATCGAAGCGGTTGAGCCCCGACTGGGTACCCAGCCACACATAGCCATGACTGTCTTTCAGTATGGCATTCACCTGCGTATTGCTCAATCCGTCACGATTGGTCAGGCGATTGAATTCCATCGAACCATACGTACCGAAGGCACTGGCAGAAGCGATGGAGAGCATCCAGCAGACTAGCATCAGGATGCATCTGAAAAGGTTACTTCTTATTAGTTTCATTGTATTTTTTCCGAACTTTCACGTATCTTGAGAATCATCGGCACCACCTCCTTGTAGATCTTCTCATCGCCATTGATGCTCTTCATCAGGAGCTGGCAGGCTTTGGTGCCCTGCACATGTGCCTGGTCCATGATGGCGGAGAGGCGAGGGGTTACGAAGGCGGCAGTATCTCCATCGGTGAATCCGATGATAGCCACATCTTCCGGAATGCGCAGACCTTTCGACTTGATGGCATCGAAGGCTGCATAGGTAATGATATCATTGAAGGCGAGGATGGCATCAGGCGGATTCTCACCTTCCAGGAGCCGGAGCGTAGCTTTGCGCGCCACATCGAAATCTATCTTGTCGCATACCACCAGGTCGCGGTCGATAGGGATACGGTTCTCGCGGAGCGCTTCGAGATAACCGTGCTTGCGGCGGCGCACCATATCGAGATGGTTGGGACCGCCGATGAAAGCCACACGGCGCGAACCGGTTTCTATCATGTGCTGGGTGGCCTCCTGAGCCGCCACATCACCATTTCCCACCACCTGCGAGAACATGTCCTCCAGACAACAGCGGGCAAAGAATACCAGGGGCACCCCCATCTCGTGGAGCTGCTCGAAGTGAGAATAGTCGGTGGTGTCCTGAGCCAGACAGGCGATGATACCCTCTACATGCATATTGAGAAAGTTATCCAGAGCCTGCGCCTCGCGCTCATGGTCTTCATGACTGTTGGAACTGATAACGGAATAGCCCAACTTGGAGGCATAGTCTTCGATGCCATCGAGGACAGCGGCATAATAATGAGTCACGAGATTTGGGACGATGACACCAATCACCCTCGGAGCTTCCTTGCGGAGACTCTGGGCGAAGGGATTCGGGCGATAGTTCAGCTCCTTGGCGAGTTTCTTTACCTTTTGGGTCATCTCCTCTCCTACTTCATGGCTGTTTCGCAATGCTCTGGAAACGGTAGCTATACTGACACCAAGCTTATCTGCAAGGTCCTTTAATGACGTTCTACGCTGCTTCATGTATAATAAGTTAGTTATGTATGGTGCGACTTTGCATCAAATTTACTGCAAAGATACTATTTTTATTCCGAATTGCAAACGTTTACGTGTGTTTTTTTAGCAAATATAGCACATATTTATAAAAATACTTGTAATTTTGCAGCACGAAAAGTAATGAATAGTTGATAATAAGTTAGTTAGAAATGAAAAAGCTTCAGAATGTCGGGAGACAATCTGAAGCATTTTTTTTAAATATAATATTCCGCAGAATCTACCAGTCCGGCGCGAAGTGCATACTTTGTTGCTTCGTGCACGTTGTTCACACCGAGCTTTCTGAAGATATTCTTCCGGTGGGTATTCACGGTATGGAAACTGGAGAAGCGCTTCTCGGCGATTTCCTTGGTAGTCATACCCAGGGCGATATCCTTGAGAATCTCGGTTTCGGTCTTGGTGAGATTCACCTTTTCTTCTGCTTCCTGCGGCGGAGTAAGGAGCACCTCCATCATTCGCTGGCAGACAAAACGCTTGCTGTCCACGCAGAAGCGTATCGCCTCCTTGATTTCCGTCAGCGGACTCTCCTTCAGGAGCACGCTGAACATACTGCTGCTGGCGATGAGCACACGCACGAAATCGGCACTCAGGTCTTCGCTGAACAGCAGCCATCGTGTATAGGGAAAGCGCTGGTTGAGAATGAGCAGTTCGGCGGAATCATTGATATCGAAAAGCGTGTAATCGAGTATCACCACCGTATCTTCGTTTTCACGCAAGGCAAGCATCAGCTCTGTCTTGTCTTCCACATACTTGGTTTCCAATCCTTCCATTTTCTCTATCACGTATATCAGTCCGGCACGCGTGATATCCTGCTTATCTGCCAATAGAATCTTCATAAGCCAATCTCCTTCTTTTATGTTGTTATATACTCTTTTATGACCAAACTTTTATGAAGGGAGAACATAGCAAAAAGCTATGTTCTCTCTGTTTTATCTTTCCTAGAATGACATGAGGAATCCCATTCGGATGCCCCACTTATCTACATTGGCATGATCCAGGTAGTTGATACGGCGCACATAATCGATTCCGAAGAACTTGAAGATGTTGTGCACACCGGCTACCACCTCCCAATATGGCGTGTTGCCAAAGGTGTAGGAGTTGTTAGGGAACTTGAAGATTACGTCATCCGATGTATTCTTCACCGGATTGTTCTTGTCGGTGAGCTGTCCCCACACTCCCTTCACGGCTACATACTCGCGCCACTTCAGTTTCTTGATGAGCGGAATGCGGTTGAGAAGCTTGCCGTTCATATCCCAGGCTACCGACCAGAAGAGCTGGCGGTCGCTCAGGAACTCCCAGTCTTTCATCATACTGATGGTTGCCTCCTGCTCGAAGATGGAGAGGTTGACTGGTGGCTGGACGAGCATGGTGAATGGAACCTTGTTCCACTGCATCTTGCCCACGATGTTGAAGTCCACATATCCGAAGCTGCCCAGCCACTGGCGCTTGTAGATGCCCAGCGTGGTGAGGTTGCTCTGATACTGACCGCCCATGAATCCGTCCAGACCCATGGAATGACGGAGGGTAAGCTCAGGACTGTCGAGATTGATAGGCAATCGCTGCTGCTTGGTGTTGACATAGGTAACACCCGGGTTGTAGTCGATGCCCACAGATGCCTCGGTGGTGCGTATCTTCTTTACTTCCTCGCCCGTGTTCACCTTGAAATAATGCAGGTTGCCCACGGTGCGGTTGCTCTGCCATCTCATTCCCGCATCGAAGCGGAGTCCCCAGTCGGTCTCATAGACGAAGCTGAACTTCTGTCGCTGGTAGAGATACATCTGGTCCTGCGTAGCGGCACGGATGGTCATGAAGAAGTTATCCTTGTTGTGCAGCAGGTTGTCATCGGATGGAGAGGTGATATCGTGACCAATCTCGAAGACGAACTTGCGCATTGGGAATTCGAACGGACTGTTCTTTTTCTTGTTGAGCGAATAGGTGAAGAGATGACCGTAGTACCAGTTGTGGCTCTTCGTACCGTAGGCGCCATATCCATCCCAGAAGAAGTGAGGATTGAGTGCCGCCATGGTGCGGGCTGCCAGACGCAGGCGCACGCCATCCACGTAGTTGTTGGAGAGGAAGGTGTTGATAGGTCCGAGGTCGAAGAGGCTCTTTCTGCCATCCTTTCCTCCGCTTCCTATCTCTACATAGTTCTCCATGAGCGCCTTGACGCCGAAGATGATGTACTTGAATCCCTTGGAATTCTCCATGCGGTGGATGAAACTGTCCATCGACGACTCACTCTTGGTAAGATCCACCTGTCGGTACTTGTTCCAGTAAGCCTCATCACGGTTCATCGCATCCATATCATGCCTTACCTTTGCCTTGCCCTTGAAGAGCATCTTCGGCAAAGGGTCGAAGGCGTAATCGGTGATTCGGGTGTTGCGCACCACAAGCAGGTCCTGCAGCAGCTTGTTCATGTGCATCTCTGCTATCATATCATCCTTGGTGAGCACCCACTCGCCATTGTCGAGCTTGGTGTATTCCTGCTCAATCTTCATGTCCTTCACCCAGTTGACGGCTGAGTTGTGAGGCATATAGAGATTACATTTCTTGACGTGCAGGGTACTGTCGGCAAGCACATAGAGCTCGCCTCGGAATCCGAAGTCCTGACTGTTGGCTGGGATAAACTGCAGATGATAGCAGAGGTCGCGGTTCACATACACCGTATCTTCTATATAATAATGATAGAAGCTGATGGCTGTTCTGCCCAGCGGAGACGGGAACGGATACTGGAGCAGTCGCACGTAGTCATCGTAGATATCCACATCGGTAAAGACATCCTTGATGGCTGTATTCAGGATTTCTCCGGTCTGGATCACCTGTCCGATACCATTGCTCTGCTGACCCTTGATGATATCCTTTTCACTCTTCGGGTCCTTGCGGTAAACGTGCTGCGAAACGGTCTCATCAATACTTACCGGCAGGGTGAGCTTGCCGTTGTAAGGCGAAAGCTCTACCTGGTCGAGGAGATACTGTCGCTTGCTGAAGAACTTGCCCTCCATCTGTTCCTTGGTGATATCATTGAGTGCGAGGGTGATCTTCTGATATTTATCATACTGATAATAATCATAGTTGCTGAGGTCGCTCTTCTTCTTGGCAGCGATGACACGTCGCATGAGTTCCACGGCAGGGTTATCCTTGCGTTTGTATCTTCCCTTCTTCGATTTCACCACGACTTCTCCCAGCTTGTGGGAATCGTCCTTGAGCTTGATTTCGAGGAAGCTGGTTTTCTCATCTACCTTGACCGTTGTGGTCTTGTAGCTCAGAGCGCTGACGGTAAGCATCAGTCCCGGCTTCTTTTCGATGGTAAACTTACCTTCTCCATCACTGGAAACGGCAATCTTGTGTCCCTTGTACTGCACGCTTGCATACGATACGGCAAAGCCGTCATCGTCGATGACACGACCTGTTATCTTCTGCTGCGCCATCATCTGGAGTGTAGAAACCACCAGGAGGACGAGCACCAAATACAATTTTCTTATACCTTTCATTACCTTATTATATATATAGGGGCCTTGCGCCCATTATTAATCATTCTCTACTTTCAGGCTGCAAAGTTATAACATTATTCGTAAATAGCTGCAAAAACCTATTATATATTTCAGTTTTTTATGAGATTTTCAGAAATTCCTCCATCTCAGAGAGTTTCTTGATGATGCCATCGGGGATGGATTCATCCACCTTCTTCTCTTCCCACTGCAATCCCTTGATCCATAGGGTGTGGCAACCCAGCTTGTGGGCAGGAATGATATCCTTGCCATAGGTATCGCCCACTACGAGCACCTGAGAGGCAGGAAGATCGAGGGCGCAGACTCCGAGGGCGAAGATGGCTGGGTTCGGCTTGCGCACCCCCACTACTGCCGATTCTATCACGTCCTCGAAATAGCCATCAATTCCTGCATCCTTCAATACCTGATTGATGTTGCCGTAGAAATTGGAAACCAGCACCATTGGATAACCATTCTGCTTCAGATGCTCCAACACCTGCTTGTTCTCTTTCAGAAGAGCAAGGGTCTTGGCATTGATATAGCGAGCCATATCCACAGCAATCTGATGAATTTCAGAATCAGAAAGGGAGAGGAAAAGGCTTTCTGATGAAGCATTAGAATCTTTTCCGGGATTCCCAAGCTTCGCCTGTTTCTCAGAATCATCCTTTCCTGTCTCCAGCAATTTCTTTCCTGCAAGGAAATTCAATTCCAGGATCAGTTTTTCTCTGAGAATATCCTCGAAATGGAAATCAGGAGTCACGATGGGATTCACAGCCAGTGCTCGCTCACCATACACGTAGGCATCGCGAAACGCCTGCTTGTGGATACTTACTCCTGGCTCTACTTCCTCGTCATCAGCCACGCCGATGCCGAAGTGCTCGTAGCCCTGCCACAGCACTTCCGACCAGTGGTCGCCCCTGGTGTCGAGCGTGCCACCATAATCAAAAATGATTCCTTTTATATCCAGTACTTTCATTATTTTCCTTTATTAATTGTTTGCTGCTGGCTCTTCTGATCAGCCTCGTATTCTTCCTGAATCTTCTTCAGGTCCTTGTTTCCCACCTTGATGAGCAGAATGCCGATGGCTATCCATACCAGCTCACGGATTCGGGTGATGAGACCTGTATATACACCCAGGGCACCCGTAAGATGCAGGCCATCCACCGCCAAGGCAAGACCACCCTCACGGGCTCCCAACTGCATAGGAGAGAAGAAGATGAGGTTGCTGAAAAGCGATGAGAAGGCAAGAATCAGAATACTGTCGACGATGCTGATATCCGCCGCAAAAGCCTTCAGGATAAGATAAATCTCCAGGCTCTGGAGCACTCTCGCCATCACCTCGAAGAAGAGGGAACTGTAGAAGGTGCTCTTGTGCTGACCATGCAGCAGGGCTATCTGCGAATCTATCTGCTCCAGGGTCTCCTGCTTCTCCTGTGCAAACCGCTTAGCCCAGTTCTTCACGAAAGGAATATGGGTGAGCAGACGGATTCCCTTCTGCGCCATTCCCGTCTTGTAACCACGGGCGAAGAAGTAGATGCCGAGCAGGCAGAAGGCTGCGATGAAGCCCAGCATGATGCCCATAGGGACACCTATCGGATACAGGGCGATATAGAGAAATACCGACAGGAACCAGAACCAGAAATGGGAGAAGATATGCATCATCACATAGAGAATGACCGATGATGTAGCCTTGCTCACACCCGTAAAAGGCTTCAGCTCCATAATGCGGTAAGGTTCGCCGCCCATCAATCCGCAGGGAGTGGTGTAGTTCAGGGCAAATCCGCTCACGGTGAGCTTATATACTCGCCAGAACGAGAGTCCCTTTACCCTACCCTCGTCGTTGATGATGAGCCACCAGGAAACGGTGTTCACCCAATAAACCACGAGCCACAGACCGAGAATCAGCGGGAAATAGATGCCCGCCTGCTTCAGATAGCGCCAGATATCGGTATAGTCCATATCCATCGTGCAGAGCATGATGATGATGGCGATGATACCGAATGCCATGAATATATTTCTGAACTTGTTATTCATATAAGTATTTGTTATTGTTTATGCCTCATACTCTCCCTTCAGGACCTTCTGGTTGAGCTTCAGACAAAGACGCTCATGGGTTCCTCTCATATAGAAGAAGATCAGGCTGAACACGGTAATCTCGATAGCCGGATAAAGCCATGGAAGACCTATCAGAATTGAGATGAACAGCGTGATGCTGCGCCAGTTGAAAGTAAGGATATTGGCATATTTCATCAATGGAAGACTGCCCGCACGGAAGTCGGCACGCAACTGTTCAGGCAACTGTTGCGGATATCTTTCGCGCAGATTTCTCTTGAATATCTGGAAGATAGGAGTATCCCGCTCCTGACCCAAGGTATAGTTCTTGTAGAAGAACTGGAAGAGTTTCTGCACTGGCTCCTTCTTCCACTTCATCTGCTTCCACAGCTCTACCTGCTTGCTGGCATCGTCCAGTTCGCTTCCCTCCTTGCCTTTCAGGAAGAAGAGGTGAATCTGACGGTAGTAGTCGGCAAGACGGCTCTGAATGGCATGGCATCCGAAACCGGCAACAATGCAGAGTGCCCAGATTTTCCAGCCCCACTCCGGCATCAGTCGGAAGGAGATGGCGAAGTAGATGCTGACAAACCAGAAGTCGCCAGCTGCGCCATCCAGGATTCTGCCCAGGGCACTCTTCTGGTTAGTGAGTCGTGCCAGCTGTCCGTCGCAGCTATCATATACGTTTGCCCAGATGAGCAAGAAGATGCCCAAGATATTGATTGCCAGATCATCGAAATAGAAGCAGATGCCCGCTCCTACGCCGAGAAAGATGGAAAGAATGGTCACCACGTTTGGGGTGACGTGAAGCATGCGGAAGAATCGCGCCCACTGGTAGCCAATGGGGCGATAGAAATAAATATCAATGTGCTCCTCGGTATCCGCTGATTTCAGAGAAGCCTTAAATTCCTGATTCATCTTTTTTATTTTTATTCTTGTATCATTTTTGTTGCTATATAGAAGGCAGCCTCATCACGGCATGGCGCAAAGCTAGGCCAGTCGTTGAAATCGATAATGCGGATGCTGCCATCCTCGCTGACCACACAGTCGCCGCCATATACCGGCACATTCAGCATGTCGGCAGCCTTGTCAGCCTCAGCCTTCAGAGCCTCGGCATCGAAGGCGATGCCCCGAGCCTCGCCATTGATCACCTCCAGTCCGAACTTGGAGCGATGGCCGCATTTCGATGGATAGAACCAATAGAAGAAATCGGTACCCGATACGCCGTAGAACTTGATGAGGTCGCCCTTCAGGTGCTCGTTCACCACCACCGACGTGATGCCACGCAACCAGAATTCCTTCAGCAGCGCCTCAGCCTCCTGCTCGTTCTGCACATAGCAGGTATCCTCCTTCTGCTGCGCACAGCCGTCGCCACGCTTCAGCCAGCAAGGATAGTGGATACCCTTCACCATCTCTCCGTTTCTGCCGATGATGCGGCTCTCGGGAGTAGCGATGCCTCCGGCGATGAAACGCTCGGTCATGATGCGGCGGATGCAGCGGTTTACACCCAGACTGGAGTTCACCACCAATACGCCTTCCTCCTCTATTCTGCCGAGAATATCGAGTGCCTGCTTGCTGCGTGCCATCGAGAAGAAGCCATCCACGCCCACTGTCACACGGCAGCGAGGCCATCCATAGGCTCTCTCCAACACAGTTGCCTTGCGGCAGAATTCCTTCTCGCACATCAGCATCACCTGCGCACCGAGTGCCTCCAGCTGCTGTTTTACGGCATTCATGATGGCAGCATCGTTATCCACGCAGTTGGGCGAAAACTCGTTACCACGGCATACGCCCACCAGGGTCTTACCCTCCAGCGGATGGATGAAAGCCTCGGCCTTCGCAATATCCTCCTTGTGATCTACATCCAGAATCTTGTTGATAGGATAAGCCTCCAGCTTCAATCCCTCTACCACCAGCTGGCGCTGGAAGTTACGCATACGGCTCATGCCTTGCTCCATACAATGGTCGAGCACATCGAGCGCCTTGTCGCCCAGACAGTAGATGCCACCCGAAATCAGATGGTCATCGCCCTCCTGCTTGTCGTGGAAGCCCGTAATTCGGGGTTTCTTGTGAGAACCCTGCTTGTCGAGCAGACTGGCACCCTCGGCATCCTCCTGCTTCTCCACACCAACCCACAGCGGTTTTTCATCATCCACGTATGGGGTGACAGCCATGCAGCCGTCAATATCCTTTGCCTCCTGGAAGTGGCGGATATACTTCTTGAATTCCTCCTCACGGAAGATGGTATCCACGGTGGTAAGGCAGAAGCGCTCGCCACGGAGATATGGCGAGAGGGCATGCAGACTGTGCATGGAACTAGGAGTGGTCTTCACCACCAGGCGCAGAGGCACCGGCAGCTTCATCTGCTCCAGATGTTCACGCACCGCCGTGCTCCATTCGTTGACAATCACTACGATTTCGGTAGCACCGCAATCTACGAAGATGCGTAGAAGGCGCTCTATCATCGGTTCGCCGCATACCGGCACCAGGGGTTTAGGCTGTTCCACGCCTTCCTGTGCCAATCGGCTTCCCTCGCCTGCGGCTATAACTGCAAATCTCATTCTATTTCTAATTATTTTTATTTTTCTTCAAATTTCTATAACTTTCTTCTGTAGCAGCGGCGGCGACGGTGCTGCACGCTTTCCAGATACTGCCACTGGCTCTGCACTCCCTTGTTGCTCTCCATCTGCGGCATCGCCTCCGCCCATTTGAAACCGTAGCGGTGGTACTGCTCGATGAGGTCGGCGAAGATGAGGGCATTGGCACCCTTGCTGCGGTATTCCGGCAACACACCGATGAGCACCAGATCCACGGTATCAGTGGCATGGCACTTCATCACCCGCAGGAGTCGCAGCCATCCCCATGGGAAGAGCTTGCCGTTGCGGTTCTTCTGCAGCGCCTCGGTCATGGATGGGAAGGATACGCCGAAACCGATCAGGCGGTTGTTGTCGTTGCCATCTACCACACCGGTGATGAGGTTCATATCCGCCATCTTGATATACGAATCCACATACCCGTCAATCTGCCGGTCGGTGAGCTGCTGGAAATCGTAGAGATCCTTGTAGGTCTCGTTGACGATGCGGAAGACTTCCCTGCCCATGCCGCCCTGAACCAGTTCGTGCTTGGTAAACTTATGCACGTGCAGATTGTAGCGGCTCTCAATGAGCTGGGCTGTCTTGGCAAATTTCGGAGGGGTTACCTCAGGCACCTTGATGCGGTACTCCAACCAGTCGTTGTCCTTCTGGAAGAGCTCCAGAGCATCCATGTGCTTGGGATAATAAGGGTAATTGTAGTTGACGTACATGGTGGATTTCTCGTGGAATCCTTCGATGAGCATTCCTTCGCGGTCCATATCGGTAAAGCCAAGTGGTCCTACCAATTCTTCCATGCCACGCTCTCTGCCCCACCGGGCTGCGGCATCCAGCAGCATACTGGAAACTTCCAGGTTATCGATGAAGTCGAACCATCCGAAGCGCACCTGCTTCTTGTTCCACTGGTCGTTGGCACAATGGTTGATGATGGCGGCAATGCGGCCTACCACCTTCGGGATGCTGTAATCGATAGCCAGGAAATATTGCGCTTCGCAGAAATCGAAGGCAGGGTTCTTGTCTTTGCTCAATGTATTCCACTCGTCAAAACGCAAGTAAGGAACGGCATATTTGCTACCTTCATAAAGGTCGTAATAGAACTGTATGAAAGTTCTCAATCCTTTCTTGGTAGTAACGGGTATGATTCTAATATCACTCATTGATCTGATTTTTTTCTAAAACTTTTTGCTCTGATTTTTCTTTTTATAATAATGTATCATCAGAAAAACGGTGCAAAAGTACGAGTTTTTTCCGAGATGGCAAACGAAATCCGTGTTTTTTTTCCTGCCGAGCGTTAAAATCATCGAATATTTCCCACCTTTCGGAAATAAAGCAGTAACTTTGCAGGCTGATATGAAGAAATCAAGAGATAATTATACATTCCTGACCCATGCACCGGTGCATCGGGTGATTTTTACGATGGCGATTCCTACCATTATCAGCATGTTATCGACGAGTATGTACAATCTCGCCGACACCTACTTCGTGGGCAGCATCAATACCCAGAGCGTGGCAGCGGTAGGCGTTTCCTTCGCCATGATGTCAGTAATCCAGGCCGTTGGTTTCCTCTATGGTCATGGCTCCGGCAACTATATTTCCCGAATGCTGGGAGCCAAGGAGGTGGAGAAGGCGAAGAAGATGGCATCCACGGGCTTCGTGCTGAGTTTCCTGACGGGACTTCTCATCGCCATTCTTGGACAACTTTTCCTTACACCACTGTGCATTCTTCTGGGTTCCACCCCCACCATCCAGCCCTACGCCGAGCGCTATCTCGGCATCATCCTGCTGGGTGCTCCCTTCATGACAACCTCTCTGACCCTCAACAACCAGATGCGCTTCCAGGGCAATGCGATGTATGCAATGAAGGGAATCATGTCGGGAGTGCTCCTCAATCTCATCCTTGCCCCACTGCTCATCCTTTATTTTGCCATGGGCATCACGGGTGCCGCCATCGCCACCCTCATCAGCCAGTGCTTCGGCTGCGCCATGCTCTTCTGGATGTCCCACAAGGGTCAGAACATCCGAATCCATCTGCACAACTTCACGCCAACCAGGGCTTACATCAAGGAGATTATCTTTGGCGGCACGCCTTCCTTATCAAGACAGGGCTTGGGAAGCATCGCCACGCTGGTGCTGAATGTAGCAGCAGGAGCCTACGGAGATGCAGCCATTGCGGGTATGAGTATCGTGACGAGAATCTCGTTCTTCACCTATGCCGTGGTGATTGGACTGGGGCAGGGTTTCCAGCCGCTCTGCGGTTTCTGCTATGGAGCCAAGTTGTACGACCGCGTGAAGGAGGCTTTCTTTTTCTGCATCAAATGCGGCACGGTATTTCTGGCGGTTTGTGCCGTTTTCGGCTTCCTTTTCTCCGAGCCTATCATCGAACTCTTCCGTGATGATGCCAGCGTGGTAGCCGTGGGGTCCGTTGCCCTGAAGTGGCAAGTTATCAGCTTCCCTCTAGTAGCCACCATCGTGCTGACGAATATGCTGATGCAGACCATCCGCAAGCCTGTACGTGCGAATATCGTGGCTGCAGCACGTAGCGGTTTGTTCTTCATTCCGCTCATTTTCATCCTCCCTCATTTCTTCGGATTACTGGGCGTAGAGATGTGTCAGGCGTGGGCAGATATCTGTTCCTTCCTCGTGGCGATACCGATAGCCTGGAGTGCATTCAGGGATATGAAATTTCAGAAACGCTAAAAAAATCACAAAAAACAAGAACGAATTCTTTGCAGTTCAAGAAATTAATCGTATCTTTGCAGTCGAATTTTATTGATACATGAAGAAAATGAGTAAAGATACATTAACTCATCAGCTGACAGAGACTATCGACGAGCTTTCAAGCGCCGAATCGCTGAAGGGTCTCTTCCATCAGCATAGAGACGGGAATCCACTTCCTTCGGGCAAGGCGCTCGAAGACATCATCAATCTGTCTCGTTCCATCCTCTTTCCGGGATATTTCGGAAACTCATCCGTGAATATCTCTACCATCAAATACCATATCGGAGTAAGAGTTGAGAAACTCTACGAGATGCTCGCAGAACAGATTCTCGCCGGACTCTGCTTCGCCAACGACTGCGAATCGGAAACCCAGGCAGAACTGCAGCACCAGCGTGCCAAGGCAGGTGTCATCGCCGCCAAAGCCATCATGGAATTTCCCAAGCTCCGCAAGATTCTCGCCACCGACGTAGAGGCTGCCTACAACGGTGACCCAGCGGCGATGAGCCACGGAGAAATCATCTCCTGCTATCCCGTGATCAAGGCTATCACCAACTATCGTATCGCTCATGTTCTGCACAAGCTCGGCGTGCCCCTCATCCCAAGAATGATGACGGAGCTGGCACACTCGGAGACGGGTATCGATATCAATCCGGAGGCTACTATCGGCCACCACTTCACCATCGACCATGGCACGGGTGTGGTTATCGGTGCCACCTGCATCATCGGCAACAACGTGAAGCTCTATCAGGGTGTTACCCTCGGAGCCAAGAGTTTCCCACTGGATAAGGACGGCAATCCTATCAAGGGAATCCCTCGCCACCCTATCCTGGAAGACGATGTCATCGTATATGCCAACGCCACCATCCTGGGCAGAATCACCATCGGAGAAGGCTGCATCGTGGGAGCCAACGTGTGGGTGACCAAGGACATGAAGCCGAAAACAAAGAAATATAGAAAAGAAAAACAAAGTTTATTAGATATAGAATTCAATAATGGAACAGGAATTTGAACTCATTGCCAAGACCTTTATGGGTCTGGAGCCAGTCTTGGCTGAGGAGCTCACCCAACTGGGTGCTAACAATGTACAAATAGGTCGCCGCATGGTATCTTTCACTGGCGACAAGGAAATGATGTATCGTGCTAACTTCCAGTTACACACAGCCATCCGCATCTTGAAACCTATCAAGCACTTCAAGGCTCGTTCTGCCGAGGAGGTGTACGACGAGGTTCAGAAGATCAAGTGGGATGACATCTTAGACGTGAAGAAGACTTTCTCGGTAGATTCAGTAGTCTATTCTGAGGAGTTCCGCAACTCACGCTTCGTGACTTACAAGGTAAAGGATGCCATCGTGGACTGGTTCCGCGAGAAGCAGGGCACACGTCCTAACATCAGCGTGTCTAACCCAGACATCCGCCTCAACATCCATATCGCAGAGGATAACGCTACCCTGAGTCTCGACTCAAGCGGTGAGAGTCTGCACCGCCGCGGCTACCGCCAGGAGCAGGTAGAGGCACCTCTGAACGAGGTTCTCGCTGCAGGTATGATCCTGATGACCGGCTGGAAGGGTGAATGCGACTTCATCGACCCAATGTGCGGTTCGGGAACCATCGCCATCGAGGCTGCCCTCATCGCACGCAACATCTCTCCAGGTGTATTCCGCAAGGAGTTTGCCTTCGAGAAGTGGAACGATTTCGACCAGGATCTCTTCGATACGATCTATAACGACGACTCTCAGGAGCGCGAGTTCGAGCACCACATCTACGGATATGATGTAGATATGAAGGCGGTGAACACTGCCAACCTCAACGTGCGTGCAGCCGGTCTGAGCAAGGATATCACCATCGCACAGCAGGACTTCAAGGACTTCACACAGCCTGCCGAGAAGAGCATCATCGTGATGAACCCTCCATACGGCGAGCGCATCTCAACCCCTAACCTGCTGAACACCTACAAGATGATAGGCGAGCGATTCAAGCGTGCCTTCGCAGGCAACGAGGCTTGGGTACTGAGCTACCGCGAGGAGTGCTTCGAGCAGATTGGACTGAAGCCATCTATCAAGATTCCGGTATATAACGGAAGTCTGGAGTGCGAGTTCCGCAAGTATGTGATGTTCGACGGCAAGATGAAGGAGTTCCGCTCTGAGGGCGGTATCGTGAAGACTGAGCGCGAGAAGAGCGAGATGGCGCAGAAGCACCGTTTCAAGAAGGAGCGCGAGTTCAAGAAGCGTGTGAGTGAGGAGACTGAGAACGAGGAGGCAGATATCCGCAGCTTCCAGTTCCACAGCCATCGCCTGGAGGACTTCGAGAAGCGCCGCAATGAGATTCGCCGTGGCGGACGTCCACGTGTGGGTGCAGGCGGCGACCGTGACGACAAGCGTGGTGGCAAGCGTTTTGAAAAGGACGACCGCAAGGGTGGCAGAAGCTTCGGAGGAAAGCGCGACGGCAAGCGTTTCGAGAAAGGCGACAAGCGTGGTGGCTTCAAGGGCGACCGCAGAGGCGGACGTGACTTTGGAGGAAAACGCGGCAGCAAGCCTAGCTTCGACACCGACTTTGATGACGAGGATTAAGATTTTCTAGTAATGCACTAAAACAGTGCGTCGCTAAAGATAAAATCTTAGTTATCAGATAGATAAACCACATAACACCACAAAACGTGGTGTTATGTGTTACAAAAAACAAGAAAAAAATCATGAATCTAAAGAAATCAATTTATAAATTATCTTTTGCAGCTATGATTTCCATGATGGCAATGAATGCAACCGAGATACAAGCTCAGGGCGTGGTTCCTGCACAGAAGGGCGAGAAAGCCTTCACACTGGAAGACCTGAACTTCGGTGGCAACAACTACCGCAACATGGTGGCAAAGAACCGCTGGTGCACCTGGTGGGGAAATGAACTCATCCATCAGGACATCGAGGCATGCTATCTCGTAAACAAGACTACCGGAAAGGAGACAAAACTCTTCGGTATCAACGATATCAACCAGTGGATTGCTCCTACCAAGAACATCAAGGTAAGAGCCCTCTACAACGCTCAGTTCCCTTTTGCAGGAAAGAGCATCGTGATGGTAAGCAACGGCAGCAAGACCTACACCATCGACTTCAAGAAGCATAAGCTGCTGAGCGAGATGGAGTTTGAAGATGGCGAGAACCTCCTCGAAGCGAACGCCCAGCAGAATGCATTCGCCTATCTGAAGGGCAGCAACCTCTATGTGCGCTCCTTCGACGTAACCAACAATGCCATGACAAGAGAGAAGAAGTCTCACGATTTCCAGATCTCTACAGACGGCAGCCGCTCTATCGTCTATGGTCAGAGTGTTCACCGCGATGAGTTCGGCATCAGCAAGGGTACCTTCTGGAGCCCTAACGGCGAACTGCTCGCCTTCTACCGCATGGACCAGAGCATGGTGACTGATTATCCACAGGTGGATATCCCGGAGATTGATTACTTCAATCATCCTGAGACAGAAACCTGCTGCGCCAAGCCTGCACCAGACAAGTATCCGATGACAGGCGAGACATCGCACAAGGTGACCGTAGGCGTGTTCGACTGCATGACCGGCAAGACCATCTATCTGAAGGCTGGCGACCCTACAGACCGCTACTTCACCAACATCGCATGGAGCCCGGACAGCAAGACCATCTACATGTTTGAGTTGAACCGCGACCAGAATGACTGTCGCCTCACTGCCTACAGCGCAGAGACTGGCGAGAAGACTGGCGAACTGTATCGCGAAACCGACGAGAAATACGTGGAGCCTTGCCACCCTATCCAGTTCCTGCCTTGGGACAACAGCAGCTTCATCATGCAGAGCCGCAAGGATGGCTACAACCACCTTTACCTCTGCACCCTGGGCAAGCACGGCAGCCGCATGGCAAGCAACACGGAATCACTCGAAATCAAACAGTTGACTTCCGGTAAATGGGAAGTGATGGAAGTGCTCGGCTTCAACGCCAAGCGCAAGAGCATCATCATCGCATCCAACGAGTGCTCTCCTATCCAGCGTAACATCTTCGTGGTAGATACCAAGACCGGCAAACGCACCATGCTGGACGATTGCGGCAAGGGATGGCACAACGCTACCCTGAGCGGGAACGGACAGTTTATCTATGACAACTACTCTACTCCTACCGTGCCTCGCAAGATTGCCATCGTAAACACTGAGAACGGCAAGCGCACCTCCTATTTCACAGCCAAGAACCCATGGAAGGGCTACAACGTGCCTGAATACAGCTGCGGTTCAATCAAGGCCGACGACGGCGTAACCGACCTCTACTGGAGAATGGTGAAGCCGGTGAACTTCGACCCTAACAAGAAGTATCCTACCATTATATATGTATATGGTGGACCTCACGCCCACAACGTGGATGCCCGCTGGAACTACAGCAGCCGTGGCTGGGAAACCTACATGGCAGAAAAGGGCTATCTGCTCTTCATCCTCGACAACCGTGGCAGCGAGAACCGTGGCAAGGCGTTCGAGCAGGCTACCTTCCGCCAGCTGGGTCAGGTAGAGATGAAGGATCAGATGAAGGGTGTAGAGTACCTGAAGACCCTGCCTTACGTAGATGCCGACAAGATTGGTGTTCACGGCTGGAGCTTCGGTGGATTCATGACCATCTCGCTGATGACCAACTATCCTGACGTATTCAAGGTAGGCGTAGCAGGCGGTCCGGTAATCGACTGGCACTGGTACGAGGTGATGTATGGCGAGCGCTATATGGATACCCCACAGACCAACCCAGAGGGTTACAAGAAGACATCCCTGCTCTACCAGGCTAAGAACCTGAAGGGTAAGCTGCAGATTATCCAGGGCTTGAACGACGTGACCGTAGTGCCACAGCACTGCCTCACCTTCCTGAAGGCTTGTATCGCAGCAGGTACCCAGCCAGATTTCTTCGTATATCCAGGCGAGCCTCACAACATGAGAGGTCATCAGAGCACTCACCTGCACGAAAGAATCAGCAACTACTTCTTCGACTACCTGAAGTAAAAAGAGTATTAATTAATGTATAAGAGACTCTATCTGAAAACAATTCGGATGAAAAATATAAGAGAGTCCTATCTGAAGTAAAACAAATCTTCGGAACGAAAAGATGATTAACAAGATAAGAAAAGTAATTTTAATAATTACCACCATACTCTTTGCCTGCCACCTGCAAGTGGTAGGTAAAGAGCTTTTTGTTTCTGAACAGAGCATCCCCGACTTTAAATTCATCTTCGATAAGCTATCTCAGAACCGCATCACCTATAATCGCTACAACGACAGCATCTTCAGCATCCACAACCACGACGAATGGATAAGATTCTTTATGACTAGAAGCCAGAAGAACCATAAGATCTATAACGAGAACGAGAAGCTGCTGAATAGCATTGTAGATTATTTCAAAACCGATATGGCAGATACTACGAAGGAGACCATTCTACCGGATGCAGCCTACGACAGTCTGGACAAAAACTTCTTTCATAACTACGCCTATGCCCTGACGGATCCATTCATCACAAACAGGGTTACGGATATTCTGATTCGGAATTTCAGAAAACGCCCGGAAAGGAACTACGAATTTCTGAGAGCCATGAGCTGGAAGGGTTCATCCTATTACCTGATATGGAAGCTGGATAGAGACAACGAGACTTTGAAAAAAGCATACGATTGCATTGCATACGTAGCCGACAGTGCACACTGCCATACGCCTGAGGAACTGGGTCTGTACGGCTATGCCCTACAGGATCTGTGCCTATCTGCATGGACACTCCACCATATCCAACCCCTGAAAAAACTGCAGGAAAGATACGAAAAGCTGGAAGAACTGGCTAGAAATCATACGGCAGACCAACTGGAAGTACCCGAAAAGAGAAGGCAGCTATGGATTAACCGAATCAAAAACAGAGACTTGGAGATAGTAAGAGGAATCTATCTCACCAATCCGGAACTGATAGAAAAGAAAGAAGGAGACGCATTGGTAAGACGAGTGATAAGACAATATCCGGATACCGTAGGACTCAGTACCTCTACGAAGCTCAACCTCATCGTCTTGAAGCTAAAAATGGGAGAAATCCGGACAAGCACAGCCTTGAAGGAAGCCGAGGAAATATACGAAACGCTAATCAAACCACTTACACGACAAAAAGTTCTGGGGGTAAATGCCTTCAATTCGCTGATGTCTCATTATACCGACCTGGCTTTCATCGTAGATACCGCCAGAGTTTCAGCCAATTACAAAAAGGAGCACGTAAAGATGTTCTGTGAAGACATTATCAGGATGTTCAGACATCGCAAAGACCAGCAGAACTTCACACAGTATAATCAGACTCTGGAAAATGTGAGCACCGATCCCCGACTCATCAAATACCTGAACGATAAGGAAAGAATAGGATTCGTGATGGAACTGAACGTGGCAACGCAGGTAACTACCTACGCCCACTCTACCCACGTGGCACGACTTGCAGAAGCTGTGATGAAAGCCATCATCAAGCACAGGCGGGAACTGCTGGTAGGAAAGCTGGGCATCAGCAGCAAATGGCAGGTAAGGCTTCATCAGCGACAGCTCATCCACTTCATCATCCATGCTGCACTCTGTCACGACATAGGCAAGAACAGCATCGTAAGCGTGGTGAACAATGACTATCGGCAGCTGACCGATGAGGAGCGCAGAATCATCAGAATGCATCCCCGACTGGGACTGAAATACCTGAAGATTTCGAAGGAGCTGAAATCCTACCACGATACCACACTGGGACATCATAAATGGTACAACGGCAAGGGAGGCTATCCAAGCGACTTCGACAACACCAAGTCGCCTTACCGCTTCATGATAGATATCATAACCCTGTGCGACTGCATGCAGGCTGCCACCGAGCGAGTAGGCAGAAACTACAAGCAGGAAAAGAGCTTCGAAAAAGTGATGGAAGAGCTGAGAAAAGGCGCAGGAACCCGATACAATCCCGACCTGGTGAAGCTGATAGATGACATACCGGAACTCTACAAGGAACTGGAGAGGATAGCCATCTACGGATGGCCAGATATCTATTATGAAATCTATAAGAACTATATGCGATAAAGATTTTAGGCTTTTTGCTTGTATAGTTCGCTGAAATTTAGTAATTTTGCAGCAAATTAGAAATTTGGATGCAAAAAGGAGCAAATATCTATCCCGATTGTAAAAGAAGGAGAATACCAATATCCTGATTGTAACATGTAATAGAAGAATTATTAAACGTAACTACGATGAAAATATTATTGTTAGGAGGCGGTGGCCGCGAGCACGCCTTAGCTTGGAAAATCGCTCAGAGCGAGAAGTGTGAGAAACTCTTTATCGCTCCTGGCAATGCCGGTACGCAGAATGTCGGCGAGAATGTGAATATCAAGGCTGACGACTTCGAGGCACTCAAGAACTTCGCTGTCGAGAATGGCGTTGATATGGTGGTAGTAGGTCCGGAAGACCCACTGGTAAAGGGTGTCTATGATGACTTCAAGGCTGACCCTCGCACCCAGAACATCCCTGTGATTGGTCCATCAAAGGCTGGTGCCGTGCTGGAAGGAAGCAAGGACTTCGCCAAGCAGTTTATGAAGCGCCACAACATTCCGACAGCTCAGTATGAGACTTTCGACGGCGAGCACGTAGAAGAAGGCTTGAAGTTCCTGGAGACTCTGAAGGCTCCATACGTATTGAAGGCTGACGGCTTGTGCGCCGGCAAGGGTGTTCTCATCCTTCCTACCCTGGAAGAGGCTAAGAAGGAGTTCAAGGAGATGCTCGGCGGTATGTTCGGCAACGCTTCTGCACGCGTAGTTATCGAGGAATTCCTCTGCGGTATCGAGTGCTCCGTATTCGTATTGACCGATGGCAAGAACTACAAGATTCTACCTGAGGCTAAGGACTACAAGCGCATCGGCGAGCACGATACCGGTCTGAACACCGGCGGTATGGGTAGCGTTACCCCTGTGCCATTCGCAACCAAGGAGTGGATGCAGAAGGTGGATGAGCGCATTATCCGTCCTACTGTAGAGGGTCTGGCTGAAGAGAACATCGACTACAAGGGCTTCATCTTCTTCGGTCTGATCAATGTAGAGGGCGAGCCTATGGTTATCGAGTACAACTGCCGTATGGGTGACCCAGAGACAGAGAGCGTGATGCTCCGCCTGAAGAGCGACATCGTGGATCTCTTCGAGGGTGTAGCTGCCGGCGATCTTGACAAGCGCAGCATCGAGTTTGATGAGCGTGCTGCTGTCTGTGTGATGCTCGTAAGCGGTGGTTATCCAGAGGCTTACAAGAAGGGTTATCCTATCCAGGGTATCAATGATGTGGAAGGTTCTGTAGTTTTCCACTCTGGTACAGCCATGAAGGATGGAGAGGTTGTAACCAATGGCGGCCGTGTAATCTGCGTAAGCAGCTACGGCAAGGATAAGGAAGAGGCTCTGAAGAAGAGCTTTGCCGAGGCTCAGAAGATCCAGTTCACAGACAAGTACTTCCGCTCTGATATCGGACAGGATCTTTAAGGGCAAAAGCTTAATTTTAACGGATAATGTTAAGAAAGAAAACTTTTCAAAATAAAGTGGCGGCTAGCCGCTACGCACTACCTGTAACAGCAACCCTTGCCGCCTTGGTATGGGTTGCTGTAGGTTTTTTAGTAGCTAACATTTGGGTGCAGTTCGCCTTCACCATACTCTCTACCCTGCTGATGGTGGAGCTCAACAACCATAATTCCCTGATGCGAACCTACAGCCGAATGGTGTCCTGCAGTTTCCTGGTGTTCATCACCATGACCTCTCTGCCTACACCCTCCTTCAAGGCAAGCATCGTGACGATGTGCTCCATCGCCTTCTACCTCATCATCTGGAACAGTTACCAGGACAGGCGGGCGGCAGGATGGACCTTCTATGCCTTCTTCTGCGTAGGACTCGCCTCGCTGGTGTTCATCCAGGTGGGATATTTCCTGCCCTTCCTGTGGCTGATGATGATGGTATTCACCAATTCCTTCAGCATCAGAAACTTCTTTGCATCTATCATCGGACTCATCATGCCGTACTGGTTCTCAGCGGGTTACTTCGCCTACACCAATAATATAGATGGACTGATCAGTCATTTTGCAGAATTCATCAACTATCAGGATCTGTTCGATTATTCGCAGGTTACCGACCACGAGGTGGTGAATCTCCTGTTCCTCATCATCCTGAGCACATTAGGCAGCATACACTTCCTGCATACCTCTTATGCAGATAAGATCCGTACCCGAATGATCTACAATTCATTCATTCTGATCAACTATGTGAGTCTTGCCTTCATCATCCTGCAGCCTCAGCATATCAAGGAGTTGAGCAGCATCATGATTGTAAATACGGCACCACTCACCGCTCACTTCATCACCTATACCAAGGGAAAAGTGGCGAACGTCGTCTTTATCTCGGCGCTGATCATCATGGTATTGATATTGCTATACAATATCTTCATTCCAGAAACGATATTTCTGCAGGCTATTCAGGGATAAGATTGATTCTGGGATAAGAGTTATTCAGAGATAGACTTGATGCAGCGAAACGCTGCATCAAGAATATTAAACAAATAATATTCAATGGGTTACATAATAGACTTCTTAATCAACTGGGGCTATTGGGGTATGCTTGTTTCCGCCTTTCTTGCCGGCAGTTTCATTCCTTTCAGCAGCGAGGTAGTGATGTCGGGCTTGCAGGCAGCAGGTTTGGATCCCATCCCTCTGGTGATATATGGCAGCATAGGAAATGTATTGGGATCGCTGTTCAACTATGGTGTGGGCAGACTGGGCAAGATGGAATGGATAGAGAAATATCTGCACGTGAAGAAGGAGAATCTGGATCAGGCAGAAAGATTCATGGCTGATAGAGGTGCCTGGATGGGCTTCTTCGCCTTCATCCCGATTTTGGGAAGCGCCATCACCATCGTGCTGGGGCTGACAAGAGCCAATATCATCATCTCTACCATCAGCATCACCATCGGAAAAGTGCTGAGATATATCCTATTGGTTTATGGTCTCAGCTTCATCGTATAAACATTCAAGGAGATTTTGAATTTAAGGAGATTATAACATAAGCAGATTATAACATAAGCAGATTTTTAATAATATGAAGAGATTTCTATACCTTATTATATTATGTGTTATTCTTGCAGGATGTAAGGGTACACCTCAGAAACAGGCTGATTCGGGAAAGACTTCCGGAACAGAGAAGCCTGCGGTTACGGTTACAGTTACGATTTCCCCCTACAAGTATTTCGTAGATCAAATTGCCAAAGGCAAGGTGAATGTCAACGTGATGGTATCGAATGGCAACAACCCGGAGACTTACGAACCATACGCCCAGCAGATGATGGAACTTTCGAAGAGTGCCCTCTATCTGAAAGTGGGATGCATCGGTTTTGAGCAGACCTGGATGAAGAAACTGCAGGACAACGCTCCGGATATGAAAGTGATAGATACTTCCGTGGGCATCAAGCCTGCCAAGACTCCGGGTGGCAACATCGACCCACACGTATGGATGAGTTGCAGCAACGCCCGCATCATAGCCAGCAACATCCTCAAGGCGCTCTGCGAACTGGAGCCGAAGAACAAGGCTTTCTTCGAGAAGAACTATCAGTCGCTGCTCAGCATCATCGACAAGAGAGACAGCACCATCAAGGAGAGCTTCAAAAAGGACCCAGACCTGGTACGCAAGTTTGTGATCTATCACCCTATCCTCACCTACTTTGCCCGTGACTACCAGCTGGAGCAGCTTGCCATAGAGGAAGAAGGCAGGGAGCCTAGTGCCTCCCAGCTGAAGAGCCTCATCCAGAGAGCCCGAAAAGAGAATATCAAGTTCTGCCTGATACAGGCAGAATTTGCCAACCGCAACACCACAACCTTCATCAAGGAGAGCCACACCAAACCAATGGATATCAACCCATTGCAGGGCGACTGGAACTGGGCGATGCAGGAAGCTGCAGCAGCGGTACAGGGCAAGAAAATCGTTGTTGGGAAGTAAAAACTACAATCATATGACTCCAATCATAAAAATAGAGCACCTTTCCGCCGGATATGACGGAAAGCAGGTGCTCAGCAACGTAAATCTCACCGTATATCAAGACGATTATCTTGGCATCATCGGACCAAACGGTGGTGGCAAGACTACCCTCATGCGCCTCATTCTGGGACTGATGAAGCCTACGGAAGGAACCATCAGATACTTCAGAAAAGTGAAAGATGAGAACGGAAATACGGTTCTTGATGAAAACGGCGAAGCAAAAGTTGAAGAAACAAAGGAGATTTCAATGGGCTATCTCCCACAATACAACCAGCTCGACAAGCAGTTTCCTATCTCTGTATATGAAGTTGTACTTGCCGGACTCAGCAAGACCAAAGGTCTCTTTTCGCGATACACCCAGGCTCAGCACCAGCAGGTGCTCGATACCCTGGAGCGAATGCAGCTGACGGAATTGAAAGACCGACACATCGCTGCCCTCAGCGGCGGTCAGCTTCAGCGAGTGCTCCTCGCCCGTGCCATCGTATCAAAGCCCGATGTCGTGATTCTCGACGAGCCTAACACCTACATCGACCGCCGATTCCAAAAGCAGATGTACGAGATGCTGGAGCAGATCAACAAGGAGTGCGCCATCATCATCGTCAGTCACGATGTAGCCGAAGTGCTCAACAACGTGAAGCATATCGCCTGTGTAAACCTGCACCTGCATTATCACGATACGGCAGATATGCCAAGAGAAAAACTGGAAGAGCATTTCCTGAATGTATAATGTGTTTTTTATAAAACATCACCTATTTAAATTTAATATAACCTAAAAAAGAGAAGCAATCCTACGCTATCTCTTTACTTTTTAGTATCTTTGCAACGTTTTATACACATTATATAATAGGAAACATAGAAATATAATACATTAAAGTTTAAACAATAATGAAACAGTACAGATTAGTGGACAATATCTTCGGATGGGTCGCATTCATCATTGCGGCGTTCACTTATTGTTCCACAATTGAACCGACAGCCAGCTTCTGGGACTGTCCTGAGTTTATTACAACTGCCTACAAGCAGGAGATCGGTCACCCACCTGGGGCACCATTCTTCATGCTCATGGGCAATTTCTTCACACATTTCGCCAGTGATACCACGCAGGTAGCCAAGATGGTGAATACGATGAGCGCACTCCTCAGTGCCGTCTGCATCATGTTCCTCTTCTGGACCATCACCCATCTGGCACGCAAGCTCATCATCGGCGACTGGAAGGAGATGACCACCAGCAAGCTGATTGCCATCGAGGCATCAGGTATGGTGGGCGCACTCATCTACACCTTCAGCGATACCTTCTGGTTCTCTGCTGTAGAGGGTGAGGTTTACGCCTTCTCTTCTGCCTTTACCGCGGTGGTATTCTGGCTGATTCTGAAGTGGGAAGACCACGCCGACGAACCTCATAGCGACCGATGGCTCGTGCTCATCGCCTATATGACAGGTCTGAGTATCGGCGTACACCTGCTCAACCTGCTCTGCATCCCAGCCATCGTACTGGTATATTACTACAAGAAGGTGCCTCATGCCAACCTGAAGGGTTCGCTCATGGCGCTCTTCCTTTCATTCCTGGTGGTAGTAGCCGTACTTTATGGTGTGGTTCCAGGCATCATCACCGTAGGCGGATGGTTTGAGCTGTTCTTCGTCAACACACTCGGCTGCCCATTCAATACCGGTGAAATCGTATATATCATCTGCCTCGTAGCCTCTGTTATCTGGGGTATCTACGAGACCTACAATGCATCAGAGAAGAACGAGAAGAAGCAGAACATCGCCTTCGTTCTCGGTTTCGGCATGCTCGGCATCCCATTCTTCGGATATGGATGGAGCGCAGTCATCACCGGCATCATCATCCTGGCTATCCTCTGGTTTGTACTCAACTACAAGCGCAAGAAGGAAGTAGTAACCGGCGTTGACCAGGCTACAGGCATCGAGAAGAAGAAGATGCAGCTGCTGCCTCTCATCTCTGCACGCATCAAGAACACGGCATTGCTCTGCATGCTGATGCTGATGATCGGTTACTCAAGCTATGCGCTCATCGTAATCCGTTCATCTGCCAACCCTCCTATGGACCAGAACTCTCCTGAGGATATCTTCACCCTGGGCAGTTATCTGAGCCGCGACCAGTATGGCGATACCCCATTGCTCTATGGTCAGGCTTACACTTCTCAGGTGGCTCTCGAAGCTGACGGCAACATGTGCAAGCCTGTGACGAAGGAAGGTGCACCTGTTTATCAGCGCAAGGAGAAGGCTTCTGCCGATGAGAAGGACTCTTACTTCGTAGTAAGTCATAAGAACAAGTATGTATATGCACAGAATATGCTCTTCCCACGTATGCACAGTTCGGCTCATGCCCAGGCATACGAAGACTGGATGGGTGGCGTAGAGGGTAACCAGGTGCCTTACGACCGTTGTGGCGAGAACATGATGGTGAAGGTTCCTACACAGATGGAGAATATCCGTTTCTTCCTCTCCTATCAGTGCAACTTCATGTACTGGCGCTACTTCATGTGGAACTTTGCCGGACGTCAGAACGATATCCAGGGCAACGGTGAGCCTGAGCACGGTAACTGGATTACCGGTTTCTCATTCATCGATGATGCTCTCTATGGCGACCAGAGCAAAATGCCAGACGACCTGAAGGCAAACAAGGGACACAACGTGTTCTACTGCATGCCGCTGATCCTCGGTCTCATCGGTCTCTTCTGGCAGGCTTGGTACACCCGCAAGCGCAAGGTCATCAAGAACGGCGTGGAGACAGAGGAGATTCTTCCTGTAGGTATCCAGCAGTTCTGGGTGGTATTCTTCCTGTTCTTCATGACAGGTCTTGCCATCGTGCTCTATCTGAACCAGACTCCTATGCAGCCACGTGAGCGTGACTATGCCTACGCCGGTTCATTCTATGCATACGCTATCTGGTGCGGTCTTGGCGTTCTCGCCATCATCGACCTTCTGAAGCAGAAGATGAAGCTCAGCGGTACTGCCGTAACAGCTATCGTGGCTGTGGTAACCCTGCTCGTTCCTATCCAGATGGCATCACAGACCTGGGATGATCACGACCGCTCAAACCGTTACACCTGCCGTGACTTCGGTCAGAACTACCTGATGTCACTCCAGGAGAAGGGCAACCCTATCATCTTTACCAATGGTGATAACGATACCTTCCCACTCTGGTACAACCAGGAGGTAGAAGGCGTAGGAACAGATGCCCGCGTATGTAACCTGAGCTACCTGCAGACCGACTGGTATATCGACCAGATGATGCGTCCTGCATACAACTCACCATCCGTGCCAATCACCTGGCCACGTCTCGACTTCTGTTCGGGTACCAACGAGTATGTTTCTATCCAGCCAGAGGCTAAGCAGCAGATTCTCGACTTCTACAAGCAGGATCCAGTGAATGCCAAGAAGCAGTTTGGCGATGAGCCTTTCGAGCTCAAGAACATCCTGAAGTACTGGGTACGCAGCAAGAACTCAGACATGCACTTCATCCCTACAGACACCGTCTATGTAACAATCGACAAGGAGGCTGTGAAGAAGAGCGGCATGATGATGGCTTCTGATACCATCCCAGACAAGATGGTGATTTCACTCGCAGGCAAGAACGCTCTCTACAAGGGCGACCTGATGATGCTCGAAATGCTGTCACAGTGCAACTGGACACGTCCTATCTACGTGGCTCTTACCGTGGGACAGGAGAACTATATGAACCTTGGCGACAACTTCGTACAGGAGGGTCTTGCCAACCGTATCACTCCATTCACCACCAACAAGCCAGGTGCGAAGAACTTCGATGCTGAGAAGACCTATCACAACATCATGACCCGATTCAAGTTCGGTAACCTGAAGCAGAAGGGATTCTATATCGACGAGACTACCATGCGTATGTGCTATACTCACCGTCGCCTGCTCGCCCAGACAGCCCTCCAGCTCATCGCCGACGGCAAGAACCAGAAGGCTATCAACATCCTGAAGAAGGCTGATGTGGAGATTCCGGCATACAATGTCACCCTCGATTATATGAGCGGTGGACTGGATATGGCTCGCGGCTGGCTGCTCACCGGTCAGAAGGCAAAGGGTAAGGAATATGTAGAGGCTGTCTGGAAGAATGCTTACCAGTATCTCAACTATTACCTCTCATTGTCCAACGACCGCTTCCTGCAGAGCCAGAACGACTGCATCCGTCAGATCATGATTATGCAGAGTGTCTGCGATGTGGCAGGTATGGTAAGCCCTCAGTTGCAGAAGAGTTATGAGAAGCAGCTCAATGCTCTCTATACACTCTATCGCGGCAGAGGCGGCAGCATGCCACAGGGCAATCAGTAAAATAAAGAATATCAAGGAAGACCTGGCGTTTTGCTAGGTCTCCCTTTTTGTATCATCCCCTAATCAAGTTATTCCTATGTTCATAGAGCAACCAGCCAAATGGCTCAGATGGTTATATCCGAAAGCAATATGGAGAATGGACAAGAACGACCATTCGGTGTATCTCACATTCGATGATGGTCCGATTCCCGAATCCACCCCATTCATCCTGGAAACCTTGAGAAAGTATAATATCAAGGCTACCTTCTTCATGGTGGGCGAAAACGTATTGCGCAACCACGATCTCTACAACCAGATTGTAGCAGAGGGTCATCAGATAGGTAACCATACCTTCAATCATATCGGTGCCTTCAAGCATCGTGTCATCTCCTACGTGCTCAACACCAACAAGGCGAATGACATCATCCATGCCCATCTCTTCCGTCCACCTCACGGCTGGATGCGACAGAGCGAGTACTGGTGGCTGCACCGCACCTACAAGGTTATCATGTGGGATGTGGTGACCCGAGATTATTCCAAGTGGATGACGGCAGAAGATGTGGTGAACAATGTGAAGAAATATGCCCGAAACGGCAGCATCATCACCTTCCACGACTCGCTGAAGAGCATCGACAAGCTGAAGACGGCACTTCCACAATCCATAGAATGGCTGATGGAACAGGGATATGAATTTAAGATTTTTGATTAAATCATCTTTGATTAAAACATTTTGATTAAATCATTTTTGATTAAAACATTCAAAAGACAATGAGCAAGAGAATCAATAGTTATCAGGCTGTAGCCTCTTTCGTAAGAGGATTCTTCGAGGCATACGCACGCGGCATCATGGATGCTGCGGTTGGCGGCGATGACTTCCAGAAGAAGAACGACCCCAAAGAGGTGAAGCAGATGATGCTGGAACACTATGGAGAAGTGAACCAGTACTTCTTCGACATCATGTTCTCTACCCTCGTACGACTCAACTACAAGAGTGCGGAAGAGGCTAACGAGCGCATGCAGAAGAATTTTGAGAGCATGAAGAAGGCCGATCCTACCTTCGAGCCTACCATGCTCGACTATCTGCGCATCGCCTGCAAATCGAACCAGCTTTACAAGGCTATGGAAGCTGAATACAAGCGCAACTTCACCTGGCTCCTGCAGGGTAAGTTTACAAGCATAGAGGAGCACGTACGCGATTATACCCATGGTGTACTCATCAGCCTTGCCGACGAACCAATGGCTATCCATCTGCTGGTGCGCATCATCGTGAAAGCATACGCTGCCGGACTGAAATGTGGCAGCAAGGAAGGCACCCAGCAGCAGCTACACATGCCTACCCTGCACGGTATGCTGCTGAACAATGTGAACATCCTCCTGAACGAGGCTCCGCTGAAGGGCGATTCTGAAGATCCTGTCGCTCTCTTCAAGGAGGCGTGCAAGAACCAGGAGGAAAACATCAATGTACTGTTCAATACATTGAATGATGCCATGAAGGAGCTGGCAGAGCAATAAGTTTTCCTGCATATCGAGCCGGAACTTTTATAAACGAGAACGACTTCCAACGCTTATAAGCATTGCTGCCTATAATTGTTGGAAGTCGTTTTTTATATAAATACAGTATCTTATATATATACAATATCTTATATATAATACAGTATCTTACTGCATATCATAAACTACCTGCATGAGTTTCTTTCCAAGCTCATCAGCCTGCTCCATAGTAGAAGCCTCACTATATACGCGGATGATTGGCTCGGTGTTACTCTTGCGAAGGTGAACCCACTTATCAGGGAAGTCGAGCTTCACGCCATCGATATCAGTAACAGTTACATCCTTCTCCTTGCCAAACATCTCCTTTACCTTCACGAGGATAGCATCTACATCGGTAGAAGCGGTCAGGTCGATGCGGTTCTTGGCTATGAAGTAGTTAGGGAAGCTGGCACGAAGCTCGCTTACCTTGCAACCCTTATGAGCCAGACTGCTCAGGAAGAGAGCAATACCTACGAGAGCGTCACGACCATAGTGGCTCTCTGGATAGATAACTCCACCATTGCCTTCGCCACCAATCACTGCATGAACATCCTTCATCTTGGTAGTTACATTCACCTCGCCTACAGCTGAAGCACAATATGAGCCACCATGCTTCTCGGTTACATCGCGGAGAGCACGGGTAGAAGAAAGGTTGCTGACGGTGTTACCTGGAGTCTTGCTCAATACATAATCAGCTACACTTACCAGGGTATATTCCTCACCATACATCTTACCATCCTCGCAGATAAATGCCAGGCGGTCAACATCTGGGTCAACAACGATACCCATATCATAGCCACCCTTCTTCAACTCATCCATGATGCCACCGAGGTTCTTCTCCAATGGCTCTGGGTTGTGAGCAAAATCACCGGTAGGCTCAGCATTCAGGAATGTATATTCTACGCCGAGTGCATCGAGCAACTCTGGGAGAATAACACCACCTACAGAGTTGATGGCATCTACGCATACCTTGAAATGAGCATTCTTGATAGCCTCAACATCCACGAGCTTCAATGCAAGCACTGAATCGATATGGCGCTTGTTGAAAGTATCATCTTCTGTATATTTACCGAGAGCATCTACATCAGCATACTCGAAATCTTCCTTCTCTGCAATGCTCAATACCTCACTACCATTGGCAGCAGTAAGGAACTCACCCTTCTCGTTGAGAAGCTTGAGAGCATTCCACTGGCGTGGGTTATGAGAAGCTGTGATGATGATACCACCGGCAGCCCCACTCATGGTTACAGCCAACTCTGTAGTAGGAGTAGTAGCCAGGCCGATGTTCAATACATCGTAACCCATACCCATCAAAGTTCCACAAACAACATTCTTTACCATCTCGCCTGAGATACGTGCATCACGGCCAACCACGATGGTGTTGCTCTTAGAAGCACCGCTACGACGGATGAATGTAGCGTAAGCAGATGTAAACTTGACGATGTCGAGCGGATTCAAAGTATCGCCCGCTGGACCGCCGATGGTTCCACGGATACCAGAAATAGACTTAATCAGTGTCATAATAATATCTTTTTAAAATGAAATTATCTTATCTGCCTCTCTGCAAGGTTAAATCATAGAGGCAGGCATATACGCTTCCTGATGCCGCTGTAGTACCATAGGTATGAGGAACTACCAGACGAACGTGAGCTATTCTCTCGCCCTCGGCATTACCACGACCAATCTTTACCCAACTGAAAGGAACCAGCCAGCCACTAGGTACTGTTCCACTATAACCGCCGGAGTAGTTTTTGTTGTAAGTGGCTGCCATCAAGCTGCTATTCACATCAAAAGTACCAGTGAAAGTGCCGGAATTATTGGTCACGGTCATCTTATCAGTATAGAAAGAATACTGCTTCAGATTATTGCTCAACTGCAAAGAGTTGAGACTCATCTCTGCTGCGGTATTCAGATTGTATTCTGAGAAACGAACGAGTACATCGGTAGTCTCGCCCATCTTGATATAGTCGCCACAACCCATTTCCAATACCTGCATATAGATACCGTTGCTGTTGAAGAGCACATACTCGTTGTTGTTCTTGGAAGTATCAGTAAGAACCACGCTGTTGTCCTTCTGCTTCTTCTCCCAACGACTCTTGAACTCCTCTTCTGAAATGACCTTCACGTTTTCATGACGCAAGAAAGAACTGATAGAGTCCAACTCGCGGTCACGCAAATCCTTATATGTCTCAGTATCGTTACATGCAGCAAACGAGAAAAGTGCTGCTATAGCCATGATGGCAAACAAAAATTTCTTCATTCCTTTTACTAAATTCTAATTTATTGGGCAAAGGTACAAAAAAGAAAAGACAACACCGAGAAGTATAGGATGATTTTATTATTATTTATCACTTATTATCATCCTAATGCCTCTTTCGGGGTTGTTTTTCCTTATTTCTCTGTTTTTTCAGGCGCAAAAGCCTCCTTATCTCAGCAAATCGGCAAAGGCAAGAATTGCCTTCTGGGCAATCTTCTCTGCCTCCTCGATACTGCAAAGCAGCTTACCGCCTGATGCGTTGCGATGTCCGCCACCATTGAAGAACTGCTCCGCCATCTTATTGCATGGGAAATCATCCACAGAACGGAGACTCACCAGTACGCGGTTATCCACATCGGTATCCTCACGGAGCGAGATGGAGAGCTTGTGACCTCTGATGGTAAGAGGCACGTTCACCAATCCTTCCAGATCGCCCTTGATGAAATCATATTCCTTCATCTCCTTGCGGGTTACGGTATAGTAACTGGCATGGAGCGACTCGATGACCTGCAGCTTCTCGTTCATCAGATGACCGCGGAAGCGGACTGCAGAAACACGGGCATTGTTGAAGACGTTGCGATAAATCTTATCCTTGTCGATACCCTTGGTAAGCAGCTGGCAGATGATGTAGTAGATGTCCGGATTGGTAGAGTTATAGGTGAATCCACCCGTATCAGTCATCATACCGCAATATACGCAGGTAGCCCAGGTCTTATCCAACGCTGGGAAACCGCCCAACTGCCATATCACACGGAACACCAGTTCGCTGGCGCTGCTGGCATGAGGCTGCGAAATCATCAGCTTAGCCTCCAGGTTAGGAGCCAGATGATGGTCGATGACAACACGCTGGGCCTTGCAGCCCGCAAGCACATGATCCATCTCATCTAGTCTGCCAGTGCTGCCGAAATCCACGCAGCATACCAGATCAGCCTCATCAAAAGCCTGCTGCACCTTGTCGGGATACTTGTCGTATCTCACGATATCATCACTACCAGGCAACCAGGAAAGGGCATCCGGTATCATATCAGGCACACAGATGACAGGGCTCTTACCCAGAGAGCGCAAAAAATAAGCCCATCCCAAAGATGAGCCAATAGCATCGCCATCCGGTGACTTGTGGGCACAGATGACAATATGCTGAGAAGCCGCTATCGTCTCTCGGAGAATAGCGGCTTCCTTTTCGTTTAAAATATCTAATTGAATATCCATCTAATAGAATTAGAAGAGCTTGTTAGGATATACACCCTCGTCGATGAGACTCTGGATTCTATCTACTACACTCTGGCGGTCGGCTGCATAAGTTACACCAAACCACTTGCTGGTGGTATCGAGTACCTTAACGGTAGATGTACCCTCGTTGATGAGCTTGTTGACCATCAATGGGATAAAGAACTCAGCCTTCTTGTTCTCCATGTTCTTAGGATCGCTCAGGAACTCCTTGAAGTAAGCCTCGCTGTGAGCGAAGTAATCTGGAGTAAAGCCCCATACGTTCATAGATACAGGAGTGTTGTCGCCTACAGCAACCCACTTGCCTTCCTCGTCCTTGTAAGAAACCTCACCATTGATACGCATGATCTCGGTGCGCTCTACACAAGTTGTCAGGTTCTCGTTCTCGTCCTTAGAGCAGATACCACGAGCTACTGTACCGTTCTCGCTCAAGGTGTTGCCTACGCGGAAACCTACCATAGCATACTTGTTGGTGCTACCCTCTGGAAGCTCAGAGAGGAACTTGCCGATAACCATGAAACAGTCACGGTTGTAGAAGTCATCGCAGTTGATTACGCAGAAAGGCTCCTTGATAACGTCCTTTGCCATCAACACTGCGTGGTTGGTACCCCATGGCTTCTCGCGACCCTCAGGTACGCTGAATCCTTCTGGGAGTGCATCCAAAGACTGGAAGCAAAGCTCTGCTGGGATATGGCCCTCGTACTTAGAGAGGATTTTCTCGCGGAACTGATCCTCGAAATCCTTGCGGATAACGAAAACGATCTTACCAAAACCAGCCTGAATAGCATCGTAGATACTGTAGTCCATAATAGTCTCACCATTAGGGCCCAGACCATCGAGCTGTTTCAAACCACCATAACGGCTACCCATACCAGCAGCCAAAAGCAATAATGTAGGTTTCATAATCTATATTTTTTTTAATAGTTGATATTTACGTTTAATCACCTGCAAAAGTAATAAAAAAAATGCACCTGGCAGCATCTTTTCCTACTTTTTTTTGATTTACATCATTATTTGAATGATTTATGGAGCTTCACCCCCAAAAACCGGGGCTAGAACGGATAGCCCACTGACAAATGATGCTAGAACGGATAGCCCACAGCCAAATGCAAGCTCTGGTTCTTCTTGAAGCTTGGAATGTTGTAGAATCCACTCTTACCCGTATCGTATGGCAGATGCAGACCGATTCCCCAATCCACTCGAACCACAAACATTCCCATATCGTAGCGGATACCCACTCCAGTGCCTACAGCCAGCTGCTTGTAGAACTTATCAAACTTGAAGGCCTCGAAAGAGGACAAATCGGCATCCTTCATCCAGACATTACCGGCATCCAGGAACAGGGCACCATAAAGATCGCCCCAAATCTTAGGACGGTATTCCAGATTCGCCTGGAACTTGATGTCTCCCGTACGAAGGATGTTGGCATACTTGTTACTCAGGGCACTGTAGTCTTGCTCGCCTGGTCCGACACCTCGCACACTGAAGGCACGGATACTGTTGGCTCCACCTACATAGAACATCTCCGTATAGGGTGCCTGAGTCGAATTGCCGTAACTCCAGATCATTCCGGCATTCAGATGTCCCACCAGGGTAGATGTTTCATTCAGCTTCCAGTACTTCACGAAATCTGTTTCCAGCTTGAAGAACTGAGAATACTCGTTCTTGAACATCGTCTTACCCTTGTCGTTCCATTTTCTGCCGCTCAGAAGATAGCCCAGCGACAGAATGTTGCCGGCTTCGCTCACCGTAGTTGACCACACGATAGGACTGCGGTATTTCTGCGCACTGCGATAGGTGTAGGTATAGCTCATCTTCGGAATGAAACGGTCGGCCATCGAAGTTGCCACATACACATTATTATTCATAATGCTGTCGAACTTCGGAGAAGTATAGTTCATATACTCATACGAAAGAATCAGCGGACTGAACGAATGGCGATGCTGATAAGAGGTAGCCCAATCATAAGTCAACTCTCCTCCTGCCACATGACGGCGGAAATAGCCGGCGCGGTTCAGGATGTTCATGGAAGCCTTGATGGTGGTATTCGGCGTACCGTAGTAACGGCGAGGGATATGACCTCTGCGGAATCTGCGCTCATTCTGTGCCATCGTGCGGAAAGCATTCCAAGGGGTGATGATGCTTGGGAACGACAGCGTGACATCTGATCCGAACTCATAGGAATTGATCTTGCTGGAACTTCCCCCCTGCCCCGTGATGGTCTGCCACTCATGAGAACCATGGATGTTGATATCCAGCTTCTCTCCACCCCGGAAGGCATTGCGCTTGGTCAGACCCACCACCAGCTCCGGACCTACCCTTCCGGTAGTCTTGCCCTTGGCGTTGGCTTCTACATAGAAATCGTATGGTTTGTCGAATACCAGATCGATGTTGGCATCCAGTGTATCGCAATATTGCACATTCCCCAGGCTGTCCAAAACCTGAGTGCTCCTAGGCACAAACTGCAGGTTGGTATAACTGAAGAGTCCCATCGACTGCAATCCTGCCTTAGCCGTATTTTCATCATCCACCATATAAAGCTTCCGTGGTCGGAGCTTCAACTCCCTGAGCACTACTCCGGCACGAATCGGCATCTTCTTACCCGCATATCTGAAACTCAGATAGCGGCGCACGAAGCTATCGGTCATCTCCTCCATAAATTGCTTCTTGAAGTTGATGTTGATATTGCCGATATACCACTGGCGGGTTGCTTCCGGCTCAATGCTGTCCACCATAGACAGACGGAGGTTCACCTTGCCAGACGTATTCACGGTATCTGCAAGATAAGAAGCATAGCCATTCTGATAAAAGTAATAGCCATGGTTGCGGAAAAGACGGGTGAGTCGCTGACGCTCCTGCTCCAGATAGGAGACATTGAACGGGCTTCCCTTTCTGATAACGGCCTGCGACATCGTTGAATCGATGAGCTGCTTGCCATGTTCCGGGAAATTGAGATAAGCCACGGAATCCAATCTCCACAAATGTCCCATATTCACCTTATAAGCCACCTTGGCTTCCTTCGGATTGCTCTGGGTGATCACTTCGTAATCTACCTTGCCATTGAAATAGCCCAACTTGTCGAGCTGATGCTCAGCTACCTGTGCTCTCAACTTCGGATTCACATTCTCCATCAGCTTAGGTTTCGAACCGAAGACCTTGGTAATCCATCTGGAAAGAGCATCATCCGACCGAGAGAAGGCGTTCCATATCCACAGACGGACTGGAAACGGAGTACGGAAATAGCTGCTTCCCATAAAAGCTCCCGTCGGGGCTGATGCAAGAGCAAACTCCATCTCTTCCTTCACCGAGTCGGCATAGGTATTCGCCTCGTAGTTGGAGTATTCTATAGGCTTCAAACCGGTAAACAGCTGCTCGTTTTCCTTCAGGGCACTCGTAGAAGAGCACCCTGTAAACAGGAAGCAGAACAGCATCACCGCTGCCGCTATATATATAATAAGGTGAAGTCGATTCTTCTTTCTCATATTCACTAGCTTATTTTTCGTTGTTTCTAATAACAGAATCCTTGCGGGTTCGCAGCATCGGAGAATCTGCAGGCACCTGCTGCTTCTCAGTCTTCCATCTGAAGATATCCGAGAACTTGGAGAGTTTTCTGCGCCAGGTGAAACCGCCGCCATACTCCCCAATCTGACCATCCAGCCAATCATAGGTGTTGGCATTATAAAAGGCTCTTACATACATGCTGGCTCCTTCGTTGAGACGATACTGAACCTCCACATTGTTGAAGAAAGACTCATTCTTGTTGGCATTCTCCAGTTCTGCACCGGTTGAAACCTGTCCACCCACTGAGAAACTCAGGCGATTATTGAAGAATCGCTTGGCGAACTTGAAGTTGTAGTCGGTATGCGTTCCGCCAGAGGCATTGGTCTGGTTATCCACCGACATACCCACATCGAGTCCGATGCTTCGCATGGCTGTACCTGCAATGTTATTGATTTCGGAATTGAGGAATGAAGTCAGGGCGGTATTCATCGAGAACGAACTGGTGGTTCCACTCGCCAGATACATACCCGAAGCCAGCATCGTGATGGCTATCTTGCCTCGCTCCTCTACACTCATCGAATTCAACTCATCCTGGATGGTCTGGTCGTTGGATGCCGAGATGATAAACTGGATACCCGGTTTCTCCAGAGTCTGACTCAGCTTCACACCACAGATGAAATCCACCGAGCGTCCACTACCCTCACCCTCGTTGACGGTAGTCTTGATATCCTCCGTTGCCGTAATATTCAGGGTAGGATTAAACGGATCACCTGTAAACTGGATATAGCTTCCATCCTGGATATTAAAGGTCTTCAATGGAATGATAGGCAGAGAGTACTTCATCTCACCATCATTCAGGGTATATCGACCCGTCAGCCGGATACCGTCAGCCGTATTGTACCGCATCTGCAAATTGCCTCCTCCCATCAGATCCACATAATTGGTCTTATCGGCATTCAAGGCACAGAGAATACGCGCCGACTCATCAATAGACATACTCAGCAACATATCGAAACCATCCAGCGTAGGCTTCTGAACCACTACCTCCTTGCCGCTCTTGAAATTGGTAAACTTCACCAGTTCCTCCAGCTGGTTATCGGTAGTGAGTTCCGACTCACGCAAGATATAGGTCATATTGGTCTTGCCCAGTACATCCAGCTTACCCATCATCTTCAGATTAGACAATGAGCCCTGCATGCTTCCCAAGAAGTTGACATACGCCTTGCCGAATGCCTCGGAACGGGCATTCTCCTCTGCATCAATCAGCAGGAAGTCCTGCGCTCTCATCCGGATATTCAGCTTCATATTCTCCACATCCGTGAAGTCGAGGGCACCCTGGATATTGAGCGGACTCTCGTTGTTGGCATACATCATGAAGTTCTCGAAGAGCAGCTTACTGTCTGTAATGCGCACTGGATCGTTGGCAAATCGCATGGAAATACCGTATGGCACACTTACCAGATAAGCAGAATCGAGATATACCTCACCATCGATATCAAGATTGCTCAAGGCACCCTTCATCTTCAGGGCGCCTTCGCCATATCCCTTCAAACCGATGAGCTGATCAGGTACAAAACCATTGATAAAGTGCAAAGGAAGCTTCTCTAATCCTACCTCTGCATCCAGATCGCCGCCACCTTCCGACTTGTATGTACCCGTAACAGTTGCCACCTCATCACCCTCATAGGTAAGGATGGCATCTACATAGTGAGAACCGTCACTCTTTGGCATATAGGTAAATTCCGAGCCCACATTGCCCATCGGACATTTCTCGTAGGTCATGTTATCTATCTTCAGATTAGAAGAAACAGAGAGTTCTTCCTTGGTCTGGATAAAGTGGAAGTCACCATCCATGATACCCGTGATATCCGGCATATACGGAATCACACTCAGCACCTTGTCCAGATTGAACCTGCTCATGCTGACGGTGATATCCTGCAGGGCATCCTCGTTCTTATCGTTGGAATAGACACGCATACCCATATTGCCCGCTGCTGCCTTCAGCACCAGATCGGCAGATACACGTCCGTCATCACTCAACATCACATAGTTGGAATCATTGGCTACGAACTCCTTATAACCCAATATCGGATGGGTATCTATCAGAGACACTTTCACACCATTAGGCTGCAACATGGCAGCGAGTCCCACATCCACACCCAACTTATTGGATGCATCATAGAGGCGAGCCTTGATATTGGAGCCATGCTCCTGTACCTCACCATCTACCAATGCCCGGAACACATACTGCGGATTATGACGGTTGTTCTGAACACGGGCTGAATAGCGGATGGTATCTCCCTGCGTATGTACCTGGGCCCGAATGGTATCCAGCTGCATGCCACCCGCTACCAGGGAGTCGATGTTCATATATCCTTCGAGTCCCGCCACAGGCGAAGCATTCAGCTCCATCTCCACCGACTTGAAATGGTAACCCATATATTCGATGAATCGAGAAATAAAGTTGTCCTTACCTGTAGAAAGATAGATATGTCCGCTAGGGAAATTGTTGCGAATCATCACCTGATCGATGCGACGGTTCTTGAGCTGCTTCCATAATTCCTTCTGCAAACCGGTAACTCTGTGCAGGAGTTTCTCGTAGCCTCCATGTGCATCCATGTTCAGACGGAAATCTCCACACTCTGCTATGGCATGGGTGGTATCTCTATCGGTCAGGATATCTACCTTCACACCTACTGGGCGATAGACTTTCTTTTCTGTCCTTACGGTGATATCATCCAGGTTAGCCCATACCTTGTGACTATCCTTCAGATCGGAATGAACATCGATCTGACCACAGAGCGAAACATCCACTGGCTTATCGGTAATCTTCAACTGATACATATCGGCATGGCGCACATCTGCCACCAATGTAGCCTTCAACTTCTTGGTATTAGCCAGGGCATCCACGGCGATGTTACCATTCAGCAGATCATTCCTACTATCCAGCTTGGCATGAATTCTACCGTTGGCAACCTGCGCATCAGCCACCATGTCATGCAACTGATACTTGTCATAATGTACCTGGTTAACCTTGGCTTTCGCCATCAGTCGGGTTCGAGGCGACAGGAAATCAGTACCCACGCCCTTTGCCTCTACCTCTCCCGTAAAGGTGTAGAGATTCTGATGAGGCAGGAAATGCTGGGCCTGAATCTGTCGTGCCTGCAACTTTGCCTGATAAGCCAGGCGATTCATATCGATGCTGCCATCCCTACGGGTCTTGGCATCGATGGCAGCATCCACCTTCATGCTTCCCTTACCTTCGGTAAGAGCCAGTCTGGTGGCATACTTCGTTCCATCCATCTTCACATTTCCCTGAATGCCAATGCCGCTAGGGATGCGGATTTCCTGTGTCAAGGCAGGATCGAGCATGGCTGTTACCATACCGAGATTGTAGGTGCGTGCCTTCAGATTGATATTCGCCTTCATACGATTCATATCTGTCATATTAGCTACCATGCCATCCGTGCTTAAATCGAAAACGGTAGGCAGATTCACCTTGACTCCCGAGAAAGAGGCACGCTGCATGTTTCCCTTCAGCGAACCTTCCACCTTCATCGGATAGTAAGGCCATCGGCTCTTCATCTGCTTTGGCAATGCATCACCGATGAAGAGGAAAAGATCAGAACGTCCCAAGGCACCTTTCACACGCGCCATCACCTTGCCAGGATTCTTCTCGGCAAAGGCGTTCATATCCATATCTACAGTAGCCTGTAAATGAGATTCCGGAGTACGGAAATAGAGATCCGGCAACTGCAACTTCACGGAATCCATCACAAATCTGCCATTCAGCTGATCTATCTTCAGTCCACTCTTCTCCTTCATCCTTGCTTCCTTGATCTTTACATCAATCCTGGAATCGCAGAAATAGAAGGAATCGGCCTTCAATGCCATATCGTGGAAGGCAAGATGGTTGAAGTCCAGACCGGATACAGGACGCTCGAAATTCTGGTCGTAGTTCACCCTGCCGTTCTTCCAGTCCAAGTGCTTGACCTGATACAGACCTTTGAACAGGTCAAGGTAGGTGGTGCGGGCAATCGCATCACCGAAATAAGCATTCACCTGAAGGGTATCTCCAGGCATGTGTAGGGTAAAATCGGTATTCTTTAGTTTCAGTTTCTGTAAGTGGATCTTCCAGTAATTGGTGCTCGGAGTCGTATCTGGCGGAACTGTATCGCTCAATTCCACAGACAATCTGGCATCTGAAATCAGGGCATCGTTCACATTCACGTGCTCCTTACCCAGATCTATACCATGCGCCATCAGCTGCAATCTGCCCACATCTCCCTTGATTCGGGCTTCGTGGATAAAGTTGGTGGTGTTCACCTTCATCTTCGTGAAGTTCAGTTCATCCACCATCACCTGATTGCTGAAGAGTGGCAGCAACTGTACATCTACCACCATCTTCTGGATGTCGGCTACGGTATCTTTTTTATTTCTTAAAGCAAGGTTTCTGCTGTTCTTCAATGAATCGACAGGTTGCAGTACTTTCACGCCTTCCACTCCCAGCTTGAGAGGGAAAACGAGTTGTACATGCTCTACGGAAATATCCATGCCCGTCGATTCTGAAGCATAAGAAGCAACTTGCTTTACTGCCCAGTTCTGTACTGGAGGCAAATAAAGCAAAACAGCTAACAATAATATGAGCACGAATGGGGTAAGAACAACGATCCCCATCCATTTCGCATATTTCTTCATAAGCATGGATATTAAATTGTTATGGAGCAATAGCTCTCCATAGATTATCATCTGGCAGAGGAGCTTCCACTACAATGGTTTCTTTTGATACTGGATGCACAAACTCTACCTTGTGCGAGAGAAGAGAGATACTTCCGTCGGCATTGCTGCGAGGAGAACCGTATTTCAGGTCGCCCTTGATCGGGCATCCCATCTTAGCTAACTGGCATCTGATCTGATGATGACGGCCTGTCATCAGGTTCACTTCCAAAAGGGTGTAATGATCAGTATGCCCTATCACCTTATACTTCAATATCGCCTTCTTCGAATTCTTCACCTCATGGTCGTAAGCATAGCTTTTATTCTGCTTTTCGTTTCTTACTATCCAATGAGTCAATGTTGCCTCAGTCTCACGTGGCATATTCTTCACGATAGCCCAATAGGTCTTGTGAACTTCGCCATCACGGAACATATTGTTCAGACGGCTCAAAGCCTTGGAGGTTTTGGCAAATACCACGAGTCCTGAGACAGGACGATCAAGTCGATGCACCACTCCCAGAAATACATTTCCTGGCTTCTGGTATTTCTCCTTGATATATTGTTTTACCGTCTCTGAGAGAGGCTCATCGCCGGTCTTGTCGCCCTGCACGATTTCACCACTTCTCTTAGAGACGATAATTATATGGTTGTCCTCGTAAACTACCTGCATGTTTTATCTAAAACAGATGCCAATAGATTACATATTCATACCACCATCGATCTGGATTACCTGACCGCTTACGTAGCTTGACATATCAGAAGCGAGGAAGAGACAAACATTTGCAATATCCTCAGTCTGACCACCACGACGCAAAGGAATCTTCTTCATCCAGTCCTTACGGATTTCCTCTGGCAACTGTGCTGTCATAGCAGTCTCGATGAAACCAGGAGCTACTGCGTTAGCACGTACACCCTTAGGCCCCAACTCCTGGGCAATAGACTTAGCCAAAGCAATCATACCAGCCTTAGAAGCAGCATAGTTGCACTGACCTGCATTACCATGAACACCCACAACAGAAGCCATGTTGATGATAGAACCGCTGCGCTGACGGAGCATGATAGGAGAACAAGCGTGGATAAAGTTGAAGGCAGACTTCAAGTTTACATTCAAAACTGCATCCCACTGAGCCTCACTCATACGAAGCATCAAACCGTCCTTAGTGATACCTGCGTTGTTAACGAGAATATCGATAGAACCAAAATCTGCGTGAATCTGCTTAACGGTCTTCTCAGTCTCCTCGAAGTCAGCAGCATTACCAGCGTATGCGCGGCATGTTACACCAAGAGCCTCAATCTCCTTGCGAGTAGCCTCCAAGCCAGCTGCCATATCATCATTGAGTACGAGGTCTGTGAATGCGATGTTAGCACCCTCAGAAGCAAATTTCATAGCGACAGCTTTACCGATGCCGCGAGCTGCACCTGTTACAAGGGCAGTTTTACCTGTTAATAATCCCATTTCTTTCTTATTTAATTAATTATCAGTTTATTATGAATATCTTATTTAAAGTTTTAAGCCTGATTTACCCAAGGCGCCATAAACAACCTTTGCAACCAGCGGTTTACTTGACTCCACATTCATACCATGGCCTAATCTTCCATAAATGAAAGGTACTTCCAGCCCCTTGATACAATAGTGGGTAATATCAGCAACTAAATCAATATTGTCGATGTCAAATTCCCCATCTTCCTTTCCCTCGGCATAGACACGACGGAAGATTTCGATTTCATCCTCATCAAAGTTCTTGCGAGCTTTCTCTACCATCCAGATGTTACGGAAGAACTCAGCACGAAGATTGCCATTACGTACCACTGTTTCCTTGATCATACTGAGATGGGTATAAATCAATTCTATGATCTTGTCCTGAGGACGCATCTTACAGTTGGCTACCTCATCCAATTTATCAGAAAGACGCTCCAACTCCGACTCGATGACTGCATAATAGACATCTTCCTTTCTACTGAAATAGGTATAAAGCGTACGACGCCCCTTACCAGATGCTACAGCAATATCATTCATTGTAGTATTGGCTATACCATTCTTGGCAAACAGTTGTCTTGCAACATCTACCAGTTTTTGTCTTGTTTTGGATACTGACATATCGAAGCCCTTCCTTTATTTTATTAGTTGCACATAAATTTATCAATGTGCAAAAGTAGTAGTTTTATTCGATATACGCAAATATTTAGTGTTAAAAAATAGAATATGTTGGATTTCAGATGAATATATTGCAAAATGAAAGGGAAATTGATGGGAAAACTAAAGAAATTCATGATCAGTAAGAGGGATAAGAGAAAAAGGACAATGGAGGAGAAAAGGTAGAAAAACATAATATGGAGAAAACAAAAAAGGAAGTGATTTCTTAATCACTTCCTCTATTTGGTTGCGGCGGCAGGACTCGAACATGCGACCTCCAGGTTATGAGCCTGGCGAGCTACCAACTGCTCCACACCGCGATATTATCAACTCATTTCTGAATTGCGAGTGCAAAGGTACTACTTTTTTTATTAATCACCAAACATTACTAGCAAAAAGTTATCTTTTTAACGCGTTTTTAACATTTAAAGGCAAAAAAGTGTGATTTGGCAGATAAAAATAGAGAAAAAGTATGATAAAAAGCAGAAACTGGAATAAAAGTGGGAAAAGAGAATGAGTATAGGGAACAAACAAAAATCCGATCCATCCTGGAAGGATAGATCGGACATATCAAAAATCAATTACTTTTTCAAAAGATTCATGACCTTCTCAAAATAGCGCTGTGTTCTCTTCACACTATAATGGTTTCCACCATTCCAAGCACGAATTGCGTGCTCGATGCTATTCAGAGGATTGTGGACAGACTGAATCAGGAGGAACATCTCCTTAGACTTCGCAATGCTGAATCTATCAGACAATGTGAAACGCTTCTTACTCTTGCGTCTCTTTAAAATGTCATTACACTCTGCCACTAAGATAGGAGTAATCTGCATAACACCAACAGAACTTCCACTCTTTGCTTTGGGGTTACCCTCACTCTCTACCTGGATAATCGCTTCCATCACTGGAGTCCAATCGAAATCATCGGTAGAGGATACATTTACATTCGTATCAGCCGACGCTGTACTTACCTTCATCATCAGCATCAAGATGCTGACTAATACCATTGTTATTCTCTTCATATTTTTTGTTTTATGGAACCTGAAAAGCTGAACTACAACATCAGTGATTTCGCGGTGGCAACTTGTGAGAAAAAGATAGGCTGCTCACCTCAGTTCCGTTAGATACCTTAACGGATATCAATCTATGCGAAAACGCATAAACATGCTATCCTTATTCTTATCGATTGCAAAGATACAAAAAAAAAACGAGATATGCAAGTAATACGTTGATTATCAGTGCTTTTTTAATGTTTTAAACACTTTATAACATAAACTCTTGACGTATATCAAGCAAAAAACAGCGAAAATAAACTGTAGGAAAACGAAAAAAGCCTCAGAAATCTTTCGAAATCTGAGGCTCTTGATAAAAGAAGGCGGCT